>Ga0335397_10000348_pt1 | contig 58016 bp, 64 predicted proteins | sample MAT04_FD_205740 | JGI IMG/M metagenome (GOLD analysis project Ga0335397, IMG submission 205740) | Freshwater microbial communities from Lake Fryxell liftoff mats and glacier meltwater in Antarctica - MAT-04 (spades assembly) (version 2) ...
GTCCCTGGGCGATTTCAGGTTGGTAGGGCGTGTACTGGGTGTACCAACCGGGATTTTCGAGGATATTGCGCTGAATGACAGGCGGCGTGATGCAGTTAGAGTAGCCCATCCCAATGAAGGAGCGGAAGACGTGATTCTCCTGCGCCATTTCCTTCAGTTCTGCCAGCAGCTCATATTCGGTTTTGCCAGATTCCAGCCGTAGCGGTTTCCGTAGCCTAATTCCGCGCGGGATGGCGGCATCCATTAATGCCTCAAGGCTGTCAAACCCGATCGCCGTTAGCATCTGATCAATATCACTGTCACGCGGACCAATGTGGCGATCGGCGAAGGAATCGGTATATGCCAGAGGAGAGTGGAGAGTAGGGAGTGGGGAGTAGGGAGTGGGGGAGGGTGCAGACCTGTCTCGCTGTTTGAACTCGGTGCCAGTCATCTCAGTGCTCTTGCTCACGCTGGGTTGGGACTGTTCTAACATAGACGGCTCTGGCTTTAAAAGATTAGAGGAAAGCGTAGCAGTTGATTAAGCTCGGTGCAGTCGGCAAAGCGACACACGATCGAGAGTCTCTCTTCATATTCTGCAACATATCAACCGATTGTGCTTTCCCAAAAGCGCTTTTGCCCGCTTCATCGTCTACTGATGCGCTTTCACCTACTCGCCCTCTACCTGCTGGCGATACTCATCTGCCGAGAAGGCATCATCCAAATCGCCTGGATCGCTCACTCTCACCTTCAGCAACCACCCCTTGCCATAAGGATCTTCGACTAGCTGTTCTGGGGCTTCAATGAGTGGCGCGTTAATTTCGATGACGGTGCCTGTAACGGGAGCGTTAAGATCTTCCACGGCTTTGACCGATTCTACCGTGCCAAATTTTTCACCCTTTGCGATCGCGTCACCCATCTCCGGCAACTCCAGGAACACAATGTCGCCCAGTTGATCCACCGCGAAGGCACTAATGCCGATCGTCGCAATTTCTCCCTCCAGTCGGGCATATTCGTGCGAGTCGAGGTACTTTAAATCACCGGGATAATCAAACGTCATGTTGTCTCCTCGAAGCAGTGTGAAGTATTAGCTGATGACTATTGGCTATGAGCTACCGAGATTTTACTTGAATTGTGCTGATCAGTTTGCTCTCAGCTACTCGCTGTAAGCACATCACTGATGGCTAAACCTCTAGCGGCTAATTTGAGCGGCGATAGAAAGGTTTCTTGACCACTGTAGCCGGATAGAGTTTACCGCGAATTTCTATATCAAGCACCTGACCAGGTTTAGAGATAGCTGTGGGCACGTAGGCAAGGGCGATCGCTATGCCCAGGGTAGGTGCTTGAGTGCCGCTCGTCACTTCACCAACAGGCTGTCCAGCATAAAAGACCGGATAGCCGTGTCGGGCAATGTTGCGTCCCTGCATCTGTAGCCCAACGAGTCGCCGCTGTACGCCTGCTTCCTTTTGCTGTTCCAGCGCCGATCGCCCAATAAAATCCCCTTTGCTGTCTAGATGCACCAGCCAACCTAAGCCCGCTTCAAGTGGTGTGCTGGCGTCGTCAATATCCTGCCCGTAGAGTGCCATTGCTGCTTCCAGCCGCAGCGTATCGCGGGCACCCAGACCGCAAGGGGTTACGCCTGCACTGAGGAGCGATCGCCACAGGTCTAACCCGATCGCTGGATCGACCATGATTTCAAAGCCATCTTCGCCTGTGTAGCCTGTGCGTGCCAGAAAACCGGGTTGTCCCAGCACGGTGCCCTCAAAATGACCAAAGGCTGGCACCGCAGCCAGGTCTTCTGCTACAAGTGGCTGTAAATGCTTGACTGCATCGGGACCCTGAACCGCCAGCAGTATTTTTGTTGTCGAATCATCCTGAAACGTCAGCCGACTCAGATCAAGATGCTCTAGCAGCCAGGTCTTGTCTTTCAGCGTCGTTGCTGCATTGACGATCGCAAACCAGCGCTGTTGACCCGCTTCATCTAAGCCTTGATAGTAAAAAATCAGGTCATCGACAATACCTGCCTGAGCATTGAGCAGCACGGTATACTGCGCCTGTCCGGGCTGCAATCGGCTTAGATCAGACGGCACCAGTCGTTGCAGTTGCTCTACTAAGCGATCGCCCGTCAACAAAAACTTGCCCATGTGCGAAATATCGAACATTCCAGCCGTCGATCGTACTGCCTGATGCTCATGGGTAATGCCGCTATACTGCACGGGCATTTCCCAACCAGAAAACCCAGTCATGCGTGCGTTAAGGCTGATGCCCAAAGCAAAGAGGGGCGTTCGTGCTAGTGGTAGCGGCACATCAGATGACATTGCTTGCTTGCTGCTGTTAGGCTCTGTCACAACTCCTGCCTTCTTTACCGTTTAACCTTTCTCATCCTAAAGGAAATTCAGTCAGTGTAGCGGTCAAGCACACTCCCTTAAAACGGCACAAACCCAGCGAATGCAGGTAAGCGATGCGAATCCATCATGAGACTTTAGACTGAGGCACGATTTTGTTGTAGAAACCAAAATTAGCCTAGTCATTCTTTAGCCCCAAGCAAGAAGGAGAGCAGCATTGATTCATTCTCTTTGGTTTATTGCCGAAACTGCCGTTGGTCAAACTCCCACTGAGTTGTGGCATTGGCAAGGTACGCCGTTCATTATCGGTTGGTCGCTTTTAGTGCTGTTTATTGCTGGTCGCACGATCAAACTTCCCCACGTTGGTACCGAGATGCCGCTTGGTCCCTTTGCACCCATCTTTAACCGACCCAGCGTAGCCACCTTTCTTGCCTCGATGAGCTTTGGTCACATGCTTGGCATCGTTACTATTTTTGGCTTGGCACCTTATTTGCAGTAAGCCAGGAACGCTAACTCACGATCGCCTCTTTCTTCATTCGTTGTGCGGGATTGGGGCGATCGTCACTACACACCACTTCATTGCTTTGCAACCGCTTCTCAACCGCTCAATCACAAGCTTATGGTGCTGCACAACCTACGTTTAATCGAGCCACCTCGTGAATGCGATCGCTTGCCATTGCAATGCAACGCCTCGCAATGACAACGTAACGGCTGACAATCGCAATGCGATTGCTAGACCAAAATCTCGGAGGTTTAAGCCACTAAATTTAGGCAGAGGGTTGATGTTTGGTTAAAACCTCCGAGGTTTGTGTCAGTCCTACTTGTCTCAAGTGAGCGGCTTCCAGGTTGGTACAGGAGCCGACACAACGCCCTTCGACTCTAAAAAAGCAGCGACTCGCAATGCCAGCGCTTCGTTATAGGGAGCAGCAATAACCTGAACGCCGATCGGCAAGGCTCCACGATGCTGCACAGGCACAGTGACGATCGGCACACCGATGAACGAAAGCGGCTGCGTGTAGACTCCCAGGTTGGGGCGTAGGGGCACTTCTTCGCCATCTAGCACTAACGTTGTTTGACCGATGAGTGGTGCGGGACAGGGCGTTGCAGGTGCAAGAATGATATCCACTTCGGTAAACAGGGCGCGGACACGATCGCGATACCAACTGCGAAACCGTTGCGCTTGGAGATACCACGTTGCGGGAATGAGGGCACCCGCAAGAAAGCGATCGCGGGTCGCAGGGTCAAAATCCTGTGGACGAGTGCGGAGGTCATCCAGATGCAGGTTGCTACCTTCAGACCCCGTAATGATAAACGCGGCAGCACGAGCGCGATGAGCTTCGGGAATGGTGATTTGCTGTGTGGCACCTAACGCCGTGGCGATCGTCTCTACGGCTGTCAGCACATCCGGCTCTGCACCTTTCGTAAAGTAGCCATCCGCTACGGCAATGCGCAGTCCCTCAATGCCTTTCGCGAGTTGGGGTAAAGTTAGCTCAACGGGACGATCGGTGCAGGCTGGGTCATCGGCATCTGCACCTTGCAAGAGGTCAAAGGCAAGGGCAAGATCGCGGGTCGATCGGGCAAAGGGACCCAGATGATCAAGGCTGTGGACGAAGGGATAGGTTCTAGCACGCGATAGCCGTCCGAAGGTTGGCTTGAGTCCAAAAATGCCGCACAGTGACGACGGTACGCGGATTGAACCGTTCGTATCAGAACCCAAGCTAAGTGGTACCAGTCCGGCGGCGACAGAGGCAACAGAACCGCCAGAAGAGCCACCCGTCATCCGCTTTAAATCGTGGGGATTACGGCTGGAACCGTAATGGCTGTTTTCGGTGACAAAACCATAGGCGTACTCATCCATATTCTGTGCGCCAACCAAAATTGCGCCTGCCTGCTTCAAGCGTGTCACCAGCGTGGCATCTTGAGTGGCAGGGGGACGTTCGGCGTTGATTTTGGAGCCAGCCAGGGTCGTTAGTCCTGCTACATCGAATAAATCTTTGACCCCAAAGGGAACCCCTGCCAGCAGTCCGGGGTCTTTGCCGTCCGCGATCGCTCGATCGACTGCATCTGCATCCTGCAACGCCTGCTCCGCGATCACGCTGGTAAAACAATTCAAGGTTGGATTCTGGTCAGCGATGCGCGCTAAGGCTGCTGTTGCCATCGATCGTGCCGAAATGTCCTGGCTTCGTACACTGGCAGCGATGCTGCTGGCATCGGGATAGTCCTGACTCATAGGTTCAAAGGCTGAAAAAACGGCTAGGGTTCAAAGACGGGGGCGATTTCGATGTCATCCGACAGAGGAAATTCGGTCACGAGTTGGGCGATCGCTACAATGCGGGCAAAATTATCAACCACACCCGATCGATGTTCCGGTTGCAGCGGCAAGGCGACCAAGGCGGCAAGTTGATCCACTAAAACGGTTAAATCAAGCGGAACCGTTGCATCAAGCGGGGTTTCCGTCATACTGCCTCCGTTGCCTGTTTTTGTCGCGCTGGATCGGCGATATATGCCCGCCAACCGCCCCACGCTGTAATCTCTTGCTTGCCTTCGCAAAGAATCGGCTCACCGATCACGCCCAGCACTTCCTCCCCATCTGCCAACCGCACCTTGCCAATGCAGAGTCCAGGTGGCTCCAGCAACAGCAGAAATGCCATTTTACTGGCGGGCACTGCCCAAATTTCGACGGCGATCGCTGCTCCACCCGCACTCACCCGCAGCATGGCAGGATGGCGATCGTTAATCGACCATAAGCGATAGGTCGGCTCTGTCAACGCCTCGCGCACAAAGGCGGCTTCCACCAATTGCATATTGGCGTTCAGTTCCAGTCCTTGCATTAGGGTGCCGTTTACAGCAAGATAAACCGTTGTTTTCATTCCAATCGAGTTTATACACACATCAGTCCGAAATCAATGTCACCCGATTGAACCATATTTGCTGTATCAATAGCACCAGCGCGAAGAATTTTGGCGAGACAGTGCTTTGTAGCAATAAGGATTCAGAAGTCAGAAACCAGGAGTCAGGAGAGATTCTGAGTTCTGACTACTGTTTTCAAAGTAAAGTAACCACAGGCATCTACAGGAAGATCAGCACTGGCTGTGGACAGCAGTTTCTCAGCCTTCTGTGTGATTGAGATAGTGAACCAGCGCGTCTAACCCTAAACGATAGCTGTCAGCCCCAAAGCCGCTAATTTGCCCGATCGCCACAGGCGCGATGTAGGAGTGATGGCGAAAAGCTTCGCGGCGGTAGAGATTGCTGAGATGTACTTCAACGGTAGGAATCGCGACAGCGGCAATCGCATCTCGGAGTGCCACACTGGTATGGGTGTACGCCCCTGCGTTAATTAAAATGCCTTGATACTGTCCGAAGGCAGCATGAATAGCATCGACCAGAACGCCCTCATGGTTAGACTGAAGCAATGAGAGGGTTACCTGAAGTGGTTTGGCAGCCTGCTCTAATTGGCGATCGATTGTGTCCAGAGTCACAGAACCATAGATCCCTGGTTCTCGCTGACCCAGCAGATTTAAGTTTGGTCCATGAAGTACCAAAATACTGAGCAAGCAATCGAAGCCCTTTCTCTAAAAAGCAATTCGCACTCGAGGCGCTTGCAAGACGCGAGCCTTGAAGCATAATGCCCACCGCTCAGAGCGACTCGCAGGTGCAACGAAGCACACAACTAGCGACGCTGAGAATCTTTCACTGGAATGGGAATCAACTCGCCCTCTGGCTGCACTTCAGGACCAAGAATGGCTTCGATTAGCTTTCGTGCCCATTCTTTTACTTTCTCAAGTACCTTTTCAAGGTAATCCATTGAACAGATTGCTCCTTCGCTATGGTTTCACTGCCACTCACGCCCTCTACCAGCGATTGAATGACGGGGTTAACCTGAATCACATACCTAAAATTGTACCCAATTTAGCAATTAGTTAACAGCCCGGAAAGAAACTGTGTAAATCGTGTGAATTATGAGTACGTGATCTAAGTCTTAATCAAACGTTGCAAATAAGCAAGTGGATTCTGCAACTATTCCAGTTTTGTTAATAATTGTCGTCGTAGATAATCTAGCGCAGTGGCGGCGCTAAGCCTACGAATCCAATCCCGCCCGCGCAGTGCGCCAAACTGATGCTCAAAGCTTTGCACGTCATCCAACCCTGCTAGCCCAATGTAGACTAGTCCAACGGGTTTGTCAGCCGTGCCGCCGTCTGGTCCGGCAATGCCTGTAATGCTGAGACCCCACGTGGTGCCGAGGCGCGATCGAACCCCGACTGCCATCTGCTTCGCCACGCTATGACTGACGGCACCAGACGCGTCCAAGTCTTGCTCGTTGATATCCAGCAGCCGTACTTTAATGGCATTGTCGTAGGCAATGACTCCGCCCCAAAAATAGCTGGAGCTACCAGGAACGGCAGTAATCGCTTCACCCAAGCCGCCCCCCGTACATGATTCGGCAACGGAAAGGGTCGCATGGGAATCTTTGAGCAGGGTGCCGACGACGGACGCAAGCGAATCACTGTCTGCGCCGTAGCAGTCCAGACCGCCAATCTGGCGAAGCTGCTGTTCTAGAGGTGCTATGAGTTGCTGTGCCTCGGCTTCGGAGTTGGCACGGGCAGAAATTCGGAGCTTTACTTCTCCATGATTGGCATAGGGCGCAACGGTTGGATTCTGAAGATCGAAGAACGCGTTCACCTTTTCTGCCAGTGCCGATTCGGAAATACCCCAAAACTTCAACGTTCGGCTGTGAATCGTGGTTTGTCCCCATCCCTGACTGCGAAGATAGGGCACGGCGACTTCGCGCCACATGCGCTGCATCTCTGCTGGCACGCCCGGAAACGTCAGAATAGTCAGACCGGGACGGGGTTGCCAGATGATGCCGGGAGCACTGCCAGAGTCGTTAGTCAGCACCGCTGCACCTTCAGGCAAGAGCGCCTGTTTGTGGTTGTTGGCAGTCATGGTGCGTCCGCGTTGGGTAAATTTGCGGGTGATATCGGCGAGAACTTCAGGATGCTCCACGAGGGGAACGCCAAAGCAGTTTGCCAACGTTTCGTGGGTCAGGTCGTCTGGCGTGGGACCCAGTCCGCCTGTAAAAAGAAGAAGTTGGGCACGATCGCTCGCAATCTTCACAACGCCTTTAATTCTCTCTGGGTTGTCGCCTACAACCGTTTGATAGTAGTGCGCCATCCCTAATTGCGCCAATGCTCGCGCTAAAAACTGGGCATTGCTGTTGAGGATATCGCCCAGAAGGAGTTCGGTGCCAACGCAGATAATTTCAACGCTTTGAGTCATGAAAAATAAGGCTGAGTTGGTTTAATCGCTAGCAGTCAGGCGAGGACATCGGTGCTAATGCTGTCTAGTTGTATCTTATCAACCCAGTAAATCGTCTACCCGCACGCTAAAGCCAGGCAGGATGATTTGAGTGTTGACGGTTTCGCCTCTGGTGAAGAGCGATCGTCTTTGGGTTGTCAGCACGGCAATCCAGCCGCTATCAGGCAAGACCAGCCAAACCTCCTGGCAACCAGACTCCAGATACTCGTTTGCCTTACTAAAGACAGCTTCAGCACAGTCGGTTGGAGAAATAATCTCGGCGATAAGCGGAAACACTTGGGGAAAAACATTCGGTTCACCAAACTGAGTCAGAAGCTCTGGCATAAGGTAAGCCAAATCAGGACGACGGATTTGCTTATTGGTACGACAAGGTGGCTCTGTGTAAAATTCTCCACCAAGATGATGCGTATCTTTAAAGTTGCCCCATAATTGTCCCAGCTTCGCCTGCACTCGACCTGTCTTCAACGTCATATCATTTTTTTCTACGAGTTGCCCATCCACCCACTCCATGTGATCAGGGGGATTGAGCAGGTAGTCTTCGATCGAGACACCTGGGCTTTTGCCAGAAGCAACTGTGGAGATCATTGCGAATCGTTCCTTGCAAGTGATTTCATAGCTCAAGAAGCCGCTTTTGACAGAGCCTTTAGCTTCTGTTCCAACTCTTTAACATAAGCTTGTAGGTGCTCTAGCTCGTCCACCATTTCCAGCACTGAGATGCCAATATCGGGTCTAATGTCGGGCTGAGCCGTATGGCTAATCTGGGTCTGTGCCCAGGCTTGTAGATCGTTTAGAGTCATCGTCTGATTCTCCAATCAAGCCAGCGGTTAGGATCGGGGCGGTAAACGGTGATCAAGCGAGCGTGTTGACTGACCTGATCGTAACTCCAGACTGAGTGAATCGGCTCGCCGATCGTATTAAATCCCAATATCAGATAGGCAGGCGTTGGGTAGGCATTGGTATACGCTTCGATCATTTCTCCTGACTCCACGACAGAAAGGTAGATTTCTCCAAGCACTAAATCATCTGCTGTCGCTTCATTGCGGCTATGACGAGAAGCCGTGACCCGATCGGCATTGATTGCTGTAATTAGGTCATCCAACTCCATTCCTAAAAAGCACCCTTTGTTTAAGCCGTAGCAGGGACAGGTGGATATTGTTGTAGCACCTGTTTGAGATAGTGCCCCGTATAGGAGCGGGTGTTTTCGGCGACCTCCTCGGGAGTACCCACGGCAATGATTTCGCCACCTCGATCACCGCCTTCGGGTCCCAGATCGATGACCCAATCAGAGCAGCGGATGACATCCAAATTGTGTTCGATGACCAACACAGTGTTGCCCTTGTCCACAAGCCGTTGCAGCACATCCAGCAGTTTGTGGACATCGTAGAAGGAGAGTCCGGTTGTCGGTTCGTCGATGAGGTAAAGGGTTTTACCTGTAGCGCGTCGGGAGAGTTCTGTTGCCAGTTTAACCCGCTGTGCTTCACCACCAGAAAGCGTCGGTGCCGTTTGCCCCAGGCGCACGTAGCCTAGACCGACATCCACCAGCGTTTGCAGCTTTGCCGCTGCCTGGGGAATATTTTTACAAAACTCCAGTCCTTCATCGACGGTCATGCCCAGCACATCGGCGATCGATTTCCCCTTGAATTTCACCTGAAGCGTTTCGCGGTTGTAGCGGGCACCTTTGCACACTTCGCACTGGACGTAAACATCGGGCAAGAAGTTCATTTCGATCACGTTTACACCCTGACCACCACACGCTTCACACCGTCCGCCCTTGACGTTAAAAGAGAACTGACCGGGCTTGTAACCTCTGGCTTTAGCTTCGATCGTCTCAGCAAAGACATCCCGAATAATATCGAAAGTGCCTGTATACGTCGCGGGGTTGGAGCGAGGGGTACGTCCGATCGGGGATTGGTCAATGACGATCGCCTTGTCGAGTGCGCTTAAGCCGCCGATCGGCTCCATTTCCTTCGGTTGCGGAGTTTTGCTACCAAAGTGGTTTTGCAGCGATGGATAGAGCAGTTCATTAATCAGCGTGGATTTGCCAGAGCCGGACACACCCGTAACCGAGACCAGATTGCCGAGGGGAATATCGACATTAATCTGTTTCAGATTATTGCGGTAGGCATTGCGGATTTTGAGCACACGACCATTGCCCGATCGACGCTGAGCAGGCGTAGTAATCACCTGTCGCCCTGAGAGATAGGCTCCGGTCAGAGATTCGGGAGCCTCTAGCATTGCTTCCAGGCTACCTTGAGAGACGATGCGCCCACCGTGTACACCTGCACCAGGACCAATATCCACGACGTAATCGGCAGCGCGGATGGTTTCTTCATCATGCTCGACCACAATGAGCGTATTGCCCAGGTTACGGAGCCGATGCAGGGTCTTGAGCAAGCGGGCATTATCGCGCTGGTGTAACCCAATACTTGGTTCGTCGAGGACGTAAAGGACTCCAGTAAGCCCAGAGCCAATCTGCGTTGCCAGCCGAATCCGCTGCGCCTCGCCCCCGGAGAGCGTCATGGCAGTCCGATTCAAGGTGAGATAATCCAGCCCTACATCCAGCAAAAACTGCAAGCGTGCTTTGATCTCACGCAGTACAAGGTCGGCAATCTGTGCCTGTCGTGAACTCAACTCAATGCTGTTCACCTGATTGAGACAGTCCCGAATCGAAACGCCCGTCAAATCGGCAATGCGGAACTGTCCTAACTTGACGGACAGCGCTTCGGGTTTGAGTCGCTTACCCTTGCAGTCTTCGCACGGCTGATCAACGAGATATTGCTCTAGTTTTTGCTTATAAGCGTCTGAATTGGCTTCTTGATATTGCTTCTCTAGCAGCGGCAATGCGCCTTCATAGCGACGCTGATAGCCTTTGTTTTGCCGATAGCGAGAATCGGTTTCAATCCAGATTGCCTCTTTAGAGCCATGCAGCAAGATATGACGCTGTTCATCCGTCAACTGACTCCACTGGGTCTGAATGTCAAACCCAAACGCTGCCGCAACGCTACAAAGAAGAGACAGATAGTAGGTGTTGTCTTTATCAGACCAGGGCGCGATCGCTGCATACACAGGCAAATCTGGGTTAGGCACCACCAGCTCTGCCGAGAACTTGCGATGGCTGCCCAACCCATGACAAGCAGGACAGGCACCATAGGGCGAATTGAAGGAAAACAACCGGGGCGATAGTTCTTCCATGACTGCGCCGTGTTCAGGACAGGCGAAGTTTTCGGAGAAGACGAGGGGAGTGGGGAGTGGGGAGTGGGGAGTGGGGGCACTGCCGTAGTCACCGCCTTTTTCGGCGGCGCGGAGAGCTTGTCCCATTGGAAGCTCGACGACATTGCTGCCGGACTCCTGGGTTTTGGCTGCTGATTCCTCTTGCAGAATGTCAATCACTGCAATGCCACTTGAATGCTTCAAGCAGGTGCCGAGAGAATCAGTGAGGCGTTCTTCAATCCCGGCTTTCTTGACCAGACGATCGACGACAATTTCGATCGTGTGCGTCTGGTTTTTATCCAGTTCGATCGCGTCGCTCAGTTCTCGCACTTCGCCGTTAATGCGAACCCGCACAAAGCCATCGGCGGCGAGGCTGGATAGCTGTTTCTTGTGCGTCCCTTTTTTGCCACGTACGACAGGCGCAAGAATTTGAAAGCGTGTGCGATCGGGCAGTTCCATGACCCGATCGACCATTTGATCAATACTCTGGGGTGAAATGGCGCGATCGCAGTGAGGACAATGGGGAATGCCTGCCCGTCCGTACAGCAGCCGCAGATAATCGTAAATCTCAGTAACGGTGCCGACTGTGGAACGGGGATTATGTGAGGTAGATTTTTGATCGATGGAAATTGCCGGACTCAAGCCCTCGATCGCGTCTACATCTGGCTTATCGACCTGCCCCAAAAATTGACGGGCGTAAGCGCTCAGCGATTCTACGTAGCGGCGCTGCCCTTCCGCAAAAATTGTGTCAAACGCCAGCGATGACTTGCCCGACCCAGAAACGCCCGTGAACACAATCAGGCGATCGCGGGGTAGCTCCAGATCAATATCTTTCAGATTGTGCTGTCGCGCCCCTCGGATGCGAATCGTATTTTGGGCGATGGCATCACTGGCGGGATGGATGTCATGCGACTCGGCTAAAGGATTCTTAGAACCGTTAGCTTGCTGAGAACCGTTAGCGCGATCGGACATAGGGGCGGAAAAAAATAATCTTTCCTATTCTATCGCTCTCCGCTCCGAGTCAGGAATGAATGACTTCTTGCTACTTGTTCAAGTCTTCCCAACCTGTATTGCACTGAGACAGGCTACCCGTAGCTGCACTGGGCGTAACACCTGCCGGATTACCGCTGGACGGTCGTTGCGACTGACAAAGAATCGCGATCGCCGTGAAAACGCCCGTATTGACATTATCGACCTCAACGGCACCTGTATGCGCTCGCAATGTCACAGCGTTGCGTGGATAGGAGACGTTTCTAATAATTGCAGCGGGGCTACCCGCCGAGAGGTCTACCGCATAGGTAAAGTTATTGGTGCTGGTTTTGATGCCAATACCCAGAGAAGGAAAGTCCATCGCAAATTGGCTGCGTTCCAGGTAGTAAGCCTGTTGAGCGCGATTGCTCGCACCAATAAACTGTTTGGCTTCTGCTTCTTTGGCTTTGTTTGCCTGACTAAGAAACGACGGTAGGGCGATCGACGAGAGGATGCCGATGATAATGATCACAACCAGCAGCTCAATCAACGTGAACCCTTGCCCCTGCCGCCGCTGCACAAGCGCTTGCCAAAATTTAGCTTCAAACGTCGTCTTCACTCGCTTGAGCACTCCAGGTGGATGTTACATTTCTAGCCTTCCCTGTTTTGCTAGAAATACAGCTACGTAAGATTCCTGATTTGTTGCGTACAGCATGGCTGTGCCTGTAGAGTGATGCAGCGAACGAACAGATTCCACAAGATTAGCTAGGCTTGATGAATACTGCTTAACACAACTGAGCCACTACTCCCGACAGAGGTAGACGTATGTACGAGCAAGAACTGATTACCACAGCAAAGGCAATGGTTGCGCCTGGTAAAGGGATTCTGGCGGCTGATGAGAGCTACAGCACCGCGAACAAGCGCTTTGAAAAGCTGGGCATTCCCACAACCGAGGAAATGCGTCGGGCATATCGCGAAATGCTGTTTACCGCTCCTGGCATCGGTGAGTTTTTTAGCGGCGTGATTCTGTTCGACGAAACAATTCGTCAGGCAACAAAGGACGGTAAGCCCTTCACTGAAGTTCTGTTAGACGCTGGCATTCTTCCTGGAATCAAGCTGGATGAGGGGGCAAAACCCTTAGCAAAAGCGCCCGGTGAAACGGTGACAGAAGGCTTGGATGGGTTGCGCGATCGCATTGCCGAGTACTACAAAATGGGCGCACGTTTTGCTAAGTGGCGGGCTGTCATCACGATCGGCAAAGGTATGCCTTCCCATCGTTGTCTTGATACCAATGCTCATGCCCTCGCCCGGTACGCGGCGCTGTGTCAGGAAGGGGGATTGGTGCCGATCGTCGAACCAGAAGTGTTGATGGATGGTGATCACACGCTGGAGCAGAGCTATGGCGTGCATCATGAAGTCCTTAAGACCGTGTTTGATGCACTCTACGTTCAGGGCGTTGAACCCGAGCAAATGATCCTTAAGCCCAGTATGGTTATTCCTGGTGAAAAAGCGTCGAAGCAGGCAAGCGTCGAAGATGTGGCGCGATGGACAGTGAAATGCCTGCGAGAACGGGTTCCGGCTGCTGTTCCTGGTTGCGCGTTTCTCTCTGGTGGGCAAAGCGATGAGGCAGCAACTGCCCACTTAAGCGCGATGAATAGCCTGTTCAAAGAGCAACTGCCGTGGACGCTTACTTTCTCGTATGGTCGGGCGCTTCAGCAAACCGCCATGCAAACCTGGAATGGTCAGGATGCAAACGTGCCAGCAGCTCAAAAAGAACTACATCGCCGAGCGAAGCTGAATAGCGCCGCTGCTTTAGGGCAGTACCAGTCGGAGATGGAAAAAGTCGCGGCTTAGTCTACCCGCCCGTGATTGTAAAACATAGGCTAACTGGGTCAAAGTCCACTAAAGGGACTTAAAAACTGAGCAAGATTCAACCCGTTTAAACGGGTTTCGCACCGTTAGCCCGGATTTTTAATCACGGGCGGCATGGCAACAGAGTGACAGTCTTTTTAGACGCTTCAAAGCTTCCCTTAGGCGATCGCCGCTTATCCCACCACAAAATTCACCAGTTTTCCCGGCACGACAATCACCTTTTTGATGTCCTTCCCGTCGGTATGTTTCTGGGCGATTTCTGATGCACGAGCCTGTTGCTCTAGCGCTGCTTTGTCGTCAGCGATCGCCGTTGAAACCTGAATCGTACCCCTGGTTTTGCCGTTGATCTGAATCACAACGGTTTTTTCGTCCTCAATTAATGCGGCTGGATCAGCCGTCAGCCAGGACTGAGTGTGAACCGAATCCGAATGTCCCAAGTTGTGCCAGAGTTCCTCGGCAATGTGAGGTGCAAAGGGAGCCAACAACAGCAGCAGCGCCCGAATGCCCTCTGCATATACAGGTGAATCCTTACAAGAGGTATCCGTCAGTGCATTGCTCAGCTTCATCAGCTCTGAAACGGCTGTATTGAACTGATACTCGCCCTCCAAGTCATCGGTAATGGCATCGATCGCGGTATGGATCAATCGTCTTAGTTCTTTTTCAGGCTTGGTGAGGGATGTAGAAGTCTTCTCCTTACGCCTCTCCCCTCTCTCCTCACCTCCATACTCCGTCACCAACCGCCAGACCCGATTCAAAAAGCGTGATTGCCCTTCTACATCTGCCTCATCCCACTCCAGATCCTTCTCAGGAGGCGCTTTGAACAGAATGAACATCCGCGCTGTATCGGCACCGTACTTGCCAATCACCTCTCCGGGAGCCACACCGTTGTACTTGGATTTGGACATCTTTTCATAGACCAACTCTAGCGGATCGCCCGTTTCTGGGTCGATCGGATGAGTCAAATCGGCGATCTGCGCTGCAATGACGTACTTACCCGTGTGCGGATTTTTGTAGGTTTTGCCCTGCACCATCCCCTGCGTGAGCAAACGCTTGAAGGGTTCGCCGAAGTTAAGCAAGCCGCGATCGCGCAACACTTTGGTAAAAAACCGCGAATAGAGCAAGTGCAAAATCGCGTGTTCGATCCCGCCCACGTACTGATCCACAGGCATCCAGTCGTTGGTCTTCGCGGGATCAAAGACTTGCTGCGCATCCGTCGCATCGGGATAGCGCAAGAAATACCACGACGAATCAATGAAGGTATCCATCGTGTCAGTTTCGCGCCTTGCTGCCGTCCCGCAGGTCGGACAAGGCACATTCACCCACGACTCCAACGTCGCCAGCGGTGAGCCTCCCCGTCCAGAAAGTTCCACATTCTCTGGCAATTGCACAGGCAACGCCGCATCCGGCACTGCAACGGCTCCACACTTCGGGCAGTGAATAATCGGAATCGGCGCACCCCAGTAGCGCTGCCGCGAAATTAGCCAATCCCGCAGACGATACTGAATCCGCGCCTTGCCAAAGCCTTTCAGCTCGGCGTATTGAACGATCGCAGTTTTTGCCTCGATCGACAGCAAGCCATCAAATGCGCCGGAATTGATTAGAACGCCCAGTTCGGTAAATGCCTGGGTCAAGGGAGTGGGGAGTGGGGAGTGGGGAGTGGGGAATGATGTCCCTTCTGCCTCCTGCCCTCTGCCTTCTGCCCCTCCCACTGGCGCAACGACTGCTCGAATTGCCAATCCCTGCTCTTTTGCAAATTTGAAGTCCCGGACATCATGGGCAGGCACCCCCATCACTGCACCTGTGCCGTACTCATACAGCACATAGTCTGCAATCCAGATGGGGATTTCTTCACCTGTAAAGGGATTGATTGCCTTGCCGCCTGTGGGAATGCCGCGCTTAGGCTTATCTTCTGCCGTGCGCTCCAATTCACTTTGGTCAGAAATTTCTTGCACGAAGGCATCGACAGCGGCTTTGCGATCGCTCGTTGTCACCACTTGTGTCAGCGGATGCTCTGGAGCTAGGACGACGTAGGTCACGCCATACACGGTATCGGGACGGGTGGTGAACACGCCAATTTTTTCATTGGAATTAGCGATCGGAAACTCCAGGTACGCGCCCGTCGATTTGCCAATCCAGTTTGCCTGCATCAGCTTGACCCGCTCAGGCCAGCCTGTTAGCGTCTCCAAATCGTTCAACAACTGTTCGGCGTAGTCGGTAATTTTGAAGAACCACTGGCGCAGCAGCTTGCGCTCGACTTTTGCGCCCGATCGCCACGATTTGCCTTCACTATCCACCTGCTCGTTTGCCAGCACCGTCTGGTCGATCGGATCCCAGTTCACCGCCGACTCTTTCTGGTACGCCAGTCCTGCCTGCAAGAATTGTAGAAAAATCCACTGCGTCCATTTGTAGTAGTCAGGCGAACAGGTCGCGACCTCGCGGCTCCAGTCGTAGGACAGCCCCAACCGCTTTAGTTCGGTTCGCATCTGGTCGATGTTCTGGTACGTCCATTTGGCAGGATGCACACCCCGATCGATCGCCGCATTCTCCGCAGGCAGCCCAAACGCATCCCAACCCATTGGGTGCAGCACTCGATAGCCCTGCATCCGCCGCACCCGCGCCAGCACATCCGTAATCGTGTAGTTGCGGACGTGCCCCATGTGCAAACTACCCGACGGGTAGGGAAACATGGACAGCGCGTAAAATTTTGGCTTGCTGCGATCGTCAGGCGTGAGGTCTACTCCTTGCTCTGCCCACGTTTGCTGCCAGCGCTTTTCAATTGATGCGGGGGTGTAACGGGACTCCACGAAAACGGCTCCTACTCAGTCCTTTTGCTATACTCTACCCTACAAAGAAACGGCAACAACTGCCATGACGAATCTCTTACAAGCCATACATAATGTTGTTCACAGTCCTATTTCAGACTTAGTGAGCCACTACAAGGGGAAGAATAGAATTAATGGCGTTGGTGATGCTCTTGAAGTTTTCATCAAAGATGCCTTTGCAGGCACCATTAACGCAAATAACGAAAGCGAGAGACTGGAAAAATACGCCGAAGTCTTTTCGTATACTGGCAATCAAAATAATCCACCAGATTTAATGATTAAAAGCGGCGATGCGGTAGAGGTTAAAAAAATTGAATCGTATGGTTCCCAGATTGCGCTCAACAGCTCTTACCCAAAAGCAAAGTTATTTTCTGACGATCCCATGATTGCCAAAGCTTGTCGAACTTGTGAAGCTTGGTCAGAGAAAGACATTATTTACGCAATTGGTGTCATCAACCAACAAAAATTAAAACTTTTGGCTCTCCCGGCTTTGCGCTGATAAGACAACCTTATATCAAACTATCACTGGGTTTCAGCCGTCGATCGGGCGGCATTTTGTAGCCTTTCATACGATTTCAACCACAGATCCGGAAGAGCCTTACTTATTCACGATAGTTAGCTTTCTAAAATTATGAAGGTTGTATCTTTATTTTCGGGCTGTGGCGGTTTAGACCTTGGTTTTTATCAGGCAGGTTTGCAGGTGATTTGGGCAAATGAAAACGATAAATCTATTTGGGAAACCTACGAACTTAATCATGCTGAGACAGTCTTAGACAAAAGAGATATAAGAGATGTTAAATCATCAGAAATACCTGACTGTATTGGCATTATTGGCGGACCACCTTGCCAAAGTTGGAGTGAGGCTGGTGCTGGGCGAGGGATCGATGATTCTAGAGGACAACTTTTTCATGAATACATTAGAATCGTACAAGATAAGAATCCTTTATTTTTTGTGGCTGAGAATGTTAGTGGGATTTTAGCAGAAAGGCATAGTCATGCTTTTTCTAACATTCTATGTATGTTTAAAGATTGTGGTTACGAAGTAGCTTACAAGCTCTTAAATGCCAAATATTTTAATGTGCCTCAAGACCGACAAAGAGTAATTATTGTCGGTTATCGAGAAGATCTTGGAGGAACCTTTGAATTTCCAAAAGAAAATCCAAAGGTTCCTACGCTTAGGGATACTATTTATGACTTAAGTTTTCTAGAACCTGTTGCCACTACTCAGTTGAGAAGTGATTTTACTTCTGCGCCTAATCATGAGTATCTTGACATGAGTTTTTCTAGCATTTACATGTCTAGGAACCGGGTTAGAGGTTGGGGGGAGCCATCTTTTACCATTCAAGCAGGCGGTAGACACGCCCCAATTCATCCTCAAGCCAATAAAATGATTTTTATTGAAAAAGACAAACGAATTTTCGATCCAAATTCCCCTAAACCCTATCGTAGGCTTTCTGTCAGAGAATGTGCGAGAATACAAACTTTTCCAGATAGTTTCATATTTAAATATAGCAACATTTCTACTGGGTATAAGATGATTGGAAACGCCGTCCCCATCAGCTTCAGTAGAGCATTAGCAAGTAAGATTTTAATTGACATTCAGGAGTATCAAAATATTGGTTATTGTAACCACTTACGGCAAGTAAGAACTCCTACTCAGCTAACGCTCCTTAGCATTGCTTCCGTATAACTCATTGTCTTTTCATTATTCTTCGCGAGCTGTAATTTTCTCTATTTTTATGCACCGCACCGCTTTGGGTGTCTGCGATCGGTGCAAATTGGGAATGATAGCTATACAGCACCAGGCTGACTTCGATCGCTAGAAGGGCGCATTGACATCCATGAGGCAGACCACCGAAACTGAAACGTTTGAGGCTGAAGGCATCTTTCAGCGCGGCTTAGCGTTGAGCCAGCAGGGAGAGTATGAAGCCGCGATCGCGCATTTTGATCACGTCCTGCAATTGCAGCCTGATCATGGCAATGCGTGGACTGAAAAGGGCAATGCGCTTATCAACCTCGATCGCTATGTAGAAGCCATCACTAGCTTTGAGCAGGTGATCGTCTTCAATCCTGCGCTGCCGTTGGTACACTATAGCCTGGGTTGGGCGGCTTCTGTAATCGGGCAGCATGAACGAGCGATCGTGAGTTTTGAGCGGGTGTTGGCACTTCAGGCAGACTTTCCCAACGCGCACTACAGTTTGGGGCTTGCCCTGTACATGACCGGACAGTATAAAGCCGCGATCGCGGCTCTGAGTCATACACTGGAACTTCAGCCAGGGTTTGCAGATGCCTGGTACAGTCAAGGGCTAGCGCTTTACGCTACAAGTCGCTATGAGAGCGCTATCAAGCATTTTAATCAAGCGCTACAGCTCCAGCCCGACTATCAGGCAGCGTTCAGCAGTCGTGGAGCAGCGCTAATGGGGTTGGGTGACTATGCAGCGGCGATCGTTAGCTATGACAAAGCCCTGGGACTCAATCCCGAAGATGCTGAATCCTGGTATCAGTGGGCTATGTGCCTGAAGCAATCTGGTCGGTATCAAGATGCGCTGCTGGGCTATAACAAAGCGCTTGCCCTTGAACCAAACCACGCAGCAGCTTACGGTCGTGGCTGTTGTTTGTTAAAGCTGGGCAACTATGAAGGGGCGCTCTCCAGCTACGATTGCGCTTTAGAGTTTCAAGCCGCTCACTACGAAAGCTGGTTCAATCGGGGTATTGCCTTGAAGCACCTGGAACGCTTTGCGGAAGCCATTGACAGCTATGAGCATGCCATTGCGCTGCGACCGGATGATCCCAAAGCGCAAAATAATTTAGGCAGTATTTTGCTGAGCCTGAGGCGGATGGACGAGGCGATCGCTTGCTATGACAAGGTGCTAGCGCATAATCCCCATGACGAACTGGCGCAGAAGAATCGTCTGGTTGCCCTGCGGCGATCGCAGTCCAGTAAGAGATAATAAGCTTTCAGGCTTAAGCCTACAGTCTACTTGGGGAACGCAATGGGACAATACGAGCGCTTGATCCTCATGGCAGAGGATGAATTGACGCAATACAGCACCGATGCCCGCAAGATTGAAAAGCTGCGGCAAAAGATTGGGTTGTCGGTGCCGCCGGGTGAGCAGCGACAGGTGAAAGAGACGCTGTTGGCGGAGCTGCCGACTGATCCCATTAGCCAAATTGTGGAAAATCAGCGTCAGGCCGTGGCGTTGCCGTTTTGGGGTATTGCTGGCTTAGGGCTACTGCTGGGGATTTCGTTCATGCAGCCTTTAGACTTCATTGCGACGTTTGTGGGGGGCGCGATCGCGTTCAACGTTCAAAAATGGGGCTGGAATCTACAGGCAAAGCGTCTGGTCTTGCAAACGCTGGAGGAGATTGAAACGAAAACCCGCAAACCGATCGACGAGAAAACGACTGACCAGAGCACCTAATAATCTTGCTCGATCGCGGAAAACTTCACGGCTGCTTCTTTTTGAAGCGGCGACTCCAAACCAACGCCTTTAATATCAGCCCCAAAGAGAGGAATGGGCAACACCGCCATAACCGTTCCTATGAGCGTAAAAACGGCGAACAGTTTGCATACCATTAGGCGATCGAAGAGTGGTGTGTTCATAGTAAATGCCAATGTTTCCTCTTCGTTCTTCATAGAAACTTCAAGTCATCCGGGAGATAGACTTCTATCTCTTAAGCCAGTGATTTGTGATCAGAAGTTCACTCAACTAACCGCCTTAGCGCGAAGAAGATCATGGCGACGGCAATGTTTCCCCATTGCAATGGCTCTGTTCCTGGTTTCACAGAAAAGGCAATGGCTGGAAAAATTAAAGCAAACGTAAAATGATGAGCGCTTCGATTTCGGTTGATCAAACAAATTTTGCGACTGCGGTCATTGAGCGATCGCACGAAAAACCTGTGCTGGTGGACTTCTTTGCACAGTGGTGTGGTCCCTGTCAGATATTGAAACCGTTGCTGGAGAAACTGGCGCAGGAGTATGACTTTGTGCTGGCAAAAGTTGATATTGATCAGAATCCTGACCTTGCACAGACCTATGGCGTTGAAGGGGTTCCTGATGTCAAAGTTGTGGTGAATGGCAAGGTGACAGATGGGTTTGTCGGTATGCTGCCAGAGCCAAAGCTGCGTGAGTTTTTGGCACAATTACAGATCACATCGGTTTTAGATGAAGCGTTGGAAGCAATCTATGCCGATGCCGCGATCGGCAATGTCAATCAAGCCGAAATACGCCTTGCAACCCTTCTAGAGCAATACCCCGACAATCGTGGGTTGACCCTGGAAGCCGCTAACTTTTACATCGAAGCCGATCGCCTGGATGTTGCAGAAAGCCTGCTGGCAAGGATTCAGGAGCATGATAAGGAGTACTTTCCGCACGCGAAAACGCTAAAGGCACTCGTTCAATTTAAGCAAGTAGCCGCACAGTCAACGGGAAATAGCGACCTCGATCGCGCTTTTCAGCAAGCCACCAACCTGGTACTCGAAGAAAACTACAGTGCTGCCATGGAACAATTTCTAGCTATGCTTATAAAAGACCGTCGCTACCGGGACGACGGTGCCCGCAAAGCAATGCTGTCAATCTTTGATCTACTGGGTGATGAGCATCCTTTGACGAAGGATTATCGCAAACGGCTAGTCATGGCGCTCTATTGACGGCGATTTAGATCCCTGGTTTTCTGGGAGAAATCGGGGATCTCGGCTTCAGGCTTCCTCATTGTCTGCTAGCAGGTCATCTCGCAAATCTTCGGGTCGATCGAGCATTTCGGGCGCAACCGCAGGATTTTCGATAATTTCTCTGGGATTGCCTATGTAGCCGCCTTTAGAGACAAGTTCCTGAGGATCGAACATGCCGTCGTCCTTGAGCTTTTCAGCCTGGGTTTTAGCTTTAGCGGGAAGCTTTTCGGTTGGGTCGCTCATCTAAAACACCTGAAAACATTAGCTCCAAGCTTAGAACGACCGACTTCAAACGGTGACTACCTCAAGGACGAAAGCTAAGTTTCTAAAGGCTCTACTTTTGAGCTAGGTTACTCTTCTGCTTCAGACTTTTCTGGTTTGAGGAGCGGAAAGGCGATCGCGTCGCGGATACTGGCGCAATCCGTTAGGAGCATCACTAGGCGATCGATGCCAATCCCCAAACCGCCTGTGGGGGGCATCCCGTATTCCAGCGCGGTGAGAAAATCTTCGTCCACACCATGCGCTTCCAGATCGCCAGCGGCTTTACGGGCAGCTTGAGCTTCCAGTCGTTGACGCTGCTCAACGGGATCGGTCAACTCCGAGAAGCTATTGGCGGTTTCGCGTCCGACTGCAAAAAGCTCAAAGCGCTCTACCAATCCAGGCTTCGAGCGGTGGGGTTTGGCTAAGGGTGAAATTTCGACTGGATAATCCATCACAAATGTCGGTTGAATGAGGGACGTTTCGACTGTCTGCTCAAACGCTTCGTTGAGGAGTTTGCCGATCGACGTTACGCCATCAACCTCTGTGATGCCAGCCTTGGTTGCTGCCGCTTTCGCTTCTTCAAGGACAGTGAACTGGCTAAAATCCACACCTGTTTTCTCTTGAACGACATCGTTCATCGTGACTCTGCGCCAGGGAGGAGTGAGGTCGATCGGCGTTCCCTGATAGGTGATTTGCAGCGTTCCTAACACTGCTTGCGCGGCGTAGACCACGATCGCTTCGGTCAGCGCCATCATGTCATGGTAGTCAGCGTATGCCTGGTAGAGTTCGATCGTGGTGAATTCGGGGTTGTGGCGCGTGGAAACGCCTTCATTACGAAAAATGCGCCCCAATTCAAAGACTTTCTCAAACCCACCCACAATCAGCCGCTTGAGGTGGAGTTCAGTCGCAATCCGCAGGTAGAGCGGCATTTCTAACGTGTTGTGATACGTCGTGAAGGGACGCGCATCGGCTCCTCCGGCTTCGGTTTGCAGCACAGGCGTTTCAATTTCGATGAAGCCTTGCTGATCGAGATAGCGGCGGATGGCTGCGGTGATCAGCGCCCGACGACGAAACGTTTCCCGCACGTCCGGGTTCACGATCAAATCCACGTAGCGTTGACGGTAACGCTTCGCCACATCGGTTAAGCCATGCCACTTATCAGGCAAGGGCAACAGGGATTTTGTCAGCATCGCGTATGCGCTGACGTACACCGACAGTTCGCCCTTTTCGGTGCGCTTGATGGTGCCCTTTGCGCCGATGATGTCGCCCACATCTGTCAACTGCTTCAACTGGTCGAAGGCATCAGTGTTGTCTGCCATGCCTGCCTGGATGCGGGCTTTTTCGAGGTAAAGCTGAATCGTGCCCGTTTCATCCTGCAAGTTGAAGAAGGCTAGCTTGCCAAACACTCGACGCGCCAAAATGCGTCCCGCGATCGCCACCTCAACCTGTACTTCTTCGCCGTTGGGCAGTTCGGCGTATTTCGACTGCAAATCCGCCGTGTGATGCGTCACATCCCACCGATAGGCGTAAGGATTTTGCCCTGCCTGTTTGAGTTGTTCAGCCTTCTCCAACCGGGTGGCACGAATTTCTTCCAGGCTGGACTTGCTTTGGTCGTCAGTTTGAGGGCGATCGGAGGACATAGAAATTCTTTCAGAAAGGATGCAGCGCGAACGCCAGCGATGGGTGCAAAGGTTGAGGATTGTGCCGTCTCGCAGGGCTACCGGTTAACAATCCGACAATCATTGCAAACTCAATTATAGAGAGGAATTGCGCTTGAAAGAAACCAGGTTTCTTGGCGGGACGGCACTGCGTGAGACTCCAGGTTGCCTCTCGAAACCCGGTTTCTGCGTCGGAATCCTTCAAACTCAGTAACTCTCCGCGATCGAGCGACCAGCCTACCAGACTTAAAGGGAAAGCCAGCTATGATATTGCCATCAGGGTCACAGCAGAGCAACTTGAATGTAGCAGTGAATGCTGAAACACCTCGCTGACTGTCAACGAAAATAGAAGTGGCGTGAAATTAGCAAGTCTTTCCAACAATGGCATGGGTCGCGTCTTCCTGATTGCGGCGCTTTTACAATTTAATGGGATGCTAATCGGCTGCGGTCGGTTCACCAATAGCACGAACGACAGCCTGACGAGCACTGATCGTGTCAATGTGAGCGCTCAGAGCAGCAGCAGTACTCCTCTGGCTGTTCAAACGCTGACTAACGCTGCTAGAAAGGACTTTAGGAGTGCCCGTGTCGCTGACCAGCCAAACGCTCGCTCCCCTCTGGGCATCAACCTGGCTGGAGTGGTGAGCTACAGTACAGAACTGCCGTTTGTCGATGTCTTTAAAACCTCTCATACCTGGTTTTCTAATGCTGAGGGTGCGAGTTGGGCGCAGGGCGGTCCCTTAGCTCTCACCCGCGAGGGTTGGGTTGCCTCTTTGCGATCGGGTCAGTACGCCACAACAGGGCTGTTAGATGGAGGGCATTATCCAACCGGAAACTACACGCTGCTGTATGACGGGCAAGGTCAACTTGATGTGACGGCGATGAGTGGTAAGGGGCTGACGATCGTCAGTCAAACGCCCGGTCGCATGGTTGTTAAGGTCACAACGGAGGCGAATGGTGTTCAGCTCAACTTGCGATCAACGAAGGTGGCTGATCCACTCCGCCATATCCGGTTCATTATGCCGGGACACGAAACCACCTACCGGACACAACCGTTTAATCCAGCGTTTCTCAAGCTCCTGTCTCCGTTCAAAGTCCTGCGCTTTATGGATTGGGCAGGAACCAATGGGTCTCAGCTTGCCAACTGGAGCGATCGCACCACTCCATCTTTTGAAACCCAATCAGCGGTGCATGGAGTCTCGCTGGAGTACATGATTCAGCTTGCCAATACCCTGCACGCTGACCCCTGGTTCACCATACCCATCCGCGCCAATGATGACTTTGTGCGTCAATTTGCCACATTGGTGCGCGACAAGCTCGACCCGTCGCTGAAAGTTCACATCGAATACTCCAACGAAGTCTGGAATTTTGGCTTTGAACAGGCAACCTACGCCAAAGATCAGGGGGTGAAGCTGGGGCTAGACAAGGATCAATATCTCGCTGGGGCAAAGTACTACTCGCAGCGATCGGTCGAGATTTTCAAGCTTTTTGAGCAGGTCTTTGGTGGGACGAGTCGGCTCGATCGAGTGATCGCAGGGCAATCCGTCAACACCTGGTCTGGCGATCAGATCCTTGCCTGGAAAAACGCGTCTAAACATGCCGATTCATACGCGATCGCGCCCTACTTCGACGGCAGAGAGATATTGCTGAACCCAGACAAGGCTGCCCAAATTGCTCGAATGTCGCAGGATCAGGTGCTCGACATTCTGCAAGCAGACCTTAGGGGAGCCATTAAAACCAACATGGTTGCCTCTGCCAACCTGGCTCGTAAGTACGGTCTCGCGCTCAAAGCCTACGAAGGCGGGCAGCAGCTCACGAGCTTTCAGTTTGGGAATGATGAGCCTCAAATCACCAAGCTGTACTCTGATGTCAACCGCAATCCTCGGATGGGCGATCTGTATACCGAATATCTCAACAACTGGAAGGCAGCAGGCGGCGGGCTTTTTAATCATTACAGCGATATTGGAACACCCATCAAATTCGGCATGTGGGGTGCGCTGGAATACATCGGACAAGATCTGAAAACTGCTCCCAAGTACCAGGCATTAAGGCGCTACATCAACGCCAATCCGACGGCCAAATAGCTAAGGCACTAACCTCCTGGTTTTTCCCTAGTCAGTTTGCCCAGCAGATGTTGTTTCTATAAAGGGTGTCGCTACGCCCGTCGCCACAAAAATTTTGCACAATAGAATAAGTTGAGAAATTGAGCTGACACGTTCATCACAGCCGATCGTAATGTCACAATTGTTTAGTAGCACAGCCTACATTCACTGTTGAGCCTACCCCCCAATGAAGAGCCTCTTTCTTGAACGTCTGCACCATCCCGATCGTCCCGTCATTGTCTTTGACGGCGCGATGGGCACCTCGCTGCAAACGCAAAACCTGACAGCAGAGGATTTTGGCGGCGCAGAGTACGAAGGCTGTAACGAGTATCTGGTGTTCACCAAGCCCGACGCAGTTGTCCAAGTGCATCGCGAGTTTTTGGCAGCGGGAGCCGATGTGATCGAGACAGACACCTTTGGCGCAATGTCGATCGTCCTGGCAGAATACGATCTGGCAGACCAGGCGTATGCGCTCAACAAAGCTGCCGCTGAGTTAGCCAAACACATTGCGGCTGAATTCTCGACTCCCGAAAAACCTCGCTTCGTCGCTGGCTCGATCGGTCCCACCACCAAACTTCCCACCCTGGGACACATCGACTACGACACCATGAAAGCCACCTTTGCCGAGCAGGCAGAAGGCTTGTATGACGGGGGCGTGGATCTCTTTCTGGTAGAAACCGCGCAGGATGTGTTGCAGATCAAAGCCGCGCTGAATGGGATTGAGGAAGTCTTTGCCAAGAAGGGCGATCGCAGACCGTTGATGGTCTCTGTCACAATGGAGCTTCAGGGCACCATGCTCGTTGGCTCCGATGTCACCGCGATGTTGAGCATCCTGGAACCCTTCCCCATTGATATCCTGGGGCTGAACTGTGCGACAGGCCCCGATCGTATGGCAGATCACATCCGCTATCTGTCTGCCAACTCCCCCTTTGTCATCTCCTGCATCCCTAACGCAGGCATCCCCGAAAACGTCGGTGGTCACGCTCACTACAAGCTGACCCCTATGGAACTCCGCATGGCGCTCATGCACTTCGTCGAAGATCTCGGCGTACAGGTCATTGGCGGCTGCTGCGGCACCCGTCCCGATCACATTCAGCAATTGGCGGAGATTGCGCCGACTCTAACGCCGAAGGAACGTCCGGTTCGTACTGGGAGTGGGGAGTGGGGAGTAGGGAGTGGGGAGAAAGATCCAACACCCGACACCCAATACCCAGCACCCCGTCCCCTTCTAAGCTATACACCTTCCGCTGCATCTATCTATAGCGCTCAACCTTATGACCAGGACAACTCTTTTCTAATTATTGGGGAACGGCTGAATGCTAGTGGTTCCAAAAAGTGTCGGGACTTGCTGAATGCCGAAGATTGGGATGGCTTGGTGTCACTCGCCAAAGAGCAGGTGCGGGAAGGCGCACATATCCTGGACGTAAACGTGGATTACGTCGGGCGCGATGGTGTGCGAGATATGCGCGAACTTGTGTCACGTCTCGTCACCAACGTCACGCTGCCGCTGATGCTGGATTCCACTGAATGGGAAAAAATGGAAGCGGGACTGAAAGTGGCAGGCGGCAAGTGCTTGCTCAACTCCACAAACTATGAAGATGGTGAAGAACGCTATTTGAAAGTGCTGGAACTGGCGAAACAGTATGGCGCAGGGGTTGTCGTGGGCACGATCGATGAAGATGGCATGGCACGCACTGCTGAGAAGAAATTTGCGATCGCCCAACGCGCCTATCGTCAAGCCCTGGAGTTTGGCATTCCCGCTCACGAAGTTTTCTTCGATCCGCTGGCACTGCCCATTTCCACCGGGATTGAAGAAGATCGGGCAAACGGACGTGCCACGCTCGAAGCGATTCGTCAGATGCGCGATCGCCTTCCCGGCTGCCATCTTTTGCTGGGCGTTTCTAATATCTCGTTTGGCTTGAGTCCGGCAACGCGGATTGTGTTGAACTCCATGTTTTTGCACGAAGCCACAGAGTCTGGGATGGATGGCGCGATCATCAGCGCCAGCAAGATCCTCCCCCTCGCTAAAATCGATCTTGCCCATCAAGAAGTTTGCCTTGACCTGATTTACGATCGGCGACGCTTTAATGGCGATGTCTGCATTTACGATCCGCTCACAGAGCTGACGAAGCTCTTTGAAGGCGTATCTGCCAAAGATGCCAGAGCCGCCCGTGCCGCCACTGCCGATCTGCCGCTCGAAGAACGCCTGAAGCAGCACATCATCGACGGCGAACGGATGGGAATAGACAATCTGCTCAAGCAGGCAATGACGCAATACCCACCGCTCCAGATTATCAACACCTTTTTGCTGGATGGCATGAAAGTGGTGGGTGAACTGTTCGGCTCTGGGCAAATGCAGCTACCCTTTGTGCTGCAATCTGCCGAAACGATGAAAGCTGCCGTCGCTTTCCTGGAGCCGTTTATGGAAAAAGAAGACTCCGGGCAGGCAAAGGGCATCTTCGTCATCGCTACTGTCAAAGGCGACGTACATGACATCGGCAAAAATCTGGTCGATATCATCCTGTCCAACAACGGCTACCGCGTCATCAACCTGGGCATCAAACAGTCTGTAGACAGCATCATCGAAGCCTACGAGCAACACAAACCCGATTGCATCGCCATGAGCGGTCTGCTGGTCAAATCCACTGCGTTCATGAAGGAGAACCTGAGCCGCTTCAACGATCGCGGCATCACCGTCCCCGTTATTCTCGGCGGCGCGGCACTCACGTCCAAATTCGTCCACGAAGACTGCCAGAACGCCTACAACGGACAGGTCATCTACGGCAAAGATGCCTTTTCCGATTTGCACTTCATGGATAAACTGATGCCTGCAAAAGCAGCGGAAAAGTGGAGCGATCGACAGGGATTTTTGGGAGAAGAGGGGAGTCAGGAGTCAGAAGTCAGGAGTCAGAAGTCAGAAGCTAGAGATCAGGAGTCAGAATCAACTCAAAACTCTACCCCGACTCCCCACTCCCCACTCCCCACTCTCTCTATCGAAGATACCCTCCGCTCCGATGCGATCGCTGCCGATATCCCTCGCCCCATACCGCCCTTCTGGGGCAAACATCTTCTCCAGCCTGCCGATATTCCCTGGGACGAACTCTTCTGGTATCTCGATCTGCAAGCGCTCATTGCCGGACAATGGCAGTTCCGCAAGCCGCGTGAACAGTCACGGGAGGAATACGACCAGTTCCTACAAGAAACGGTCTATCCCATCCTGGAGCAGTGGAAACGCCGTATCGTAGACGAAAACTTGCTCCATCCCCAAGCCATCTACGGCTACTTTCCCTGTCAGGCAGACGGCAACTCGCTCTCTCTGTACGACTCACACACTTTGCATCCGACTCCTGATACCCCGATCGCCACCTTCACCTTCCCGCGCCAAAAATCCCTCCGTCGCTACTGCATCGCCGATTACTATGCACCGAAAGCATCGGGGCAAATTGATGTTTTCCCCATGCAGGCAGTGACAATGGGCGAAGTGGCAACGGCATACGCCAAAAAGCTCTTTGACGGCAACAGCTATACCGACTACCTCTACTTCCACGGCATCGCGGTGCAAATGGCAGAAGCGCTAGCGGAGTGGGTACACGCCCGCATTCGCCGCGAGTTAGGCTTTGGCAATGAAGAGCCGGACAACATTCGTGATGTGCTGGCACAACGCTATCGAGGGTCGCGCTACAGCTTTGGCTACCCTGCCTGCCCCAACATGCAGGATCAGTACACGCTGCTAGATCTGCTGGAAGCCAAACGCATCAACCTGCATATGGATGAAAGTGAGCAGTTGTATCCCGAACAATCAACCACGGCGATCGTGGCGTATCACCCAGCCGCTAGTTACTTTAGTGCGTGATGGAAAGGGGCGATCGTAGAAACAGCTATTGCGGCATAAAATTGAAGCATGGCATTGATGAAAGAGTTATGTTGAAATCGCTTTGGGCTACGATTCGATAAGGAAAAATTGAGCCGCTGGAAGCAACGGAACTACCGGAAGGGGTAAGGGTGCTAGTGACACTGCTGCCCGATGATGAGACTGAGTTTTGGCTACAAGCCAGCCAGACATCACTCGATACAGTTTGGAACAATGCTGAGGACGACGTGTATGCCCAGCTACTCCAAAAATGATGCCATTTTGGTGTGATACCCCTTCTCTGATTTGTCGAGTTCAAAGGTAAGACCTGCTGTTGTGGTGAGCGCGCCGCACTTGTCCCAAGACCTTATTATTACTCCTTTAACCAGCAAAACCAGTTCGTTACTTGAAGGAGAGTTTGTTTTGTCTGCGTGGGCGACAGCAGGATTGAACGTCGCTACAGCCGTTAAAAGAGGTGTTTATACAATGCATGAACGGTTAGTGATAAAGGTGATTGGTCAGTTGGTTGACGCTGATGCCAAGCAACTTGAGCAAGCTTTGCGAGGTTGGTTAGCCCTGTAGTCTGAGGGAAACTGTCGGTGCTAAGTATCATGCGCGAGGCAAGGAGGCAAGCTTGGTGGTGCAGAAAACTTTTTGGAGTCTCAAGTTGAGAAAACAGTGACACGGGAGCACTCAAGGCGCGTCTCTAACTGCGCTCGTTTCTTGAGGGAAGCAGCGGCAGGCGGCGGACTCTTTGGCGGTAAGGTGGCTAACCTGGGAAGAGGGAGATGTTGATCACACAACCGCTTAAGCTCACGTCAGCCTAATTGTAGGAAACTCAAGCCCCGTTGACTAGGCCAGTCGATTCGGTTGTGCCGACCTTCGCTGACTACCACCAGCGCCAGGGCAAGGGCAATCAGCATGGCAGCCGCTAGCAACATCAATAAACAACTGAGGGCTTGCGGATCGCGTCAGTGAGAGCGGATCAGTTCAAACGCGGCTGACTTGTAATCCTTAAAATGCGGCTCAATGCCCCCAAAGCGTTGACCATAGACCTCAAAGGTCTGCAACGACGGCGGCACATCGGAGAGGACTGCCCAAGGTTCCCCCGCCAGCGCTAAATGGGCGGTGGCGAGATGGCATTCAATATCCTGCAAAACAGTGACGGCTCGAAACAGATACGCTTCGCCCTCTGGGGGAAGCGACTCCGCCACCGCCGCCGTTTGAGCGTTGGCGAAGGTGATCTTCAAGTCAGACTTGGCTCGAATCGACCACGACCATTGATGCGCTCGTAACCAGCGGCTCAACGCTCCGTGTTCAAAGCCGCGATCAGCTAGCAACAGCACCTGAGCCGCCGCCGGCAGCAACCGTAACGTGGTTGCTAACACGGGGCAGTAGTCCTCAAAGCCCACGGTGGCACTGCCATGTGCCAACACCGTTTGACCCAGTGGCATGGAGCGTCCGCCCCAGACTAAACAGACCGCGACCAAGCAGTATTGATCCCATAACACACTGGTATCGAATGTTAGCGTCATGGACATCCCTTTCCAGGCGCTCAGAAACTGCTGCAACAGCGGAAAATAGAAGGTCTCGGCGGTGCTTTTGGGATGATGGACAAAGTAGTTTAAGCGCTCCAGATGGCTGCGAGCTTGGCAGGCTCGATGACTCAGATAGGGCAACCAATGGCTCAGGCAGGCGCTTTGAGCTTGTAAAATCGCAGCGACATTCTCGCAGAAAACTTGTAGGTGTCGTTGATCTTGGGGCTCAATCCATTGACTTAGTTGAGCTTGCAGTTGACGATAAAGTTGGGGGACTGACATTGGCTTGTTTCTTGTGTGGAAACTTGAGCATCCCATGTCGTCTCCCACTCTGTCACCCCTGACTCGCCGTGAGATTTTAGTGAGATTCCTTACCTATAGGCTCTTCAGGACTTTTCCGCACCACTAAGCGTACAGCCATTGACGCGCAAAAAAGTATCCATTACCGCAAATGCTGTGCGCTTGTTGCCATCTAGAAAGGGATGATTCTTCGCTAGATGGTAAAGGTAAGCCGCTGCTTGCTCATAAATCGTTGTGTGCAAAAACTCACCGCCAAAAGTAGCCTGTGGTTGTGCTAAAGCTGATTCCAGCAGCCCTTCGTCCCTAATGCCAGCAGTGCCGCCCAGCCAAGCGATCGCATCTGCATGAATATCCAGCGTTTCAGAGATGGAAATAAATTTAGGAGTCAGCAAGACGACGGTAAACCTCTGCTCGTTCTTTCTTGGATTCCAGATACGCCTGCCAAACTTCAGGGCGGACTCCGGGACTAGGCAGACCATCTCTTTTAAGGGAGTGGATAAACGCCAGCACATCCGATAGCTTTGGCTCTGGCACCTGCTCAAGGGCTTGGATGATCTGTTCTTTTGTGGTCATGGCTCTGTTTGACGGCTCTACGTCTAGTTTACTCTGAGTCTAGTTTAGACCGTGCTAGAGACTATGCTTTTTAGAAATTAAATGTCCTGAAGCTACCTTAGAGAACAGATTCTAGCGGGACATCTAGCACTGAATACTGTGCCCAACTCGCAGCATCAAAGTGCCACCATTCTGTCTGCAAGGGTGAGAATCCACGTTTGGTCATTGCATCTTTCAAACGCTGGCGATTTTGCTTCGCTTGTGGGCTGGCACCGTTGTAATTTGTGGCTGCGCGATCGGTAAAGTCGTCAAAGGCGGTTGGCATGGGAAGTTCGTTGCCCGCTCGATCGACCAGCGTGACATCCACCGCAGAACCGCGATTATGCCGTGATCCTGTAGCAGGATTGGCAACATAGCGCTCGTCTGGCACAAGCTTCCACATTTGTTTCTGCACAGACAGCGGGCGGTAGCAATCATAGACCTTCAGTCCTAGCCCGTCCGCTTCCAGGTCTTGCTGCACTTGTGACAACTGCTCTGCGGCGTTCGCTCTTAGCAGACAGCGCGACTGCTTGTAGAGCGCTCGATGCATAAAGTTATTGGCTGTCGCGTAACGCAGATCCAGGCGAATGGTTGGATCGATCGAGTGAAGATCCACCAACGATGCTTTATTAGCCGTCTTACTTACCGAAGCGGCGATCGCAGCAGTGGGTGGAGGAGATGCTGCACTGGTCTGTGGCATCGTGCGGCTACTACTTGGCGTATGACCCTGACACGCCACAGAAAACACCAGCAGCGCGATCGCGGTAGCCCTGATCCAGAACTGAACTCTCTTTGGTAATTTCACGTCATTAATATCCTACGTCTCGATCACATCAGTGTTCCCGTTATGCTTAGTGGGCTGACAAACTGGTTTCCTGACAAAAAATCCGTAGCCCTTCTAGAATAGAGGTCTTGACCTTCCAGAATGGAAGCCCTGACAAATCAATTCGTTCCACGATCGCAGCCGAGGCTAACTATGCTTGCAACCCCACTTCTTCGCTCCAGAGAATTGCCAACATTGGAGTATACCTCCACGCGCGATCGCTTCGATACGACCTGGGAGTCGCCACTATCGACGCTACTGGGATTGGGACGTGCCGCAGGCGCAGACTTTGTGGAATTCTTTCTAGAGCGAGTTAACTACATTAGCTGCCTCGCTGAGGACGATGCGATCACCAGCATCTCGCCACGCCTTTCCACCGGGGCAGGCATTCGCGTTTTTCGTGGACAAACTGACTGTTACGTCAGCACCAACGACCTGACCTTTTCTGGCTTAAAAGCCGCTCTCGAAAAAGGACTTTCCATTTTAGGCTTGCAGTTGCCCTTACCAGGAGCATACATCCCCGAAATCAACCTGGAACCACTGCGAGACTACGCCGTCCTGCGCGGCAAAGAATCCTGGCTCGCAGAATCTAGCTCCATGCGCGAAATGGGCGAAGTGTTGCTCGATGCCAACGCTCGCTTGCAGGAAAAAGCTACTCATGTCCAATCTCGTCGTGCTGTGTATTTCCGTGACTGGCAGGAAGTCTTAGTTGCCTCCAGCGATGGCACCTTTGCGAGAGATATTCGCCTCACCCAATCGGTCGGCTACAACCTGCTCTGTGCCGATGGTGCGAATCGTGCCTCGATCGGCGAACGGGCAGGCAACACCAGCGACCCCAACTTCCTTCGCACCTGGGACTACACGGCTACTGCCGAAAGCGTTGCTGAATCGGCTGGCAGAATGCTTTATGCCGACTATGTAGAATCGGGCACGTATCCGATCGTCATGGCAAACAAATTTGGCGGCGTGATCTTCCACGAAGCCTGCGGACATCTGCTGGAAACCACCCAGATCGAAAAGCGCACGACTCCCTTTATCGACAAGAAGGGCGAAAAGATTGCCCACGAAAACCTGACTGCCTGGGACGAAGGGCTGTCAACCGATGCGTTTGGCACGATCGACATGGATGATGAGGGAATGCCCGCGCAACGCACGCTCTTGATTGAAAAAGGCGTGCTGAAAAATTTCATTGCCGATCGAGCCGGTTCCATTCGCACCGGACATCCCCGCACAGGCAGCGGTCGTCGCCAGGGCTACACCTACGCCGCCGCATCCCGGATGCGGAACACCTATATCGCTCCCGGCGACTTCACCAACGAAGACCTGTTTGCCTCCATTGAAAAAGGTATCTACTGCAAAAAAATGGGCGGCGGCAGCGTCGGTGCCACTGGACAATTCAACTTCTCGGTGGACGAGGCATACCTGATCGAAAACGGCAAAATCACCAAGCCCCTCAAAGGCGCAACGCTCATCGGTGAAGCAAAGGAAATTATGAACAAAATTTCCATGTGTTCCAATGATCTCGACCTCGCGGCTGGCTTCTGCGGCTCCGTCAGCGGCAGTATCTACGTCACCGTCGGACAACCACACATCAAGGTTGATTCCATCACTGTTGGTGGACGGTAAGGGGAAGGGCTAAAGGCTAAAAGATAGAGGTTGAGGGATAAAAAGTAAAGAGTAGAAAGTTCCAACTTGGAGCTTCGTACTCTTTACTCCTAAATTGCAGGCTTCAAATATCGCACCTGATCGTGAAAGCTAATTCAAATTCTCGTATTGGAAGAATTGGTGTTGCGGGAACACAACTAATCTTTGAAAGGTTAGGTTGGATTTTTCGCGAACAATCTGTAGAAGATTATGGGATTGATGCTCATGTTGAAGTAGTTGAGAATGCTAAAGCAACAGGTAGATTAATTGCGCTTCAGATAAAATCTGGAGAAAGTTGGTTTAAAGAAAAAACAAGTAGTGGCTTTGTTTTTCGTGGTGATAGAGAACATTTAGAATACTGGAAAAACCATTCACTGCCTGTCATAGTTGTTCTCTATCATGATGGTGAGAAAATTGCCTATTGGCAAGTCGTCAATAGCAGCAACGTCAAAAAAACTAATAAGGCATGGAAGCTTGTTATTCCCTGAGCAAAGGATTGATGAGCTGTCTCTGGGAAAAATCAAAGATTTTAGCAAAAAATTGACTGCAATAAATGGCTATACAATTCTCTCATTTCAGGATGTTAGTCATGCTGGAGCTAAGAGATATTCCGCAAATGTCCTTCTGAGCAAAGAATACTCAAAACCTGATATAGAAAAAATTTCTAGAGAGATTACTACTGAGTTAAAAGCCAGAGATTACCACAGGAACAATTTAGTAAAACAGCATTGGCAAGGCAGGGAAGCTCAAGTAGTTTGGTTGTTTCTGTACCTAACTCTAGATGATGTAAGTTCGGTAAACTGGATTTGTAGAACTCAGTGGATCAGTAAAGATTTACCTTCTGAATTTTTGCCTACAAGGTTAGATGGTGAATGTATTGACGATGGTATTGTTATTGATTGGAACAAAAACTATATAGAGCTTGAAACTTTCTTCGGCGTTCATAGAGTGACCAAAGAAAACTACTTAGATAGTATGAACGACATCTTGAGTGCTACAAGGATCGCCGTTAACCAAGCCATTGAGTTAACAACGAAATTTAGCCAAGATCAAGATGATGACAAATATGTGATCTATATGTCTAAGATAGAACCGAAGGTAGAGCAGCTATACTTTAAAGCGACTCATATTGGTTCAGCGCCTACTGAATGTAACGATTTGAGCCAACGGTTTCAATGCTTGATGGTCATGGCACATAATATTGTTTTACCTTTTTCGGAGCAAGAATTGAAAACTTGGGAAAGAACTAATAGGACTTATCTGGTGGATCAAGCTATCAAGGGTTATCAAAAGGATTTACTGAGACTAGAGTTTGAATTTGAAAAAATTCATTGATTTGAGCATTAAATGTATTAATGAATCAAGGAGATCTTTATCCATATTACTCATTAAATGATGTGGAGAGTAATGATGAAAAGCGATTTCTCTCAAACTATACAGAGTGCTAAAGATACGGCTGGCAGCCTCATTGACCAAGCAACAAGTTCTGCAACTGTCGAGACAAGAATTGCACTTGATAAGTTAAATAACTTGGTAGGCGAGTCGGGACAAGCATTCAGTAGCTTGACAAGTAATCTGAATCAAACTGTCAGCGGCTTAAACAAAGCTACAACAACGCTCAAAACGTCTGTTCTAGAAGCAACAGGCGGAGCAGTAAAGACAATCACTGAGACATCCAACCAAGCAGCTAACGCACTTAAAGAAACGACTGTTCATGCAACAGGTGTATTGAATAATGCGACCAATGTTGCTGTCGAAAAATTAAATACCGCGACAAGTTCTATTACTCAAACAGCAGAAAAGACAAAGTTGGCACTGGATGAAACCTTGCAAAAAACAGAACATCTGAGTGGAGCAATCTCTAACAGCGTTCAAGAGGTTGTCGTTACTTCAATGCAGGGGTGGATGGCAGAGCATCCGATCGTCGCTTGGATCATGGCTCATCCTTTATGGTCGATCGCATTAATAGTCCTCATAATCTTCTTGTGCTGGAGTTTGCTGGGAGCCATTGCCCAATTGACACAGCGAGTCTGGTTAGCACTTTTACAAGCACCACTAAAATTAACTCAATCATTATCGAAAGGTGCTTTTCACGTATTCCAAAGTGCTGATGCATCTTCATTAACCAAAGTGAAAGGTCAGCAAGATGTTCAAGAGCGTTTATCCAAAATTTTCAGTCGCTTGGAAGCATTGCATCAAGAACAAGAGGCGTTGATGAGAGAGATGCAATCGATGTTAATTTCTAAGCATTGAGAAACAACTACGACAGAAGAGAAAAGAGAGAAATCGCTCATGACTCCGAAGCTGACTGAATTAATCCAACAGGCAGAAACTCTTGCAACAGAGGAGCAACTCCAACTGATTGCTCATTTGGCTCAGAAGTTGAGCGCCACGACCCAAGAATCGCAAAGCGTACAGCAAACTGACTTGGAACTCACCACAGGTCAATCCTTGCTGGCAATGTTTGACAGTCTCACAGCCGACATGACACCAGAAGAAATCGCCAAACTGCCTACTGATGGGGCAGAACAGCACGACCATTACCTCTATGGAAGTCCCAAAAGACGGCAATGAAACAAGTGTTTGCCGATGCCTTTTACTGGATTGCTTCAATCAATCCAGGCGATGATTGGTATGACCGCACAAGAGCCGTAACCGCAACCTTGAAACAGGTTAATATTGTCACAATCGATGAAGTGTTTACTGAAGTTCTAACGTTTTACTCCTCTCATGGGTTACGAATGCGACAACGGGCTGGTCAACTGGTTGATCTTGTGATGAGTGATCCAAATAAACAGGTTATGCCGCAGAGCCGTGAATCATTTCTGGCAGGGTTAGAACTGTATAAGAAACGTCTGGACAAAGAATATAGCCTGACTGATTGTATTTCGATGCAGGTTATGCGTCAGTTGGGGGTTACAGACGTGCTCACGAGCGATCGTCATTTTGCTCAAGAAGGTTTCACGATCCTGTTCAATGAGGGCATCTGAAAGTCAAGCGATATCCAATGTGGAACACTCAATCATCCAAGTGGAGTCATTGGGATTCCTGTGGAGTGTGCAGTAGAATAGACAAACTTATGAAAACGCTAGAGTCTTCGCAGATCTTCACAACGCAGATATCCAGGGGCGGTTGCGTCTGAATTGTATTGGTACAGTTGAAGATTTAGCGCGTCAAAACATTGAATTGCAGGATGGACAGTTATTGACACTGTATAGCGAGGATTTGGAAGTGAACGGCGTAGTGCGATATTCTCAGGAGGAAAACCTCTGGGTGGCTACGATCAATTGGAACGCTATTAAGGAGTCAGAAAATCTGGTAGTGCAGACAAAATCTTAAGTGTATTGGTTAACATATCCGAACGTTAAATCCTAATGAGCAATTTGCAGCAATATGTTGAGAAGCGCCAATACTTAGATCCTGAGTTTGCCAAAGGCTTAGACTCTGGCTATGCTGCCTTTAAAGTTGATGTTTTACTGCGTCAAGTGCGGGAAGAAAATGGTCTTTCGCAAGCAGAAATAGCTCAAAGAATGAATCTAGAACAAGCCGCGATCGAACAAATTGAAACCCAACCACAAAATACTTCGCTTCACACACTTGAGCGCTATGCTGCAACGCTCGGTAGAACTCTACTAATTGAGTTGCAGTAAGCGTTGAAGCAGCCAAATGTCAATTAGATTGAGTGCAACGCGAAACCTGATACAAGATGATTAGCGATCGCTGTTCCTTCTACAAATAAGCAAAACCATCGGAACTGGATGTATTAGTTAAAAGGGAGAACTTTATGCCTGACAAAATTAGCATCGTGATTGAGAAGAGTGGGCAGGGCTATGCTGCCTATAGTCCTGATATTGCTGATTCTCAGGTGCAAGGCAGTTCGTTTGAAGACGTAACAGCGCAGATTCAGGCAAGAGTTAAAGATTACCTGGAACAACCAGGCGATACATCCTCTGAAGCAACAGATAAGCCTATCTGGGAAGTCTTTGATGACTTTGCCAAGAGCATTCCAGAAGAGGTCCTCGCTACGTTGCCGACGGATGGAGCGGAGCAACACGATCACTATATCTATGGCACACCGAAGCGATCGACATGAAATTGTTGTTTGCAGATACCTTCTATTGGGCAGCGTTGCTCAATGTCCGAGATGCATGGCACGAACAAGCAATTTCATACAGCCAACCACTGAAGCAAGTGCAGATTGTTACTACCGATGAGGTATTGCTTGAATTTCTCAACTTTTTCTCATCCTACGGCGACTATATGCGATCGGGTGCCGCTCAAAGAGTGCAGGATGTTCTGCGAAGCAACGATGTCCAAATCATTTATCAAACCCATACGTCTTTTCTGGATGGACTAGCGCTTTATGCCCAACGCTTAGACAAAGGCTACAGTCTGACTGATTGCATTTCAATGAACGCCATGCGGCAGTTTGGGATGATCGAAATTCTGACGCACGATCGCCACTTTACTCAAGAAGGCTTCACTATTCTCTTTAATGAGCCTACCTGATTGTCACTTTAGGCGGCTCTACCGGATCAGTCGCGATCGCTCATACTAGGAAGAGAATGCTACGTCATACGTTTTTAGAGAAGGTTGAGGGAACTGCTGTGCCAACTATTCATGAATTAGCGACTCAGGCAAAAGAAGCTGCCGATCGCCTGGGCATCCATAAATTCGACATCTACGGTTCGACGGTGGACGAAAGCAGCGCCAAAGTTGATCAGGGCAAGCCGGATCAAGTGAAAGCCTCCAATCGTTCTAGCGTCACGGTGCGCGTGTGGAATGACGACCAGACAATGGGCATTACCTCAACGACGGATGTTGATCCCACTGGGTTGGCACTCGCGCTGAAGACGGCGTATGAAGCCAGCTTTTTTGGTGTGAAAGAAAACGTTCCGGACTTTAGCCCTGAAGCAACAGCACCGCTTGCGCGTGAGTTTGCCGAAAAAGCGCCCCAGGCTCCCATTGCGGACTTGCTGGCAAAGCTGATCACGGCAGAAAAGGCAGTGACTGAAGCGCATCCTGCGATCGACTCCGTCCCCTACAACGGACTCGCCCAGCGCGACATCGATCACTTCTACCTCAACAGCGACGGTGCGTTGCGGACGGAAGCCTATTCCACGACATCGCTCTACCTTTACACCAAAACTGAAGAAGAGGGCAAAAAGCCCCGCAGTGCAGGTGCATTCCGCATTAGTCGTGACTTGGATTCACTGGATGTGGATGGTTGCCTTAAAGAAGCCGTTGAAAAAACGGTCAGCCACCTCGACTACCAAAAAATTCCTACCGGCAAATATCGCGTTGTTTTCTCACCAGAGGCATTTTTGAGCCTGCTAGGTGCCTTCTCAAACCTGTTTAACGCTCAGAGTATTCTCGACAATCAAAGTCTCTCGAAGCCGGAGTCATTGGGTACTCAGATTGCTACACCGCTGCTGACTGTGGCAGATGATGCGCTGCATCAAGCCAATGTGGCGATCGCCACCTTTGACGGTGAAGGCACCCCCACCCGTCGCCTACCTTTGATTTCAGACGGTATCCTGGTCAACTTTCTTCACAGTGCAGGCACCGCTAAACGGTTTAAGACTGAACCCACTGGACACGCCAATATGGGCGCAAAAGTGACGGTGAGTCCACACTTCTACCACGTTTCTACCACTGCGCCTGCTCAGCAGCAATACAGCTTAGACACGGCTGAAAATGTTGTTTTGATTGATGACCTGCACGCGCTCCATGCTGGCGTTAAGGCTCTCCAGGGTTCCTTTTCACTGCCATTTGACGGTTGGCTGGTGAACCAGGGTCAACGTACCAGCATCGAATCTGCTACTGTTGCTGGTGATTTCTTAGCATTGCTCAAAGCGATTGTTTATGTAGAACCGGAAGCCCATCTCACGCCGGGTGGTGTTTGTCCCTTTGTTTGGGTTGAGGAACTGTCGATTACGGGAGAGTAGGCTGTGTGAATGATGAAGCAAGCTTTTGTGTGCGTTATGGCAACCAGGACACAGCCGCGTTCAGCTCAGTTTTGCTGGTGATGCCTTTAGCGTGTGCGCAATTAGCTCTAAGCCAGAGATTGAGAGGGCAAGACGCTCCCATTGCTCTGGTTTGGCTTCAATCTGGCTAAACGCTACTTCGGTTAGCAGCACTTCGCCGCGCCGCGCGAGATCTTCACCCAGTTTGCACGCCAGGTTCATCTCGCTACCATACAGATCGTTCTCACCCACGAGCAGCGTTTTGCCATAGCCAATGCCAATGCCTGCGTAAAGATCTTGCTCATCCGGTAGTCCCGTATTTACAGCAGCAAACCCTTTGAGGATGTCAACGGCACCCTCGATCGCCCCTTGCACTGTTGGAAAAACGGCAAACAAATTGTCCGCTTCTTGCTTAATAACGCCACCGTGATGGAGTTGCACCAGTGGAGTGGCGATCGCCGTCATCCGATGCACCATTGCCAAAAAATGGATAATGCCGTAACGAATGGTTAGCCGCGAAAAGCCAGACATATCCAGCACGAGGATGGCGCAATCGCGCTCAAAGGTGGCGTGAATTTGGGCATCGATCGCGGTCGATCGCTCTGGGTATTCGTTGCGCTCTTGTAGCAGTCGATTGAGTTCAGCGCGGGTCTTACTAGAGTCAAGCATGAGAAAAGGGCGTAAAGAATAGAAGGCTAAAAGCGGAACGCAGAATATTCCTGCTCCGCTTTACGTCTGCATCTAGCCCTCATCCTGCATAATTCCCTCTAAAGCTTGAAGAATTTACCATGAGTTTCGCCAAAGCAGACGTATTCGGTGCCAAAACGACCACCAAAGTGCTTGAATGGCTTGTGGCATCACCAAAGGATGCAGCAACTATCAACACTTGAAGGCTGACATGATTCGTTCGCGGAGTCATGATTAACACGTGGTCAAACCGAGCCTGCACTATGTTTTTATATCTGTCGAAACTACTGCCACTTTTCTTTTACCCGCTGGGACTAACGTGCGTGCTGCTTCTGGTCTCGCTAGTGCTGCTCTGGCGACGATCGCGGTGGACGACGCTGCCAATCGTGCTTTCCTTGCTGCTGCTGCTAGGAGGGGGGAATGGTTGGGTGAGTGAGTGGTTGGTGCGATCGCTGGAGTTTCAGCAGTTGCCCCGCACCACGATCCCACAAGCAGACGCGATCGTCATTTTGGGCGGTTGCACCAAGCCAGCCTCACCGCCGCGACCGTGGGTAGAGGTCAGCGAGGAGGGCGATCGGGTTCTGTATGGAGCCAAGCTGTATCGTGAAGGCAAAGCGCCTCGTGTGATCCTTAGCGGCGGTCGTATTGACTGGAAAGGGGGCGGACCAGCGGAATCAGACGATATGGCACAACTCATCGCCACGATGGGCGTGCCGAAGTCCGCGCTTCTACAAGACCCAACCTCGCGCAACACCTACGAAAATGCGGTCAACGTCAAGCAGTTGATGGCAGCACAGGGCATACGTCGCATTTTGCTGGTGACATCCGCCATGCATATGCCCCGATCGCTGCTGATTTTCAAGCACCTGGGGATTGATGCGATCGCCGCGCCCACAGATTTCAACACAACCGAGCGCGATTGGCAGGAAATCCAGGGTAGTACTGAGGCGATCGTGCTGAATGTTTTGCCTGAAGCCGATCGGTTGCAGCGCACCACAAGAGCCTTAAAAGAATATTTAGGTTTAGTCGTCTATCGTTTAAAGGGATGGCTATAAACGTGCGCCTCCATGTTAGTCATTTCTGTAAAACCGTCTTAAATCTTTACGCTGTTTCTGAGGACTGAACGATTGCCTAAAAAACTGCCAATCTTTTTTTACCAAAGATGGGGATCATTGTGTAAGAGGGAATACAACGCTTGGGAACTATAGGGAAAAGCAAAACACTGAGCAATTTTGCTGCAATGACTGACACGCTCACCGAAGCAACAAACAGGAAGGTTCATAGACCTCTCCTTTGGTTTTGAAGAGCCTTCTTTAAAGACAGCTACTCAGTGCGTACTGACCGCTGATAGCCGTTTTAGAAACATTGCTTGTTTTGGCGATCGTCCGCGACTTTACTGAGAGGAAGAATCATGATGTTTTCTGGATCGCTCTTAGCTGATGCCAATCAACGCCTGGAACAAGCGTTGAAATATACGTCGATTTCAGATGATGCCGTTGAAACGCTGAAATTCCCCCAAGCCAGCCTGACCGTCTCGATTCCCGTCCGCATGGATGACGGTGCGCTCAAAATTTTTCAGGGCTACCGTGTGCGCTACGACGATACAAGAGGACCTGGTAAAGGTGGCGTGCGCTACCACCCCCATGTGTCGTTAGATGAAGTGCAATCCCTGGCATTTTGGATGACCTTCAAGTGTGCTGCGCTGAATCTCCCGTTTGGTGGCGCAAAGGGTGGCATCACAGTGAACCCTAAAGAATTGTCCCGGATGGAACTGGAGCGCCTGAGCCGGGGCTATATTGATGCGATCGCCGACTTCATTGGACCCGACGTTGACATCCTGGCACCCGACGTTTACACCAACGCCATGATCATGGGCTGGATGATGGATCAATACAACATCATCAAACGCCAGATTTGTCCCGCCGTTGTCACAGGCAAACCCGTCAGCATGGGCGGTAGCCTGGGTCGCGAAACCGCAACGGCAATGGGTGCTTTTTTTGTGATTGAATCAACGCTACCCAAGTTCGATCGCCATCCCAGTAGCACAACCGTTGCCGTCCAGGGCTTTGGCAACGCTGGAGCCATCCTCGCAGAATTGCTCTTTCGAGCAGGCTACAAAGTCGTTGCGGTTAGCGATTCGCAGGGCGGCATCTACGGCAAACAGGGACTCGACATTCCTAGCATTCGCCAGTTCAAAGCTTCCCACCGTGGTGTTAAAGCGCTCTATTGTGACAATACCGTCTGCCACACCGCCGCTGAAGACGTACTCACCAATGCCGAACTGTTAGCCCTGGATGTGGATATTCTGGTGCCTGCCGCACTCGAAAATCAAATCACTGAAGCAAATGCCGCTACCATCCAGGCAAAACTAATCTACGAAGTCGCTAATGGACCCATTACCTCTGCTGCCGATCGCCTTCTGACCGACAAAGGCATCTACGTCTTTCCCGATATTTTGGTTAATGCGGGTGGTGTCACTGTCAGCTACTTTGAGTGGGTGCAAAACCGCAGCGGTCTATACTGGACGCTAGACGACATCAACCAACGGCTCAAACATCGCATTGTCGAGGAGTCAGAATCCATCTGGTCGATCGCCCGCAATCTGTCGATCGACCTGCGTACCGCCGCCTACGTCCATGCCCTGACCCGCCTTGGTGAAGCCATCAGCGCTAAAGGCACGCGAGACTACTACTTGAATGGTCATTAAGTGAAGGGAGTGGGGAGTGGAAGTAAGTAGGTGGGTGGAATTAAATCTAAAATAGCTGTAGGTTGGGTTGAAGCATGAAACCCCTAGCGCAGCCATGCCAAAGGCTTTACGCCCTGAGTCAAGAATAGCTGCGCTTAATAATCGAAGCACTGATACGTGTATTCTACTAATTGGAGCCGTTCATTGGTTAACCGATAAGTAGATGAATCTGGACATTGGTTGAATGAACTAGAGATGGTATTAAGCTCTAACATTTTCTGCTTAGTGTCGAATTTAGGTAGAACACTCCCTTTAATCAAGCTGTTTTTACGAGCAACTTCATCGCGGTACATTACGACATCGAACTTTAACGGTAAAACCATGACACGACCGTTGATTCTAGTTCCCTTCTCTGCACCGTAGAGTAAGAACTGGTAAGATCTCATATCGGCACCCGTGTGCATTTCATCAGCATCATAAGCACACGCCACTTGAATCAGGTACTGCTCTCCCAAAGGATACGCTCTTGAATCTGGTGGCGAGGCTACATCGATTCCCTTATAGTCTTCGTCGCACAGCTTCAGTACTTTCTCGTTTGCAAACACTGTTGCCAAAATCTCTGGATGCTGAATTTTATTTTCAATGAATCGGCGCTTGAAGCGATCAAAATCAGACTCTGCTAGCTGCGATGCTCCATGAGAGGGATTTGACTCAGATTTCTCAACAATTGAAGCCGTTGATATCCAACCCGAAATTATCAGTAAAAGAAAAATATAAAAGTTCCTCATTATCATAGTTCCAAACTTCATGGAGCCTTGTTTGAGTCAAGGATTGTAGCTTGATGATAAGTTCTCAACGAGCGGTTTCATGCGGGTCATTTCCATGAAAGTGATTGAAGCTAGAAAGGTCGTCACAACTCAATGATGTTTAATACTCTTGATTGGCATCCGCGTTCCAGTGGTAAAGCTGCTTGGCAGAGGCAATGCGTTTGAACTCTTTTGGATCGTGAGCAAAGCCTGCTTTGGCGAGTAGTTCGCCCACGATCGTGTAATCAGCCTCAGACATCGGTTCGAGTTGGGCATCAGCTCCAAGCGATTTGATGGCACCGCGCACGTAGATGACGGCTTCGTAAAGAGAATCGCCCAGCGCATCGCCTGCATTGCCGCAAATCACGATGCGTCCTGCCTGTGCCATGAACGCGGAGAAGCTGCCAACGCTGCCACCCACCACAATATCTGCCCCTTTCAGGGAAATACCGCAGCGCAGACTGGCATTGCCATCGATAATAAGTAGCCCGCCCTGAGCCGAGGCTCCCGCTGCAACAGAGGCAAAGCCTTTGACGTGAACGCGTCCTGACATCATGTTTTCGGCAACGCCAGAACCAACGTTACCGAGAATGGTGACAGTTGCCAATTTGTTCATGCCAGCGGCATAATAGCCTGCGTGACCCGCAATTTCGACTGCCACAGGCGCATCTAAGCCGACCGCAATATTGTGGGCACCATCGGGATTGAGAATGCAGATGGTTTGTCCGTTCAAGGGTTGATGCAGAAAGCGGTTGACTTCGCGCAGGGGCGTTTGGGCGAGGTCGAAGGTTACACCGTCCATACGTATATTTCCTCTGGTGCAGGTTCGTAGATCTGAGCGTGGTTGATATGGGGGAGATGGGCGAGAGAACGAAATTCGGAGGCGATCGCCACATAATCATCCGTCTCCGCGACCACAGCAGGTTTGCAGGCAAAAGCATCGCGCACTAATGCCAGCTTATCTGCCGTGCCCATGAGAAAGGTATAAAAACCGTCTAACGCTTCAAAGCCCTTCTGTATCGCTGCTTCGAGATCGTCCCCTTCCTGCATTCGCCATTCTAGAAAGCGGCAGGCGGCTTCAGTATCGTTGTCAGTTTCAAAGTGAATGCCATGATGTTCGAGTTTGCGGCGAATTTCGTAAGGATTGGAGAGGGAGCCGTTATGGACAAGGCAAAAATCTTCGCCAGCGGTAAAGGGATGGGCATGAGCAGGCGTGACGGCAGATTCAGTTGCCATGCGGGTATGCCCGACGAGATGGGAACCTTGCAGGTCTTTGAAGTGGTAGCGATCGCTCACAGCAGCGGGATTGCCCGTGTCTTTGTAAAGGTCGATCGCTCGTCCAGTAGAAAGGAGATGGATCTGTGGATAGCGTTCTTGCAGCCATTGCTTGACAGCTTTGGGGGCAATGGCTGCGGTCAGTACCGCCTGATTCCCATGAATCTGGAGATCAGAAGTCGTACTGAAATGGGTTTGAAATGCCTGTGCCAGTTCTGACCAGTGGAAGTGATCACCCGTATGAATGCTGCCAGAGTAAAGGCTATATTTACGCTGGTTGTCTGGTAGAGCATCCGTGAACACAGCAAGTCCAGCAGAATCGGAACCGCGTTGGCTCATGCCGATGAGCATGGGCACCATGAGTTCACCGAGAGACGATCGCAGTGATGGGTTTTTGATGAGTAAGCCGACGATGCCGCACATAGGAAAGAAGGTTTGAGTTTTGAGTTTTGAGTTTTGAGTTGAGGAAGTTGTTAGTTATGAGTGGCGGTTCAGACCGCCGATTTCTTGGAGAAATCGGCGGTCTTTGAAGCTGCCGCTAGAAAAACTCCAAATAGCGTTGGACTTCCCATTCTGAGACGTGGCGCATATATTCGACCCATTCCATGCGTTTGAGGCTGATGAATTCGGTGGCAAGAGGACCGAGGGCGTTTGTGATGACGGTATCGGCTTCGAGGGCATCGATCGCCTCCTTCAAGCTTTGCGGTAGAGTCTTAATGCCTTTGTCCTTGAGGTCGGCTTCAGAGAGGTCGTAGAGATTGATATTGTAGGGAGCGCCGGGGTCGAGTTCATTTTCAATGCCATCCAGTCCGGCGGCGATCGTCACGGCTGCCGCCAGGTAAGGATTGCAGGAACCATCAGCAAGGCGGAATTCAAGTCGTCCACCAGGAATGCGTACCAGGCTAGAGCGGTTGTTGTCGCCATAGGTGATGTAAGCGGGTGCCCAGGTTGCGCCACTGAGCGATCGACCCACGACCAACCGCTTGTAGGAGTTGATGGAAGGCGCACAGATAGCAGTCAGCGCAGGCGCATGAGCTAACAAACCACCAAGGAAGTGGTACGCCAGTTTAGAAAGTCCGAGGTGCTGAGGATCGTTGTCATCGGCAAAGAGATTGGAGTTCCCATCAGAGAGAGACATATGCATATGCATCCCGTTGCCCGATCGATTGGCAAAGGGTTTGGGCATGAAGGTGGCAATCAATCCCATCGTTTTGGCAATCTCGGCGGCTGCCATTTTGAAGAAGATGTAGCGATCGGCAGACGTTAAGCAATCCGTGTAGGTGTAGTTGATTTCAAACTGACCATTTGCATCTTCATGATCAATTTGATACACATCAAAGCCAGCGATTTGCAGACTTTCCACCAGCTTTTCGATAAAGGCGCGACTGCGAGAAAGACCCTTATAGTCGTAGCAGGGTTTTTCTAAAGTGTCGGTGGCATCGGCAGGAAAAATGCGACCCTGAGCATCTTTTTGCAGCAGAGAAAATTCAGGTTCCAGTCCGGTATAGAATGTCCAGCCCTTGTGCTTGAGTCGTTCTAACTGCTGCATCAGCACGAACCGGGCATCGTAGGGATAGGGCTGTCCATCCACGTGCCCTACGCAAACCATACGGGCAAAGCCCGGCATCCAAGGCATCAGGCTCAAAGTTGATGGATCGCCCACCGCCATAAAGTCGTGGCTGTTGGGCTGTTGCGCCAAACCCCAAACGGCAAAGCCTGCGAAGCCTGCACCAGGATCGAGAATGTCATCAAAATGGGAAGCAGGCACAGCTTTCGTCTTGGCGGTGCCGTGCATATCGACGAACTGTGCCAGGACAAATTTGACCTGATTTGCTTCTAAAAAATCCTTTGCCGTTGTGGGTGTCATGGATCGGTTCCTTGAAGATAGTTGTTGGTTGTTAGAAGGCAGACTTCAGATCTCTGGTGTCTGGCAGGGTTTAGCAAGCGATCGCAGCGCATATGAAGCAACTGGGGATCTCATCACTCAAAACTTTTCATCCCCCAGCCCTCATCCCTGCTTCTACTCCGATCGCCCCTCCTCCTAACGCCTCCACGATCGCCCCTAACGTGCGCCACAACTATAGCCCAAACATACCATCACACCAAAGGCGATCGCGCGGTGATTGTCGATCGCCTGCCTGCGACTGCTAAGCAACCGGAACCCGGTTATGTATTGGAGGTGTTTGAGTCTTGGTAGTTCACAGTGTTTACCAGGAGTGCGATTGCCCCTCATTTTAGCAAGCCGATCGCGCTTAAACCTGCGATCGCGTAAAGCAAAGCAGCCAGCGAGTGAAACAGATCACTTGGCATTGAGTTTCATCCAGCGATCGCCCTTATGTATCCCTCATCCTCATCGCTCCATCAACTCCTTCACCCCCACATCCCACTCCCTACTCCCTACTCCCCTCCTGCATCTATCGCAGCAGGTCTTGCGTCACTGGATGGTCGGATTGTGCGTGTAGGCTCTGAGAGAAATCATGCTTTAGCAGCAACAACCGATGGCTTTGCGGGAACACATCACAGCAACAATCTATTTCGGTGACCAAAACGGTTATGTTGCCGAGTGTGAGGAGATTTCTGTTGTCTCTCAAGCGAACGGTCTGGATGAGATTGTGCAAAATCTGCGTGAGGCAGTGGCGCTGCATCTAGAAGGGGAAGATTCGGCGGAGTTTGATCTGGTAAAAAAGCCTTCTTTCCTCATCACTCTCCAACTTGTATGATGAAGTGCCTGACCAAAATGGATGACGCTACTGATGAAACTGCCGTCAGGCTTAGTCATTCAAGATCGGAAGTTGACCCATTATCTGCTTGTTTATCAAGCTGAGGATGATAAGTCTGAGTTTTTAGCAAGTGCTGGCTATACGTTACAAAACTGGCAACTGCTTAAGCGAGATATACTCAAGGCAATGACAATTGCTGAATTAGCAGAGGTAATGCCCACTGACTGGGGCACTCGTTTCAAAGTCAAAGCTCAGTGGGATGGATTGAATGGTCAACGACTCAAGGTTATTGTGATCTGGCAGCAAGACGACGGTTCAGATGCGATTCGCTTGGTCACGTTGTATCCAGATAAAGCAAGAGCTAGCGGAACGGGGAAGGAGGGTTAGGACACAATGCCAACGGATGCTTTGTTTCATTGGGTTGTTTTGAATCAAGATATTCCTCATAGTGTTGTCAAGGCGGGCGATCGCGCTGTGATTGTCGATCGCCTACCTGCGACTGCTAAGCAACCGGAACCCGGTTATGTACTGGAGGTGTTTGAGCAGGGAGAAACGCTGGATGTGATCTCTGTGCCGACTTCGTGGGTGACGCTTTTACCTGACGTTTGGGGACAGAGGGAAGGTGCGTCGATCGAAGCGAGCTAACTCAGCTTTAGGCAACCTCAAAAAGAGAGCGTGGCAAACCTGATTGGCGAATAATTGATTTCAATGTCCCCGTCCTTAATTCTGAATGCTTTGGAACAGGAACTGTAGTGGTTGTCTCCTCAGTTCTGAGTTGCATAATGATATGGCTACCACGCTGGCGCACTGCAACAAAGCCATGCTCTGCCAAGATCTGACACACTGCTTGCCCAGAGAGAACTCGTAGCTTACCCAATCGCTACCTCCAATTGAGTGACAAAAACTTCTGTGTGCAAGCGATGCTGTATTTCTGACGGGTCAGCCACTTCAAAAAACAATTGCAGCGCTTCCGTTAAGTTCTGCTTCGCTTCCTCGATCGAATCCCCCTGGCTTGCAATGTCTAGCTCTGGGCACAAAGACACATAGCCATTGCCTTCACGCTCAATAATGGCTGTAAACTGCTGCACTCGCTTCATGCTGGCTCCCTATGAATGCTGGGTTGTTAAGTTTACTCATTCTATTGGCTCTAGCGCCCTACCGCGCTCCGTCTCTTCATCCCACTCCCTACCCACACACCGTTCGGCTGAGCGCTCACGTCGAAGCCCTACTCCCCACTCCCTTCTTTTATCTGTCGCAGCAGGTCTTGCGTCACTGGATGGTCGGAGAATTGTGCGGTTTTCCCCGCTTTAATCACCGTCTCCGGCTTGTTACATCAGGTCGTAGATTTGGTTGCGGTGTCCCACTCGATCGATAGTGATGCTTGTTTCTGTGGTGCTAAATTCGTAAACAACGCGATAATCGCCCACTCTCAATTTGAAAAAGCCGGATAGGTTGTTGGATAGTGGCTGTGGGGTGATTTGCTCAAAGTGCTCAGCCAGCCAGTTAATCTTGTTAACAATGCGCTGACGGTTCGCTGGAGACAGTTTTTTCAGATCGGCTAAGGCTTCTGGCTCGTAAATGACGGTAAAGCTCATGGAGTCTCTAAACCGAGTTGTTTGGCAACTTCGGCGGCAGAAATACCAGTCGTCGCATTGGCTCGACGATCGCGCATCGCTAGCAGCGTTTGTTCAAATTCGGGTTTAACGGCTAACCCCCGATCGGGATCTGGCAACAGATCTTCCAGAGCCTCCTGTACCGTTTCGCGGATTAAGGCTTTGAGTTCGTCAGTGGTGAGGTCTTTGATGTGCATAACAGCGTGATCACGAAGCGATTGCTTGCATTGTAGGGCTTCTATTGCAGGAGTTGGGAGCGTCGATCGTGCTTCAGATGACGGAGGTCTTGGTATAGGTGGGAAGCGGTTGTCTAGAGACAAGCGCATACAGTACGTCGGGATCGAGGTCGGCACCGTTTTGCCAAATCAGCGTGCCTAGCTCTGGATGAAGCTGGACTTGGGCGAAGGTTGCCTGATCTTGTAAGGGAGCAAAGATACCGGAAAACTCAATCAACTGGCTGATGTCCACAACGCCCTCAACGCCGTCTTCAAAGGTCAGCAGGAGTTGGTAGCCTGTTAAGAGTTTGACTGCCACGATGTCTTTGAGCATGACGTTACTCCAGTGGTTGAACGGATTCTAGTGGCTCTTGCTGTCTGGCTAAGTCCCAGTTTTGCAGCAACTCAGCTTGATGGGCAGATGCCCACTCGATAACAAGTCCCAAGACTCTGGGAGCAAGTTTTCCTTCCAGAATAGAGAGGGACTGAATCTCAATGATGGCTTTTTGTTGACCATAACGCACATGAAAATGGGGTGGCGGATGGTCGTTGTAATACATGGCGATGATAATGCCAAAGAAACGACTGATTTCAGGCATTACCATCTCCCATCTGTATCTGTCGCAGCAGGTCTTGCGTCACTGGATGGTCGGAGAGTTGTGCCGTTTGCCCTGCCTCCATCACTGCCTGCAAAAAGCCCCGGAAGTTTTGCCACACCGCTTGGGTGTTGGGATGGTCGTCTCCCAGTTTCTCAACCGAGATTGCCAAGGCGCGGCGGTACAGCGGTTCTGCCTCCGCGTAGCGTCCCTGAGACTTGTAGAGGTTTGCCAGATTGTTCAGCCTGGTGGCGACAGCGGGATGGTCTGCGCCGAGTTGCTGCTCCGAGATTGCCAAGGCTCGAAGGTACAGCGGTTCTGCCTCCGCGTAGCGTCCCTGAACACGGTAGAGTTCTGCCAGATTGTTCAAGTAAGTTGCGACAAGGGGATGGTCTGCGCCGAGTTGCTGCTCACCGATTGCCAAGGCTCGAAGGTACAGCGGTTCTGCCTCCGCGTAGCGTCCCTGAGACTCGTAGAGTCCTGCCAGATTGTTCAGCCAGGTTGCCACATCGGGATGGTCTGCGCCGAGTTGTTGCTCACCGATTGACAAGGCTCGGCGGTACAGCGGTTCTGCCTCCGCGTAGCGTCCCTGAGCCTCGTAGAGTAATGCCAGATTGTTCAGCGTGGTTGCGACAAGGGGATGGTCTGCGCCGAGTTGCTGCTCCGAGATTGCCAAGGCTCGAAGGTACAGCGGTTCTGCCTCCGCGTCGCGTCCCTGAGACTCGTAGAGTCCTGCCAGATTGTTCAGCCAGGTGGCGACAGCGGGATGGTCTGCGCCGAGTTGCTGCTCACCGATTGCCAAGGCTCGAAGGTACAGCGGTTCTGCCTCCGCGTAGCGTCCCTGAGACTTGTAGAGTCATGCCAGATTGTTCAGCCTGGTTGCCACATCGGGATGGTCTGCGCCGAGTTGCTGCTCACCGCTTGCCAAGGCTCGAAGGTACAGCGGTTCTGCCTCCGCGTCGCGTCCCTGAGACTCGTAGAGTCCTGCCAGATTGTTCAAGTAAGTTGCCACATCGGGATGGTCTGCGCCGAGTTGCTGCTCCCCGCTTGCCAAGGCTCGGCGGTACAGCGGTTCTGCCTCCGCGTAGCGTCCCTGAGACTTGTAGAGTCCTGCCAGATTGTTCAGCGTGGTGGCGACAGCGGGATGGTCTGCGCCGAGTTGTTGCTCCGAGATTGCCAAGTCTCGAAGGTACAGCGGTTCTGCCTCCGCGTAGCGCCCCTGAGACTTGTAGAGATTTGCCAGATTGTTCAGACTGCTTCCCACATCCGGATGGTCTGCGCCTAACTGTCGTTCGCGAATGTCAAGGGCGCGGGTGTAGAGCGGCTCTGCCTGACTGTAGCGTCCCTGATTGGCATAGAGATTTGCCAACCGATTAAGACTGGTTGCCAGGTCGGGAGAGTCGCTGTACTTGAGTTGTCCCAGCAGTCCTTCAAACTGAGTGGTCAGGTCGTGGAGTTGTTTCTGAGCGCCCACGTCGGCAAGCGCTTCCAGGGCGGGCAGCAGGTAGGTGGTGATTAATTCCTCGGTCGATGCCCCCGCAGTACGCGCCTGATTAAACTCACGCATGAGGTAGCCCGATCGCTGGCGGGCATCGTCGATATTGGCGGTAGATTCTGTGGTGAGCGATAGCGACAGAGACGTGGATTCGTCTAACACCGCTTCGGTCAACTGCAACTGGAGCATAAACCAGCGGTTGAGATCGGGCAGGGCGTGGATTGCCGTCTGCAAAAACACGGGGGTCATCCACCAGATCTGGCGCAGCGGCAGGTGTACCAGTCGCTCCCGGTTAAAGTTCACGATGCGTAGGGCATCGGGCAGGGGCGTTTGCCCTGAAAACGCGGTGGCAAAGCCAGTAATAGAGACGACTCCTCGTTCAAGCTGGCTGAGTTCTTTAAGCAGATAGGTAATGAGTGCCACGGGGTCTTGATGGGTCGGCAGCACTAGCTCATGCAAGGGAATCGATCGCTCCAGCAGTGCAGCCTTTAACGATTGCATCACTCGCTGACGGGCAAATTCGGAACTGTACTCGACTCTTGCTAAACCACTGCCCGATCGTCCTGCCCACAGCCGCAAACGCTGCGTAGTATCGACTATGCTTCCTACAGTCGGGGGCAAGGCGTTAGAAGCTTCCACCTAAAATGGCTCCTGCATTGTCTGGGGTCAATTGATTTTGTGCAGTCAAAATGTCCACCACAAGGGGATGCACCCCAAACCAGCGCTGCCCGTTAAATTCCTGTACGGCACGGGCGTTGAGCAGCGAATACAGCACCGGATTGGTCATTTGAGCCGCTTTTTCACCCTTGTAAATCCGCTTGAGTAAGTCGGCTTTGTCGCTGTAGGTGACTTCTTCACGATCGAAGGGGCTTTGTCCCAGTCGCCGCTCGTAATCGCTGCGGAGGTTGACAATGGCTCCGGTCACATCTGCTTCATTAATCTGAGTGGCTGCGCGAATCAGGGCGCTAATGGCGGCATAGTTGACCAGACTAAAGACATTGGACAGGTTTCCCCCCGATGCCACGATCACCCGCAGCAGTTGGTTGGGTTCAAACAGCTTGAGATCCATCCGTGCGTTCAAAACCGCCTCTACTGCCTTGCGTCCCTCCTCACAAGGCGTGTGGTCAATGCGATACATGGGAGTATCGGGGATGACGTAGCTGCGATCGCCGGGAAAGGGCAGTCGAGGCGCGCTGGACGAGTAATAAAGCCCGATGGGTAACGTAAAAATCAGGTGAGTGCGGAGGTCTTGAAAGATGTTGGCGTAAGTAATAAACAGATCTTCGATGAGCGTGGACGGAATGCCTGCGCGATCGAAGTCTTCGCCGACAAAGAGCCACTGCCGCCCCCTCACGTCTTGCAGCAGCCGATTGCACTCATCCAGTAACCGATTGGCAATTTCAAGCAATGAGGTGAGCCGACTGATGCGATGGGCAACAACTTCGGTTTTGCGCGTGGCAGCAAACTTCATTTCGCCCTTGAGGTTGGCAAACAGCCCCAGCACCTTGCCCCACAGCGAATCTTCTTTGACACCTGCTCCCGCTTCGATGGATGCCGTTGATGCCTGAGTCTGCTCACGAGTGTCTTTCTCGGTGGCAAACCAGTCCCAGATCTCGCGGAGTCGAGCCTCCGAGGGGCGTTTTCCAGCACCGCCCTGAGCGATCGGTTGAGCCGTCCGTTCGGCAACCTCAACGATCATTAGCAGCAACACATCCAGCGGCTTAAAACTGCCGGGGTCGAGCGCGGTCATGGCACTAAAGCGAATAGTAGAGAACTGATTGGCAATTTGGTTGATCAGCCGCGACAGTTCGGTGGATTTGCCCACACCGCGATGCCCCATCACGCAGGCTTTGAAGAAAAGCTTCTTTTTATACGCCTGGTTCAGCACGATTTGTAACCGCTGCATCTTGTCACCGCCACGCACTGCGTTAATTTCAGGACGATAGAAGGCACGCAACTGTGCAGCCGTTTCCAGCGGCGTGGGTTGCAGGGTATTGTCCACATCCTCTAGCGAGGTTGCAGGCGTTATCTGTAGAAGTGAGGCAGAATCATTGCTCATGGTTTAGCCAACCCTTGTTGCTACTTGCACTTATAGCAGCTTTCGCAACCAAAGACTTCACGTTGGAGCCTCATTAGTTAACTGCTTTGCCCGATCGAGCACGGTTGAAGGATAGTCACTTACTTGAGTAGGGTGGGCATTACCTTGAGTAAAGTGGGCGTTGCCCACCCTACTACTACGGTTTCGGGTCAAAACGGCAGGGGTGCGATCGTAAACAGGAGCATTTTCACTTGAAACAGGACTGTTCCGATCTCAAACAGGAACGTTCTCACTTGAAACAGGACTGTTCCGACTGCAAACAGAAACGTTCTCACTTGAAACAAGACCATTGCTGTTTCAACCTGCATCATTCCCACTGCAAACAGGAATGGTCTCACTTGAAACAGGAACGTTCCGATCTCAAACAGGACTGTTCTCGTTTCAAAGCGGAATGTTCCTACTGCAAACAAGAACGTTCCCGCTGCAAACGAGAACGTCCTCACCTCAAATCGAAATTGCCCTATTAAACCCTACACCGCTGACGGTTGCGGCTTCGCCTTTTTCGCTTTCCGCGCAAACCGTTGCCCCAGTTCATCCACCACCGAGTCCAGCCCTGCGCCCTGTCCGCTTGCCTTCGCGTAGTTATACACCTGTAGCGCGGCAGCATAGGCTTCACTGCCCACCGTTGTATACGTGTCGTCCATCAGTTCTTGCAGTTGCGCCAGCGCTACCACAACGGGGTACATCGCCTCAAATAACGCGACATCCTTCCGCATTTCGTCCAGGTTAAACGATCGCGGCAAAAAGTCTGGGTTCTGCGTGGCGACTTCTAATGCCTTGCTGACAAAGGCGCGACTCTTATCGCCCATCTTGGGCAGTGCTTTGCGTTCGTCAGTGGACAGATCAATCAAAAACGGTAGCTTTGCTTTAATCGTCGCTACAGCCGCCATCACCGCATCCCGGTCTTTTGAGTCAAGCGTTGCACTAATTGAAGACACAGACATAGCAAATGACTCCCTAAAGGAATTTACAGGTTCTAGAGTGCCCAGAAGCAGGTGGGGGCACACGGCTGTGCGCCCCTACAGAACAAGTAAACGTGAGTAAAGGCTTATTGCTTAAAAGAAATCCCAGCAGAAGGGAGGCGTGCTTGCCCAGGCGTGGTCGAGGCGTTCCAGTAGCGTACGATCGCCCTCCACCTCCAATTCGCCCGTCCACAGCAAAGCGCGCGCGCGACGGAACCCGCAAAACAACTCAGTCAAATGATCAATAGACGTTTTGATTATCGTCGAGGCAGGCTGTGCCGTTGGGTGCATCTGTCCCTCTGCAAAGTCAGCCGTGATGGTGCGATCGCCCAACACAGGATCAGTGAGCTGAAACGTCAGCGTGAAAGGGGGCTGTGCGGCGATCGGGCGGAGGCGAAACGCTGCTTCTACGTCAACCAGCCGCCACATAAAGCCCGCATTAATCGTCCCCAACTGCTTCGACCAGCCAAACTCGGAGGGGATGACGGCAAGACTTGGATCGCGCTGCTGTTCTTGCAAAAGGTGGGGAAACGGATCGTCAACATGAGTGTTCCAAACGATCGTGGGAACCTGATCGCGCAACGATGCCAGAAACCCCAGAATGCCCCGATACGCAGCAGGCGTTGGCGCAACCCATTCCTGCACGATCGCAGCGAGTACTTTTTGCGGGGGTTCCAGTCGAGCAAACTGCACTACGACATAGCCCACAGGCTCTCCGGCTTCCGCATAGCAGTATACTTCGCGCCCCGTGACAGGCTTCACGCGAGACTGCCACTGCCAATCCCACCGTCGCAGCCAGCCATTATGCTGTAATGCTTGCCGCTGGTAAAGCGCTTGCAGCATCGGCTCATGCTGAAACGGGTCGTAGGGGACGATGTGCGATCGCTCGGCATACTTGGGCAAATGACGTGCAGAGACGCGATACTGGTGCGATCGTCCCACCCATGCCCAACCCAGCTTGCGATAAAAGCCATGCTGAAAGGGATACAGCATCATGAGGGGGAGCTGTTGTGCCTGCCCCTCTGCCAAGGCGTGTTCGACCATGAGCCGTGCTAGCTTTTGTCCCCGTGCGTGTGGCGCAACTGCCACAGCCGAAAGCCCCATCGCCGGAAACACCTGTCCCTCAAAGCAAAGCTCTAACTGCAACTGAGCATAGCTGCCAATGCCAAGCCCGGTCGCCCGTTGCTCAGCGATAAACAGCGATCGATTGGGCAACGCTAACCCCTGCCCATACCACTCCCGCTCAATCTCAGCGTTAGTACTCAACGGCGCAAAGGCGAGGCGATCGAGATTGACAATCTGCGGCAAGTCGCCATCCTCAGCCGGACGCAGGGTAATTTCGGATAAAGGGGGCATGGGTTCTGGCGCTCGTACCTGCTCATCAACGCTCTACAGAATATGCAGAATTAACGGATAGGTAAAGGGGCGATCGCGCGAAAACAAACAATGAAGCATGGCGACTACAGGCAAAATGATTGCGCCGATCACAATCACACAGAAAAGGATAACCGCCAACTTCGGTGCCAACATAAAGATCGGTATTAAACAAATAATGTAAAACCACAGCGTGATGCGGAAATTGAGTGCTTCCTTCGCGTTCGGTTTTACGACCTCATCGGGGTGCAGTTGCCACAGCAAAATTATCACTGCCAAACCGATAAGACTTAAAAACGACGATGCGTGACACAGCACCGAGAGCCGTCTTCTGGAACCACCTGGCTGCACCACCACCGGAACCGATGGTGAGAATGAGTCTCTTGCAGAAATCTCATTGTGCTGAGTGGTTTTGGTCGTTTGAGACACCCAACTGCAACGCCCACAGACCTGCCGTCCTGATGATAGCGGTGGTGCGATAGGGTTAGCACAATTAGGACAGGTGTCGTAAGTCATGCACAAAACGCCAAAGGCAGGGTAGAGTTTATTCGGTAGTAGCCGCTTTTGAGTGGCTCTTGATCTACAAAACGCCCATTCGTGACCTGCGATCGAGTTTGCCTCACCAAATTTTTCTTAGAACAAGAATTTAATAACCTCGGCGTTTTCCGTAGGGGCGCACAGCCGTGCGCCCCTACCTACGAACAATTTGTCGGTTTTATTTAATCCACGATCCTTAGACTGTGAGATGTTGCATTGTTCCAGCCAGAAGGTACAAAACCGACCTAAGCTGAAAATAATGATTAATGCTTTTCTGTTGTCGCTCAAAGCTTCTATGGCAGATCACATTACGCTTCAAGTCAATGGTGAACCGCGTACCTGCGACTACAAAACATCCCTACCCAGCTTTTTGACTCAACTCGGCTTAAATCCGCGCCTAGTCGCAGTGGAATACAACGGTGAAATTTTGCATCGGCAGTTTTGGGAGCAAACTGAAATGCAGACAGACGATCGCCTCGAAATCGTCACCATTGTTGGTGGGGGATAGAGAGGGCAAAAGGTATAAGGTAAAACACAGTTTCGCGGTTGGCGACTTAAGCTAGAACCAGCGGCTATCAATGAGGTTCAGATGGAAGTTGGTGTTCCCAAAGAGACAAAGGATCAGGAATATCGAGTGGGGCTGAGTCCCAACAGTGTGCGGAGCCTGGTCGATCGTGGTCATACGGTTTTTGTTGAAACGGGTGCTGGCGACGGCTCTGGTTTTGCAGACGCTGACTATAGCAAAGCAGGTGCCAGGCTGGTCTTACAGGCGGCAGAAGCCTGGGATCACGCTCTAGTCGTGAAGGTGAAGGAACCACTGCCCACTGAGTACCCGTATCTTCAAAAAGAACAAACGCTGTTTACCTACCTGCATTTGGCAGCCGATCGCGCGCTCACTCAGGCATTACTGGAGGCTGGAACAACGGCGATCGCTTATGAAACTGTCGAACTGCCCGATCAGCGTTTACCGCTTCTGGCTCCCATGAGCATCATTGCAGGACGCTTAGCCGTGCAGTTTGGGGCACGCTTCCTGGAGCGGCA
>Ga0335397_10000351_pt1 | contig 57718 bp, 64 predicted proteins | sample MAT04_FD_205740 | JGI IMG/M metagenome (GOLD analysis project Ga0335397, IMG submission 205740) | Freshwater microbial communities from Lake Fryxell liftoff mats and glacier meltwater in Antarctica - MAT-04 (spades assembly) (version 2) ...
TGCCCTTCGTGCTGGGCAGCAGCGGCTCGATGAGCGCCCACTGCGCATCGGTCAAAACCTGATCACGTGACATACCCCGACGATCCCGCAGGTCAGCGCCATCACTTGGGCGACACGCCCTAGGAGGCCGCGTGTCGCAGCACAGCACTGCGGCACGCTGAACCTGACGGCGTCGTAGTGGGACGGCCGCAGCGCCTCAAGGACAACGGGCGCGCGTCGTCAGCGGTCGCCGGTGTCGTACTGGAACCAGCCCGAGGTGTCCGGTGCGGGCGGTGTCAGGTAGTCCGCGTAGCGACGCTGCGGCCGGACCACATGCTGTCGCTGCCTACGCCGAAGCGCAGCGAGCCCGCCCAGGGCAGCGAGCACGACGAGAACGACGCGGCCGCGGGTCACGCGGGCAACGTACGTGCCGCACGACCTCCGTAGCGCGCGGGCCGTTCCCGGTCATGCACCTAAGCGTCGGTGCACGTCGGTTCCGGCGACGCGTTCTGGGCATCGCGGGCAACCGCCTGCCGCGTGGCGGAACGCGCGGTGCCGACGCTGCGTCGTATGAGCATGTTCACCAGGTCCCTGCCCGCTGCGGTCGTCCTGGTCGCGCTGCTGGGCGCGGCCGGGTGCGGCGGGTCGAGTAACCCCACGTCGTCGTCGCCGCCGGCGCGCGCGACGGCAGCGGCCAGCGCGCAGCCTGACAGCCAGCAGGCTGTCCCTGCCGAGTTCGCGGCCGCCTGCGGCGAGCCCGGTTCGCGAGTGAGCGCACCGTCGAGCATCACGATCAAGCACGCCGACTGCGACCTGACCGGCGTCACGATCAGCAGCCCGGGACAGGGCGGCGCTGTGGTGCCCGGGCCCGGTCGGGGTGTGAGCAACAGCGGTGGCCTGTCGCTGACGACGAGCCCCGACGGCGACGTGACGGTGTCGCTTGAACAGTGACGGGCAGCCGCGACATGCGCGCTGGTGGGGGATGCAGACGACGCCGGTGAGATGGCATCCCAGGTTCACGAGGTCCGCTGCCCTGCTCGCCGTCGTGGTCATCGCCGCAGGGTGCGGAGACGCTCCTGAACTGGCCGCCCCCGCCCCCGCCCCCGCTGCCACCGGCCCGTCTGCCGGCCCGGCGACGCAGAGTGGGGCGTGCCCGACCGTGTACCCGGCCGTCGATGGCCCGTGGGTTCCTGAGCTGCCCAGCGCCGAGACTGACGGCCGGCTGGTTCGTGACGCTGACCCGGTGCGGGCGCACATCTGCCGCTACACGCCCAGGCAGAACAGCGGCGACCCGGTCGCGCTCGACCTGGCTGGGGAGGCCGACGTGCGCGAAGGCCTTGGTGCCGTACGGCTGGATCTGCACCTGCCGGCCCTGCTGGAGGGCGCCGGCCGGTCCTGCACGGCCATCGGGGGCGACCTGGTGCCGCACCTGGTCCGGTTCGACTACGCCGACGGTTCGGTGTGGGTGTCCGCGGCGCAGGAGCCGAACGGGTGCACTGACAGCGGCAACGGCGCCTTCACCACCGGCGTCCACCTCGGCGACCGTCTCGCAGTGGCGTTCGACACCGGCCGCTGGCCCACCGCGCCGCAGCCAGCGGGCTGCTTCTCCGGAGCGGGAGGCCGCTCCGGGCAGGAGCAGCAGCTCGTCCCGGACGGCTGGACCTCGATGACGGTCTGCCAGCCGGGCCTGAACACCACCGGACCACCTCCTCGGACGCTGGACGCGACGACTGCCGACCGGGTCGCGGCGATGCTCGAGGCCGCCGACCTCGCGCCGGGTAGCGGCGGCTGCTCCGGCGTTGGCGACACGCGCTTCGACCTGCTCGTCGGCTACCCCGGCGGCAACGCCGTGCACGTCGGGGTGAACATCGGCTGCGACCCTCCGCTGCGCAACGGCTCGCTGGACGGGGTCCTCGACGCCGGTGACCAGGCTGCGCTCGCCGAGCTGCTGCGGGGCCCGTCCTGAAGCGGGCGGCAGGTGCCGCCGTCCTGCTGGTCGGGCTGCTCGGCTGCGGCGGCGCGCCCTCCCCGACAGGGACGGCCGACCTGGAGTGGACAGCGCTGCCCGACCCGCCGGTGTCGCCCCGCGACGGGAGCCGGGGCGCCTGGACGGGTATGGAGGCGCTGTTCATCGGCGGACGCACCGGTGACCTGTGCCCACCGACCGCCAGCTGCGCCCAGCCCGAGCGGACCGCCCGCGACGGCGCGGCCTACGACCCGGACCAAGGCACGTGGCGGCCGGTGGCGCCCGCCCCGGTGGACCTGCCGCTGTACGGACCGGCGGCCACGGTCGGTGACCAGGTCTTCCTGCTCGTCGCTGGCCAGCTGCACGTCTACGACGCCTCCGACGACAGCTGGTCGCTGGGCGAACCCCCGCCCGGCCCCCGCGACGACTTGTGGTCGCTGACCGCCGCCGACGCCCGGGTCGTCGCCCTGCGCCAGAGCCAGCGGGCTGCGTTCGTCGCCGACCAGGTGCTCGACCCGGCGACCGGCCGGTGGACCGCGCTGCCGGCGGACCCGCTGGTCCCGTCGTTCTCGCGGTACATCGTCGCCACACCGCACGGGCTGGTCCTGACCGGTCAGCCCGAGGTCGACCAGCCGGGCAGCCGTCTGGAGGACTCGCTGGTCCGCGCTGCCGTGCTGGACCCGACGGCCTCGACCTGGCGGGAGCTGCCCGGTAGCGACCAGCTGCAGGGCCTGTTCACCTGGACCGGCACCCGGCTCGTCGATGCGGAGATCTTCGTCACCGACGGCGGCCAGGTGAACTCCTACGGCCGCCCGGTCCCCTCCGGCGGCACCCTGACCCTGCCCGACGGAAGCTGGGGCCGTCTGCCCGACCCGCCGCAGCTGGGCACCGGCGGCTGGCGGGTGCAGGCCCGCGGCGGACGGCACACGGCCATCGAGGGCTACCTGTACGACGACGCCACGCAGCGCTGGACGGTCGTCCCGCAGCCCGACGGCGCTGCCGCACGACCCGGCTCGGCGGTCTGGGCCGCCGACCGGCTGATCGTGCTGGGCGGGCTTACCGACAACGACGACGACCCCGACGCCGGGCTCAGCGCACGGGCCTTCGAGCTCCGCCCGTGAGGATCGGAAGGTGAGGTTGCGCCGGGTCGGGCTGTTCTGCAGTTCGACGGCGCTGCTGGCCGCTTGCGGCGGCCCCGCCACCGGGTGCGCTGACATCGGCGCGGACCCCGGCGTGCAGATCACCGCTGACGACTACCGGTCGGACGCGACGGCGGGGCACACGGTCGAGGTCTGCGCCTACGGAGCCTGCGGGACTGCGGCGTTGGACGAGCCCTTTCCGTTCGTCGTCCTGGACGCTCTGCGTGAGGAAGCCATGACCTCGCTCGCCGTCGTTGTCCGTGACCAGCAGGGGCTGCCCCTGCAGACGACGACGTTCGAGGCCACCCCGGTCCAGTACAAGCCTGGCGGGGACGCCTGCCAGTTCTCCGTCGCGCTGCTGCGTCTGTCGCTGACCCCTGACGGGACGGCCCAGTCCGTCGGGTAGGACCGGCTCAGCCTCGACCGCCTCGAGCGCCAGACCGGTTCGGCTCGGGAACGTGGTCGGGCTGCGGAGTTGGCACCGCGCGACGGTTGGCAGCGGCGCAACCGTTGGCATCGTGCAACTGCCGTCAGCGGAGCAAGGGCCCGACTCAGTCCTTCCGTAGGCGCAGCACCGGCCGACCACCGGGCAGCGTGACCGTCCACGCGGCCTTCGGCTTCACCGACGTTCTGCGCTCCGCCGGGACAGCTGGGGTCGCGTCTGGCTCGGCTGGCTCCGGCTTCGGCTGATGCCGCTTCGCTGCCGCCTGCTTGGACACGCCCAGGGCGCCACCCACGAGCCCCCAGGAAGCGCCGGCCGCCCGGGCCTGCTCGACCGTCGCGCGTTCCACGTCCGACGCTGCCGCGGTCAGGGCGCGCAGCGCCGCGAGGCGGTCCAGGGAGCCGCGGGCTGCGTCGACCTGAGCGGCCAAGGCGGTCAACGAAGGTTGTCGAGTGTCGTCAACTCCGGTTGTCATCATGCCTAGCCATCGTGTCCGTTGTCGCCACGACGGCACTGATGGCTGTCAGGGCGCCGTGCACGGCCCGCAGACGCTCTGGACGGGCCGACTGTCATCGGCAGCCAGGCCGACATGGTCGATGTAGCAGCACACCCCCGAGAGGGCTCACTGCGCTTCTGCCCGCTTGCGGCACCTGTGGCGGCCGGGACCGCGCCAGGCATGAGGAACCCGGCGCAACTGGCGTGGCTGGCGTAGGCGGCACAGCGACGCCGCCGCGTCTGGCTGGTCCTGTGCCCGACTCTCCGAGCATCAGGCGGTCGGTAGCTGAGTCAGTCGACGCCAGCTCGGACCCCCGGGCATCGGCACGGCGGCCCAGCTGGCCGGTCGGCGCCGACGACTCTCGACGGTGAGCCTTGCCTGAGCTGCTCGAACGGGCATCGGGCGGCCGCCCGGCGACGTCAGCAAGGGCAATGTCAGCGCCTCGGCGCTGCGCACGATGCCGGTCATGACCACCTCAAGCGACCGGCTCCTCACGATCGTGTCGCAGCTGCATGCCAGCGTCGGGACGTGACTGCGACGAGCACTGACCTCACCCGCATTCTGCTTCCGAACGGCGCCCAGCGCGTCGCCTGCGGCCCACAGCACGCCCGCCAGCTGTTGTTCCTCGCCCAGGCTCACGACCCGGCAGCACGGCTCGTAACCGGCCCGACGAGCACGCTGGCTGACGTCTGCGCCGCTTGCGGCTGGTGCGGCGTGCTCACGCACCGCGTGCCGACCTGCCCGCTGCACGACACGTGCCCCGACGTCGACGTCCTACAGACCGATCACGCGGGCTTCGCTGTCGTCGCGCTGCTGGACCGGTCTGCTCTGACCACGCTTCCCCCGCGCGCATGGGCGTACCTGCAGGAGGCGGCCGGCTACCTCGCCCGGGCCGGGACGCTGACCGGCCCATCGCTTGCGGCAGCCGTGTGGAGCGTCCGGATCGACTGGTTGAAGTGATTGACAACTTCGGCTGGCTGCCGGGCGCGAAGGTCGCCGACCCCGACTGGTGGCGCCAGTTGGCAGCAACACTGCGCCAACCGCGGGACGGACGGCTGTTGCTGCCCGGCTGCTCAGAACTGCTCGAAGCTGAGCAGTGCGACTGGCGCGCCCTACTCCTCGACCGGCTGTGGGCGGACGCCTCTGCCTGGTCGGTCATGGCCGAGGCTGCGGCGGGCGGGATGAGCTTCGACGTCGCGCTGATGGTCGCATGCCCCGACCAGCTATGAGAAGTCGCTGCGGGCCAGTGCCGTCTTGACGTAGATCACCCGGTACTGGGATCACCACCACCTGGCTCGCGGCAGCCAACGGCTGCGGGCCGATGATCCATGACGGGGCCGCCGGTTGCGGCAGGCTGGTCTCCGAGGATCGCGACGGTCCTGTACGCACTCACGTTCTGGTTCGATCTCGTCCTCACGTCCCGAGGCCGCAGCGACTGGGCGACGTTGCTCAGGTGCCCGGGCACGTTCGTGCTGCTGTGCGCCGTTGTGTTCGGCTGCCAGCATCCGCCCCTGTCACCAGTGCATGCCAGCGGCCACCCGTGTCACGGCAGGTCATTGCCGTCACCCCACAGGTCAGCACGGTGCCCGCGCATGACCCGTTCCGAGTGGCTCACCGTTCAGCAAGCCCAGGCTCCCGCGCAGACCGACGCGCAGCGGCGCGACGTCGCCCGCGTCCTCACCGCGGCGTCAGCACAGCAGGCAGCGGCTGCCCGTGCCACACGGGGGTCACGCGCTCGTGGTCGAACCGGCGCCCCGTCCGCCGCGTAGCGGGCACCACCATCACCGCGGCCAGCTGCGAGGCCACCAGCGCCCGCTGCGTCGCCGCGTCCAGCTGCGCGAACCCCTCCCGGGTCAGCGCCGCCATCTGCCGTCCTACCCGCTGCTGCTGCTGCCACCGGCCCCGCTCAGCCAGCAGCTCACCCTGCTCACGCTCGAGCGGCTTCAGCGCAGTCAGCCCGGCCTCGATCGTCAGCTCCTCGCGTTCGATCTCCCGCAGGATGCGCGCCCGGGTGTCCGCCAGTTCGATAAGCCGGTCACCGTGCGGCGGGTCGCCGTCCCGGCGCGCCTCCCGAGCAGCATCACGCAGCCGCGGCCAGACCAGGTCGACGATGAGCTCGTCCAGGCCGATCCCGGAGCACGACACGGTGCCGCACGCCGGCTCACCCTCGGGCGTCATCCGGCTGGTCTTGCGGCACGCGTAGTAGTGCCGGACCCCGTTCACGCGGTCGTCCCGGCGGGCGTTGCCGTCCATGCCGGCCCCACATGCGGCGCACTTCACCAGGCCGGCGAGCAAGTACTTGCGCAGCCCGTCCTGCCCGATGCTCGCGCCCGCCGTTCGTGACGACACCGCCGTCTGAAGCGCGATGTACTCGTCGTCGGTCAAGACCGGGTCGAACGTCCCGCGCAGCAGCTTGCCCGTCTGCGAGTGGGTAGCGATGACGACCCGGTTCGTCTTCGAGTTCGGCCGGTGCGCCAGCCAGCCCGCCAGCCGCGGGCTCGTCAGGACCCCCTTGACCGTCTGCGGCTGCCACTTGTTGCCGCGCGGGCTGCGCAGGCCGGAGGCGTTCCAGGCCTGCGTGATCTGTCCCCAGTGCGCTGCGCCGGCCGCGATGACCTGCAGCGCGGTGCTCCGGATCAGGTCGGCCTCGGCGGAGTTCAGGACGTGCTTGCGCTCCCCGACGCGGGCCTCGCCGCTCGCGTCGAGCAGCGGCTGGCCGTCCGCGCCGAGCAGCGACGGGAACTCCCAGTCCCAGCCGAACGGGCGGGTCCCGCCGACTTGCCGAAGGTTGTCTCGGTTCTCGGCGTGCTTGAGCTTGACGCGCCGCGCGGTGTCCCGGCTGGCCTTGTTCGCGAACACCACCAGGATCCGGGCGAACGCGATCCCGTCCTCGCTCATCAGGTTGATGTCACCCTGCGCGGACGCGAAGACCATGGCGCGGCCGGCCGCCCGGCCGTCGTCGTAGATCTTGATGAGCCGCTCGAGGTCGTCCGGGCGGCGGACCAGCCGGTCCAGGTCGTAGCAGGCGACGCCGTCGATGACACCGGCCCGCAGGTCGTCCAGCATCTGCTCGAAGCCGGGCCGGATGATGCGGTCCTTGTAGGCGGAGAAGTCGTTGTCGACGTAGTCGTCCGGGCTAGCTTCCCAACCCCGCGCGTCGACGAGCGGGTGGACGACCCGCAACTGCCGCTTCACTCCGCTGCCACGCTTGCCGATCTCCGCGTCGGCCTCGCCGGTGCTCTCGTCCTCCTTGTCGTCGGAGATGCGCGCGTACAGGGCGACCCGCGGGCGCCAGCGTCCGCTCTCCGCCTGGACGGTGTGCGGCGCAGGCATACCCTCCTTGTGCAGCGCGAGCTGCTCCAGAGTCGTCAGGTGCTTGGCTTGAGCGGGGGCTGCCATGCCCGCCAGCATGCCCTACGTTACGGGGGTGGCAATGGCGCTTCGACCAGCAGATCCCGATGGAGAAGGCCTTCAAGGGACCGGCGGTCCTGCGTGACCGGATGGGCCAGGACCTCGACGCCCGGCTCATCGCCGAGCGGAGCGACGTACAGGAGCTCTTCGCGCAGCCGCCGGCGATCCACCGCTTCCCCGGTTCGATGGCCGGTCGCGTGCAGGACCTGTGCCACTACCTCGTCGAGCACTACGACGGGGACGCAACGGCGCTGTGGACCGGGGTCGACAGCGGGGCGGAGGTGCTGCGCCGGCTGCAGGACCTGCCCGGGTTCGGCGACCAGAAGGCGCGGATCTTCCTCGCGCTCCTCGGCAAGCAGCTCGGGGTGCGCCCAGAGGGCTGGCGGGAGGCGGCCGGTGCCTACGGCGAACACGGCGCCACCCGCTCGGTCGCCGACGTCACGGGGCCGGAGTCGCTGCTGCAGGTCCGGGCGACCAAGCAGGCAGTCAAGGCGGAGGCCAAGCGGGCCACCTCCTGAGGGGTCCGAGGACCCCATGGGTTCGGGACTTTGGTCCCTTTGCACAGCGTGACGTCACGATGACCCTTGGTGCAGACCTGCCTTGTGCGGCAGGCCGGAGGGGGACGGCATGAGGACGTGCCCGTGAGCGACGCGACGGAGCGACCGAGCGCGGACCGAGGGTCCTGCGCCTGTGGCCACTCCCAGGACGCGCACCACCGGGGCGTCACGATCTGCCGCAAGATCTTCTGCCCGTGCAACGCCTACGACGCCTCGCGGTCCTAGCTAGCCCTGCAGGAGCCGGGCCCAGCCGTGCCAGGCGATGACCTGGCGTTGAAGCCGGGGTGACCACAGGAGCGCCAGGCGGCGGTCCTGGGCGTTCCACTTCTCGCGCCGCTCGAGCAGCAGGTCTCCGGGCTCGGCGAAGACCGCGCCGCCCGCGGTCAGGACCTGCACCGGGGTGCAGAGCTGCACGGAGCGCTGCCAGGCCGAACCGAGGACCGTCGTACGGGACTGCAGCTCGGCCAGGTCGTCGGTACGGGCCTCGCCGGTCGTCGTCGTCGTCAGGGCGTCCTGCCACACGGGCACCAGATCACCGGCTCCCTCGAGGGGTACGGCCGACACGCGGAACGGCGTGGGGCGCACCCACTCGACGGTCGTGAGAGCACCCTCAGGAGCGGCGAACCGGCGCAGGAAGGCGGTGTAGCTGGTCTTGCACTCCGGGCACCGGGTCTGCTTGCGGAGCACGTCGTCGGCCGTCTTGACGCCGATCGCGCGCCAGTCCCGGTCCTGTGCGGTGATGACGACCTCGGGATGACAGGGCAGGGCGAAGGGGTCCACCGACACCAGGGTAGGGACCGGGGGCCTAGCGCTCGGCGTCGATGACGCGGCCGGGCTCGATCGCGATCCGCAGCGGCTGCTCGACCGGCGTGTCGACCAGGGCGCTCGTCTTGCGACGGCTGACGGTGGGGCCCGCGTTGGCCATCACGACACCGAACCACGGGAGGGCGACGGCCCCGATCATGAAGACGCCCTTCCAGATCAGCGGGATCGGCAGGGTCGTCGCCAGCACGACGCAGACGATACGGACGCTCTGCGTGAGGATGTAGCGCCGCTGGCGAAGGGCGACGTCATCGGTGTGGCTCAACTGGGCAGAGGTCACCACGACGGTGTCGTCGGACCGGTCGTTGCGCACGCGTGCCTCCCGGGCTGGACGCCCGTGGGGGTCAGGGGCGCCTGCTTGTCACAACAGTCTGCGCCTTGGCGGGCTTCCCCGCGATCCGGGCTCGGCTCGGCTGCGGAACGACTCGACATGCTCTTCCGGTGCGTGCGGCAGCACCGGCCGCTTGGCTCCGCGCCCAGCACACCGTCGGAAGGGGGCCGGGTCGAGCACCCGAGCGAATGACCAGGGGCGATCCGCTCCTGTGGAAGCTCGCCGAAGGGCTGTCGCGCGTGTCCGGAGCCTGAGCAACTGCGCTGCGTCGGACGCCGGCGGCAGACTGGTCCCATGGACGAGACGACTGCCCTGGCTGCTGTCCACGCGAGCGGGCTGGAGCACGAGGTGCTGCGACACGGGCCGGTGCGCAGCCTGGCCGAGGCGGCGGCAGCCCGCGGGGTCGAACCGGCCGACGTGGTGAAGACGATGGTCGTACGACGTGGCGAGGGCGACCACCTGCTCGTGCTGGTCCCCGGTGACCGGGCCATCTCCTGGCCGAAGCTGCGCACGCTCCTGGGGGTCTCCCGGCTGTCGATGCCGGACGCCGGTGTCGCGCGGGAGGTGACCGGCTACGAGCGCGGCACGATCACGCCCTTCGGTGCCACCGGTGCGCTGCCGGTCGTCGCCGACGAGCGGATGGTCGGCCGACGGGTGACCCTCGGCGCAGGAGGGCACGGCGTCGCCGTGGCTGTCGATGCTGACGCGGCGCTGGCTCACCTGTCCGCGACCGTCGCCGACATCACCGATCCGGAGGCCCATGGCGCCTGAGGTCAGCATCGAGGGAAGGAGAGCGGCGTGACGGACACACCGGCCGTGAACTGGCAGGGGTCGCTGTTCGACGGCCTCGACGCCGGTGAGCGGTTGTCCTTCGACCGGCTGCGCCGCGACCCGCTCGACGACCGGTCCTGGATCGACGTCGTGCCGGGCTGGCTGCCCGAGCACGCCGAGCTGTTCGACCGGCTGCGCGAGATCGCCCCCTGGCGGCAGCGCACGCGCACGATGTGGGACAAGGACGTGCTCGAGCCTCGGCTGGTCGCGGCGTGGGGAGGAGGCGAGCAGCTCCCACCCGAGGTGCTCGAGCTGACGGGGCCGCTGTCCGAGCGCTACGGCGTCACCTTCGACTCGTGCCTGATCAACCTCTACCGGGACGGCTCGGACGCCGTCGCCTGGCACGCCGACACGGTGCGCAAGGTGCTGAGGAGCCCAGTCGTGGCGACGGTCTCCCTCGGCGCGCGACGGTCATTCCTGCTCCGGCCGGCAGGCGGGGGCCCCGTCGCCCGGCGCTACGCACCGGGCGAGGGGGACCTGATCGTCATGGGCGGTGCCTGCCAGCACGACTGGCACCACACCGTGCCGAGGGAGCGGTCGGCGTCCGGAGCGCGGATGAGCATCACGCTGAGGCACTCACGCTGAGGCACTCATGCATGGGCAGACAGTCGACTAGCCGAGGGTCTCGTAGACCGTCACGTTGCCGTACTGGCTGAGCAGGTTCTCCGTGGCGTCGAGCCGGTGCTCGTGGCACGCACCGGTCTCGACGACGTCCGGCGGGTCGACCACCTGGTCACGCACGCTGGACAGCGCCCACTCGGCGTGCTGTCCGCAGTCCTCGCACAGCAGCGTCATGGCGGCTACAGGCTGCCCTTGGCGGGGTCGCCGAGACCGAGGGAGGTGCCGAAGGTCAACGTCGGCGGCTGGGTGAGCACGCCGGGGGTGCCGGCGACGGCGAACAGCGCCGCGACGTACGGCTTGGTCATGTGCTCGTCGAGGTCGGCCTGCGAGCGCCAGCGCTCGACGTGCACGAAGTGGTTCGGGTTCTCGTTGTCGCGGTGCAGGGCGTAGGTCAGGCAGCCCTCCTCCTGGTGCGTCGCGGTCATGCATGCCTCGAAGGCCGCGATGACCTCGTCCGCCTTGCCCTCTGCCGCGACGACGTCGACCACACCGATGACCTCGGACATGCGCACTCCTGGGTTCAAGGCCGCCACACGGCGACGCCGCAACCTAAGCCCATCAGAGCCCGCGCGGCTCCGGCAGCAGCTCGGGGAACACCGCGTCGCGTTTCTCGGACTTCGCCGCGAAGGCCTCGGCCATGTCGGACGGCTGGAACATGCCGGACTGCCAGGTCGCGATCTGCTCGAGCGAGTCGTCGACCGAGTGGTCGCGGGCGTAGTTCATCGCGACCTTGGTGCCCCAGACCGCCAGCGGCGACTTGGACGCGATCTCGGCGGCCGTGTCGAGCACCCCCTCCACGAGCGACTCGTGGTCGGTGTAGACCTCGGAGACCAGACCCACCTCGTACGCCCTGGCGGCGGGGACGCGGCGGCCGGTGTAGGCCATCTCCCGGGCGAAGCCCTCGGGGACCAGTGTCCCCAGTCGCTGCAGGGTGCCGACGTCGGCGGTCATCCCGATGTTGATCTCCTGGACGCAGAAGAAGGCGTCCGCACTGGCGTAGCGCACGTCGCACGCGGTCACCAGGTCGACGGCCCCGCCGATGACACCGCCCTGGACGGCGGCGAGCACCGGCACGCGAGCCTTCTCCAGCGCCGTGAACGACCACTGCAGGACCTTGGCGTTGGAGCGCAGACGGGCGTTGCGGCGACCGGGCTCGGCGTCCTCGGCGACCAGGCCGTCGCCGAGGAAGACCGACAGGTCCATGCCGGCGCTGAAGTGCTTGCCGGTGCTGCTGATGACGACGACCCGAGCGCTCGCGTCCTCGCTGATCCGCGTGACGATCTCCGGCAGCTCGAGCCAGAACGCCGGAGTCATCGTGTTCAGCTCGTCCGGACGCGACAGCCGCACGTGGGCGACCTTGTCGGTGATCTCGACATCGAAGCAGGTGTAGGCCATGGCGCCACTGTGCCAGCCACGGGGTGTCGACGGAGGACGGGGGTCGCCGGAGGTCTACCGTCGGCTCCGATGAGCGAGCCTGTGCTGCAGATGTCCGGAGTCGCCGTGGTCCGCGACGGCACCACCCTGCTGACCGATGTCGACTGGACCGTCCGCGAGGGCGAGCGCTGGGTCGTGCTCGGCCCCAACGGGGCGGGCAAGACGACGCTGCTCCAGGTCGCCGGGGCGGGCGTGGTGCCGAACAGGGGGACCGTCGACCTGCTGGGGGAGCGCTTCGGCGAGGCCGACCTCGGTGAGCTGCGCACCCGTGTCGGGCTCTCGAGCTCGTCCCTGGCCGACCGGGTCGCCCCGCACGAGCGGGCACTGGACGTGGTGGTCACCGCTGCGTACGGCGTGGTCGGTCGCTGGGCCGGCGCCCACGACGGCGGCGACGCCGCCCGCGCGCAGCAGCTGCTGTCCCGGGTGGGGCTGCGGGCCTTCGTTGACCGCCGGTTCGGGACGCTGTCCGAGGGCGAGCGCAAGCGTGTGCTGCTGGCCCGCGCGCTGATGACCGACCCCGAGCTGCTGCTGCTCGACGAGCCGGCCGCCGGGCTCGACCTCGGTGCGCGCGAGGCCCTCCTGCGCCTGCTGACCCGGCTGGCCCAGGACGAGACCGCGCCGCCGACCGTGCTGGTCACCCACCACGTCGAGGAGGTGCCGATCGGCACCACTCACGCGCTGCTGCTCTCGCGCGGCCGCAGCATCGCCGCCGGCCCCGTCCGCGAGGTCCTCACGGCCCCGCTGCTGTCGCGCGCGTTCGGCCTGCCGCTGGTCGTCGAGGAGCGCGCCGGTCGCTTCACCGCCCGGGCGGACGGCTTCTAATCGGCTGAGCCGGCAGCACGCCCAGCTCGGCGACCACCCCGCGATGGTCGCTGCCGGGCACGTCGACCTCGCGCACGGACCGGACGACGACGCGGGCGCCCCTGCCGTCCCGGACCAGGACGTGGTCGAGGTGCAGCACCGGCAGGTCGGCCGGCCAGGTGCGGGCCAGGCCCCGCCCGCGCTCGTCGTGGGCGTCGCGCAGCCCGGTGTCCAGCAGGCTGCGCAGCGAGGCGTGGTCGCGGTCGGCGTTGAGGTCGCCGGCCAGGACGACCGGCAGGGTCGCCTCCCGCGCCTCGGCCGCCAGCGCTGCCAGGGAACGCCGCCAGACCTCCTCGAGCCCGGCGATGGGGGGCAGCGGGTGGGCGGTGAGCAGGCGCACGGCCGTGCCCTCGACATCGACCGTCCCGCGGGGCAGGGCCCGGCCCCCCTGGCGCCGGGACCGCACGTCGGTCAGCGGGAGACGGCTGAACAGCCCGACGGTCTCCTCCCGGCGGTCGAGGTCGTACGACGCGTGCGGCAGGTCCTCGAGCAGGCCGGAGGCGCGCAGCCCGGCCAGCCCCCGCTCGCTGAGCTCGGGGACGACCAGGACGTCAGGCCGCAGCGCGCGCAGTGCCCGGCCGGCTGCCTCGGGGGTCGGGTTCTCGACGAACAGGTTGGACACCACCACCCGCAGTCGGGGCGCCTGCTCGGCCCCGGCGGGGGACGGCGCGGCCGTCACGGCGGGGGCGACGACGAGCAGGTGCGCCACGACCACGGCGGCGGACCCCGCGGCCAGCAGCCGGTCACGCCGGGCGGCGGCGACCACGAGCAGCGGGTACGCCGGGAGCAGCGTCAGGGGCAGCGCCCCGATCAGCAGGACGAGCAGAAAGCCGCGCTCCAGCCCGCCGGCCCGGACCGCCACGAGCAGCAGCAGCGCCAGGACCAGCAGGCGCGCCACGAGCAGGGGCCAGGACGCCGACGACCGCCGTCCCCCCTCGGGGGAGTCCGGCGGTCGTCGGGAGGAGCGGGGTGTCAGCTGAGGATGGCGGATGTCTCGTCGACCCAGTCGACGGCCTTCTCCCGGAGCTTGTCCTCGTAGGCCTTGGCGTGGTGCCCGCAGAACATGAGGTCGCCCGACGTCAGGATCACGCGGACGAGCGCCTGGGCACCGCAACGATCACAGCGGTCAGCAGCGGTCAGGGTGGGGGCAGTGGGGGTCACGGTTCCGGTCACGTCATGAAGAACACCACATGTTCGGCCGACGTTCCCGTCGAGGGCAGGATGTGGGGCGTGTTGACCCCAGATCGCTACACGCCCGTAACACCCGACCCGGCTGCCGGGCCGCTCCAGGGACTGCTGGTGGCCGACTTCAGCCGCGTGCTCGCCGGGCCGTTCGCCTCGATGATGCTGGCCGACCTCGGCGCCCGCGTCGTCAAGGTCGAGCGGCCCGGGACCGGTGACGACACCCGGGGCTACGGGCCGTTCCTGGACGGCCGGTCGCTCTACTTCGCGAGGGTCAACCGCGGCAAGGAGTCGGTCGCCCTGGACCTCAAGGACCCCGGCGACCTGGAGGTGGCCCGGAAGCTGGCCCGACGCGCCGACGTGGTGCTGGAGAACTACCGGCCGGGCGTCATGGAGCGCCTCGGCCTCGGTCCGGCGGCGCTGCTGGAGGCCAACCCGCGGCTCGTCTACTGCTCCATCAGTGGCTTCGGGCACACCGGCCCGTGGTCGCAGCGCCCGGCCTACGACGCGGTCGTGCAGGCCATGAGCGGCATCATGGCGATCACCGGCGAGCTCGGCGGGGCCCCGGTCAAGCCCGGCGTCCCCGTCGCCGACCTGTCGGCCGGGCTCTACGCCTTCGGCGGCATCACCAGCGCCCTGCTCGGCCGGGCCACCACCGGGCGAGGCACTCACCTCGACATCGCGATGTACGACGCGACGGTCAGCCTCCTGGAGGGCGCCGCGCTGTCGTGGCTGGCGACCGGCACCGACCCGGAGGCGATCGGCAACGCGCACTTCTCGATCGCGCCGTTCGACACGTTCTCCTGCCAGGACCGCGACATCACTGTCTGCGCGGCCAACGACACGCTGTTCCGGGTCCTGGTGGGGGCGCTCGGCGTCCCCGAGCTCGCGACCGACCCCCGCTTCGCCAGCAACGACCTGCGCCACGGCCACCGGCTCGAGCTCAAGGGGGCGATCGAGGCCGTCCTCGGCACGAGGTCCGCCGAGCACTGGCTCGACGTGCTGGACCTCGTCGGCGTGCCGTCCGGCCCGCTCAGCACGGTGGCCGAGGCCGTCAGCAGCGAGCAGGCCCAGGTGCGGCGCATGGTGGTCGAGGCCGGGGGGCTGCCGGGACCGGGCCAGCCGATCAAGGCGTCGGGCTACGACGACCCTGTCGTACGCCGTCCCGCCCCGCTGCTGGACCAGCACGGCGACGCGGTTCGGGCCGAGTTCCGGACGTGACGCTGATCGTCGCGCTGGACCTGCTGGGCGTCTTCGTCTTCGGCCTGTCGGGTGCCACCCTCGCGGTCGAGCGCTTCGACGCGTTCGGCGTGGTGGTGCTGGCGCTGGTCGCGGGCCTCGGGGGAGGCGTCGCCCGCGACGTGATGCTCGGGATCGTGCCGGCGGCGATGGAGGACACCCGCTACCTGGTGGCGCCGCTGGTGGCCGGGACGGCGGTGTTCTTCTTCAGCCCGATGGTGGTGCGCCTGGCTGCCGCGGTCCGCTGGTTCGACGCGGCCGGGCTGGGGTTGTTCGTCGCTGCGGGGACCGCCAAGGCCCTGGACGCCGGCCTCGGCGCCCTGGCGTCGATCTTCCTCGGGCTCCTGACCGGCATCGGTGGCGGCGTGGCCCGCGACCTGCTGGCCGGCGTCGTGCCGGTCGTGCTGCGACGCGAGCTCTACGCCGTACCGGCCCTGGTCGGCGGGGTGCTCGTCGCGGTCCTGCACGGCCTGGACGTCCGGGGGCTGGCTGCCGTGGGCGGCGCGGCGGTCGTGGTCTTCGTCCTGCGGATGCTCGGTGTCTGGCGGGACTGGCACGCTCCGGTCGCCCCGCAACGGCGACGGTGAGGCGGTGCCCCCCTGACGAGGAAGGTGAGGTGCGGTTCGATCTCGCCGTCGGGTGACCGCCAACGCGGGCACCGGGACGCTCAACATGCTCACCGAGAAGACCAGCCGCCTGGCCCACGGCGACCGCGACTTCCCGCTACCGGCTCCGCACGCTCCTCGCCGCCAGCGACACCCGCACCCGACGTGTCAGGACCACGAGCACGTGACCGCACTCCGGTCCGAACGGCCTCTTCCCTGAGCGGCCAAGCCCTCCTATGCTGCACCGGTGGGGGGCGCTCGGACGAGGCTCGGGCCGGCAGCCCGGCTGCGCAGTTCCTTCGCTGTTGTCCGCGCCACGCTCGCGAACCCGGCCCTGCGGCGGCTGCAGCTCGGGGCGGCGGCGTCCTCCGCGGGCGACCAGCTCGCCGTTGTGGCCTTGGGCGTCTACGCGTACGCCGAGGGCGGTGCAGCGGCGGTCGGGCTCGTTGCGGTCGTGCAGATGGTGCCTGCGGCGCTGCTCGGGCCGCCTACCGCGCTGCTCAGCGACAGGTACCGCCGCGAGCGCGTTCTGCTCGTCGCCGCCACGGCCGCGACCCTCGCGCTGACTGCTGCGGCCGTAGCCGCCGCGCTCGAGGCACCGGCCGCAGCCGTCTACGCGCTCGCGGCCGTGTTGGCCGTGGTGACGGGGGCCGCCTACCCGGCCCAGACCGCCCTCATACCGCTGCTGGCCCGGTCCACTGCGGAGGTGTCGGCCGCGACCGCGACGACCGGGCTGCTGCGCGGTGTCTCCTTGCTCGCCGCCCCGGCCTTCTCCTGCTCACGGCACCCCGCCCGGCCGTGTTCGCCGCTGCTGCCCTCGCCCACGCGGGCGCGGCCGTGCTCGCCGGTGGCATCTCGCGCACGGACGTCCTGCGCACCCCGCCGTCGATGGGCAACGCATGGCGGGCGGTCGGCGACGGCGCCCGTGCGGCCGTCGCCGACCGGGGCACGGCCCTCGTGATCGCGGTCCTCACCGTGAACAGCGCCGCGAGCGGCGCCGTCGGCGTCCTGCTGGTGGTCCTGCCGCTCGAGCTCCTGGGCCTGGGCAGCTCCGGGGTCGGCTTCCTGCTCGCCGTGTTCGCGCTCGGCGGCTTCGGCGGCGGATTGGCGGCCGCGGCCCTTGCCGGCGGTCGTCGCCTGGCCGGGCCGATGGGGCTCGGCCTGGCGCTGGCGGCGCTCCCGCTGCTGGTCGCCGCCGCACGGCCTGCCCGTGCCGTGGTGCTGCTCGCCGTGGTCGTCATGGGTGGCGGGTTCGCCTTCGCCAGCGTTGTCGGCACCACGCTGCTTGTCCGGACCGTCCGCGACGACGTGCTCGCTCGGGTCGTCGGCGTGGTCCGGACGGTCCGTGCCATCGGGATCGCGCTCGCGGCCGGACTGACGCCGGTGCTGCTCGATGCCGTCGGGCTGCGCTGGACCATGCTCGCCATCGGCGCTGCGCTCGTGGCGGTGCTGCTCGCCGTCCGCACCAGGCTCGCGGCGATCGACGCGACGTCGTCCGTGCCCGAGGAGCAGCTCGCCCTGCTCCTGGGCACCCCGGTGTTCGCGCCGCTGCCGCCCGTCGCGCTCGAGCGCCTCGCGACGCGCCTGGAGCCCGTGCTCTGTGCGGCGGGCACCGTCGTGCTGCAGGAGGGCGACCAAGGCAGCTGCGTGTTCCTCGTCTTCCAGGGCGACCTCGCGGTGGAGGCCTCGGAGGCGGGCGGCGTCGTGGACCGGATCGGTGCCGGAGAGGTGTTCGGTGAGATGGCGCTGCTGCACGACGCCCACCGCAACGCGACCGTGCGGGCGGTGTCGGACTGCGCGCTGTACCGGCTGACCCGCGAGGAGTTCCTTGCCGCGGTCACCGGCTCGCCGACGAGCGCCGTGCAGGCGCAGAACCTCGTGGCCGGCCGCCTGCAGCATCGACGGCGCGTCGTCGACGGGACCTGACCGAGGGTGCCGCCGCACTGGGGCGGTGCTGACCCGCTCGCCAGTGATGCTCCTCAGCCGCCGAGGACGCTCACCAGGCCGCGGACGCTGCGCCGCTCGAGCTGGCGGTCCAGCGTCGTCTGGCCGCCGACCAGGCGCGTGAACAGCCCCCACATCCCGGGCAGCGACCGCATGACCTCGTGGACGACGCGGGGGTGGGCGGTGAAGGCCGCCAGCGCCCGGCGACCGGCCGCGACCTCCGGGCCGAGCTCCTGCTCGACGGCCGCGGGGTAGCTCGCGGGGTCGCCGGCGGCGGCCGCCCCGGCGAGCGCGCCGGAGCGCAGGGCGAACGAGATGCCCTCCCGGGTCCAGGGCTCCAGCAGACCGGCGGCGTCGCCGGCGACCAGGACCCGGCCGTGCACCAGCGGCGAGCCGGGGGCCCGGACGCGCGTGAGGTGCCCGCCGTCGTGGTGCGCGGTCGTGAGGTCCAGCCCGAGCGAGGCCACGAACGCGCGGTAGTACGCCCGGACCGCCGCCCCGCTCTTCCGGTCGCCGATCACGCCGACCGTGAGGGTCTCGCCCTTGGGGAAGACCCAGCCGTAGGACCCGGGGACCGGACCCCAGTCGAGCAGGACGTGCCCCGACCAGTCCGACCCGGCCGGGGTCGGGAGCTCGGCCTCCATCCCGAGGTCGACCTGCGCGCACACGACCCCGACGTGGGCGGCTGCGCGGCTCCCCGCTCCGTCGGCGCCAACGACCGCCCCCGCGCGGTACGAGGCGTCGCGGGTCTGGACGGTCACCCGGCCGTCACGCTCGTCGTACGCCGTCACGGTCACCCCGGTGATGAGCTCGACGCCGGCCTCGCAGGCGAGGTCGACCAGCGCCTGGTCGAGCTGGGAGCGCAGGACCATCGGCAGGAACGGCTCGGTCGTGCGCGTGAACCCGGCGCGTCTGCGGCTGGTGAACGTGATGCGGCCGACCCGGTCCAGGGCCAGTGCGTCGAGGTCGACCCCGGCGACGGCCACCGCGGCCTGCGAGGCGCCGATCATCCCGCCGCCGCAGCGCTTGTAGCGGGGGAGCGGTTCGCGCTCGAGCAAGACCGTCCGGGCGCCCGCGCGGGCAGCGGCGAGGGCGGCGGCGGCCCCCGCCGGCCCGGCGCCGACGACCGCGACGTCGTAGTGGGTCACGCCAGCAGACTGACGGGGACCTCGACGAGCCGCGACCGGAGGTACTCCCCGAGGCCCTTGGCCTGCGGGTCGAAGCGGGTGCTGCTCGCGACGCCCTCGCCCAGCAGCCCGTGCACCACGACGTTGACGGCCCGTAGGTTCGGCAGCGGGTGGACCCGCACGGGCAGCCCGTCGGCCTCGGGCAGCAGGGAGCGGAAGGCGTCCTCGGTCATGAACGCCCGCAACCAGACCGCAGCCTTGTCGGTGCGGGCCCAGAACCCGACGTTGGCGTTGCCGCCCTTGTCCCCCGACCGCGCCCCGACGACGACCCCGAGGGGCACTCGGCGCGTGTTCACGCCGAGCACGGGGCCGCTGCTGCCCGCCTGCAGAGCGGGGGAGGCGGGCGAGCCCCCGGTCAACGGGGTGGCGGCGGGGGTGTGGGGGACGGGCTCCCGGTGGCCGTCGGCGTGGACGACCACCTGCTGCACCGCGTCCTGGGGGACCAGTGCGGGCCAGTAGACGCCGTACGGAACGGCCTCGCCCGGCTGGGTCGTCAGGGTGAAGCCGGGGTAGCTGGCCAGCGCCAGCTCGACGCAGGCGCCGGAGAACGCGCGGCCGACCGTCTTGAGGTCCGCGGACCGGACGTGGACCCGCAGGAGTGCGGCGGCCTGCTCGTTGGTGGGGGCGTCCTCGCGGTCCAGGCGGACGAGCGCATGCTCGAACGGGTGCGGGTAGGCCGCGCGGAGCCCGGCCAGCGCCAGCTCGGCCTTGGCCTCGATGTCGAGGCCGGTGAGGACGAACTCCATCCGGTTGCCGAAGCTGCCCAGCATGTTCAGGCAGGCCTTGAGCCGGCCCCTCGGCCCTGACCCCCGGGCGCCGGACAGCCGCACCCGGTCCGGCCCGACCTGCTCGAGCTGCAGCGACCCGAAGTCGGTCGTGACATCCGGCCCGGCGTACAGCGGGGTGTCGATCTCGTAGAGCAGCTGGGCGGTGATGGTGCCGACGGTCACGGCGCCGCCGGTGCCCTCGTGCTTGGTGATGACGGCGGAGCCGTCCTCAGCGACCTCCGCGACGGGGAAGCCCATGTGCAGCGGCTGGGCGACCTCCTCGCGCCAGAAGCTGTAGTTGCCGCCGGTCGCCTGCGTGCCGCACTCGAGCACGTGGCCGACGGCCACCGCGCCGGCGAGGCGGTCCCAGTCGTCGCGGGCCCAGCCGAAGTGCGCCGCCGCGGGGCCCACGACCAGGGAGGCGTCGGTGACCCGTCCGGTCACCACGACCTGTGCTCCCGCCGTCAGCGCCGAGGCGATGCCCCAGGCGCCGAGGTAGGCGTTGGCCGTCAGCGGGCTGCGACCGCCCAGCGGCTCGCCGGTGTCCAGGTGGGTCAGGTCCAGGTCGCCGACGCGCGCGAGCAGGTCGTCGCCCTCGACGTGGGCGACCGGCAGCGCGAGCCCGAGCGCCGTGGCGGCGTCGCGCACCGCCCGGGCGCAGGCCGCGGGGGCGAGCCCGCCCGCGTTGACGACGACCTTGGTCCCGCGCTCGACGACCGTGCCCAGCACCGGTTCGAGCTGCCGCAGGAAGGTCGTTGCCCAGCCCCTGGACGGGTCCTTGGCGCGGGAGCGGTAGAGGATGAGCATCGTGAGCTCGGCCAGGTAGTCGCCGGTGATGACGTCCACCGGTCCGCCGAGCAGGACCTCCGACAGCGCGCTGTGGCGGTCGCCGTAGAAGCCCGAGCAGTTGGCGATGCGGAGCGAGGGCAGGGGCACGCCAGGGATCGTCCCACCCACGACGCGGATCAGGCGACGACGGCCTCCTGGGGCGGGTGGAGCGCCAGGTCGGCCAGCGCCGACGGTCGGCCGGTGAGGTATCCCTGGACCAGGTCGCAGCCCATGTCGGCGAGCGCGGCGACGGTCTCGGCGTCCTCGACGCCCTCGGCCACGACGGTGAGGCCCAGCCCGTGAGCCAGGTCGATGGTGCTGCGCACGATGAGCCGGCTGGTCCGGTCGGCGAGCATGCTGGCGACGAAGCTCCGGTCGATCTTCAGCTCGTCGACGGGGAGCTGCCGCAGGTAGGCCAGCGACGACAGCCCGGTGCCGTAGTCGTCCAGGGAGATGCCGACCCCGATGCCCTGCAGCAGGCTGAGCGTGCGGATGGTCCGGGCCGAGTCCTGCATGACGACCGTCTCGGTCACCTCGAGCCGCAGCAGCTCCGCGGGCACCCGGTGGCGGTCGAGGGCCTGCGCCACGCGCGAGGCGAAGCGGGGGTCCTGCAGGTCGGAGGCGGCCAGAATGACCGCGACGGGGAGGTGGTGGCCGGCCGGCTCATCTCGGCGATGGCCAGCAGCGACTGCTCCAGCACCATGTCGGTGATCTTGGACAGCAGGCCGGCGTCAGCGGCCGGGCCGAGGAAGCGGTCCGGCCACAGCATGCCGAGCTGGGGGTGCTGCCACCGCACCAGCGCCTCCAGGGCGAGCGGGCGGTGTCCGGCGGCGAGGTCGCACTGCGGCTGCAGGTGCACGACGATCTGCCCGGTGCTGAGCAGCGCGCCGCGCAGGTCGGAGACCAGGGTGAGCAGCGCCTGGGCCGCGTCGTCGGACGAGGGCGCCCACAGCGCCACGCCCTCGGCGAGCTTCTTGGCGCCGTAGAGGGCGACGTCGGCGCGGCGCAGCAGCTCGGAGGCGCCGCAGGCCAGCGGCGTTCGTGCCCCCTCGTCGGGCAGGTCGTGGGTTGCGGCGAGCCCGACGCTGCCGCTGATCGACAGCCGGTGTCCCAGCAGGGTGATCGGCTCCTCGAGCACCGACCGCAGCCGCTCGGCCAGCTCGAGCGACGCGACGGGGTCGGCGGCCACCAGCACGGCGAACTCATCCCCGCCGAGCCGGGCCAGCACCGCCCCCTCGGGGCAGGCGGTGGACAGGCGCGTGGCGACCTGTTGCAGCAGCAGGTCACCGGCGCTGTGCCCGAGCGTGTCGTTGACGTTCTTGAACCGGTCGAGGTCCATGAGCAGCAGGACGGCGTCCCCGCCCTGCGCGACGGTGGTGTCGAGCAGGTCGAGCAGCGCCCGCCGGTTCGGCAGGTCGGTCAGCGGGTCGGTCAGTGCCTGGTGCGTCCGCACGTCGAGCAGGTGGTCCTGTCGGACGAACAGCACCGTGCGCACGACGGCGGCGACGATCCCGGCGGCGGCCAGCCACGCGGCGATGACGGGCTGGGTCGGGTCGTCGACGACCAGGACGGCGAGGCAGCCCAGCGTGGCAGCGGCGGTCAGGGTCATCACCGCGCTGGAGGAGGAGCTCTTCGGGGCCGCCGCGCGGGACGGCGGAGTCCAGGCGGCCACGGCGATGAGCACGGGCCCGGCGGTGTAGACGGCGTCGAGCCAGGTGCCGAAGCGGAAGGTGCCGTCAGCGGAGCGCAGCGCGTAGACGACCTGTCCCACCGACATCACGACGAAGGCCAGCAGCAGCAGCGTCCAGACCCGGTCGACGCGGAACCGCACCACCACCAGCCCGCAGACGGTGAGCACGGCGAGCATGACCGTGCCGAAGGGGTAGGCCGCGGCGTACAGCGCCTCCAGCGGCCCCCGGCTGTAGATCGTCGGGTCGAGCGCGGATGAGGCGACGATGGTTGCGGCGCCGGTCGCGAGGGCGACGACGGTCGCGTCGAGCAGCGCCCGGGGGTCGACGGCGCTCACCCGGCGGGTCGTGAGGACGACCAGCGCGGCGGCGCAAGCCGGGTAGAACGCCAGCGAGAAGCAGTCGCTGAGGTTGAGCCCGCCAGGGCCGGCGCCCTCGCCCAGCGAGATCTCGAACAGGACCACGTAGCCGGTGGAGTAGCAGGTCAGGCCGGTCGCGAACAGCCCCCAGACGAGCCGGTCCGGAGTGCTGCGCTGGAGGGTGCGCGCCCAGCATGCCGCGGCAGCCGTCGCGGTGACGGCCATGAGCGCCCGGTCGTGGGCGACGTCGCCGGTCCGGAGCGAGCTGACCAGCAGCGGGGCCCACACGGCCAGCACCGTCCCCGGTACCCAGGTGCCGAGGGTCCCCGCACGGGCCGGGTCGGGGGCGTCGGCGTCACGCCACTGGCGCCGCTGCTCGCCGGACCACCGGGCCACGTCGGCTCCTCGGGCCAGGGCAGCAGGGAGGGCTGACACCTGATCCGTCGGTCGCTGCTGCGCCGATCTTGACCACCCGTCCGGGCGAACCGGTCAGGGCAGCAGGACGACCTTGCCGATCGTGCCGCGGTCGCCCAGCCGGGTCAGCGCCGACGGGGCGTCGGACAGCGGCAGCTCGGCGCCGACGAGCGGGTCGATCAGCCCCTTGTCCCACAGCTCGACCAGGGCGGCGTGGGTGTCGTGCAGCAGCTGCGGCTGGTGCTGGCGGTACAGCCCCTGGTGCAGCCCCACGACGGCGTAGTTCTTGACCAGGACGTGGTTGGTGGGCACCTCGGCGATGCGGCCCCCGGCGAAGCCGACGACGACGATGCGGCCCTCGAAGGCGATGCACCGCCGGCTCCTGTCGAACACGTCTCCGCCGACCGAGTCGTAGATGACGTCGGCGCCGCGCCCCTCGGTCGCGTCCTTGACCACGGCCACGAAGTCGTCGGCCAGGTAGTCCACCACGACGTCCGCGCCGAGGTCGCGGCAGACCTGCACCTTCTCGGGACCGCCCGCCGTGGCGATCACGCGCGCCCCTGCCGCGGCGCCGAGCTGGATCGCCGCGCTGCCGACGCCCCCGGCCCCGGCGTGCACGAGCAGCGTCTCGCCGGCCTGCAGCCGCGCCCTGCGGTGCAGCCCGACGTGGCCGGTCTGGTAGGTCACGAGCAGTCCGGCGGCCTTTGCCGCCGGCATCGCGTCGGGCACCGGCAGGGCGGAGACCTCCGGCACCAGCACCTGCTCGGCGAGACCGCCACGGGGCAGTCCCGGCGAGGCGAGGACCCGCTCTCCCTCGCGCGGGCCCTCGAGAACCGTGCCGCACAGCTCGAGCCCCGGCGTGAACGGCAGCGGCGGCTTCTCCTGGTACTGCCCGCGGCACAGCAGGACGTCGGGGAAGTTCAACGCGACGGCGTCGACGCGTACGCGCAGCATCCCGGGGTGCGGCACCGGGTCGGGCACCTCGTCCCAGGACAGGACGTCCTGCGGCTCGCCGAGCTCGTGGACCTGCCAGGCCTTCACGCGGAGGTCTCCGGCGTGCTGCTCCCCGGCGTGCTGTCCCACGGCGTCGTGGCCTGCAGGACGGCCTCGGTGAGCGCCTCGGTGCGCAGGTGCGTGCCCTCGCCGTACTCCGGGTCGCGGACCATGTCGCTGAACGCCTGCCGGCTCGGGTAGCGCACCAGCAGCACCGCGTCCCAGGTCTGGCCGTCCTCGGCCACCACAGCCGTGGAGCCCGTACCGACGTACAGCACCTCGGCGCCGTGCGGCGCGGCGCTGCGGCGGAAGTGGGCCATGTACTCGGCGTAGCGCTCGCGGCCGCCGTCGGGGCGGAAGCGCAGGAGGTTGAGCATGACCACCGGCCCCCCGGGGTCCTCGGCCAGGTAGCGCTTGAGGTCCGCTCCGCGGGGGTCGACCGCCATGGTGTCGCCTCTCTGCTGTAGTAACGGCGCATGAGCGCCTTCGCTGAGTTTCAGAACGAGGTCTACCTCAACGGTCTGCTCGGGCAGCCGCCGACCCTGCCCTTCGGGTGGCGGGAGACCGAGGCCGCCGCCCACGCCGTGATGACGCCCGGGGCGATCGGCTACGTCGCCGGCGGCGCCGGGGGCGAGGACACGATGGCGGCGAACAGGGCCGCGTTCGACCACTGGCGGCTGGTGCCGCGGATGCTGCGTGGCATCCCCGGCAAGCGCTCGCACGAGACGACGGTTCTCGGCACGACGATGCCGGCGCCGGTGCTGCTTGCCCCGGTCGGCGTGCTCTCGATCGTGCACCCCGAGGCCGAGCGGGCCGTGGCCCGGGCGGCCGCCGCTCTCGGACTGACGATGGTCGTCTCCACCGCCTCCTCCACGACGATGGAGGACGTGGCGGCCGAGGCGCCGGACGCCTCGCGCTGGTACCAGCTCTACTGGCCCGCCGACCAGGACCTCGCCGCCTCGTTCGTCTCCCGCGCCGAGGCGGCCGGCTACGGCGCGATCGTGGTCACCCTCGACACCTGGCAGCTGGGCTGGCGCCCCCGCGACCTGACGACGGCCTATCTGCCGTTCCTGCAGGCCGAGGGCGTGGCCAACTACTTCTCCGACCCCGCGTTCATGAAGGGTCTGCCCGAGGGGGACCAGGGCGCGGCCGTGCTGAAGTTCGTCGGGCTGTTCAACAACCCGACGCTGACCTGGACCGACCTGGCCTGGCTGCGCGAGCAGACGTCGCTGCCGATCGTGCTCAAGGGACTCCAGCACCCTGACGACGTACGACAGGCGCGCGACGCCGGGGTGCAGGCGGTGATCTGCAGCAACCACGGCGGACGCCAGGTCGACGGCGCGATCGGGTCGCTCGACGCCCTGCCGGGCGTCGTGGCGGCAGCGGGCGACCTGCCGGTGCTGTTCGACAGCGGCATCCGCACCGGGGCCGACGCCTGCAAGGCGCTGGCCCTCGGTGCGGATGCCGTGCTGCTCGGTCGGCCGTGGGTGCACGGGTTGGCCCTCGCGGGCGAGCAGGGCGTCCACCACGTCCTGCGGTCCTTCCTCGGGGACCTCGACCTCCAGACCGGCCTGTCGGGCCACGCGACGACGTCCGAGCTGTCGCCGGAGTCCCTGCAGCGGGTCTGAGTCGCCTAGGTGCCGATGACGCCGCCGTCGTCCTTGGTGACGATGACGGTCGCTGACCTCGGGACCGTGTAGCCGTCCACGGCCGGCCAGGTGCTGTCCGGCACGTCGTCACCGGGGTGCTGCAGGTTGACGAACATCGTGCGCTGGTCCGGGGTGTCGATGACCCCGGTGACCTCGCAGCCGCGGACACCGGTGAAGAAGCGCTTGAGCTCGGGGGCGCCGGCGGTGTCGGTGACGAAGGGGTTCGCCGCCAGCATCTGGTCGTTGGCGCCCAGGGGCTGGGTCCCGTCGGTCTGGATCCAGACCCGGCTGTCGCGGTCGACCCACAGGCCGTCGGGGGAGCCGAAGGCGTCGGCGTCCTCGATCGTGCTGCCGTCGTTGGAGCTCCTGCCCTGACCGGCCAGCAGCAGCAGGTCCCAGGTGAAGCTGGTGGCGGCGTGGTCGTCGCCGTCCTCGTACCAGCGGATGACCGAGCCCCAGGGGTTGGGCTTGCGGGGGTTGGCGGCGTTCTGGACGGCCGCCGGGGAGCCGCCGTCGTTGGTCAGCGTCAGGTAGACCGCGCCGGTGTTCGGGTCGACCGAGGTCCACTCCGGGCGGTGCATCGGGGTGGCGCCGACGCTGGTCGCCGCCAGGCGCGTCTTGACCAGGACGTCGCCCTGGTCGGTGAAGCCGTCGGCGGCGGTGAGGCCGGGCCGGCCGTGCAAGAGCGGGAGCCAGGTGCCGCGGCCGTCCTGGTCAAAGCGCGCGACATACAGCGTGCCCTCGTCGAGGGGGTCCTTGCCGCGGGCCAGCAGGCTCTTCCAGTTGGCGTTGCTGACGAACTTGTAGGCGTGCTCGTTGACCTGGTCGTCGCCCATGTAGACCACGACGCGCTGGCCCTTGGTGACGTGGACGAACGCGCCCTCGTGCTTGATGCGGCCGAGCGCGGTGCGCTTCATGGGGGCTGAGGTCGGGTCGTTCGGGTCGATCTCGACGACCCAGCCGAAGCGGTTGACCTCCTGCGCGTTGTCGGCGGTCAGGTTGAACCGCGGGTCGCGGCCGGCCCAGTAGTAACGGTCGCCGCCCACGCCGTACCGGGCGTTCATGGCAGTCTGCTCGGCGTTGTACGTCCCGGCGGGTGCGGTCTGGAAGTAGCCGTTGAAGTTCTCCTCGCACGTCAGGTAGGTGCTCCACGGCGTGTAGCCGTGGGCGCAGTTGTTGATCGTGCCCACCGGGTTGCAACCGGCGGGGTCGACAGTGGTCTGCAGGAGCCGGTGGCCGGCCGCCGGGCCGGTGAGGCGCATCGGGGTGTTGGCGGTGATGCGGCGGTTCTTCTTGCCGCGCACGACCGTCCACGTGCCGCCGGTGTCCTGCACCTCGATGACGCTCACGCCGTGCGCGGCCTGGCTCTTGCGCACCTGGTCGACGGTCATCTCGGCCCGACTCGGGCGCGGGGTCAGCTTGTTGCCGCGATGCAGCAGCTGCTCGTCGGTGTACTCGTGGTTGAGGACCAGCAGTCCCCGCTGGCTGCCCTTCACCGGGAAGAAGTGCATGCCGTCGTGGTGCATGCCGACCTGCTGCTCCTGCTCGGACGCGGTGTTCGCACCGGGCCGGAACGCCGGGTAGCTGCCGAGCAAGGGAGTGCCCCACGGGACGAAGGGCCTGGCGCTGTAGCCGGGCGGGACGCCGACGACGTCGGTGAAGCCGAGCGGGATGGCGTCGTAGCCGAGGAGCCCGGCCGCACCCTTGGGGGTCCGACCAGCCTTGGCCCGCGGAGCGGCGTAGGCGGCGGACGGCAGGAGCACGGAGGTGCTCATGAAGCCGACGACGGTCGCCATGCCGCCGGCCAGGACCGAGCGCCGCGACAGGCGCGCCTCGATCAGGGTGCCCAGGTGGGGGGCCGTGCTGGGGTTGGTGCCGACGTTCTCGTCGTCGTCGCCGTAGAGGCTCATGCTCGTCCGTTCCCTGTGAGGTCCGTGTGGTCCAGTCGGACGCTAGGGAGACGGGCACAACAACGGAGGATCGCGACATGGACGACACGTGTCCGCTGGGTGCACGACAACGCTTGGAGAGCTACACCTGGGCGGCCGGGTTGCTCGGGTCGGCCACGTGGGCGGGGGTGCCGTCCTGGAGCAGCGGGCCGGGGATGCCGCGGAACCGGTAGACCATCACGTCGCGGCCGGCCTGCAGGAGCCACGCCTGGCCGGTCTCGGAGGAGTCGAACGCCTGCAGCACGGAGCGGCCGGCCACGTCGACCGGGATGATCGGCGTGCCGGTGGACACCAGGTGCTCGCGGAGGTCGGTGATGATCTTCGTCTCGGCGAAGCCGGGGCAGAACGCGTTGACCGTGATGCCCTGCGGGGCCAGCGACGGCCCGAGCGCCCGGACCAGCCCGACGACGGCGTGCTTGTTCGCGCCGTAGACCGGGTCGAACGGGGTACCCGCGAGCCCGGCCATCGAGGCGGTCGCGACGATCGCGCCGCCCCCGCGGCGGCGCAGGGCCGGGATCGCGGCGTGGACGCCGAACACGACGCCGTCGAGGTTGATCCCCATCGCCCGGCGGTACGTCGCCAGGTCGAAGTCCTCGGCGACCCCGCAGCCGGTGCTGATGCCGGCGTTGAGGAACACCAGGTCCAGACCGCCGTGCACCTGCTCGGCGGCGTCGGTGACCGAGACGACCTCGGCGAAGTCCGAGACGTCGCCGCGCAGGAACGTCGCGCCGAGCTCGTCGGCGACGGCCTGACCGCCCGCCTCGTCGATGTCGCAGAGCACGACCGAGTCGCCACGACGCACGAGCTGGCGCGCGACTTCCGCGCCGAAACCCGAGGCTCCGCCGGTGATCAGGGCGACCTTGCCGGTCATGCGGTGCCCACAGCCATGCCGCCGGACTCCTGGCCGGTGGTGGCCCGCTCGGGATGACCGGCCCCGTCGACCATCAGCGTGGCGATCCGCTCCCGGTGCTGGGCGACGTCGCCGTAGCTGGCCTCCTGGCGCTTGGAGCGCTTGAAGTAGAAGTGCGTGTCGTGCTCCCAGGTGTAGCCGATGCCGCCGTGGTACTGGATCATCGCGCTGACGGCTGTGCGGGAGACGTCGGCCGCCTTGGACTTCGCGATCGAGGCGGCCAGCCGCTTGTCGGGGGCGTCGGTGTCCAGCGCGTGCGCGGCGTAGGTCGCGGCGTGCTCGGCCATCGTCACGTTGACGTGCAGGTCGGCCAGGTCGTGCTTGATCGCCTGGAAGGAGCCGACCGGCTTGCCGAACTGCTCGCGGTCCTTGTCGTAGGCGACCGTGTCCATGAGCGCCTTGCGGGCGATGCCGGCCAGGTCGTTGGCGACCAGGACGGCCGCACGGTCGAGCAGCTCCTGGAGGACCTCGGGCGAGGAGCCCTCGAGCCGCTCGGCCGGAGCGCCGTCGAGCACGACCTGCGCGAGCCGGGTGGTGCGGTCCAGGGAGTCCTGCGGGGTGATCGTCACGCCCGGGCCGGCCGGGTCGACCAGGTGCAGGCCGCCGTCCTGGCTCGCCACGACGAGCAGGTTGGCGACCGCGGCGTACTCGACCAGGCCGAGGTCGCCCGACAGCGTCGCGCCGCTCGTGGCGACAGGGGCTCCGGCAGGGGTCGGGGTCGAGCCGGGGCGCACGAGGGCCACGGCGGCCATCAGCTCACCGGCGGTCAGCTTCGGCAGCTGCTCAGCCTGCTGGGCGTCCGAGCCGGCCAGGCGCACGGCCTCGCCGGCCAGCAGGGTGGGCATCCACGGCCCCGGCACGGTGCCCGCGCCGAACAGGCGGGCGATGACCGCGGCGTCGAGCAGGCCGAGGCCGAGGCCGTCATGCTCCTCGGGCACCAGCACGGCCAGCCAGCCCTGCTCGTTGACGGCCTTCCACAGGTCCGACGGCACCCCGTCGGAGTCGTTCTCGTACAGCTCGCGGACCTGGGTGGGTCCGAAGAGGTCGCGCAGGTAGGAGCGGACGGCGTCCTGGAGGGCGCGCTGCTCGTCGGTCAGCTGGAACTGCATCTCTCGGACTCCTCGGTCTATCGGGGGAGGCCGAGCACGCGCTCGGCGACGATGGTGCGCTGGACCTGCTGGGAGCCGCCCCAGATGGTGCAGCTCCGGGACCACATGGCCATGGTGGTGAGCTCCTGGACCGACAGGTCGGGCGCGGGGCTCGCGACCTGGAAGCCGGTGCCCAGGACGTCCTCGTACACGTCGGAGACGCGGCGGAAGGTCTCCGACCACATCATCTTGGTCATCGAGGCCTCGAAGCCGAGGTCCCTGCCCTGCGAGGTCTGGGTCAGGACGTGCCAGGAGTGGTACTTCAGGCATTCGAGGTCGACCAGGGCCGCGGCGAGCTGCTGGCGGATGGCCGGGTCCTCCGACGCGGCGGCGCCGTCGCGCTGGAGCTGCTGGGCGAGCTCGACGACGTCGGACCACTGCTGGCGGAACTCGACGTACTGCCCGATGGCGCTGGAGCCGCGCTCGAACGACAGCAGCAGCATGGCCGTCGCCCACCCGTTGCCCTCGCCGCCGAGGATCTCGTCCTTCGGGCACAGCGCGTCGGTGTAGAACACCTCGCCGAACTCGCTCTCGCCCGTCATCTGCTTGAGCGGGCGGGCCTCGATGCCCGGCTGCTGCATGTCCACGAGCAGCATCGAGATGCCGGCGTGCTTCTTGCCGCCCTCGGGGGAGCTGGTGCGTGCGAGGGTGAAGATCTTGTCGCCGTGCATGGCGTTGGTGGTCCAGATCTTCTGGCCGTTGAGGACGTAGTTGTCGCCCTGGTCCTCGGCGCGCATCTGCAGCGCGGCGAGGTCCGACCCGGCGCCGGTCTCGGAGAAGCCCTGGCACCAGATGGTCTCGCAGTGCAGCAGCGGCTTGATGATCTCCTGCTTCTGCTTCTCGGAGCCGACGACCATGACGGTCGGGGCCAGGAAGGCGAGCCCGAGCGGGTTGACCGTACGCGGGGCGTTGGCCTTGGCCATCTCCTCGTCGTAGATCGCCTTCATCGTCGGGGTGCCACCGCGGCCGCCGTACTCGGTCGGCCAGGCGATGCCGGCGAAGCCGGCCTTGGCCTTGCCCCGCTCCCACTCCCGCCGGACGGCGAACTGCTCGGTGTCGGACAGGTCCGCCCAGAACGCGCTCCCGCGCATCTCGGCGGACAGGTTGGCGTCGAGCCAGGACGTCAGCTCGCGGCGGAAGTCCTCGTCCGCCTCGGTGTGGCGCAGGTCCACGGGGTCCTCCGGAGGATGGGTGAGGGCGTGCAGGGTTCGGTTCGCGGTGCAAACCGAATGCCGTTCTACTGCATCTGCAGGTCTGCTGCCACACCGCCCCCGTGCCCACCGGCGTGTCGGGGAGACTGCCCGGGTGACCGACGCGACCGAACCTGACCCCCTGCGGCTCCTCGAGCTCGCCACCGACCTGGCCCAGCGGGCCGGCGCCCTGGCGCTGTCGATGCACGCCGGTCTGGGCGCACGCGGCCTCCAGGACACCAAGTCGACGCCGACCGACGTGGTGACGGCCGCCGACCGGGCCAGCGAGCAGCTGCTGGTCGACGGCATCCGGGCGGCCCGGCCGGGCGACGGGATCCTGGGCGAGGAGGGCGCCAGCGACGACGGCACCACCGGCGTGCGCTGGGTCGTCGACCCGATCGACGGCACCGTCAACTACCTGTACGGGCTGCCGCAGTGGGCAGTGTCGATCGGGATCGAGGTGCGCGGCGCGACCGTGGCCGGGGTGGTGCTGAACCCCGCTGCGGGGGAGCTGTTCTCCGCCACCCTCGATGGTGGAGCGACGCTGAACGGGGTGCCGCTGCGGTGCACCTCCGCGACCGAGCTGGCGCAGTCCCTGGTGGCGACCGGCTTCGGCTACGACGCGCGGCGCCGCACAGCGCAGGCGGTCGTCGTCGCCTCGGTCCTGCCCGCCGTCCGGGACCTGCGGCGGATGGGGGCCGGTGCGCTGGACCTCTGCGCGGTCGCCGCCGGGCGGGTCGACGCCTACTACGAGCAGGGCCTGTCACCCTGGGACATGTCGGCGGGGCTGCTGGTCGCCGCAGAGGCCGGGGCGCGGGTGGGGGGCCTGCGCGGTCGGGGCCCGTCGTACGACCTGGTGCTGGCCGCGGCCCCCGGCGTCTTCGACGCGCTGCACGACCTGCTGGTGTCGACTGACGCCGACGCCGACCCCTTCGCGGGCTGAGCCGGTGCGGGTCCTGCTGGAGCGACGGGCCTCAGCGGCGGACTGAGGCGTACAGCTCGAGCGTCTGCGTGGCGATCGTGTCCCAGCCGAAGTCCGCGACGGCGCGCTCCCGACCGGCGCGGCCCCTCGCCGCGGCCCGGTCGGGGTCGGCGAGCGTGGCCGTGAGGGCCGCGGCGAGCCCGTCCTCGAAGGCCTGCGGGTCGGCCTCGTCGTAGTGCACGAGCGTCCCGGTCCCGCCGTCGACTACCACCTCGGGGATGCCGCCGACGTCGGAGGCCACGACCGCCGTCCCGCAGGCCATCGCCTCGAGGTTGACGATGCCGAGCGGCTCGTAGACCGACGGGCAGACGAAGGCGGTGGCGTGCGAGAGCAGCTGCACCACGTCGGCCTTGGGCAGCATCTCGCTGATCAGCACGACGCCCTGCCGAGCGGCCTGCAGCTCGGCCACGAGCTGGTCGGTCTGGGCGGCGATCTCGGGGGTGTCCGGCGCGCCCGCGCACAGCACCAGCTGCCCGGGCACGTCCTTGGCCGCGCGCAGGAGGTGTGCCAGCCCCTTCTGCCGGGTGATCCGGCCGACGAACAGGGCGTACGGCTGCGCCGGGTCCACGCCGTGCCGCTCCAGGACGTCGGTGGCCTTGACGGGGGCGTACTGCGCCGCGTCGATGCCGTTGTAGATCACGTGGACCCGAGCCGGGTCGAGGTCGGGGTAGGACGCCAGCACGTCGCGGGACATCCCCCGGCTGACCGCGATCACGGCGTCGGCGCCGAGGACGGCGGTCCTCTCCGCCCACGAGCTCAACGCGTAGCCGCCGCCGAGCTGCTCGGCCTTCCACGGCCGGTGCGGCTCGAGGGAGTGGGTGGTCACCACGTGCGGGATGCCGTGCAGCAGGCCAGACAGGTGTCCGCCGAGGTCGGCGTACCAGGTGTGGGAGTGCACGACGTCGCAGGCGGAGGTCGCCGCGGCGATCGACAGGTCGGTGCTGAGCACCTGCAGGGCGGAGTTGGCGCCGGACAGCCGGGGGTCGGGGCAGTGCGCGGTGGCGCCCTCCTCGGTCCCGCCGAAGGAGTGGACGTCGACGTCGGCACCGGCCGCGCGCATGGCCCGGACGAGGTACTCCACGTGCACACCCGCCCCGCCATACACCTCGGGGGGCCACTCTCGGGTCAGCAGTCCGATGCGCATGCCTGGAAACCTAGTGGGCCATGCTGGGGCCATGCGCTCTCCTCGGGTCCTCGGGATCGTCCTTGCCGGCGGAGAGGGCAAGCGCCTGGCGCCCCTCACCGCCGACCGCGCCAAGCCGGCCGTGCCGTTCGGGGGGATCTACCGGCTCGTCGACTTCGTGCTGTCCAACCTGGTCAACGCCGGCTACCTGCGGATCGTGGTGCTGACGCAGTACAAGTCGCACTCGCTCGACCGGCACATCACGACCACGTGGCGGATGTCGACGCTGCTCGGCAACTACATCACCCCGGTGCCGGCCCAGCAGCGGCTCGGGCCCCAGTGGTTCCGCGGCTCGGCCGACGCGATTCACCAGAGCCTCAACCTGGTCTACGACGAGGAGCCCGAGCACATCGTCGTGTTCGGCGCCGACCACGTCTATCGGATGGACCCCCGGCAGATGGTCGAGCAGCACATCGCCAGCGGCGCCGCGGTGACGGTCGCGGGGCTGCGCATCCCGCGGTCGGAGGCCAAGGGCTTCGGTGTCATCCAGACCGGCCCCGACGGCCGCACGATCGAGGCGTTCCTCGAGAAGCCGACCAACCCGCCCGGCCTGCCGGACGACCCCGACACCGTGTTCGCCTCGATGGGCAACTACGTCTTCTCGACCGAGTCGCTGCTCGAGGCCGTGAAGATCGACGCCGGCGACGAGGGCTCGGTCCACGACATGGGCGGCAACATCATCCCGATGATGGTCGCCCGCGGCGGGGCCGAGGTCTACGACTTCAGCGACAACGACGTGCCGGGCGCCACCGACCGCGACCGCGGCTACTGGCGCGACGTCGGGACGCTCGACAGCTACTACGACGCGCACATGGACCTGGTGTCGATCCACCCGGTGTTCAACCTCTACAACCGACAGTGGCCGATCCTGACGACCTCGCCGGCGCTGCCCCCGGCGAAGTTCGTCTTCGAGGAGGAGGGCCGCATCGGCCAGGCCGTCGACTCCCTCGTCAGCCAGGGCGTGATCATCTCCGGCGGCCGGGTGCGCCGCTCGATCGTCTCGCCCGGCGTACGGGTGCACTCCGGCTCCGACATCGTCGGCAGCGTCCTGCTCCACAACGTCGACGTGGGCCGGGGGGCGGTCCTGCGCAACGCGATCCTGGACAAGAACGTCGTCGTCTGGCCGGGCGCGAAGGTCGGCGTCGACCACGCCCACGACCGCGAGCGCGGCTTCACCGTCACCGACGGCGGCGTAGTAGTAGTAGGCAAAGGCGAGCAAGTCACCGTCTAGGTGGCCCCCAGCCCCCCAGCCCTCAGAGCCCCCAGCCCCCAGCCCCCCAGCCCTTCCGCAACGATCTTCCCCTCGTACGCCCCCAACCGCGTGTCGCCCGGACACCGGGGGAAGATCGCGCGGCACCCGTTCTCTTGGTCACGGTGATCTTCCCCTCGTACGGGCTCATGTGCGTGTCGCGGGGACACTGGGGGAAGATCGCGAGCGGTCGCGAGCGGTCGCGAGCGGTCGCGGGCGGTCACGGGTCGGTCGCGAGCGGTCGCGGGCGGGTCGGTCGGGCGGTCGCGGGCGGTCGCGGGTCGGTCCGGCTCCGGATCGGGGGTGTGGAGAAGTCGGATCAGCTGCTGGCCGGGTTCAGGCTGACGAGCGTGGAGCTCCTGACGTGGTCGCAGCTGGTGCACCGGCTTGGCGGGCGCAAGGTTGCCGAGCGGCTGCTGGCCGAAGGGGGCTGGTGGCGGGTGGTGCGCGGCGCCTACGCACCGGTGGACGTCGCAGACGGCCCTGCGACGCGCGCCGCTGCCCTGCGGCTCGTGCTGCCGCCGGACGTCGCGTCGAGCCACCGGACCGCCCTGTGGCTGCTGGGGCTCGACGTCCTGGGGCCGTGCCTCGAGGTGACGGTGCCCCGCGGCCGCCACCTGCGCGACCGTGCAGGGCTCACGGTCTCGAGCGCTGCGCTCCCGGACGACGAGCTCGTCCTGGTGGACGGCACGCTGGCGGTGAGCGCGGCGCGGGCGTTCGTGGACGTGGCCCGCGATGACACCCTGATCGAGGCAGTCGCCTTCGGGGACTGCGTGCTGCGCTCGGGTGCCGCCACGATCGACCAGCTGCTCACCGCGCTCGACCGGGCAGGCGGGCTGCGGGGGATCAGGCGGGCGCGAGAGGTCGTGCCGCACCTGGAGTCGAGGAGCGAGTCCCTCATGGAGAGCCGCTTCCGGATGCGCCTGGTGCTTGGGGGCGTCCCGCGACCGGAGGCTCAGTGGGACGTGTACACCGACGACGGGCACGTGGGCCGGAACGACCTGCACCTCGACGGGGTCGTGCTGGAGTACGACGGACGCGGGAGCCGGCTCAACCCCGTGGCGTTCACCGAGGAGCGTCGTCGGCAGACGGGCATCGCCGAGACGGCTCTGGAGCTCAGGCGCTTCACGGCTGCCGACTACTACAAGCGTCCAAGCACAGCGGTGTGCGCGGAGGTCATGCGGGCGGTCAGGATGGCCGCCGGCCGCGACAGGTCAGGCCTGCGCACCGGACCGGACACCCTGAGGGCGCCGGTCCTGACGCCGCTGCCGAGCCTCGCCGAGCTCCGGGCTCGCAAGGCTGCCTGACCGTCTTCTGCCCCTAGCATCCGCCGCGACCTTCCCGTCATGTCCGCGCGACACGCGATTGAGGCCGTACGAGGGGAAGATCACCGCGAGGGTGGCGCGGGGGTGGGTCAGGTGAGCTCCAGGGTCACCTCGACGTTGCCTCGGGTGGCGTTGCTGTAGGGGCAGACCTGGTGGGCGGCGTCCATGAGGCCCTGGCCGGCGGCGGCGTCGAGGGTCGGGAAGGCGCCGACGAGGGTGATGTCCAGGCCGAAGGCGGCGCCGTCGAGGCCGAGGCCGACGCGGGCCGTGATCGAGGAGCCCTCGACGTCCAGGCCCTGCTGACCGGCGACGCGCTTGAGCGCGGAGTGGAAGCACGCGGCGTAGCCGGCGGCGAACAGCTGCTCGGGGTTGGTGTGGTCGCCACCGGGGCCGCCGAGCTCCTTGGGCATGACCAGCGACAGGTCGAGCACGCCGTCGTCGCTGACGACCTCGCCCTCGCGGCCGCCGCGCGCCGTCGCCTGAGCCGTGTACAGGACGTTCATGGGTGAGCCTTTCGAGCGAGGGGCAGGAGCCGTGACCTTCTCACGGCGGCTGTACAGGACTGCTCAGTACGGTGGGGCATGCGCCGCGCTCTGCTCGTCCTGCCCCTGCTGCTCGTCGCCTGCTCCAGCGGCGAGGAGGCGACGCCGGTAGTGGTGGCAGCGAGCCCTGCGGCGATCGCGGGGGTGGAGGTCGTCGAGCAGGAGCTGACCCGGGCGCACGTGGAGGGACCGGTCACCTATGACCAGGCGCCGCCGGTCGGCGGGGACCACAACGCCCGCTGGCTGGCGTGCGACGTCTACGACGAGCCGGTGCTGGATGAGTTCGCTGTCCACTCCCTCGAGCACGGGGCGGTCTGGCTGACGCACGCGCCGGACCTGCCGGCCGAGCAAGCCCAGGCGCTGGTGGCGCTGGCGGCGCGGGACCAGGAGCACGTGTGGTCAGCCCGTACGAGGACCTCGCCTCGCCGGTGGTGGCCGTTGCGTGGGGGATCACCCTCGAGGTCGAGTCCGCCGACGACCCGCGGCTCGCGGAGTTCGTCGAGGCGTACGCCGGGGGTGCGCAGGGCGGGGAGCCCGGCGTGCCGTGCCGGGAGGGCGGGATCAGCCCCCGCGAGGCCCGCGGGCTGCTCGGCAGCACCGACGCCTGAGCGGGGTCAGCTCCCGCCGATCACCAGCGGGTCGCGGATCCGGGCGGTCAGCGACGCCGGGTCCATCGCGACCGCGGGCGTACGGGTCAGCCAGGTGCCCAGCACCTCGGCCAGGCGCAGCGGCTCGGTCAGGTGCGGGAAGTGCCCGGCCTGCTCGAAGACCTCGAGCGTCGCGCCCGGCACGGTACGCACCAGGGCCTCCCCGTGCTCCACGGGGATGATCGCGTCCTTGCGGCCCCAGACGACCAGCAGCGGCAGGTCGGCCGCGAGGTAGAGCCGGTCGCGGGCATCGACGCGCTGGCCGGCCGGGTCCAGCACGCTGCGCGCGGTGTGCACGAACGCCTCGCGGGAGCTGGGGTCGGCGAGCGAGCCGAAGCCGACCAGGCACTCCTGCACGCCCTCCGGCAGCGTGACCCGAGCCCGGCCCAGCACGTCGCCGAGCCAGCCACCGCTCCGGCGGACCCACGAGGCGGTCAGCAGCGGCAGGACGTACTCGGCACCGGGCAGCGTCGCGGCCCGCAGCACCAGGCTCACCTCGCGCCCGAGCCCCCCGGAGCAGACCAGGGCGAGCCGCTCGACCCGCTCCGGGAACTGGTAGCAGAACTGCATGGCGATGCCGCCCCCCAGTGAGTGGCCGACCAGGGAGACGCGGTCGTGGCCGAGCCCGGCCAGCAGGTCCCGGATCCCGCAGGCGTGGGCGCCCAGGGAGTAGTCGCCGCGGGGCTTGGCGGACCCGCCGTGGCCCAGCAGGTCGGGCGCGATGACGTGGCAGGTCTCGCCGAGCCGGCTCATGACCCGCTCCCACTGGGAGGCGCGCGAGGCGATGCCGTGGACGAGCACGACGACCGGACCGCCCGAGTCGGCGCCGGACTCGGCGTACTGCACGGCGTTGCCGTGCACGGAGAGCTCGGACCACACGACGTCAGCCATGCCCGCATGCTGTTGCCGTCGGGAGCACCGGTCAAGGCCGTGAGTCCGGCATCACCACGCTGGCTCGAGGCCGGTCCGGACGAGCAGCGACGTGGCTGTCCGGGGCGTACGGCACGTCCTGAGCGGGTCGGCGGAGGCCCATCGCCGGGACCGCTACCCTCTGGCGCTCCGGGGGACCCAGCTGCCCCTTGGACCGGGTCCGTGCGCGGGCACAGAACTGCTCGTCCGTGCGTTGTGCACGCGCCAGACGAACCAACGAAGGAGCCCACCATGGCCACCGACTACGACCAGCCGCGGCGGTCAGATGCCGACGAGCCCGAGGACAGCCTCGAGGAGCTGAAGGCGCGCCGCGCCGAGGCGCAGGCCAGCAGCGTCGACGTGGACGAGACCGACCTGAACGAGGCCATCGAGCTCCCCGGCGCCGACCTGTCGGGCGAGGAGCTGACGGTGCGCGTCCTGCCCAAGCAGAGCGACGAGTTCACCTGCAGCTCCTGCTTCCTCGTGCACCACCGCAGCCAGCTCGACTCCGACAAGGGCGGCCGGCTCATCTGCAAGGAATGCGCCTGAGCCAGCGGGGCACGACCGAGGCATGAGAGCGGGAGCGAGGTGAGCGGCGAGCTCGCTCGGCGCGAGATCGGCGAGGTCGTCGGTCGGCTGACGACGGGGGAGATCGACAAGGGCGAGCGGCGTCGCCTGCTGACCCGCCTGACGGCGCTGCTGGCCGGGGGTGCGCGCGCGGCCGGCGCCCGGGCCGCCGTCACCGGGGGCTGGCTCGCCGACGTCATCGCCGACATCGCGCCGAGCATCTCGGTGCGCGACCTCCCGACCCTGGTCGAGCAGCACGACGGCCTGGCGGGCGCAGCCCTGGCCGACGAGCTCGTGCGACGGGCGTCCCTGGCCACCGCGGCTGTCGGCGCTGCCGGTGGAGCGCTCACCGCCGCGGCGTTCGCCGCCCCGCCCTCGCTCATCGTGGCCCCCCTCAAGATGGCGGCCGAGACCGTCGCGGTGGTCGCGATCGAGCTCAAGCTGGTCGCCGAGCTGCATGTCGTGCACGGTCGGGCGCCGCTCGCGCCCGCGTCGCAGGTGGCCGCCGCCTACCTGCAGTCGTGGGCCTCGCGCACGCCGGTCGCGGAGTCGGGCGCGGGCCTGGCCACGGTGGTCGGCGCCGTGGCGAAGGTCCAGCTGAGGCGCCGGGTCAGCCGGCGGCTGATCAGCAACCTGTCCACGATGGTGCCGTTCCTGGCCGGGGCGGTCGCCGGCGCCGAGGTCAACCGGCGCGAGACACGCGGTCTCGGTGAGGCGATGCTGAAGCGGCTGCGCAAGGGCTAGTCGACACCGCTCGGGGTCGCCACCGGTCGCCGGGGCAGCGGCGCGCTCGGCAGCCGGCGCACCAGCAGCGTGGCGAGGCCGAAGACGGCGACCTCGAACAGCAACGTCCGTTCGATGGCGTACTGGTAGTCCTGCGCGGTCGCCTCGGCGGCGGCCGCGCCGAGGGTGCCGGCGAGCGGGCCCGGCTCGGGAGCGCAGCCGGGAGGCACGGCTGACGGGTCGCTGCTGCGGGCGCGCGTGGCGTAGCAGTCGCCGAACCGGTCGACGACGGTGTCGACCTGCCCGGCCGGCACGCCGGCGGCGAGCAGCTCCGCGCGCAGCTCGGCAGAGATCTCGGTGGCCGTACGACCGGCGTTCGCGCTCAGCAGGCCGAACAGCAGCAGCCCGATCAGGGCCACCCCGAGGGCGCCGCCGACCTGCTGGACCGTGGACAGCAGCCCGGACGCGCTGCCCGTCTCCCGCCCGGTGACCCCGGCCAGCACGAGGTTCGACAGCGGCGCGATGAACAGGCCCAGGCCGATCCCCGCCACCACCAGGACCGGGGCGATCTGCCAGGACCGCAGGTCCGTCCCCACCAGGTGCAGGACGCCGATCAGGCCAGCATCGCCACGGTCAGCGTGCCGGCGCCGACGGCCAGGACCGGGGCGCCGAGCCGTTGGGCCAGGCGGTCGGACCGGGCCGAGGCGACCGCCGACCCGACCGCGAACGGGAGCGTCGTCAGGCCCGAGTGCAGCGGGCTGAAGCCCAGGCCGACCTGCAGGTAGAGCGAGAGCGCGAAGAAGAACGGTGCGATGCCCAGGAAGAAGACCCCCGACAGCACGACCCCGGCCTGGAAGGTGCGGTCGCCGAACAGGGTCATGAGCACGAGCGGGTCATCGTCCTGGCGGGTCTTGCGGCGCTGGAGCAGCACGAAAGCGACCAGCACCGGCACGCACGCCAGCAGCATCAGCCAGATCCACAGCGGCCAGCCGCGCTGCCGGCCCTCGGTCAGCGGGAAGATCAGCAGGAACAGGCCGGTCGCGATGAGGCCGACGCCGCGCAGGTCCAGCCGGGGGGCGTCCGGGGCGCGGGACTCCGGCATCTCCCGCAGGGCCAGGACCACGGCGGCGATCCCGATCGGGACGTTGACCAGGAAGATCGACCGCCAGTCGGTCCCGAACAGGTCGGCCCGCAGCAGCAGCCCGCCGAACAGCGGGCCGCAGATGGTGGCGATCCCGATCGTGGCCCCGAAGATCCCGAACGCCCGCCCGCGCTCCGGGCCGGTGAACGTCACCTGGATGACCGCGAGGACCTGCGGGAACATCAGCCCGCTGCCGAGCCCCTGGATGATCCGGGCGACGACCAGCGTGGCGGGGTCAGGGGCAAGGCCGCACAGCAGCGACGCGACGGTGAAGACCGTCATCCCGGTCAGGAACAGACGTCGCCGGCCGTGGATGTCACCGAGCCGGGCCGCGGTGATGAGCATGCACGCGAAAGCCAGCTGGTAGCCGGCCAGGACCAGCTGGATGGAGGCGGTGGTGGCCCCGAGGTCCGCCTGGATCGAGGGGATCGCGACGTTGACGATGGAGATGTCCAGCAGCTGCACGAACACCGACGTGAGCACGATGCCCAGGACGAGGAACGGCCGGGCGGGGCGCGCGGCGTCAGGACTCACGGCGCGACGGTAGCCCCGCTCATCTCGCTCCGCCGGTCAGCCCGCCAGCCTCTCACAGCTGCTCGAGGAACCCCCGCACCATCAGCATCGTGGTCTCGGGGTGCTCGAAGTGCGGGACGTGCCCGCAGTCCTCCAGGACCACCGAGCCCGCGGTCGGCAGGGCGTCCGAGACGTGCCGGGAGAACGACGACGGCACCAGCCGGTCGCGGTCGCCCCACAGGAACAGCGCCGGCGGCAGCAGGGCGGGCAGGCGCTGCCAGAACCCGTTGCGGCCGTAGGCGTCCTCGAGGTAGATCTGCCGGGCGCTGGAGAAGAAGGCGACCCGGTGGGCGCGGTCGGACAGCACGCGCAGGACCTCGTCGGCGGCTGCGTCGTACCAGGCCCGGGGGAGCCGGTCGGGATCGCTGAACATCACGCGGATGCCCTCGACGACCACCCGGTGCGGGGTCACCACGGGGAAGCGCGCGAGCTGCGGATGGGCCAGTCGCACGATCGGGACGTACTGCCGCAAGCGCCGGAACGCCGGTGACGGCGTGAGCAGCACCAGGCCGCGCACCGATCGGGGGTGGGTCAGCCCGCTCTCCAGGGCGACCCTGCCTCCGAGGCTGTTGCCGACCAGGACGGCGCCGCGGCTGGCCGTCACCGACTGGAACGCCTCGACCCAGGCTGCGAACCAGGCCGGGTTGTAGGGCGAGCTCGGGGCGGCGCTCGCGCCGAAACCGGGCAGGTCCGGGGCCAGCACCCGGTGGTCGACCGCGAGGTCCTCCAGGATCGGCAGCATGCTGGCATTGGTGGCGCCCAGCCCGTGCAGCAGGATCACCGGAGGCGCGTCGGCCGGCCCGGCCTCGAGGTAGGCGGTGCGCAGGCCCATCGCCTGGACCTGGTGGGCGCGGGCGTAGTGGGCGGGTCGGGTCGGGTCGGCGGTGAACAACCCGTCGAGCGAGAGCGACAGGGACAGGTCGCCGCGGACCGTCAGCCGCCCGTCGAGGAAGGCGCTGACGCCCGACTCCCGCCCGGCGACGACCTCGGCCAGCAGGCCGGCGCTGGCCTGCACGACCACCGTCGGGTCGGTGCCCGCCCCGCGCCGGACCCGCACCCGACCCTCGCCGACGTCGACGGTCCAGACACCGGCGTCGGTGGCGTCGAAGACGATCCGGGCGGTACGGCGTTCCAGGACGGTGCCCTGCAGGTCGCGCCGGAGCCGGCTGACCAGCAGGGAGTCGAGGTCAGCGCCCAGAGCGGGGGCGGTCAGGCTCACGCTGACAAGTTACCCGCCGTTCACGTGCTGTGTCGCTGGGCCACGCCCGGTGTCGGTCTCGGGCCTGGGCACCACGTGCTGGCGTCAGGCCGGTGCCGGGGCGGCCTGACGCCAGCAGGCCGCCCCACCGCCGCTGCCGTGTGGGCCTGTGCGCCAGGTGGCGGCAGGCAACCTTCCCGGCCGTACTGAACTGCCCCCACACCTGGGGGCAGTTCAGTACGGCTCCGGAGTCCCTGCACCCGCCCGGCTGGTCGACGACGAAGCGGCCAGCGGGTGCCGTACTCAGCTGGCCTTGAGGCGGGGTACCCGCCCCGGGCCCTCCATGCCCTCGGGCACCCTTCCGGTGAGCTTCATCTTCGCGGTGGCGGCGCCCTTGGTGGCCACCAGGCGGGCCACACCGACGGCGATGCCGCTGGCGACGGCCCACGACAGCGCCTCGCCCCACGGCGTCCCGGGCGAATTCGGGTCCGCCGGTGGGCTGGTGTGCTTGGTCTTCAGCCAGACCTTGTCGAGCACCTTCTCGCTGATCTTGCGCGCCGCGATCCCGGCCCCGATCCCGAGCAGCTTCGCCCCGACCGCCATGTGATGCCCTCCACGTCTCGTCCAACTCGTCCCTGCGACCTTGCCCCCGAACAGGCGCGCGACACGTGGGCGTCGGTCCGCGTGCGCCGGGGTACGCCGGTCCCGACCGGACCTGACCCGAGAGGTGCATGACATGGCGGAGTTCAAGAAGGGTGACGAGGTCACCTGGAAGAGCCACGGCGGCGAGGCCGTTGGCAAGGTGGAGAAGGAGATCACCTCGGAGACCGAGGCAGGCGGCCGCACGGTGAAGGCGAGCAAGGACGAGCCGCAGTACCTCGTGAAGAGCGACGCGTCCGGCGGCGAGGCCGTCCACAAGCCCTCGGCCCTGAACAAGCAGTCGTCCTAGCGAGCGGCTCCGCGCAGGACGGCGGCGAGGGCCTCGGAGTCGCGGGTGCCGATCAGCCAGTAGGGCGTGTCGTCCTCGGGATCCTCGACCTGCACCTGGACCGACTGCGAGAGCCACGCGCGGGTCGCGATGAACGCCTGCGGCTCGGCCAGGGGGCCGCGCACCTGGCGGGTGCCCTCGCGGTCCAGCGCCCGCACCCCGCCGAGCTGGTCGAGCGGGATGCGCGCGCCCGGCACCTGCAGGACGCCGTCGACGACGCGGACCCGCCCGCGGGAGGACAGCAGGAGCGCCAGGACGGTCCCGCCCACGAACAGGACGTACGGCACGACGGCCCGCGCGATCCCGTCGGCGCCGGCGTGCAGCGTCGCGGCTGCCACGAGGGCGACGACGAGCGCAGCGGCCCACACCCGAAGCGGGGCGCGCCAGTGCTCGTCGTAGCTCGTGGTCACGGTGGTCATCGCAGGAACGGGAGCTTGACGGGGATCCGCACCGGCAGCGCGCGCAGCCCGGCCGTGACGCCCTTGACGTAGTCGGTGAGCACCGTCGGCGCGAGGGTCTCGGCGAGGATCCCGGTGACCGCGTCGGCGCCGACGACGTAGCGCGCCAGGGGGACCGGGTTGGCCAGGGCGAGCCGGACCGTGCGGGCCACCCAGACCGGGTCGGGCAGCCGGGCGCTGCTGCCGCTGAGGGCCTGCGCCCGGGCGTACGCGGCGGCGTAGCGCGCACTGCCCGGCTGCGGGAAGCCGCCGTCCTGGGCCGCCGACCAGATGTCGGTCCCGAACATGCCGGGCTCGACGAGCACGACCCGCACGCCGTCGGCCTCGACCTCCATGCGCAGGGCGTCGGTGACGGACTCCAGGGCGTGCTTGCTCGCGCAGTACCAGCCCATCAGGGGCGTGGACATCCGGCCGGCGATCGAGCTCATGTTGACGATGCGGCCCTCGCCGCGCTCCCGCATGGCCGGCAGCACCAGCCGGGCCAGCCGCAGCGGGGCCACCACGTTGGTCTCGAGCTGGGCCCGCACCTGCTCGTCGGTGACGTCCTCGACGGCGCCGGACTGGGCGTAGCCGGCGTTGTTGACCAGCGCCCACGGACCGCCGCCGGTCAGCTCGGTCACCTGCTCGACGCCCCGCGCGCAGCTGTCGGCGTCGTCGACGTCGAGCTCGACCGTGCGCACGGTGACGCCCTGCTCCTGCGCCGCGCGTTCGACCAGCTCGGCCTTCGCGGCGGACCGCACCGTGCCGACCACGTCGTAGCCGGCGCCCGCGAGCTCGAGCGCGGTCACCAGACCGATCCCGCTGTTGGCTCCCGTGATGAGCACCGACCGCTGCATACGTCCTCCTTCGCCGACCCTGACGGTACGTCCGACCTGCGGGTACGGTCGTGGCGGCCTGCACAGGGCGACTCGACGGAGGGACAGGGCACAGCAGTGGCAGACGACAGGCTCCTCGACGTCGCCGTGCGCCGTCTGGACCCCGATGTGCCGCTGCCGTCCTACGCCCACCCGGGGGACGCCGGCTGCGACCTCGTGACGACCCAGGACGCCACCGTCGGCCCGGGCGAGCGGGTCGTGCTGTCCACCGGGATCGCGCTGGCCCTCCCGGACGGCTACGCCGCCTTCGTCCACCCCCGCTCCGGGCTCGCCGCCCGCCACGGGGTCTCGCTGGTCAACAGCCCGGGGACGATCGACGCGGGCTACCGCGGCGAGATCCAGGTCATCGTGGTCAACCACGACCCTCGCGAGGTGCTGCACCTGCACCGGCTCGACCGGGTCGCGCAGCTCGTCGTGCAGCGGGTCGAGCAGGTCCGGTGGCGCGAGGTCGAGGGCGAGCTGCCCGACTCCGAGCGCGGCACCGGCGGGCACGGCTCGACCGGGGGCCATGCTGGAGCAGCAGGCCCCGCCCGCCGCGGACCTGGCACCACCGAGGCAGCAGCTGCTGCCACCACCACAGGAGGGTGAGCGTGTTCCGACGCCGGAAGAAGGACGAGGCCGACGAGGTCGAGGCGGTCGAGCAGGTCGACGTGCCGCAGGCCGAGGACGAGGCCGAGGCCCCGGCTGCCCTGGCCCGGCCGACCGGCCCGTGGGACCACGACGACCGTCCGGACGACGAGGTCAAGCGCGTCGACCTCGGGGGCCTGATGATCCCGGTCCCGTCCGAGACCGAGGTGCGGGTCGACGTCAACCCCGAGGGGGAGGTCGTCGCGGCCACCCTCGTGCGCGGCACCAGCGCCATGCAGGTCAGCGCGTTCGCCGCCCCGCGCACCTACGGCATCTGGGGCGAGGTGCGTGAGGAGATCGCTGCCGCGCTCCGTCAGGGCGGGGGACAGGCCGAGGACGCAGACGGGCCGTACGGCACCGAGCTGCACGCCGCCGTCCCGACGCAGGTCCCCGGCAAGGGGATCGCCCCGGCACCGGCCCGCTTCATCGGCGTCGACGGCCCGCGCTGGTTCCTGCGCGCGCTGCTGACCGGCCCGGCCGCCAACGACCCGGCCGCTGCCGCGGCGCTCGAGGCGGCGCTCAAGGACATCGTCGTGGTGCGGGGCAGCGAGGCGATGGCCGTGCGCGACCCGCTCGCGCTGCGGCTGCCCAAGGACGTCGCGCTGCAGGCGGCGGGATCGCAGGCGCCGCCTGAGACCGCCCCGCAGGAGACCGCCCCGCAGGAGGCAGCGTCGGAGCAGCCATCGCTCGAGCTGCCTGAGCGGGGTCCGGAGATCACCGAGCGGCGGTGAGGGAACGCCGTTCCCGACGTACGCTGAGCAGGTGACAGGACGCCTGCGCCGAGCCGTGAACCGGCTGACGGTCGACGACGAGGAGCTCGCCGGCCGCGAGCTCGAGAGCGGGCTGGACAAGGCCGGGGCGACACCGGTCACCCGGTGCAGCCGCGGCGAGCCGGTCTGCGTCGCCGGGACGCTGCGCTCGGTGACACTGCGGCCCCGTGCGGGCGTGCCGACTCTGGAGGCCGAGCTCTACGACGGCACCGGCACGATCACGCTGATCTGGCTCGGCCGTCGGCGCATCGGCGGCATCGACTGCGGCCGCTCGATGATCGCCCGCGGCCGGCTGACCGTGCACGACGGGCGACCGACGATCTACAACGCGGACTACGAGCTGCGGCCCTCCGTTGCCTGACGCCACCCCGGCCACCGTCTCGGGTGAGCCGCCGACCAAGCCTGCCCTGATCGAGGCGCTCGGAGGCAAGCGCGGCCTGCTCGACAGCGGTCTGCCCGCCGTCGTCTTCGTCTTCGTCAACTCCGTCGTGCAGGCGCTCACCTCGCGGGAGACGGCCCTGCGCGCGGCCATCGGCGCGGCGCTGCTGACCGGCCTGGGCATCATCGTGCTGCGCCTGGTGCGCAAGGAGACTCTGCAGCAGGCGATCTCGGGTTTCCTCGGCCTGGGCATCGCGGTGTTCTTCGCCGCCCGTTCCGGCGAGGCGCGCGGGTTCTTCCTGCCGGGCATCTTCATCAACCTCGGCTACGGCGTCGTCTTCCTCGGCTCGGCCCTGATCGGCCGGCCGATCGTCGGCGCGATCTACGCGGCGGTTGACGGGCTGGACTCCCGCTGGCGCCAGGACCCGCGGCTGCGTCGCGTGTTCGCCCTCGCCTCGCTCGGGTGGGCCCTGGTCTTCGCCTCCCGCGCCGCCGTGCAGGGCGTGCTGTACGTCGCCGACCGGCCGGGGCTGCTCGCCGCCAGCCGGCTGCTGATGGGCTGGCCGCTGACGATCGCCGCGGTCGCGCTGACGGTGGCGTACGTCAAGCGGGCTCGGGCTCGTCAGGTCGAGGTGCCGACCGTCGCCTGACGGCTGTGGGGGTCCTGGGGGCTACGGGGTGAGGTGCCCGCCGAGCAGGCGGTCGAGCTCATCCTCGACCTCGGTGGTGGCGACCAGCAGCAGCTCGTCCCCGCCCTCGAGCGCAGCGTCGGGCGAGGGCACGATGACCCGGCCCTCGCGCAGGATCGCGACCAGCGCCGCGTCGACCGGCCACGGCACCGAACCGACGAGCTTGCCCACGATCGGGGCGTCGTCGGCCAGCGTCAGCTCGACCAGGTTGGCCTCGCCCTGTCGGAAGGTCAGCAGCCGCACCAGGTCGCCGACCGACACGGCCTCCTCCACGACGGCCGCCAGCAGGCGGGGCGAGGACACCGACACGTCCACGCCCCACGACTCGTTGAACAGCCACTCGTTCTTGGGGTGGTTGACCTTGGCCACGACGCGGTCGACACCGAACTCGGTCTTGGCCAGCAGCGACACGACCAGGTTGACCTTGTCGTCACCGGTCGCGGCGACGACGACCTGGCAGGTCTGGATCCCGGCCTGCACCAGGGTCTCGAGCTCGCAGGCGTCGGCGAGCAGCCACTCCGCCTCAGGGACGGTGTCGACCTTCATGGCCCGGGGCTCGCGCTCGATGAGGAGCACCTCGTGGCCGTTGCCGATCAGCTCGGCCGCGATCGAGCGGCCGACGTTGCCCGCTCCGGCGATGGCGACGCGCATCAGTGCCCTCCGGGCTGCGGACCGGCGGCGAGGATGTCGGAGACCTCCTCGAGCCGGTCGTGCGTGAGCGAGAGGTGGACGAGGTCGCCCTCCTGGACCACCGACTCGGCGTGCGGCAGCATGCCCTCGCCGAGCCGGGTGAGCAGCGCGACGCGTCCGCCGGACTCGGCCTCCAGGCGGGTCACGCGGTGGCCGACCCAGGCGGGGGAGTAGGCCACCTCGGCCAGCACGACTTGGCCGCTCGGGTCGCGCCACTCGGTGGCGATGCCCTCGGGCAGCAGCCGGCGGATGACCTGGTCGGCGGTCCAGCGCACGGTCGCGACCGTCGGGATGCCGAGCTTCTGGTAGACCGCGGCGCGGCGGGCGTCGTAGATGCGGGCGACGACGTTCTCGATGCCGAAGGTCTCGCGGGCGACCCGCGCGGCGATGATGTTGGAGTTGTCGCCGCTGCTGACGGCGGCGAACGCATGGGCCCGCTCGATCCCGGCCTCGACCAGGGTGTCGCGGTCGAAGCCGACCCCGGTGACCTTCCGGCCGGAGAAGTCCGGTGAGAGCCGACGGAACGCCGCGGCGTCGTGGTCGATCACCACGACCGAGTGCTCCAGCCGCTCCAGGCCCCTTGCCAGGGCCGAGCCGACCCGGCCGCAGCCCATGATCACGACGTGCACGTGGGCTCCGTCCCTCCCGAGGTCCTGCGGCCTGCGGTCCTGCGACACCGCTGGACCGGGTCGAACGCTACACGCGCGGCACGCCCGTGGGTGGGGCGCCGTAGCCTCTCCGGACGTGCCCGGTGCCAACGACGTCGTCAAGCGGGTGGTCCTCGGCCGCGCGCTGCGCAGCGACCGTGCGAGCGAGCAGGAGCTCCCCAAACACCTGGCCCTGCCGATCTTCGCCAGCGACCCCCTCTCGAGCGTGGCGTACGCGACGCAGGAGGTCCTGGTCGTCCTCACGCTCGGCGGCGTGGCCTACCTCTACCTGACGCCCTACCTCGCGGCCTGCGTGGTCGTCCTGCTGACGGTCGTCGTGCTGTCCTACCGCCAGCTGGTCCGCGCCTACCCGAGCGGCGGCGGCGACTACGAGGTCGCCTCGGTCAACCTGGGCCGCAGGAGCGGCATCGTGGTGGCCAGCGCGCTGCTGGTCGACTACGTGCTGACCGTGGCGGTGTCGGTCTCGGCCGGTGTCGACAACATCATCTCGGCGGCGACCGGCCTGGCCGACCACCGGATCCTGCTGGCACTGGGGTTCGTCGCGTTCCTGACGGCGATGAACCTTCGCGGGGTCAAGGAGAGCGGTCGGGTCTTCGCGGTCCCGACGTACGGCTTCGTGCTCGGGATCTTCGCGATGGTCGCCTACGGCGTCTTCCAGGCCGTCACCGGCGACGCGCCGCAGGCCGAGAGCGCTGTCTACGAGGTCGTGCCGGAGGAGGGGTACGGCGGGCTCACCGGGCTGGCGTTCGCCTTCCTGGCGCTGCGGGCGTTCGCCGCCGGCTGCACCGCCCTGACCGGCGTCGAGGCCATCGCGAACGGCGTCCCGGCCTTCCGTAAGCCCAAGAGCCGCAACGCCGCCACGACCCTGGCGCTCATGGGCGGCCTGGCCCTGACGATGTTCATCGGGATCACCGCGCTGGCGATCATCACCGACGTCCGCTACTCCGACGCGCCCGTCGAGCAGCTGGCCGGCTTCGGCGAGGGCGAGGTGCAGCGCAGCGTCATCGCGCAGGTGTCGGCGGCGGTCTTCGGCGACGGGTCGGTGCCCTTCTACTACGTGCAGGCGATGACGGCCGGCATCCTCATCCTGGCCGCCAACACCGCCTTCAACGGCTTCCCGCTGCTCGGCTCGATCCTGGCCCAGGACCGCTTCCTGCCGCGCCAACTGCACACGCGCGGCGACCGGCTTGTCTACAGCAACGGCGTGCTGCTGCTCGCGGTCTTCGCCGGGCTGCTCATCGTGATCTTCGACGCCAACGTCACCCAGCTCATCCAGCTCTACCTGGTCGGGGTGTTCACCTCCTTCACGCTCGGCCAGGCGGGGATGGTGCGGCACTGGAACCGGCTGCTGCGCAACCCGGCCCTGAGCGATCCGGACCGGCGGTCGGCCGTCCGGAGCCGGGTGATCAACTTCCTCGGCTGCAGCCTGACCGGGCTGGTGCTGGTCATCGTGACGATCACGAAGTTCACGCGCGGGGCGTGGATCGTGCTGGTGGCCATGCCGATCCTGTACGCGATCATGCGGGCGATCAACACGCACTACGAGCGGGTCGCCGAGGAGCTGGAGCCCGACGACGAGATCGTCCCGCTGCCGAGCCGCAACCACGCGATCGTGCTGGTCTCCAAGGTCCACGCGCCGACGCTGCGCGCGCTGGCCTACGCCCGCGGCACCCGTCCGCACGACCTCACCGCCCTCACCGTCTCGGTCGACCCGGAGGAGACGGCTGCGCTGCAGGAGGCGTGGGAGCGCCGCGAGCTGCCCGTGCCGTTGACGATCATCGACTCGCCGTTCCGCGACATCACCCGGCCGGTCCTCGACTACGTCCGCGACATGCGCCTCAAGAGCCCACGCGACGTCGTCACCGTGTTCATCCCGGAGTACGTCGTCGGGCACTGGTGGGAGCAGCTGCTGCACAACCAGAGCGCCCTGCGGCTCAAGGCCCGGCTGTTGTTCCAGCCGGGCGTGATGGTGACCAGCGTGGCCTACCAGCTCCGTTCGTCGGAGCGGCTGCGCGACGATGACGACGCGGGCTCGGCGCCCGGCGACGTCCGACGACCTGCGGGGGACCCGACATGACCGAGGCCGAGCTGAGGGAGCCGGTCCTCCTCGAGCTCACGATCGGGGCGGTCGCCGCGGGTGGCGCGTTCGTTGCCCGCGCCGACGACGGGCGTGTGGTGTTCGTCCGGCACACGCTGCCGGGAGAGCGTGTGCGGGCGGTGGTGACGTCGCAGACGCGGTCCTTCCTGCGCGCCGATGCCGTCGAGGTGCTCGAGGCCTCACCCGACCGCGTCCAGGCCCCGTGCCCCTACGCCGGACCCGGTCTGTGCGGCGGCTGCGACTGGCAGCACGTCGCGCTCCCCGCCCAGCGGGAGCTCAAGGCAGCCCTGGTCGCCGAGCAGCTGCAGCGCCTGGCCGGCGTGGAACGGCCGCTCGAGGTCGAGGAGGTCCCCGGGGCTCCCGCCGGGCTGGGCTGGCGGACCAGGGTGCAGTTCGCCGTGGCCCCGTCCGGCCGGGTCGGCCTGCGCAAGCACCGATCGCACGACCTGCAGCCCGTCGACGCCTGCCTGATCGCGAGCGCCGACGTGGAGGCCGTCGGCGTCGAGGGCCTGCGTTGGCCCGGCGTCTCCGGCATCGAGGTCGCTGCCACCGGCGGCCAGCGGGTGCTGAACCTCACCAGCCGCGGCCGCCCGCAGCCGCCCGAGGTCGACGCCGGCCTCGCGATCGACGGCCGGGCGAGCCGGACCCCGCACGGCCTGCGGCACACCGTGCTCGGACGGTCCTTCGAGGTGGCCGCCGGCGGCTTCTGGCAGGTCCACCCCGGCGCGGCGTCGACGCTGGCGCAGGCGGTCCTGGCCGGGCTGGACCCGCAGCCGGGGGAGCGGGCGCTGGACCTCTACGCGGGGGTGGGGCTGTTCGCCGCGCTGCTGGGCGAGCGCGTCGGGCCGACCGGCGCGGTGCTCGCCGTCGAGTCCAACCCGCACGCCTGCGCCGACGCGGCCCGCAACACCGCTGACCTGCCGCACGTGAAGATCCGCACGGCGGCCGTCGACCCGCAGCTGCTTTCGCGCGCCGGCGAGGTCGACCTGGTCGTGCTCGACCCGCCGCGCGCCGGCGCCGGCCTCGAGGTCACCCGCGCGCTGGCCGGGTTGCGACCCCGCCGGATGGTCTACGTCGCCTGCGACCCGGCGTCCTTCGCCCGCGACCTCAAGGTGCTGCTCGACGTCGGGTGGGAGCTCGAGGAGCTGCGCGGTCTGGACCTGTTCCCGATGACCGAGCACGTCGAGCTGGTCGCGACGTTCAGCCCGCCGCTGTTCTGAGCCGGACCGCCACGAGGTCGTGCGGCCTGCGGCCTGCGGCCAGGCCCTGGCGCTCGAAGCGGGTCACCGGCCTGGCGCCCCGGTCGGTCGTCAGCACCGCCAGCAGCGGGTGGGCGTCCACGACCGAGCGGGCCAGCTCGGCGTAGGAGGTCCAGTCGGTCGCGAGGTGCAGGCGGCCGCCGACCCGCAGCCGGTCGGCGGCCAGGTCGGCGAAGGCCGGGGTCGCCAGGCGCCGCTTGTGGTGGCGGGCCTTGGGCCACGGGTCGGGGAAGAACACCCGCACCTCGTCCAGCGACGCCGTCGCGGTGGCGCGCAGCACGTCGAGCCCGTCGGCCTCGGCGACCCGCACGTTGGTGAGCGCGGCGTCCTCGAGCCGGCGCAGCAGCGCCCCGACGCCGGGGGTGTGCACCTCGACGGCCAGCACGTCGCGCGCCGGGTCGGCGGCGGCCATCTCGGCGGTCGCCTCGCCCATGCCGGAGCCGATCTCGAGCACGAGCGGGGCTGCACGGTCGAAGGGCACACCGGCGCCGAAGCGGGGGAGCAGCCGGGCGATCGCCTCCGCCTGCCCCGTGGTGACCCGGCGGCGGGCCTTGTAGGTCCGGATCGCGTCGCCGTCGCGCATCAGCCCTCGCCCTTCAGCTGCGGGCAGTCTCGCGCGAGACCCAGTGGCGTCGGCACAGGACCTGGTAGCGCACCTCCGGGCCGAACAGCGCCCCGCGGGAGGCTGCGGTGTCGCCGAGCACGACCTGCTCGCCCTCGCGGACGACGACGCCGTCGACCAGCCGCGCGTTCAGCCGTGCTGGACGGCCGCACCAGCACAGGACCGGCAGGGGGAGCGGGACCAGGACGTCGGCCAGCTCCACCAGCCGGGCGCCGGCGGGGAACAGCTGCCCGGTGAAGTCCGACAGCAGGCCGAAGCAGGCGACGTCGACCTCGCGCTCGTCGACGCACCGGGCGAGGTCGTCGATCTGCCCTGGGGCGTAGAACTGGGCCTCGTCCGCGACGACGAAGCCGCCGTCCGGGACGCTCTCGCCCAGCAGCGCCCACAGGTCGGTCCCCGGGGCGACCTCGACCGCGTCGCGGGTCAGGCCGAGCCGGCTGGTGACCGTGCCAGAACCCCCGCGATCGTGGCTGGTGAGCAGCACGCCCGTGCGACCGGCCTCGTTCCAGGTGTGCTCGACCTGGAGCGCGAGGGTGCTCTTGCCGGCGCTCATCACGCCGTACGAGAAGCGGAGCTCGGCCACGTGGCGGAAGGCTAGTGGGCCGTGCGACTCAAAGCGGAATCCCCAGGATCAGGCTCCTGTGGATTCCGATCTGTCGCCGCGGTGACGTCGCCGCGGTGACGTCGCCGCTCACGGCATCTCGACGGTCTCGGCCCGGCGCAGCTCGGCCATGGCGCCCTCGAGGGCCGGGGCCAGCGTGGTGCCGGTGTCGCGCAGCAGGCTGGTGATCAGCAGGGGCAGGTGGCGCACGACGGCGGTCGGCGACAGCGCAACCGGCTGGTCGGCCACGTCGAGCAGGCCGAGCGCGCCCGTGACCAGCACCAGCAGCACCTGCACGTCGAGGTCCGGCAGCCACCGGCCGGCGCGGGCGCACCGCCCGAGGACCTCGGCGGCGTCCTCACCGGTCAGGCCGTCGGGGTGGAGCCGTTCGAGCAGGGACCGGACAACGGCGCCGGCGACGACCTGCACGCGGGCGAGGTCCAGGGCCGCCAGCCGCGCGACCGCGTCGTCGTAGTCGGCCAGGGCGGCACGGTCGAGCGGCACCTGGGCGGGGGCCACCGGGCCAGCGGCCGCCGGGGCGAGCGGCACCGCCTGATGCGCCGCGACCGAGGCGGCGGTGACGGCGGACTCCAGCGCGCCCGTGAGCTGCCGCGCCTCGCTCAGAACGCGACCTCGAGGTGCCACGGGCCGACCTGGACGGCGACGCCGTGACCGTGCCGGGCGCCGGACAGCCGGGGGCGCGACCACCGCATCGGCGTCAGGGTCAGGGCCAGCGCCGGGGTGCCGGCGGCCGCGGGCAGCTCGGGCAGTGGCGGGCCCTGCACCGACGACGGCAGCGGGGTGGGCCGGGCCAGGTCGCTGAGCAGGTCCGCGGTCAGGCCGGCCTGGAGGTCGTTCTTCATGAGGGCACCTTTGCGGCGTAGGAGGCGAGCAGCTCGTCGGCCAGGGCCACGTAGGCGAGCGCCACCGGACTGGTCGGGACGGACAGGACGACGGGGCGCTTGGCCAGGGTCGAGCTCGGGACCCGTCGCGACATGGGGATGCGGGTCTGCATCACCGGCAGGTCGGTGCCGGCCAGGGCGCCGGCGACCTCCCGTGCGGCCTTGCCCTCGCGGTCCCACAGGGAGCAGGCGACGCCGATGAGGACCGCGGAGGTGTTCTCGAACCGTCGGTGCTGGTCCAGGAAGGCCGACACCCGCGCCGCCCCGAGGGCCGAGCCGGGGTCGCTGGTGAACACGGTGAGGACGCTGTCGGCCGCCGCGACGGCCGCGAGGGTGAGGTTGCCCAGGTCGCCGTGGGTGTCGATCACGACGTGGTCGTAGGCCGGTAGCAGCGGCCGCAGGACACGGCGGATGCCGGTGATCAGCCCGCCCTGGGCGGCCAGCGCCACGCCGACGCCCTCGAGGGAGGGGTGCGCCGGCAGGACGTCCAGACCCGGGACGACGTCGCAGCGCAGGACGGCGGCCGGGTCGGCGTCCGGGTCCTCGAGCAGCCCGGCGAGGGAGTCCTCACGGCCCTTGGCGACCACGCCGAACGCCCGCCCCAGGCTGTCCTGCGGGTCGGCGTCGACGACCAGCACCCGGCCGTGCGAGGCCAGGACCGCAGCCAGGTTCGCCGCGGTCGAGGTCTTGCCCACACCACCCTTGGACGAGCAGACGGCCAGTCTCATGCGAGGGCCCCTCCATCGGAAGGTGCCATCCTCGCAGGCCGGTAGCGTCCCGGGCGTGAGCGTCGCCGTCCGTGTCATCCCGTGTCTGGACGTCGATGCCGGTCGGGTGGTCAAGGGCGTCAACTTCCTCGAGCTGCGGGACGCCGGCGACCCGGTCGAGATGGCCCGGCTCTACGACGCCCAGGGCGCCGACGAGCTGGTGTTCCTCGACATCACCGCGAGCAGCGGGAGCCGCGAGACGACCTACGACGTCGTACGACGCACCGCCGAGCAGGTCTTCATCCCCCTCACCGTCGGTGGCGGCGTCCGCCACCCTGATGACGTCGACCGCCTGCTCCGGGCCGGGGCCGACAAGGTCGGGGTCAACACCGCGGCCATCGCCCGGCCCGAGCTGCTCCACGAGATCTCTCAGCGCTTCGGCAACCAGGTGCTCGTGCTCTCGGTGGACGCCCGCCGGACCACGGACGGGGCCACCCCGAGCGGCTTCGAGGTGACCACCCACGGCGGCCGTCGGAGCACCGGCATCGACGCGGTCGAGTGGGCCGAACGCGGCCAGGAGCTCGGCATCGGGGAGGTGCTGCTCAACGCGATGGACGCCGACGGCACCCGCGCCGGCTACGACGTCGAGCTGATCAAGGCCGTACGCGCCCGCGTCAGCGTGCCGGTCATCGCCAGCGGCGGTGCCGGCCGGCTCGGCGACTTCGCGCCCGCCGTCGAGGCTGGCGCCGACGCGGTCCTGGCGGCCAGCGTCTTCCACTTCGGCCAGCTCACGATCGCCGACGTGAAGGGTGCGCTACGCGAGCGCGGCCACCCAACGCGGTGACCGGCGTGAGCGCGGGCGGCGTGGAGGGCCCCAAGGCGTGGCAGGCGGTGGGCGTCGCCTTCGCGGCGATGTTCACGACCTTCGGCGTCGCGTACGGCTTCGGTGCCTTCCTGCTCCCCATCAGCGAGGAGCTCGGCTCCGGCCGCGGCGCGACGTCGGCAGTCTTCTCCCTCACCACGCTCGCCTTCTTCGGACTCGGGGCCCTGTCCGGGGGAGCGGTCGACCGGGTCGGCCCGAAGCGGGTCGTGCTGATCGGCGCGCTGTCGCTGGGCGCCGGGCTGCTGCTGATGTCCCGGGCGACGTCGCTGTGGCAGGCCTACCTCGGCCACGGGCTGGGCGTCGGGCTGGCGGTCGCCTGCTGCTACGTGCCCCTCGTGGCCGTGGTGGGCGCCTGGTTCGAGCGACGCCGCACGCTGGCCGTCGGCGTCGCGGTCAGCGGGATCGGCCTCGGCACCCTGGTGGGCGCGCCCGTGGCCGCGGCGCTGATCGACGCGGTCGGCTGGCGCGACGCCTACCTCGTCCTCGGTGGGGTCGGGACGGCCGTGCTGCTGGTCTGCGCGCTGCTCGTCCAGGCTGCGCCCGTCCAGGTCGACGCGGTCCAGGTGCCGGTGCTGCCGCGGCTGCGCAACACCACCTACCTTCGCCTGTACGCCGCCGGCCTGCTGCTGTCGGTCGCGCTGTTCGTGCCGTTCGTGCACCTGCCGGCGTACGCCGTGAGCCGAGGGACCGGCGCCGTCGCCGCCGCCACGCTGGTCGGGCTGATCGGGGCGGCGAGCATCGTGGGGCGGCTCGCGCTCGGCGCCGCGGCCGCGCGGCTCGGCGTGCTGCGGACCTACCAGGGCTGCTTCGCCGCGATGGCCACCGGGTTCGGCGTGTGGCTGGCCGACCTGCTGTGGTTCGACCCGTCGTACGCCCGGCTGGTGCTGTTCGCGGTCCTGCTCGGCGTCGGCTACGGCGGCTTCGTCGCGCTCGGACCGCCCTTGGTGGCAGAGCTGTTCGGGGTTCAGGGGCTCGGGGCGCTGCTCGGCATCCTCTACACCTCCGCGGCGTTCGGGTCGGCCGTCGGGCCACCGCTGGCCGGCGCCGTGATCGAGGGAAGTGACGGCTACCTGGGGGCGCTGGTCGGCGCGTTCGCGATCGCGGCGCTCGCCGTGGTCGTCGTCCTCAGAGTCGTGCCGAAGGGGAACAGACCGGACCGTCGGAGTGTCCTGACAGGGTGACCTGTGTCAGAACCGTGACGACGAACGGACCTGAGTGACCTCCCCCCGACCCGTGCCCGGCGTGGGCTCCGGCGTCATCCGCCGAGGCCTGGGCGTCCTGTGGGTGGGGGTCAAGGAGGAGCCCCGGATCTTCACGGTCTCCGCCGTCGGAAGCGCGCTGTTCGCCTTCACGACCATCGGCCAGGCGTACGTCTTCGGCGCCATCACCGAGCGGGTCATCGTCCCGAGCATCCAGGACGGCGACGTCCCCACCGCGGCGCTGGCGTTGTCGTTCCTCGCGGTCATGGGCGTGGCCGTCCTCAAGGTCGTCGGGATCATCGCCCGCCGGCTCGGGGCCGGGATCATGCAGTATCGGCTGCAGGCCCGTTACCGCCGTCGCGTGACCCGCCGCTACCTCGAGCTGCCGCTGTCCTGGCACCAGGAGCACCCGACAGGGGAGCTGCTGTCCAACGCCAACAGCGATGTCGAGGCGACCTGGTACCCGATCGCGCCGTTCCCGTTCGCGGTCGGCGTCGTCGTCATGCTGGTCACGACGCTGGGCCTGATGTTCGTCACCGACCCGGTCCTGGCGCTGGTCGCCTCGATCATCTTCCCGGCGATCGCCGTGCTGACGGTCGTCTACTCCCGACGCATGTCGCCGCTGATGACCCGCGCCCAGCAGCTGCGCGGCGAGGTCAGCGGGATCGCGCACGAGTCCTTCGACGGTGCGCTGGTGGTCAAGACCCTCGGCCGCGAGGGCGAGGAGACCGACCGGTTCCGGGCCCGCTCGCAGGAGCTGCGGGACACCATGACGGCGGTCGGGCGGGTGCGCGGCACCTTCGACCCGATCATGGAGGCGCTGCCCGTCGTCGGCGTGCTCGCGGTGCTGCTCGCCGGGACCAGCCGGGTCGGCAGCGGCGACATCGACGCCGGCCAGCTCGTCACCGTCGCCTACCTGTTCACGCTGCTGGCCTTCCCCGTGCGCGCGATCGGCTGGGTGCTCAACGAGCTGCCACGCAGCGTCGTCGGCTGGGACCGCGTGCAGCGCGTCCTCACCGCCACCGGCGCCCAGGAGCACGGCACGGCGCGGCTCGGCGCCGACGGCGGCGCGACCTCACTCAGCGTCGAGGCGGTCTCCTTCTCCTACGGCGACGCAGAGGTCCTTCGCGACATCGCCTTCGACGTCCGGCCCGGGCGCACCGTCGCGCTGGTCGGCCAGACCGGCGCCGGCAAGTCGACGCTGGCCTCGGTGCTGGTGCGGCTGCTCGACCCCGACACCGGTCGCGTGGTCTACGACGACCTCGACATCCGCACCCTCGCCCCGGGCGCGCTCGCGTCCGTGGCCTCGCTCGTCCCGCAGTC
>Ga0335397_10000362_pt1 | contig 57137 bp, 48 predicted proteins | sample MAT04_FD_205740 | JGI IMG/M metagenome (GOLD analysis project Ga0335397, IMG submission 205740) | Freshwater microbial communities from Lake Fryxell liftoff mats and glacier meltwater in Antarctica - MAT-04 (spades assembly) (version 2) ...
CAAGAGCAATAAGGGAGCGACATCCAGCCACCACCAGGCCGCAGCGACAACTGGCACCAACGCCAAACCGCCAACACGCGGAACCGACGCCGTATGCAGCGAACGCGCATTGGGCTCGTCCAGCGCCAAACGCAGCGCCAAGCCGCTATTCAGCATGAACCAAAGTGCAGCCCAGCACAGCGTAAAAGCCGCAATCGGCGCAGAAAACGTGGCGCTATACACCGCCAAATCCGACATTCGAACACTGGGAACCAATCCAAGCGCCGAAACGCAAGAGTTCATCGCTAACGGATTGGAACAACGAAATTAGCACGCAAACAGATATCAACACAGGTCAAAACGCGTAGGAAAATTGGGGGCAAGCTTACACCATCATGCTTACCTGGAGCGCTGCCACGAGGTAGGCACATCTATGAAAAGCGTAGCCGAATAAGGCCTATGGTAAAATTTTTGCACTTCTCCCCTGTCAACATTCGTATCAAGCAAGAGGTTTGCGTCTTGGGAAATTCTATTTTCGCCATCGGTAGATTGGAGTTTGTGAGCTTGGCAATCGTCCCTGATCTGATCGTTGAGACCAACACCTTACTCGTCAAATCGGTCGCCGAATACAGAGGCCGCCTCGCCTTGGACCCTCGGCAAAAGACAGCGTGATGAAAGGCATCATATTAGCTGGCGGCTCAGGCACACGTCTCTATCCCGTGACTTATGCGGTGTCGAAGCAATTGCTGCCAATTTTCGACAAGCCCATGATCTATTACCCGCTGTCTACGCTGATGTTGGCGGGTATCAGGGAAATTCTGCTCATCTCGACACCTGAGGACACCCCCCGCTTCGCTCAATTACTGGGCGATGGCAGGCGGTGGGGTATCGAAATTTCCTATGCGGTCCAGGCCTCGCCTGATGGTCTTGCGCAAGCTTTCCTCATCGGCCGCGAATTCGTTGGTGGCGATCCTTGCGCACTGGTACTCGGTGACAACATCTTTTACGGCCACGATTTCTCGCCGTCTTTGCGCCGCGCGGCGGACAAGAAAGAGGGCGCCACAGTTTTCGCCTACCCAGTACAGGACCCAGAACGTTACGGCGTAGTCGAATTCGATGCCGATTGGAAAGCCGTCAGTGTTGAAGAAAAGCCGGAACAGCCCAAGTCCCGTTATGCCGTCACGGGGCTGTATTTCTACGACAACCGGGTGCTGGACATCGCCCGCGAGATCCGCCCTTCGGCGCGCGGCGAACTCGAGATCACCGATGTCAATCGGCGCTATCTGGAACTGGGTGCGCTTGAAGTCGAGGTCATGGGCCGTGGCATGGCTTGGCTCGATACCGGCACGCATGAATCTATGCTCGAGGCCGCTCACTTTATCGCCACCATCGAGAAACGCCAGGGCCTCAAGATAGCCTGCCCCGAGGAGATTGCTTACCGCATGCTCTATATCAGCGCCTCTCAATTAGAGTCCCTGGCCCTGCCGCTGGCAAAAAACGGCTACGGGCAATACCTCCTGCAACTACTAAATGAGCAAGTGTGCGGATAAAAGCTGCGACAGTGGCTGTCTGACGCGCACAAGATCGCCACTCTCGGCAACGACATGGCCAGCCTGGTCGGTCTCGAACCGCCGTTGTTCGATCTAAAGAACCCTGGCCTGATTTCCATCCCGCTCGGCTTTGCTTATTTCGCCTGTTCAACCGGCGCCGAATCTGCGCGCCAGGCGACGTAGGAAATGGCGGCGTGCCAGCAGCCAGGACAGAAATGCAGACCGGCGGAGCCAGCGACGGGGATGCGGGATTTCCATGTGCACCAGACTGCGTGCGGCCACATGACGATCGACCAATTGGGCGATATCTCTGGGCGTGGTGACGAAACGCATGGTCGCCTGACGTTGCAGCGCGTCCTGATAAGCTGCATCCAGCGCTTTCAGCCGTTCGGCGTAGTGATGTTGGTCGATGGGTACCCGGTACTTGCTGGTAACTTTCGGCACGAACAGGAATTCATCTTCAAGCGTGTAGCGCGTCCATAGATTCCAGTCCTCCAGTTGTTCCATGTCCTCGGCGAAGCCGCCGTGTTTTTCATATAGGCGGCGATGGAACAACACCGTCTGTATCGGCAGGAAATTGTGGTGCCAGAGGGTCACGCGATCGAAGGCCTGAGCGTGTTTCACCAGATGCAATTCCTCACGATAATCGGCGGTTTCATGGTCGACGATGAGGGTGTGGGTTTCCCAGCCGATGGCATAGACACCCACCGCCTGTCGCCGCAGGGCTGAATACAAGCAGACTTCGACGTGGTCGGCAAACAACAGGTCGTCGTCATCGAGAAAACCCATCCACTCGCCGCTCGCCAGCGCCAGGGCGCGATTGCCCGCCACCGAACGACCGCGCTGTTCGCCCAGAGCCTCGTAGCGGATCGGTACCCGGTGGGAAAATTCCTCTACCAATGTTTGGCAGGTCGCCGGGCCATCCTCGACCAGCACGATTTCGATATTCGGATAAGTCTGGTTTGATGCGCTGGTCAGCGCCTGGCGCAACCAGGTATGGCGGCCGATGGTGCGGATCAGAATGGATACGCGCGGCGCATTCGGGCCGGGCCACTCCTGGCGAGAGGGAAACTCGAAAAACGCGCCATCCCGTCGTAGCTCATAGTTCCAGCCGGAAAATCTGGGCTGGAAATGGGCGTTGGGGCGCACCCTTGTGCGCCAGAAATGAGACAGACGCTTGGCAAAGCGGAGCAGGACAAGGAATAGCCCGAACCGTCGGCCTGGAAATGCCTGTGGCATCAACATTTCCGCCCACAGCATGGCCACGCCCTGCAACACACGCCGGCCGCCGCCGTAGCGGGCGCGCAGGCAGAGATTGGTTAGGGTTCCGCCGAACACCTGCATTTGCTTAATTTGGCCGGGGATCTCGTAGGTTCGATGGATCACCGCGCAGCGCGGCAGGTAACGCAGACGCCAGCCCGCCGCGCGGAGTCGCCATGACAGGTCCACGTCCTCGCCATACATGAAGATATGCGGATCGAATCCGTTGACCGCTTGCAGCGCCTTGCGGCGGAACAGCGTGGCGGCGCCGCTGACCCAGCCGGTGTCGAGGCTGACCGGATCGTAGTCCTTGGGGTGCTCGTAGGGGATCTGACGCATTTCCCAGGCGGCCACATCAGCCTTGTCCCGCCGGCAGATCTCGACAAGTCCGGCCAGTGCGCCCGGCTCGATTTCAATGTCCTGGTTGAGCACCAGCAAGAACTCGGCCTGCGATTCCTTCAGATTGTGATTGTGGCCGACACCAAAGCCGAGATTGTGCGGACTGGCTTCGACCATCAATCGATGCGGCGGCTTTGCCAGAGCCTGCAGTGCTGCACGCAGCGATGCCGGCGTGGCGGCGTTTTCGCTGTTGTCGAGTACCCGGACAGTGACCGGGCCGACATCCTCCGGCAAGGCGGCCAGGTTTTCGGTCAGGGTGACTGCCAGCCGGGCCAGATCGTTTTCCCGTGGCTGGTAGGTAACGATGGAAATGTCGAGAAATGGCATCGGTTCACTCATCGCCGCCAGGCTGCCAAACGGTCGATGCAGGCAAGCAGACCGGGAATTTTCCGGGCCACGCGTATGACACGGCCATAGCGCGGCCACGCCGATTCATCCTCGCCCAGCGCGGCACGGGCGGCTGTCAGGCGTGCGTCCCGCTCTGCGAGTTCCTGCCGTATCGCCAGCGCTTGTTCCCGATGGGTTTGCGCCAACACGGTCAACTGCCGTTCGACTTCGATATTGCGTGTTTTCAATCCGGCGACATCGTCTTCCAGTTTGTCGACCCAGCGCGCCCGTTCCTGCCCTTCGCTGTGCAGGCTCTGGCTTTCTTCCAGCAGTTGCCGCAGTTCGGTGCGGAACTGGGCGGGGTCCAGGTTCAATTCGCACAGTTCGGAAAACTGATCGAGGTCTTCCCTGCCGGCGGTTAGCGGATGGCGGGCCGTAAAGCGTTCGTAAAGCCCGGCAAAGCTTCTGGCCGTCGTGCGCAAGGAGGGGACGAGCTTGGGCAGCGCGGCGCGGATGGCAGTCCGCAATGCCTGACGTCGTTGCAGCGACGCCGACGCGCTCCAATCGTCCAGGCATCGGGCTACCGCTTCGGCATCCCGGTAGTCGGGCAACGTGAGCGCTGTCTGTTCTGTGACACGCTCGCTCAGTGCGCCGAGATCGGGAACGACAGGGATAGCGCCGCAGGCCCACGCCTCAGACAGGGTGTAACCGAAACTCTCCGGAATCCGGCTCGGGAAATAAACCAGTTGGGGCCGATAGCGGCGGAACAGTTCGGGCAGGTCAGTCGGGGCGTAAGGGCCGCTGACGAAGATACGCGCGGCGCCAGGGTGCATCGACAGGCGGCAATGGTGTTCGTGTGCCCAGCCGGTGGTGAGCTGGCCATCCAGGTAACCGATGACCACCACCACCACATCTTCCGGCAGGCGACTGGCCACGTCGAACAGATGATCGCTGCCTTTGTGACCGCCGAGCGCGCCCAGAACGGCTACCCGCCGCGAGCAGAGACGATCGCCTATGCGGACGTCGCCCTCGTCATCCCAGGGAGCGACGGGCAGCGCATGAATACCGTTGGGCACCACCGTCGCGCAGAGACCGTAAACATCGTGTGCCAGATCGGCGACAAAGCGGGAAGGGGCGGTAAGGAAAGCGGCCGCGTCCAGCAAGGCCTGGCGCTGCGGATTCGGCACAAGCGGGCCGGCGGGCCAGCCTTCCGCCTCGAACGCTTGCGGGTCGGCGAAGAGGACATCATGGAGCGTGATTGCCAGCGAGGCGCCGCAGGCCTCGGCGACCAAACGGGCAGCTCTTGCCACGGCCGGATTGAGCGAATGCAGATGCAACAGGGCCGGAGCCAGTGCCGCAATTTGTCGCAGTACTTCGGCTGGCGCATCCCCAGGCAGCGAGCGATAACTCGCCGTCGTCGTTTCCTCGATCAGCCAGCTGCTGTCGGTGATGCGCAGGATGTAATGTTGGAAGCGCTTGGCAGAAGCATTGCACAGGTCGCGGACACAACGCTCCATGCCGCCGCCCCCGGCCGGAAGAAGGTGCAGGATCCGGGGCAGGACGCCTCCTGCTTCGCCGTTGTCTTCGGCTGCCTCGGCGTAACGGCGCAGCAGTCGCTCACGGCTGGCCTCGCAGGCCGCCAGCCGGACCGGCAGTTCCTGAGGGTTTTCCCAGTAGTTCTTCGCGGCCAGGTAATCGGCCGAAAGAGGCGTGCCCAGTTCCATGACAAGCCTGCGCGCCGCAGCGACGGTGGCTTGCGGCAGATCGAGTATCAGGCGGGATTCCGTTTCCGTCACGAACCAGAGGCTATCTTCGCTGGACGCTTTCATGCCGACGCAATCAGTCATCGCGAGCGGGCCTTCTGCAGGCGCCCAGCGCCACAGCAGTGCACCGCGCTCATCCAGCAACTGCAAGCCATGCAGGCGGACGAAACTGACCCGGTCGGACAGGCGTAACGCCAGTGCACACTGTTGGGCAGGAATCTCCAGCGCCACGCTCTGTCGCTCGCGGCCCAGGGCGGCCCAGCCCAGCCGGTCGCGCGGATAGTCGAAGCCGGCTTCCTCGTTCCGCCAGAACACGCGTACCTGGAAATGATCCTCGGGCGGTGTCGGCGCGAGGGTGACGGGCAGGGGCGGCGGGGTACGTCGTGCTTCCACCACCCATTGATAGCAGAGCGCATCGGAACGGGCCAGGAACTCGTCGCGCAAGGCCGGCGTGAGCGATTCCAGCCTGACCCGGAACTCGCTGTCGGTCAGCGACAGGCCGACCTGCTCGGCATCCCATAGATGCCAGCCCGATTGCTCCAGCAGTTCCCGCAGCGAATCGAACGTAAAGAAGCGCAGATGGCTGCGATCCAGCAGGCCTTCGTCGCGATAGCGGAAATTGCCGCGCAGCAGATCCACCAGCAAACCCAGATAGCCCACATTCGGCACGGACAACAGCAGGCGGCCTTCGGGGGCAAGCCGGTCGGTCAGGCGGGCGGCGAGCGACCAGGGATCGCGCAGATGTTCGAGTACGTCCGCGCAAAGAATGACATCGTAGAATTCGCCGGCAAAAACCTGCGCCAGGTCTACGCTTTCGATGTCGCCCACAACCAGACTTCGACACCAGGGGCGCGCCTGCTCGGCCATTTCCTCAGACAGCTCGACGGCATCGACGGTGCAGCCGAGCGTTTCGCTCAGATAGCGGCTGCAATAGCCGGTGGCGGGTCCGAGTTCGAGAACCTTCGCGCGCTCGGGAATCCGCCGCAGCAGACGGCCCAGCGAATCGTCGCCTTCGGGATTGAGGTGTCGTTGATAGTGCAAGGTCGGCCCGGCAAGACAAGAAGAGCCGCATTATCCCAGAGGGGAGTTGAAGCGGGGTGATGTTAAGTGGTGTACGAGTTCGATAATATGGACGGTCAAAACACGAACCGGGTGATGTTGATCAAGCGTCCATCGGGCAGGGTCATGACGCCGGCGGTCGGGCTGGAGAAGGTGATGGTTACCGGTCCAACCGCGCTGTTGAGCACTATTGGGGCTGTCTGGCCGCGGGCATACAGGGTCCAGGTTCCCTGATAGGTCTGCCCGGTAAGCGTGCCGGTGGACAGGTACCAGAGCGGATTGCCTATCTCGTCGTACATGTAGCCAGCAATGAACATCGTGCTACCCTGGACTTCAAACGAGAAGCCGCGCCCGCTCTCGGCCGCATTCCACCACCAGCCCGCTTCCGGCTGGAAGGCGGGCGGATTGCTGTTGTCGGCGAAGCTGAAGCGCTGGATCGGCGTGGTTCCGCCGGCCCAGATGATCGAGCCGTGCCAGGGATCCGTGAACGTGAGCGTTAGGTTGCCCATGGCACCGACTGTTGCTGAGGGTGCGACATAGGCTCCCGTCAGCGTCTGGCCGTGGGCAAAAGCATCGAGGCTGCCGTTGAACGAACCCTCGCTCAATTGCGGCGCGGAAGCACCCCAGGTTGCGCGTCCGTTGTAGGCATAGAGGAAGCTGGCGAAAAAGATTCTGTCCCCGGCATTTTTCTCGATGAAGAAGCCGCGACCGCTTTCCGCTGGGTTCCACCACCAGCCGGTTTGCGGCGCGGCCATGCCGGCCGGCAAGACCACATCCACCGGCGTGTAGCGGTAAGGTCCGGTACCGTCTCCCAATTGACCGAAAGCCCCGTCGCCCCAGCATTTCATACCACCGACCGTGGTAAGCGCGCAGGTGTTGCTGCCGCCTGCGGAGAGCGCGATTACGCCGCTGGTTAGTCCAATCACATCGACCGGCGTCGACCGTTTCGTCGTGCTGCCGTCGCCGAGCTGGCCAAAATCGTTCTGACCCCAGCACTTCACCGCGCCGCCCGTAGTGAGCGCACAGGTATGGGAATAACCTGCGGAGAGCGCGATCACTCCGCTGGCCAGCCCCGACACATCGACTGGCGTCGTCCGATCCGTCGTGCTGCCGTCGCCGAGCTGTCCCGAATCGTTGCGACCCCAGCACTTCACGCCATGGGCTGCGGTGAGCGCGCAACTGTGGGTGCCGCCTGCGGCGAGCGCGACCACCCCGCTGGCTAACCCTGAAACATCGACTGGCGTTATCGGATCCGTCGTGCTGCCGTTGCCGAGCTCGCCGTAGCGGTTCAAGCCCCAGCACTTAACGCCGCCGCTCGTGGTAAGCGCGCATGTGTGTAAATAGCCCGCAGCAATTGCAGCCACCCCGCCTGCCAACCCCGGAACATCGACCGGCGTAGTAGGCGTTCCCGGGCCAATATAGACTAAGCCAACGGGGTAGTACTGTCCCCAGCACTTGACCCCGCCGCTAACAGTCAGTGCGCAGGTATGGTTGCTACCTGCGGCAAGTGCGGCCACTCCGCTGGTCAGCCCCACCACATCGACCGGTGTCAGCTTATCCGTATTGTCGCCGTTGCCTAGCTGGCCGTAGTAGTTATAACCCCAGCACTTTACGCCTCCACTTCCGCTTAGCGCGCAGGTGTGGCCGTTGCCCGCGGCAAGCGCACTTACTCCACTGCTTAGTCCAGACAAAATATCATCCCGCCCGTTGCCGCTGTGCGCGCCCCAGCACTTGACGCTGCCGCCCTTGGTGAGCGCGCAGCTATGGTCGCCGCCCGTGGCGATGGCGCTCACTCCGCTGGCCAACCCGGATACATCGGCCGGTGTCACCCGATTCGTTATGTTGCCGTTGCCAAGCTGACCTGAGTAGTTACTGCCCCAGCACTTCACGCTACCGCTTGTGGTGAGCGCACAGGTGTGACTGCCGCCTGCGGCGATGGCGCCGACTCCGTTGACCAAATTGGACACGTCAGCCGGTGTCTACCGATCCAACGTACTGCCATCGCCGAGTTGGCCGTAGTTGTTTTTACCCCAGCACTTCACGCCGCCGCCCGTGGTGAGCGCGCAGGTGTGGCTGCCTTCTTGCCAGTAGCTGCCGACTGCGGAGAGCGCAATCACTCCGCTGGTCAGCCCCGAGACATCGACCGGCGTCGTCCGATCCGTCGTGCTGCTGTCGCCGAGCTCGCCGGAGCCGTTACCGCCCCAGCACTTCACGCCGCCGCCCGTGGTGAGCGCGCAGGTGTGGTTGCCGCCTGCGGAGAGCGCAATCACTCCGCTGGTTAGCCCCAAGACATAGACCGGCGTCGTCCGGTTCGTCGTGCTGCCGTCACCAAGCTGGCCGTATCCGTTGTAGCCCCAGCACTTCACGCCGCCGCCCGTAGTGAGCGCGCAGGTGTGGCCGCCGCCTGCGGAGAGCGCAATCACTCCGCTGGTCAGCCCCGAGACATCGACCGGCGTCGTCCGCGATGTCGTAGTGCCGGGGACAGAATGGCCGTATTCGTTATTGCCCCAGCACTTGACGCCGCCTCCCGTGGTAAGCGCGCAGGTGTGGTCGGTGCCCGCCGCAATCGCGACCACACCACTGGCCAGCCCCGACACATCGACCGGCGTCATCCGATGTGTCGTGCTGCCGTCGCCAAGCTGGCCGGCGTAGTTACGGCCCCAGCACTTCACGCCGCCTCCCGTGGTAAGCGCGCAGGTGTGGCTGCCGCGCGCAGCAATCGCGACCACGCCGCTGGCCAGTCCCGCCACATCGACCGGCATGTTCCGATACATCGTGCTGCCGTTGCCGAGCTGGCCGTAGTCGTTCTTGCCCCAGCATTTAACGCCACCAACTGTGGTGATGGCGCAGGAGTGCTCGCTGCCCGCAGCGATTGCCTGCACGCCCTGCAGGGGAATGCTATCCGCAAGCGCAGCGGCGGGGCCAAGCGCGAGCGCGGTCAGGATGGCGGTGAGCATATTGAAACGCAGCCCGATGATGTCGAGCAGGAATCGGCGCGGACGCGCCGAGCTTGTTGCACCGGAATTATCGAGCTGCATTTTGTCCTCGCTTGCCGGATGGGTTCCGGCTTCAATTCATTTCCATCGATTTGCGTTGATGTTCCGCAAAATCGTTTCAGATGAAGCATTATTTCTTCATCATGCCCGTGCGGGCAAGGAAATGCCCAAGAGATGATGCTGAATCAGGGGCAAGCGAAATTAGGGCCTGTTCACACTAATTTTATCCGACAAAATTAGTGTGAACAGGCCCTAAAAGTGATCCTTATTTGGACTGCCGACCTCGCCCGACCCAGAAGCCGGTGCCGAGGATGGCGTCATATAGCCGCACCGGCAGCCGTACTGATCGCTTGTCGAGCAATGCTCAGGAGGCGGCGAAAGGATTGCCGACCGTCTTCCGCAAAGGCCCCAGCCTGCATCGCGGGGCGATGGATTCTCCAGCGGTCGTTTCTGTTTCCGGCGCGACTTTCACGATTGCCGGCTGGGCGCATGACAGGTTGGGAATACGGTGGCGGAAGTAGGTTAGGACTCGTTCGTAAAGGCGTAAGATCGCCGGAAACCCGCACAACGCCTGCGCCTTACGGATTATGGTGCCGGTGGCCACTGCTGCGCCGCGTGCAACACACGCAATATGGTCACCTCGTCACTAGCTTCCCGGTAGATGACAACATAATTGGGACGTATCACCATCTCCCGTGTGCCTTTGACACGGCCAGCCTTGTAGAGCCGGGGATGCTTGGCCAGGGCGGAAGTCTTGGCGTCGATTTCGTCGTCCAGCTCGGCGGCGGCCAGGGGGTTATCTTGGGAGATGTAATTCATGATGTTCGCCCGATCCTCGCGGGCCATCGGTCGCCAGGTGACTCGCCTCATTGACCAGTCCGCTTGCGTAGCGCTTGCCGGCGCTTGGCAAACTCGGCTTGCACGGTCTCATGCGGAATCGATGGGCGTGGATCGTCGATGCTGGCCTGAACCTGTTCGCGGAACCACACATCATAAGCGGCGGCCTCGTGCGCCCGCTTCAAAGCGACGGCGCGATCAGGGCGGGTGCGAGTTTTGATCGTGGCCGGATCGAAGTCGGACGTGTCGACGTCAAAGCGAGCAAGACCAATGCCCTTGAGGTAGCCAACGAGGGTTTCGAACTTGCGGAACAGCCGCACTTGCCGGCTACGTTGCGCGGCCAATGGTCGCTCGTGCATTCCGTACTTGACCAACACAGTCCAGCCGCCACTTTGCCCAACAATGTGAGCCCCACGGACGGCCCCGGCTTCGACGAGCCTGGCCAGGGTGGTGTGATCGATCGTTTCGATGGCCATGCTTTTCCCTATCCTCTTGCAATGTGGTCAACAATTGGCATTGTATGCAAACAATAGTTAATTGCAAGGTCAGTAACCGTAGTGCTGCGCCATGGTTTCACATAACTGTAGTTGAACGTCATTCGCTCCATGATGCCCGGCTGCCATGACATGCGTGGCACGACTTTCCGGACAATCTGACTCACCGATCCCTCATGATGAATCGATCGGCAAGCGGTAGATCAAACTTGAGCAGAGAGCTTTCAATGGGGGCTTTGACCCCCCAAGGGCGGCTGCCACACGGCGAGTGCAGAGGGGCAAAGCCATGGGCCGTCCATGCTTGCCCGGCTCCCGGCGCCAAGCCGCCCGCAGCACGGTGATGCGCGGATCCTTGGCCGCGTAGGCCGCCACGATCTCGGCCGTGCGATCGCTGGAATTATCGTCACGTACCAGCAAATGCCAGCCGGATTCGGTTTGAGCAAGCAGGCTGTCGAACTACTCGCACAGGAAGGCGCTGCCATTACTGATCGCCAACAAGATATAAATCGGTTTTTTCACAATGCTCAGGAGGCGGTGAAAGGATTGCCGACCGTCGTCCGCAAAGGCCCCAGCCTGCATCGCGGGGCGGTGGATTCTCCGGCGGTCGTTTCTGTTTCCGGCACGACTTTCACGACAACCGGCTGGGCGCATGACAGGTTGGGAATACGGGAAATCCGTGTCCGCTCCGAAGGTCGCGTGGTGGCACGAACGCGCCCGAACTTGGCGCGTCCGGACGTGGCTGCCGCCCTGCGAAAATGTGCGGGCATTGCAAGACCGTGCTGACCGACGACTGCCCCCTGCGCATCGACGCCGCGTGATCGCGACGACTCGTTCGAGCCGCGGTTGATCGGCAAGCCCGAAGAACGATTCACCGGAGCGGTCGCGTAATATGAGCACCGACCTTCGCTGAGCGCAGGAAAATGCCAGAGGAAAACCGCTAGTGTAGTGCTGCATTCTTGATAGAACAGGCGGATCGTATCCGGCGCCTGATCCATGGCGTACCCCCCGCGCTTTCCGCAGTCGGGCCTGTCTGGCCAGAGCAGGAACGACTCGTCGCGGAACCGTATTACATCGACCATGTTGTTTATGCATCCGAGGCACGGATCGAGATCTCCGGCTGGAGCCGCAATGACCAGGGTATCCCGCCCGCTGCGCAGGCGAGTCGCTTCACGGTGAACGGCCAAACTCCACTCGAGGTGGCCTACCCCTTGCCCCGCGAAGGTGTCCAGCAGGTGCTCTGGCAGAGGCCAAACGCGACCATGAGCGGTTTTCGCGTTGCGGTGGCAAACGATGGCCGGGCGTTCAACGCTGGCGTCATGGAGGTTCGGTGTACCAGTTCCTTTTCCACGCTGCACGAACGCGGCCGGGAGAAGTGGTTCATTCCGGATGTGAACCCACATCCGGACTTGCCGGACCCGGACAGGCGTTTTCGCGTGATCGGGAATCGCGATCCAGCCGGTTTCCTGATGCTTGGCTGCACCGATGCCTATCGCCTTGTCGAGGCCTACGAAAACGTTTCCGGCGCCAAATGGCAAGATGCGGATGCTGTTCTCGACTGGGGCTGCGGTTGCGGCCGGGTTGCGCGCCACCTGGCGCCGGCATTGGGTGAGCGGTTTCATGGGTGCGACATCGATAGCGATAACGTGAACTGGTGCAGCGGGCATCTGCCGGGCCATTACGCGAAGTCGACGTTGAATCCGCCTTTGCCTTATCCCGCTGGCAGCTTCGACATCATCTACGGCGTATCGGTGTTCACGCACCTGAAGACGAACTGGGAAGCGCAGTGGATGGCAGAATTGCACCGGGTGCTTCGGCCCGGCGGTTATGCCCTGATGACGGTGCATGGCCGCACCGCGATTGATTTTGCGAGCCTGCCACCCGATGATTATGTCGCCTTGGTGCGCCGGGTGGACGATGAGGGTCTGGTCGTGACGAGCCAGAACACACAGCTCAACAATTTCATCGGGCATGAGGAGGAATATGTGAATTGTTTCCACTCCGACCGACATATCCGCGAGGTCTGGGGGCGCCATTTTGCGGAGATACAGCATCTGCGCGGCTATATTTTCACTCACGACCTGCTGGTATGCCGCAAGTCTTTCTGATCGGGACGTTCTGTGTGTCGCCGCGGGCGAGTTCTACGCCTGGCTGGCGAGAAGAAGCGCCGCGGCATCCGCGGGGCAGTGATGGACATGTGGGAGCCGTTTCGCAACGCGACAAACGCGCACGTTCCGCAGGCGGCGATCCTGTTCGATAAGTTTCATATCCTGCGTCATCTGGGCGAAGCGCTCAAATCAAGTCGAGAAGAGCGAATATGCTCGCCTCGCCGGCGCCGACCGCTACATCAAGGGACAAAAGTACACGCTGCTGTCGAGTCGGGAGAATCTCTCGCCGGACGGTCGGCGCGCGCTCAAACAACTGCTGGCGTCAAGCGGCTCAATACCGCCTACCCCCTGACTGCCTACTTCCTGAAGACCCTTTATTACTTACAACGCTACGGCTCAAATCGCCTGGGCGCATAGGCGAAGTCTTTGCTGGCTTCGCCATGGCTGAAAACGAGATCCTCGTTCATACGTTGCGCCATGGCGGTATTGAAATCCTTGTACTTGGGCACGAGAGAAAGCGCATTCAGCGCTGCGCTGAAAAGGGACAACGGGATGGTGATGAATCGCGGCGTGCGGCCCATACTCGCAAAAATGCGTGAAACCAAGTCACGATAACGCAGCGTTTCGCCGCCACTCAGGTCGTAAGCCCTATTGAACGATCGCGGATTTTCAAGTATCGCCATACAGGCGGAGGCAAGATCATCGGCATGAACCGGCTGTCGCAACCCGCTGGCTTGGCCCAGCAACGGGAAAACGTTGGTGACGCCGATGAGCCGGCGTATCAGAGTGACGTTGCGATCCATGCCGAAGCCATAGATAAGGGTTGGGCGAAAAATCGTCCAATCGATCCCACGGCTGCGGCATGCCGACGCCAGTTCACTTTCCGAGACGGCGAGGCGCTGAGCATGCCTGCGCTCGTTGGCGACCGGGGATTTAACCTTGCTATGCAAGCTTGATGAACTGAAGGCGATGAGGCGGTTGATGCCCAGCGTGGGTAAAGTATCGACTTGCGGTGGCAACAGAACCAAAGGCGCCAAATGAATGAGCACGCGGGCAGGCGGCAGCGTTGCCAACGCCCCGCTATCCTGAATATCCGCTCGCAGCCAAAAAATGTTCCCTCGGGGTAATTCACTCGCCCAATTCGGCGCCGCTTCGCGGCTTAAAGCGATAACGCGATAGCCAGCCTCGGCAAGCCGTGGCAGTAGAAAGCGTCCAATCTGGCTAGTGGCGCCGGTGACGATGATATTGTGCGACGCCGACTTGGCATCTGCTTGTCGCGCCAACACTATGGACTGGTCACGATCGCGGCGAGCATTGCGTAACGACGCCTCGGAATCGTAGCTTAGCAGCAGCCAGAGGGATTTCAGCGCAAAACGCGCCCATACTGCCGCGATCACCAGAATCATCAATCCGCCCGGATACTGATGCCGGAAAAAACGGTTATAAAAACGCACCATCCCCCTATGCTTGTGCCACTCGACAAAAATCGGACGAGAAGCGCTGCTGCCACCTTTAATGTGCGCGATTTCGACATTGGGCACGAACAGGATGCCGAAATCGGCTTGACGAAATCGCATGCACCAGTCTAGATCCTCGCAATGCAGAAAGTAGCCATCGTCGAGCGGGCCGACCTTCTCCAGCGCGCTACGCCGCACTAGCATGAAAGCGCCTGAAATTGCCTCCACTTCGATAGTCCGATCGGGCAGTGGCTCGTTCGTCATATCGAACGTCTGAAAGCGAGGGTTGTCAGAGAAAACCCGATTCAAAAGCAAAATTCGAACCAATGTACGCCAAGGTGTCGGTACGTAGCGTCGGCAACCTACTTGTTCCGAGCCATCTGGGTTTTGGACTAGGCATCCGGCCATGCCCGCGTGCGGATGCGCTTCCATGACCTCATACATCTGCGCGATGGTGTTCGCTTGTACCGAGCAATCGGGATTAATAAACAGAACGTATTTCCCGGCCGCGAAAGCAAGGCCCTTATTACAACCTGCAGAAAATCCGAGATTGGAACCGTTTCGGATAATCGAAACACGCTCGTCATCACCGAAAAATGCCTGGAGTCGACCGAGGCTGTCATCCGTCGAGCCGTTGTCAGAAACGATCACCTTCACTGGACAAGACGAAGTCAGCAGCGAAGCGACGCAGGCAGTGAGAACCGAGCCACTGTTGTAGCTGACGATGATGGCGGTGATCATTGCCGGCCGCTCCTTTGAGCGGCGCGTCCACGGCCTATGAAGACGAACTTCATGTGTTCTGTCCGCCAAATCTTGGTGCAATCATCCGCTTATCCAACACTCGCCAAAATTCACCGATTGAAGCAACCCGAGCCTTTTGAATGCGATGACGCTTGCGCCACATCTGCGGCAAGCCCAACAAGGCAACGCGCTTGGCTCGCAGGATCAAGCCAATTCGTCCGCGCAGCCGCCAGGGCAACGCATTGTCGGCGCCGATGACGCCGTTGCGGGCAACCGCGGCAATCAGCGCAATGCACGGCGTGTTGTCGGGAGCTTGCGCTTGCATTGTCACGAAATCTTTTCTGGAACGGGGGGAATGGTCGCAATGGCTTCTTGATGCGAAGGGATGCGCCGAGGCTTGAAGCCCAGCGCCGGTTTCTCTATCAGATGCCAGGAAAGCGCGGCAGCAACAAAAGTCGCTGCCAGGCTGTAGAGCAGGAAGGTCGGCTGCTGAATGCCGGGAAACAGGGAAAGGATCGTCTGCTGTATCGGGAAAGCGTAGATATAGACGCCATACGAATAATCTCCGCTCTTGACCAGCGACATCAGTTTGTCGCTGCGCGCCAGCCCGAATCCCAGCACGGCCCAGGGCAGCAATATCCAGGACGCCAGTCGCTCCACCACCGGCCACGCCACCAGACACATTAGCAACACCAGCGCCGCCACCACCGAAGAGGTCGAAAAGTACCGCGTCAAGCCGAACTTGTGGAAGCAGGCTCCAGCCACGAAGTAGATGCCAGAGATCGCGATATGCCGCGTGTCCATGGCATAAAAAATCACCATCGGTGGATTGAGATAGGCCCAGAAAATGCAGCCGGCCGCAAACAGCACGAATGCGCCCAGCCAGGCCCAGCGGTTGGCGCGGAAAGCCAGTCCCAACAGCGCCACCAGCAGATAAAGGGAGAACTCCACCGGCAGTGTCCACAGGGAACCGTTGACGGCGCGGGGATAGGGATTGCTTGAAAATACTCCCGGCAATTCGTAGGAGATATGCAAGGCAATATTGCCCAGATATTGCCGTAACAGCGGATGGGTAAAATACTCCATTGGGCTTAGCTTCGTCATGGCCGGTCCGAGAACCAGTACGCAGAGCAGGACGCAAACGGCCAGTCCGGGAAATATGCGCAGGGCGCGACGGGTCAGATAACGCAGGAGGTGGGGATCGGCGTCCCAGCTCTGGGCAATCAGGAAGCCGCTGACGGCGAAAAAGATATAGACCCCCAACCCGCCCGGCGTAATCCACATCACCGGCCGATCGGGCATCGCCAGCAGTGTGAAACTGTGGGAATAAATTACCAGGCAGGCCGCGAACAGGCGCACCAGGTCAAAGTTGTTTTTTCTTGGGTTCAATCTTCAAGCTTTAATATGTCGCAGGCCCAGCGGTAGAGGGGCCGCTCGATGGCACGATAGTACAGGAAGGTTATCAGGATTCCTGCCAAAAACAGTGCTATCAGGCCTAGCAGCACCCCCCTGCCGCCGCCTTGTAGTGAAGCGAACAATCCCGTCAGTGTTGCCACGCTCAACAGCACGGGATGGCCGAGATAAAGAGAATAGGATTGATCACCCAGGGCTACTGTCCAGCGTGGCCAGACGACCCAGTTCTTCAGCGCAGTCACCGTTAGAACGAGACCCAGGGCAGCAAGACCGAAGCTGCCGAGACGCTGCACTTGATGCGCAGGCAACTCTCCGCCACCGACGCCGAACCAAGTACCGAGACAGGCCAGCGCAATGCCCATCGCCGCGAGCCTTCGTCGCTCGATACCGAAATATTCCGCGCGCCACGCAACGGCCAGCAGGCTGCCAGCAAGGAACTCGGCAACAAAAGGTGAAAAAAAGAAGTAGCCCTCCGCTGTGCCGCCAGACAGCCGTTCCGGGCAGCAGTTAAGCAACCATAAGTTGAATGCCACCACTGCGAGCAGGCCGAATCCAATCAGCAAGAGACGTGTGGTCCGGCCAAATAGCAGCAGACTGGTGAAAAGCAAATAGAAATACAGTTCGTAGGTCAGCGACCAAGCAACGCTGATCACCAAGCGAAGATCGTCGGGCTCCAGCAACAGCAGGGAACCGACCAGGTTCTTGCCTTGCAGTGCTTCCGGCGCGAGCAGGAGGAAGATCGTTCCAGTCACCGCCAGCATAGGCCAGTAACCCAGATAGATGCGCGCAAAACGCTTGAGCAAAAAGCGCCTTGCCGCAATGCTACCGGCCTTTTCGTGAGTGGTATGCCACATGACGAACCCGCTGAGAACAAAAAACAGGTCCACGCCTGCAAATCCCCAACGGGCCACTTCGCCCAATGCAGGAAAAGCCCTGCCCAGCCCCGCTGCCGGTATCAGATGAAACAGAAAGACATAGGCCGCCGCGAAACCGCGCAGCGCCTGCAGACCGTCCAGCCGCGACAGATCTGCCGTTTCGACGGCTAACGGGCGCATCGGATCAGGATCGCTTTGTCTTGGGTGCAACGGCTTCCTCGTGGCTTACCGCGATGTCATTGCGCTTCGGTGGTAGCCGAAGTCAGCCTCGCCAGAGCTGCCTGCCTGATGTCGCGCACAGGATCGGCGGCGATGAAATCCTGCACCAACCGCGAATACTCTGGATATCGCGCCAGCAATCTTTCTGTGTTTTCCGCCATCAATGCAAATTTTTTCTCGTCGAAGGAGCGGCCACCGACATGTGCAACGAAAGCATCGTCGCATAACACATTGCGAAAACCGGCAGCAGCGGCACGCATGCAAAAATCATTTTCCTCGCCATAACCCTTGCCGAAGGTTTCCGCATCGAAAGTTCCGATCCTGTCAATCAGGCAGCGACGAATATACATGCAAAAACCCACCGCCGTCGGTATATCCGGATAAGACGGCGAATGTGCTGCCAGCGCAGCGGCAATCTCATCAATCGGCGGTAATTCGCTCAGCACATTGTTGCGGCAGAACAGCGGAAATGAACAGATTTCCGCATTGTTCGAGAAGGGCGTAACGGTCCCGATGCGGGCATCGCTTTCGGCGCAACGGCGCATTTTTTCCAGCCAGCCAGCCGTGACGATCGTGTCCGAATTGAGCAACAGCACATCCCGCTCCGGACTTAGCGTCATGCCCCGGTTGGCGGTGGCGACAAAGCCCAGATTCTGCGCATTGCGTAGCAAAGTCAGCGGAGCATCGTCTCGTCGCGCCAGTTCGCCGAAATAGACCGCAATGCCCGGGGCAGTCGACGCGTCGTCGATCAGCACCAGGCGATATTTCTTTTTCCCGGTATGTGCGAGGACGCTGTCGACACAACGGCGCAGATCGTCGACGGCGTTGAAAACCGGAATAACGATATCGATGACCGGCCTGGTTCGAAACAATTTGCGAATAAATTTGATTGGCATTGAACCTAAAGGGCTAGGCTGCCCTCAACGAAAGAAGAAACTCCGATAGCGCAACGATCGGACGCGGGGTCAAATGGGGTCAGACTGAGGTACCCCGGCTTTTTCGGACAGTTAATTTAAGCACATCGCCATTCTTTTTCGAACTGTTCAGGTGATTTATAGCCGAGTGTTTCATGGATCCGTTTGCGGTTATAGAACACCTCGATGAAGTCTTGAATGGCCAGTTTTGCTTCCTCCCGGCTCTTGAAATCGCATTGATGAACCAGTTCGTTCTTCAAGGTTGAGAAGAAGCTTTCTGCCACGGCATTGTCTTGCGGTACCTTACGTCCATTCATACTCGGCAAGACGCCGTTGGCCGCCAGCACTGACCTGCCCCCTGTAGCCGTACCAACCAATTGGCAGGAAGTCCGGTTGCAAGGTTAAAGGAATCCTTCAGTGGTGGGTTGCATTACATCGGCAGCATGCTGCCGATGTAATGCGGCAAACTTAGCTGGCGGCATCCGCCGACAGCTACTGTGTGGCCTGACCTCGTTGTAGTCCTTACGCCAAGCGGCGATAGCCGCTCTGGCTTGCGGTAAGGTCTCGAACCAATGCTCGTTCAGACACTTGTCGCGGAACTTACCGTTAAAGCTCTCGATGTAGCCGTTCTGCATGGGCCGTCCTGGTTGAATCAGGAGATGGCGAATGCCATGCGCCTGCGCCCAGGCCATGAACGCCCGGCTGGTGAACTCGGGGCCGTTGTCAGTGCGAACCGCGCTTGGGTAGCCCCGAAAGATCGCCGCCTGGTCGAGTAGTCGAGTCACGTACTGACTAGAGATACCAAAGTCAGTGACGACATCGACGCATTCATGACTGAAGTCGTCCGCCACGGTCAGACACTTGATGCGCCGGCCGTTAGCCAGGCTGTCGCTCACAAAATCCATACTCCACACCTCATTCACGGACTGGGCTATCTGGAGCGGTACCCGCTCGCTGACGGGCCGCTTGGCCTTCTTGCGCTTCCTGACCGCCAAATTGGCGGCACTGTAGAGCCGATATACGCGTTTGTGATTCACGTTCGGAAACGCCAGGCGCAACAGGTCATGAATGCGCCGATAGCCAAATCGACGCCTCACCTGCGCGATGTCGATGATTGCCGTACTCAGTGCCACGGTCGTTTCGTCCGACACCGGCGGGTGGCGGTAACTGTCTCGGGAGAGCCCCACAAGACCGCAGGCGTGACGCTCGGAGAGATCGAACTGCTTGATGATCTTTCCAATCGCCTCGCGCTTGACTTGTGGGGCTAGCGTTTTACTCCAAAGACGCCTTTCAATGCGTGAATGTCCAGATGCGCTTCGGCCAGCAGCTTCTTGAGCTTGCCGTTCTCGCTCTCCAGTTCCTTCAGCCGCTTGGCATCGGTGGCCTCCATGCCGCCGAACTTGGCCCGTCACTTGTAAAAGGTGGCATCGGAAAATCCCCCCTTGCGGCACAGCTCCTTGATCGGCATCCCCGCTTCGGCCTGCTTGAGGAAGCCAATGATTTGTTCTTCCGTATATCTGCTCTTCTTCATGTCCGCCATTCTCCATGGTTTGACGGACCTCTCTACTTCAGATTGGTACGGAGGGTGGGGAGCAGGTCAATCCGGGTCAATTTACGAGTGGGGTTTGCAGCAACGGAACACAAGTATCTTCATGTGTTGTGGTATAAGCCTCTCGATCTAGAGGCTAGGCAAGCGTTGGTAAACAAGATCGCGGCGTTGATCCCTTTTGAGCAGCACCCTCTCAACTATGTCTTCCCCCATGATTTGTTTGTGCGCCACAAATCTGTCTAACCAGCACTGAACTCGATGCGTGACCGCGTCATTCTGCTGTTCCTTGCTCTTGTGATCTTCGCGGCGACGGCCTGGCTTGTCCGCAATCCGCCGGCGTCGATGACATTGACGCAGGATGCAAGCTGTCTGCGCCGGGGCGCGCTCGGAACGCCGGCTATCATGGTCGCCGAGGGCGTCGCGCTCGGCATTTACGGCTGGGCTTACGACCGGGCCGGCGTGCGCGAAATCCAGGTGCGGGTCGACGGCAAGATCGTCGGCAAAGGGGCGCTGAGCGAAGCGCGGCCGGATGTCGTTGCCGCGCTCGGCGCGTGCCGTGCCGACGCGCGCAGCGGGTTCGCATTCACGGTCTCGACGGGGCCGGCTCCGGTCGCATCGCGTCGCTATGATGTGGTCGCAGTAACGACGCTGGGCGAAATCTATCCGATTGGCGCGACAACGCTTCGCTTCGATCATCCGGTCGGTTTTGTGGATTCGACCGAGCCGATTCGCTGGAACGGCGCCAATTCAATCAGCGGTTGGGCGGTTGCGCGCGGCGGGTCGGTCCAGGTGAGCTTGCGTGCCGGCGAAAGCGAGTTGCTGCGTACCAAGGCCCAATTGCCTCATGTGGAAGTCGGTAACCTCTACCCGGACTGGCCGGCAGCGAAGACGGCGGCTTTTGAGTTCAGCCTGTCGATGCGCAAGCTGCCGCGAGGGCGTTATCCCCTGACGGTACGTTTCGAGGGGCCAGACGGTAGTCACCACGAGGTCGCCGGACCCGAGGTCTGGAACGACGAAGCATTGGGACTGGTGAGGAGTGTGGCGGACCGCCTCGCGAATCCCACCGACATTTCCCTGGAAGCGTGGGTGTTTTCCGAGGATGGCGTCAGTTCGGCGGCCATAGAGACGGAAGATGGCGTTGCGCTGGGCAAAATGAAACTGGTCCGCCCCCGCATTGCACTGAACGATTTCGAGCGCGTTGGCGCACAGCGGAAAAGCGCCGCGACAAAGGTTGGCGCCGTGTTCGCAGCGCAAGCCTCGACCGCGTCGCTACCGCCTGGCCTGCACCGGCTGATAGTCAGGGCGTTTGATGGCAAACAGAGTGCGGCGGTGTTTCCGGGGCCGCTGGTGCGCGTTGGTGCGGCGCCCCGAGAGCCCTGCAATGGTCCGAAGCGGCGCTTCTATTACCCTGGCAACCACAAGGCTTTCCAGAACGGGTTCCCGATGCTGCGTAGCTGGCGCGACCTGGCCGGTTCGGGATGTCTGGAGATCGGACTGCGTGGCCGAGTCGAGTACCTGAGAACAACGCTTGGCCGCGCCAGGGATTATGTCTTCGACCCCGATTTTCCGGATGCGGGACGTGCCCGTAACGGACGCGAAATGACCGGGATTTCGCTACGCGCGCTGCTCAACTTGGCACAAGCGCTTGGGGCCCCGCTGCTGATCACACTCGATGGCGGCGTATGGGCAAGCTCGGCATTTTCCGCCCCTGAGATCGACGTGGTCGATATGCTGATGGCGGACGAGCGCACCGTGCAATGGAACCAGTTCGGCAAAGCGGAGGCCAAGAACGCCTTGGGAGGCCTCGCCGCGTCATTCGATGGCCCTGAACTGTCGCGCATGATGAGCCTCAACCGCTTCAATATGCCCTTCCTCAACTACAAGAAGCGCAATCTACAGGCGGCCGTGCAGGAGATTGTGCGGTTTACCCGAGCGCATCCGGAGATCGATGTCACGATCAACCTGGATCCGGACCTGTACATCAATCCGTGGTTTTACTTGACCCAGTGGTACGACTACAACCCGGACACCCTCAGGCAATTCCGGGAGTGGCTATTTCATCTCGGCCCGTATGCGGACGGGGGCAGGCTGGCGCATGCGCGTGCCGAGCCGCGACTCTCCCTACAGGAATCGATTAGGCTGTCCGGCAAGGCGTTTGCTTCGATCGATGAAGTTGAGCCACCGCGGGGTGTAATCGATTATGCCGATCCGTGGCAGCAGCTGTGGTCGCATTTCCGGCGTCATCTTGTAGCCCAGCACTATGCCGATCTCGCGGACTGGGTTGTCGAGGCTGGCTTGCCTGCATCGCACGTTTATACGAGCCAGACTTTTATCCTGCCCGATGTCTCGGTCGGCGTACGCGGTCGCGCCACCAACTGGACCGATCAGGCGGGCGTGTCGATCGAAGGCGCAAAGCCGATGCACGGACATCTGGGAACGATACTCTACGGTCCCGGCAGCAGAAACATCGGCCAGCCGCGCAGCGGCCGCTCGCTGATAGACAACATCCGCGCCACAGATCCAGAATGGGGCGTAGGAGAGTTTCATCCGGCTGTGATTGCCCAGCCCGATAAGCTGCCGACTCAGGAGGAGGCTTACCAGACCCTGCTGGCGATAGTGAACGGCGGCGCCCGTTTCATGTCGCCCATGTGGGGTAGCCGTGCTGACGATCAAAAACTGCGTCCCGAAAAATTCCGCGCCTACGATTCCATGGAAGGCACCGCGTTCGAATACCAGCTTGGCTGGTGGATACTTCGGCTACAGCGGCTTCCTGCCGACAACCTGGTGTTTCCTTTCGGCAACGCACGGGTCGATAGCCTGGATGGCTGGACTGGCGGCAAGGGATCGGAAGTCAAGGCGAATCGAGGACTGCTCCGGCTAGGCGGCGACTCGGTCCGGCTGGATTCCCCCCTGTGGGACGGATTGAGGACTAATCAGCGCCTGACAGTTGAGGCCAGCGGAAGTTGGCCGCAACGGCAAGTCAAGGCCGAGATACGGTTAAAAAGCGGCGGACGCCTGAGTTGCGCCGCCTCAGCTGCACCTTTGCATTGCACGCTACCTACCCGGCCCGGCGACCAGGTAGAGCAGGCGCGTCTCGATTGGGACGGCAGTAAGGGCGATGCTGACGTCTCGCTCGACGAGATCAGGCTGGAATTGAGATAGACGGGGTGATTACCTGGGCAATCGCACACGCAGATTCGAGTCTGACCCTATCTAACTATCTAAGAAACCGATGCCACCAGGATAAACCGTGGCCGGATCGGTACCGGATGACCTTCGCCGGATTGCCAACCACCACGGCGAAAGGCGGTACGTCCCGGGTCACCACGCTACCGGCACCCACTACCGCGCCTGCACCAATCTGGATGCCTTGCAACACCGTCGACCCTCCGGCGATCCACGCGCCGCGCCCAATGCGAATGGCATCACGGGTGATCGGATTGCGCGCCACCACGACATCGTGACCGTGAATGGCATGGCCCGCCGAGAGTATGCGGACATGCGGGCCGAGCAGCACGTCCTCCTCGATGACGAGGCCACCTTCCCCCGATACGTAGCAACCGACATTGATGATGACCCGGTCGCCCAGTTCCAGTCGCGCCTCGGTCTCGCCCAGCAACAGCCGCACGTTATCGAACAATGCCACCTCGCGGCCGAGCGCTATGGCCGCGCCCGGACGCAAATCAGCCGGCCGGAATACCGTCACACTCGGGCTGATGCGGCAACCTTCGCCCAGCGTATCGATACCGGGGAAAGCGCTTACTGGAGGCGGAAAACCCATGGCCTGCTCAGGCATCACTGCCTCCCCTCTGCGTATGCCATTGATGTGCCTGCCGACATATGCCCAGTTCCCGCGTGTCGCCCGTTACGTCAAGAGTCCGCTCGACATGATCGAACATGCGCAGTCCCTCCGGATCCATGGCATGCCCGCGCACCTTGTAGCGACCGGGCAGCAGCTGCAAGGCCGGATAATGCAGTGCGAAACGGAACGTCCGCTCGCCGTCCGGCGCCAGTTGGAAACCTTCCATGTCGCTGACCACGCCATAGATGCCGGTGCCATCGGCGCGTACCAGGCCCACCGCTACGTTGGGTGGACGTCCATCCGGCGAATGCACGCGTCCCGACACCCATAGATCGCCACCCATGGTGACGGTCGCCACTTCGTCCTCGTCAAGTCCGTTGAGGTTGAAACAGAGCAGCCGGTAATCCTCGGCCGACGGCGCGGCGGGAACCGGGCCGGATACGGCGGCGGCATTCTTCGCTTCGTGCCAGGCCAGGTACTCGGGAACCACTTCGTTGGCTTCGCCGATGCGATGCATGCGGCCGTGGTGTATCCAGACCGCCTTGCGGCACAGCTTCTGGATATGAAACATGCTATGGGAACAGAACAGCAGGGTGCCGCCATCGGCCAGATAACCCTCCATCCAGGCGACACATTTCTTCTGGAACGATTCATCCCCCACCGCCAGCACCTCGTCGGTGATCAGGATATCGGGCCGCAGCGCCGTGGCCACGGCGAAACCCAGCCGCACTACCATGCCAGACGAATAATGCTTGATGGCCTGGTCGATATGTTCGCCGATGTCGGCAAAGGCCAGGATTTCATCCATGCGGGCCAGCGCTTCCGGGCGGCCCATGCCCATCAGCGCGGTAGCCAGCAGCACGTTCTCCCGCCCCGTGTACTCCGGGTGGAAGCCGGCGCCCAGTTCCAGCAGCGCCCCGATGCGGCCGCTGCGCTGCAGGCTGCCGTGGCTGGCCCTTACCACACCGGCGATGATCTTCAGCAAGGTCGATTTGCCTGCGCCGTTTTCTCCGATCAGGCCGAGCGACTGGCCACGAAAGACGTCGAAGCTAATGCCGGACAAGGCCGAAAAACTCGACTTGACCCGGCCCTCCCGCAGCAAGTGCCACAGATTGCTCATGCGTCCCGACGCCGTAGAGGCCAGCGGATAGTCTTTGCCGATATCCTGCAATCGAAGAAGGGGAGAGTCCGTCATCGCCTTAGAGAAAATCCTCGAAATGGCAGGACAGGCGGCGGAACAATCTCAGGGAGCCTATCAGCAACGGCAGCACGCCCAGCCAGAGCGCCCCGACCTGCCATGGCGGCAGCACTTGGCCGGAAAGCAGTCCGGCCCGTATCGGCTCGATCAGGTAACGCATCGGATTCCAGGCCAGCACCGCCTGCAACCAGTCTGGCGCCATGGAAAGTGGATAAAGCACTGGCGTGGCGTAAAACAGGACCATGAAAGCCGGGCCCAGAAACTGCTCCACATCCGGCACGAACACCTGCAAAGCGCCAAGCGCCAGCCCGCATCCCAGGGCCAGTGCGAAGAGGACAATGAGCGCCAGCAGCACCTGCGGCACGCCCGCCCATGCCAGACCACCGAATAGGCTGAGGATCAGCAGCACCAGGACGAAACCCAGCATGTGCACCACGAAGGTGGCCGCCACCGCGCTCAGCACCAGCAGTTCATGGGGGAAAGCCACCTTGCGCACCAGGCTCCCGTGAGCCCGCACTGCCTGGGCGCCGCGCTGGACGCTTTCCTGGAATGCCAGCCACGGCCATAGCGCAACGGCAACGAAAGTCACGAAGAGTTGGTCCCCCGGCAGTTTTACGCGAAAGATGGTAAGGAAAAGCACGGCGTAGACGCCGAGCAGCACCAGCGGATGCACGAGAACCCAAAATAGCCCGGCAATGCTGCCGACATAGCGATTGCGGATCTCCCGCTCGATCAGGGCCAGAAAAAGCCAGCGATGGCGCCAGAAGTTCAAGATTGCGTCCGGGGCCTTCTGTTGCGTGTCAGTTGAACGCAATTATCGTAAAAATCCGCACGAGGAATCGGTTGGCGTTGTTGCTCCACGCCGTTCACTGAAACGGCCCGGCACCCGCTGTCTTCATTTGCCGGGCGCAGGTGTGCCAGCTTTCGCCGCAGCCGGTGTTGCGGAGGCTTTCGGCAGCTCTTTTTTCAGCTTGTCGAGGGCAGCGGTATTCATGACAATGCTCTTGTCGGAAACAATCGCTTCGGCGTATTTGGCCTTTTCCTTTTCGATATAGGTTTTCGTCATCTGTGCGACCAGTTCGTCCTTGACTTCGGCAAAAGGTCTTTGCCCCGCCGGCTGCTTTTCATGCAGCAGAATAACGTGGTAACCAAACTGTGTCTTCACCACGGGGCTGATGTCACCCGGTTTTTCCATCGCAAAAGCGGCATCCTCGAAGGGCTTGGCCATCCTCCCGCGGGCAAAGAATCCGAGGTCGCCTTGGTTGCCCTTGGCGGAAGGATCGTCCGAGAACTCCGAGGCCAGTTTCGCAAAGTCCGCCCCGCCCAGCGCCTTGCTTCGTATCTCCTCGGCGCGCGCATGGGCCTCCTCGTGGCTGCGGGTCTTGGCTTCCACCAGCACATGCGAAGCGCGCACCCGCTCGGGAGTGCGGAATTCCTCAGGCTTGACGTGGTAGCGTTCCTCGGCGGAAGCAACCATGTTAGGAACCTTGATCGACTTTTCGAAGGTTTCGAGGCGCCGCGTGGCAAGAACCCGCTCCGCCGCCAAAGCCATTTCCCGCTGCACCAGCGGATCCTTGTCCAGCCCTGATTGGCGGGCTTCCGCCGCCAGGGTGCGCGTCAGCAGCATGCTGTTGAGCAACTCGCTGATGCGGCGCTGGTTGAGCTGGAAGGTAAAGCGGTCAACCTCCGGAATTCCGCGCAAGGCGGCCTCGTAATCGCCTTGCGTCAGACTCAGGCTGCGCCAGCTGACCAGCACGGTATCCAGAGCCGCGGCGGGTGTTTCCGCCTTAGTCACAGGCACAAGAACGCAAAATGACAGGGCCAACACAATAAACAGACGTTTCATGCTCGCAATGCTCCTGGAGTCAAATCAGCGGGGGCGATGTGCCCCGCGACGAAGACGCGATTGTAATCGGGATGTGAAAATAAAAAAACCACAGGCATTGCGCCTGTGGTTTCGAATGCCGTCAAAGCGGCCGAAGGGAGCTTCGGCCGCTTCCTTCCGCTAGCGTGCAGTGAAGCCGAACTGCGACGACACCGTACCTCGCGGCGTGACGTTAGAGCGGAAATTGATGTAGTAATCGGTGCCCGCCTGCAGGACGCAGTCATAAGTGCCGGGGGTGGTTTTGCCGGCGGCGGCCGAGTAGAAATAGAGCGGCCGCGAGCCTGCGGAACCCAGCATCCGGCACCAGGCGACGCTATTGACGGGCGTATAGCTGTGCGGGCAGGCGCTAATCACCACTTCATGGCTGATTGTGGTGGGCGACTCATCGATGAGCCCGATGCTGACGCCGTTGGGATAGGCGGTTCCGTTCGCCGTGAAGCGAATGGCGCGGCCCAGATCACCCGAGCCGGTAACAGGCGGAATCGGGAACAGCGTGGTGGTGGAGATGGACGCCATAGTCAGGTCACCCGTGCCCATTACCTCGGACGCACCGCAGCTTGAGGCGCTCTGCAGGGGTGCCGAGCAGGTCGTCGCCGTGGTGCTGGTGCCACCATTCACGCCGTTGCAGCCCCAGGTCCATGGGCCAGCGCCGGAAACCGCCGTTGCCGTGCTGCCGGCCACGCACAGGTTGCTGGCAGGCGCCGAGGCCACCGAGACGCCGCCGGCCGAACCACAGGCACCATTGACAGTCTGGCGAGCGATACAACCGGTCGCCGTCGTGCCGCCAGCCAACCCGGCGCAACTATAGGTGTAATTGCCGCCGGGCGTGCCAGGCGCAACAATGCTACTGATGCTGCCGGAGGTGCAGCCCTCAGCTCCCGGCGTGCTGGCGGTGTTATACGCTGCGGCGCAGGCGCCGTTTGTCGCTATTATGTTCACCGAACAGAGGGCGGAAGCGGCGCCCGTATTGAAGCCGCCGCAGGTCCATGTGAACGCGGTCGCGCCCGCGGTCATGCCGGTGACGCTGCCGGGGTTGCATGCCGCCGTGCCGGAAGGCGTCGCGCTGACGGCAGACCCGCCGCTGGCGGTGCCGCAGATGCCGGCAACGATTTTCGGCGCCGAGCAGGCAGTCGCCGAAGTGCCGGAGCCGCCATTGATGCCATTACAGCCCCAGGTATAGCTCCACGGCGAGGCGGAAGGCGAGGCAACTGCGGTCGCGGTGCCCGATGAGCACAAACCGCCGCCTGAGGGCGCGGAGCCCACCGGCGTGGAATTACTGGCCGAACCGCAGGTACCCGGCGTCGGTGTCGAGCCGAAGGTCGCAATCACGGTGCGCGGTGCCGTCATGGCAAGGACGCAGGTGCCAGTGCCGGAGCAATCGCCGGCCCAGCCATTGAAGACGGAGCCGCCATTGGCGGTTGGCGTCAGGATAACGGCGGTGCCGTTGTCGTAGCCATTGCCGCAAGTACCGCCGGAGCTGATGCTGGTGCAAGTATCGATCCCGGCAGGAGTGCTTTGCACCGATCCGCCCACGGTGGGGGCAACCGTCAGGAGCCACTGCGCACCGGTGATGGTTGCCACTAAATTTGGTGTTGCTGGCCCACCACTTCCGGTCGTCGTTGTGGCCGTATAGCTGTTGACGCCGCTCAGGAGTGGCGTCGTGTAAAGAATTTTTGAGCCCGTGCTAGTGAAACCGGTGACGCTGCTCAAGGTAGTCGGGGTCCCAGCGGTTGTTCTTATCCAGGTGATACTGGTGGTAGCGGAGCCACAGTCGGCCTGGAGCACTACGGTCTGGCCGACGATGGAAGAGACCGACACATCACAAATAGCGGCCAGTACCCCTCCGCTTGCGCCCAGCCCGAAGAGGGACAGTATCAGTATGTAACAAGCTTTCAGCATGCGATTCATGTCGAATATCCTTCTGTTTCGGGTGTCCGGACCGAGACAGCAGCGCGGACGGAACCACCCGTAGAACCGACCTCGATGAGGCCATATAGAACTAATGCAAACCCAACGATAGACCAGCGTTAACTACATTGCAAGGCACTGCCAATACACGGGAAGCCAGGCGGATGTGCACACCGCATCACTCAAGCTTCAGTCTCCTGATACATGAAACGCTCAATTGAAAGCACTATCGAAAAGGCGCAATCGAAAGGCGCAATCGGGATCATGCTTCCCAGCATACGAGCGACTTATCTTGGCATGGCCGATTGGATTCGGGTTGAAATAACCGACAGCCGACAGCTTGGGTCCGATCGGCGGTCGTGTTGGAATTGAGGTAGTGCTTGATTAGGGTTACACATTAGAGAAAAAAAGGCGGGGGAAGACTCCCCCGCCTTGAATGTCGCAGAAAACATCTCTGCTGAACTGCTCAAGCGACTTCTTAGAAGATGGAACGTGTGTAGCGGTGCGTCGACGTGCCGCCGAAGTTAGCCACAGTTCCCGTGTTGACATAGCTCTGGAACATGGCGCCGATGACCGGCAAACCATTGTAGGTGTACGCCGCAGCCGCAGCCGGACCAAGACCCAACGGGGTAACGATGGTATTGGCGCCGCTGGTTGCACCCGCGATGGTCTGCGTGGGAGCCGTGAAGCCCATGCGCAGCCAGCCGGCTACGTATGGCACGGCGAGCGTCTGGCGTACGTTGACAGAGCCAAGCACGTTGCTGACGGTGCCGCCGTTCGACATCGAAATCACGTTGGATTCCCAGCACAGGGCACCACCCGGGATGATCGGCGGCGGCGAGAAGATCAGGCCGCTGGCGGTGACGCCTTCTTCGCGGTCATAAGCAATGGCTGTCATCTTTTCGCAGCTACCCGTCTTGCCCAACACGGCGGCGATATCGAACGGTGACGTATCAGCAGCCAGGCGGTGCAAACGCTTGGTCGGCATGGTGACGACCCAGTCGGTACCCAGGCCTACCGGCGCGGCGGCGACGGCATACTCGTTGATGATCCCGTTGCGCATCAGCACGGCGGAAACCGGCACGGCGTCAGTTAGGCCAGCTGCGATGCCTGCATTCCAGTCGGTGTTGTAGCCATTGGAACCCAACAGGACATCGCTGACCTTCGGCGCCACGTCCCTCAGGTCAGGACGGATGCTGCCCGGGGCCTGGTGGTTGGCGACGTTGCTGAAGGCATCGAGGGCGACGGTATCGGTGGTGACGTCGGTACCTTCGAGCGGGTTGATGATGGTGGCATAGCCACTCAGGGTGCCGGTAGGAGCAACCATGCCGTCAGTCGCAGTGGCATAGGTTCCGTTCAGCCATGCGGTGCGGATGGCGTTGCAGCCAGGCGGCACACCGCCCACATGCTTGGAAGCGGCATAGGTGTCGATCTTGTCGCCGCCAACCGTCTTCGTGCCGGCAACCAAGTTGGCCATCTGGATGACTTCGACGTAACCTTCCTTGGCGCGGGCGATGCTGTCGTCGGCGACTGGATCGCCTGCGTAGGCGTAGTTCACAAAGGCCACTTCGCGCAGGGTGCCGGCAACCACGGGGATTTCAGGAGCCGTACAGGAGGTGTCGCTAGTGCGCAGGATAGGATCGCCTGCGCCGTTACGGGTGATGGCGCCGGTCCACATGTCGTTCGGCGACAGATAGAGGTTGAAGTCCAGTACTTCGCGGCTGGCCTTGCCTTCGATGAAGCGAACCTTGACGGCCTTACCATTCACGCTGTCAGAGTTCACGATCGTGACATAGGTGTCGGCAGCGGTCGCACCCTTTTGTTGCACTGTGTAGTACGGATATAGCAGAACCTGCCCTTGGCCGTCCTCGCCCAGGTGTACCGCTTGGGCGGCGCCGGCAATGGTGCCAAGCGCGGCGGCAATGGCGGTGCTAATCAGTTTTGTCTTGAATTTCATCGCTTAAGCTCCTTTTTGCACTAAAAATAAAGTTGATATCAACGTTGATACTCAGAAGTTCGAGCACGCAGCATGTTACCGCAGCTACCGCAACTTGCCAAACCCTGGGTTTTTCCGGCCATGACGGCCTTGTTCAAGGGCACTAAAATCAAACTCTCAAATGATACTAAAATCAAACAGATGAAAACTATACCACAATATAATTCTTACAGCGCGTCTGCCGGCAAATACCACCAGCCACCCGCCGTGTTGCGCCACGTCTCAGTCAGCACCTGCTCATTTTCAACCTCCTTCCCGACACGTGGTTTATATGCGTATTTCATATTAACTTGTACCGTGCAAAGATCGTCCGCAGTGCACTCAACTTTCCCGATGCTTGCGCCTTTCAGGATCGCCTTGCCCATCTTGCGACGGAAATCCTCCAGCACTATAACTTCGCGTGAAGCAGGACTCATCATTTTGTAGGCTGCGTCGAAATCCCCTTTCAACAACGCATCCCAACGGGATTTTGCGATTCTAGCCACGATTTCCCGATTGTCAAGAGGTGCGGCTGTCTGCCCACCGACACCCGCACACGCCGACAACACGAGTAACATCGCCGCGACAAACCACCACCCCGGTCGAGTCAGCTTGCTCAGAATGTTCACCGCTTCGTATTTGCCAGACATGGGGTCGGATACTAGCCAAGGATATTCAATATAGTCAACGAGGTTGAACGTTTAATTTGGCGAGGCATTGCGGCTTGTTGCGTAAATACGACACGCAAACGACATGTAACAAGCAATTGACATGCAACAAGCCAATGACAGGTTGACATGCAACAAGTAAATGACGGGTTTCTAAAATACATTCCGCATAGCTTGCATCATTCCAAGACGGCAGGGTGAACGCCTCGCAAAACGCTCTGGGTTTGCAGCGGATTTCTTATCTCCGGAGTCGCGCCGGTCATCGTGGAGATCGGTGAAAGACACGCAAGGCCAAGTTGCTACGGCGGCGCATGAAGTCACGATACGCTGCTTCGACCGCGGTGTAGAATCGGTGGCTCCAGCATTCAACAAATGGAAACCGCACATTGAATTCGCGCTTTGGAGAAATCCTCATCCAACGAGGTCGACTCGATCCGGAAAACCTGCTTCAGGCTCTGCGACTTCAGCAGGACGAGCCCGCAACACGGATCGGCGAACTGCTTCTGCGCTTGGGGCTCGTGACGAATCTCGATATTGCCCAGACGCTGGCAACGCAGTTCGAACTACCCCTGATGGAATCGGCGGACTATCCCGAATTCCCACTTCTGGAGGAAAGGGTTTCGACGCGCTTCCTGAGCGAAACACTTGCTCTGCCGGTGGCCGAGGACGAAACCAGCATGGTACTAGCAATGGTGGATCCCGCGGATAGGTTCACCGTCGACGCATTTCGTGTGCTGACTGCGCGGACGGTGAATGTGCGTGTCGCCGCGCGCGACGACTTTGAAACAGCGTTCGAGCGACTCTACGGCAGCGGCAAGACCGCGATGGGTCAGATTGTCGAAGATATCGAGTCGGTGGATATACACGACTTCGACGGCGACATCCAGCAGCTTAAGGATCTGGCCAGCGAAGCGCCAGTTATCCGCCTGGTGGGGCTGATCATCCGCCACGCGCTGGATACCCGCGCTTCCGACATCCATATCGAGCCGTTCGAGAACCGACTGATCGTGCGCTATCGCATTGACGGGGTAATGCACGAGGTCGAATCGCCTCCGCGCCGGCTTTCAGCGGCGGTCATTTCGCGGGTAAAGATCATGGCCAATTTGGACATCGCCGAGCGTCGACTGCCCCAGGACGGACGCATCAAGTTGCGCATCCAGGGCAAGGAAATCGATCTGCGCGTCTCCACCGTACCGACAATGCACGGCGAAAGCGTGGTGATGCGGATTCTCGACAAGGGAGGGGTTCCGCTGGAATTCACGTCACTCGGCTTCGAGCCGGACCTGCTGGAGAAATTCGAGGAAATCCTGCTGCGTCCCCACGGCATCCTGCTGGTGACGGGTCCGACCGGCAGCGGCAAGACAACGACGCTTTACACGGCACTGTCGAAGCTCAACCAACCGAACGTGAAGATTCTTACCGTCGAGGACCCGGTCGAATACCAGATGGAAGGCATCAACCAGATCCAGGTCAAGCCACAGATCGACCTGACGTTTGCCAATGCGCTGCGCTCGATCGTTCGCCAGGATCCTGACGTGATCATGATCGGCGAAATACGCGACCTGGAAACGGCACAGATCGCGGTGCAGTCCGCGCTGACCGGACACCTGGTGCTATCGACGCTGCACACCAACGACGCCGCAAGCTCGGTCAACCGTCTGCTTGACATGGGCATAATGGATTACCTGCTGACGTCCACCTTGATCGGCATCGGAGCGCAGCGCCTGGTACGCACGCTTTGCCATCGGTGCCGGCGCGCCTACCGGGCCCTGCCGGAAGTGGCGGCTGAAACCGGGCTAAGCCGCTTCGTCGAGGCTGGCAGCGAAGTAACCCTGTACGAGCCGGTAGGCTGCGAGTCCTGTGCCCACACGGGATTCATCGGCCGCGTGGCGATCATCGAAATCCTGCCGATGTCGGACGGCATCCGCAGTCTGGTGATGAACCACGCGAACTCCGGTGAAATTCAAAAGAAGGCGGTGGCAGAGGGAATGATGACGATGTACGAACATGGCCTGCGCAAGGTGCTGGCGGGAACAACGACACTGGAGGAGGTGCTGCGTGTCACTCGTGAGGCGTAGCCACTAGTGGCGCTGTTTCAGTACAAGGTGGCCAACAGCGCCGGCGATGTTGAGACCGGCGAACTGGAGGCGCGCGACGAGGCGGCGGCCGTGGAGCGCCTGCGGTCGTCGGGCTATCTTCCCATTCGTGTCGAACCTCTGCTGGCAGCCACATTGACGGGTGGAGGATTTTTTTCGCGCCGGCGTATCGGTCAGGAACAGGTAGGCATACTGACCAGGGATCTGGCTACGCTTCTGCGTTCCGGGTTGCCGCTGGACCGATCGCTGGAAATTCTCATCAGCCTGGGGCAATCGCCGCTGGTGCAGGCACTGCTGATACGGGTACGGGACGATGTGCGCGAGGGCGCGGCGTTTTCACAAGCGCTGGAAGTGCATCCGGAAGTATTCAGCCGTTTTTATGTCGGCATGGTGCGCGCCGGCGAGGCAGGCGGCGCGCTCGGTGCAGTGCTGGCGCGCATCGGCGAATTCATGGAACGCTCACAAGGGCTCAAAGAAACCGTGAAATCGGCGCTGATCTATCCAAGTATCCTGGTGCTGGCTTCAATCACCTCGGTCATGCTGCTACTGATCTTCGTGGTGCCGCAGTTCTCGCAGATGTTCGAACAATCGGGCAAGGCACTGCCGCTGGCAACGCAGATCGTTATCAGCGCCGGAACTCTGCTGCGCCACTACTGGTGGGTCATACCGCTTGGCGTATTCCTGATCTACCGCTATTTCCGCTGGCAAATGGGACAACCGGAGAGCAAGTTGGTCTGGGACGGCCGCCTGCTGCGCCTGCCCCTTGCGGGAGACCTGATGACCAAGATCGAGATCGCCCGCTTCGGCCGCACGCTCGGCACCCTGCTTGCCAATGGCATTCCGCTGCTGGCGGCGCTGACAATCGTCAAGGAGACGGTAGGCAACAGCGTAATCGCCGCCGGGCTGGAGGCGGCGCGCGAGCAGTTGAAGGCCGGCCAGGGGCTCGCCAAGCCGCTGATGGCGCAGGGCATCTTCCCGCAACTGGCAGTGCATATGGTGAGCGTCGGCGAAGAAACCGGCAAGCTCGACGATATGTTGGCACGCGTCGCCGATGTCTATGATGCGGAAGTTGCGCTGGCGGTGAGGCGGATGCTGGCGTTGCTTGAACCGGTGATGATCCTCGGACTCGGGCTGGTCATCGGCGGCATCATTCTTTCCATCCTGATGGCCATTCTCAAGGTCAACAGTCTGGTCGCTTAAGTTTGTGTTTCCTTTTTTTGGAGATCGATGTCATGAACGCTCTACCCCGTCCGCGCTACGCCGCGGGCTTTACCCTGATCGAACTCCTGGTCGTGCTGCTGATTCTCGGCATGATCGCGGCCCTGGCTGGACCGCAGGTGATGAATTACCTCGGTGATTCCAAGACCAAGTCAGCGAAACTGCAGATCGAGCAACTAGGTAGCAGCCTCGATCTTTTCAAATTCGATGCCGGGCGTTATCCGGACACCCAGGAAGGCTTGCAAGCGCTGGCGCAAATGCCACCCAGCCTGAGCGCCGACCTTTGGCGCGGACCCTATCTGAAAAAGAAGCTGGTCCCTAAGGATCCGTGGGGCCGCGACTACCTGTACGTCTCGCCGGGCAAGCACGGCGCTTTCGATCTCTATTCTCTCGGCAGCGACGGAGCGGACGGCGGCGACGGCGAAGCCAGGGACGTGACGAACTGGGAATGAAGCCGGCGCTGCACCCTGCCCGGATGCAGCCCTTGACCGGAATTTCCCGCGTCGGGGGCTTTTCCCTGCTCGAGTTGCTGGTGGTTTTGCTGTTGCTTGGACTGGTGTACGGTCTAGCGGCGCCGATGCTGGGCGCCGGCTCGACGGGGCTGGACATCAAGGCGGCATCGCGACAACTGGCCGCCGGACTGAGAAAGACACGCAGCATTGCCGTGTCAGAGCACCGCGAAGCGGCCATGACCCTGGATGTGGAAGGGCGCACGTTTTCGCTGGAGAACGACGCGAAAGTCTATGCGCTTCCAAGAAAACTGGAACTGGCCCTGTTTACTGCTCAATCCGAACTGGTGCATGAAAAAATCGGCCGCATCCGCTTCTTCCCTGACGGCACGTCTACCGGCGGACGCATCACCGTATCGGCGGGAGAGTCCAGGCTGCTGGTCGACGTGGACTGGATCACCGGCAGAGTGACGATCCGGTGATTGCCATGCACAAGCAGCAAAGCGGTTTTGCGCTGCTGGAAATTCTCGTCGCCTTTTCCATACTGGCTCTGTCGCTGGGAGTGTTAATGCAGATCTTCTCAGGCAGCCTGCGTAATGTGGGGGTGGCACACGACCAGGCACAGGCCGTGGTCCTGGCGCAGTCGCTGCTGGCGTCGGCCGGCGTGGAGACGTCCCTGATTGCCGGCGAGAATTCGGGTGTCATCGACGATAAATTCCGCTGGTCGTTGCGGATAAATCCGTTCATCGAGGCTCCACGTCCCGGGGATACCGAGGCACTACGATCGCTGCGGCCTCTTGCACTGTGGGAAGTGACGACGCGCATAACCTGGGACGGCGATGCCCGATTGCCGGAAAGCGTCCTGACGCTGACAACCCTGCGCGCGCAGCCGGTGGCAACGCCGCCATGATGCCGCGAAACGCCCATGGCTTCACTCTGTTGGAACTGCTGATCGGCATGACCTTGCTCGGCTTCATCCTGGCCCTGCTTTTCGGCGGCTTCAGCCTGGCGACGAAGAGCTGGAATGCAGTGGAAACGCGAATCGAGCGAACCAACGACGAGCAACTGGCGCGCGCGCTTCTACGGCGACTGCTGGTGCAATTGCAACCCATGCACTGGAAGAAGGCGCTGAATCAGCCGATCGCATTTATTGGCGAGCGCGGGGTTCTGCGCGCCGTGGCGCCACTGACCGGTCAGTCAGGGGCCGGAGGACTGCGGCTCATCGAACTGTCGCTGGAACGCGAGGAAGCCAAGGGGACTGACAAGGGCTCGCTGCGAATGATACTGCGTCACGCGCCATTGCGTTATGACGCGGAAAATTTTACCGGCAGCCTCGGCGAGGTCGACAGTCACCTGGTTCTCGGCGGTCTGGAGGCCGTGGAGTTCAGTTATTTCGGGCCGGAAAAAAAGGGCGAGCCACCGCACTGGCAAGATGTCTGGGTCAATCAGGAACAATTGCCGCAACTGGTGCGCGTGCACCTGAAATCGCGTGAGACAGGATGGAGCGATCTGGTGGTGGCGCCGATGGTAAGCGGCACCGGCTGTCGCTGGGATAACTTCCGCAAGCAATGCAGATGACAGACATTCGGCGGCCGGCCCGGCCCTGCGCACAATGCGGCATTGCCCTGGTGCTGGTGTTATGGGTTCTGACGCTCCTGTCGGTAATTGCCGGCAGTCTGGTATTCGCCTCGCGCACGGAGATCCTCATGGCGGGTAACCAGGTCGCATTGGCCCAGGCGGAGTCGCTGGCGGATGCCGGGATATACAAGGCGATTGACGAACTGACGCGTCCGCAGACCGATCTGCGACGCTGGCAGGGCGACGGTATGGCCCACCTGTGGAAATTTCAGGGGACGGAATTGCGCGTGACGATTCTCGACGAGTCAGCGAAGGTCGACCTGAACGCCGCGCCCACGGCGCTGTTGAAGGGTCTGCTCCTGGCGCAAGGCGTGACGGAGCCCGACGCCGACGCCCTGGCCGACGCCGTATTGGACTGGCGCGAGCCGGGCGATCTGCGCCGCCTGCATGGCGCCAAGAAGGCCGACTACGCCGCCGCAGGCAAAAACTATGGCCCGGCCAATGCACCGTTCGAGGCCATCGAGGAATTGCGGCAGGTTCTGGGCATGAGCGACGATCTGTTCCTGAAACTGGAACCGCGGGTGACCGTTTATTCGCGTCAACCCGGCATCAATACGGCAGTGGCATCGCGCGAGGTACTGCTGGCCCTGCCGGGCACCACCCCGGAACAGGTGGATATTTTTCTGGAACAGCGGCGGACTTTGCTTGAACAGGGATTGCCGGCACCGGCCTTTCCCGTGGCGCAAGGCTTCGCATCCGGTGCCAGCGGGTCAGTATTCAGCATTCAGGTTGAAGTGGTTTTAAGGGATAATGTGCGCTTTTTTCGCGAGTCGGTGATACGCATGACAGGCGACGTCAGGGAACCGGTGACCATTCTTGCGTGGCGCGCGCCGACGCGGGCTTTCAGCCAGGGCACGAACGTGCCCGTCGCTGCAGACTGACATGGCCAAGACAGGTTCGTCGTTATTCTCTCTCATGCCGGCGCTGTCACAGGCGCTATCACGCTTTTTTGCCTGGTGGGGCGGCGAACTGGCGGCTTTGCTGCCGGCAGGATTCCGCTTGTGGTGGCAAGAGTCGGATCGCGTGGTGATGCTTTTTCTTGATGGCAAACGGGCAGCCTTCCATCGGCAGGCAGGCTCACGCCATGAGGAAATTTATACGATCGAGCCTGGCGTGGCGGATGCGCCTTTACATCGCGCCGAGACAAACCGCCGACTGCTGCAGGCTGCCGGCGGAAATTTCCGTCTTCTGTTGTGCCTGCCGCCGGATCAGGTGCTGACACGCACCTTGACTTTGCCCCTGGCCGTCGAGGAAAACCTGCGCCAAACGCTGACGTTCGAGCTCGACCGCTACACTCCCTTCAAACCCGAACAGGTGTATTTCGATTTCCGCATCATCGAGCGTAATGTCGAGCGGAAGCGCTTGTCGGTGAAACTCGCCGCGGTGCCGAAATCCATCGTCGATCAAGGCGTGGCGCGCGCAACGGCGCTGGGGGTGACGGTGAACGGCGCAGTGCTGGTCGATGAACTCTTGCAACAGGGTGGGGATTGTTGCAATTTCCTGCCTGCCGCCACGAAGCGGCATAAATCAGCTCACCGTCTATGGTGGCGCGTCGGGATGGGATCGCTGTCGGTCGTGCTTCTGCTCGTCCTGCTGGCCATCCCGGTCTGGCAGAAACGGGCCGCCGCCATTTCGCTCATCGATCCCCTGGCCAGGGCCAGGACTGCATCGATGGAAACCGATGCATTGCGCGACCACCTGCGCAAACTGGTGGACGAAAATAATTTTCTCCACAACAAGAAATGGGAAAGCTATTCGACGGTGCAAGTGCTGGAGGAATTGAGCAAGCTTCTGCCGGACGACACCTTTGCCATGCAACTGGATTTCGACGGCAAGACCGTACAGATGCAGGGGGAAACCGCTTCCTCCACCAAGTTGGTGGAAATTCTTGAGGCCTCTCCGCTGTTCAAGGACGTGAGCTTCAAGTCGCAACTCATCAAGATGCAAGGAACGCCCTACGACCGATTCAATATTTCCGCAACGCTTGAGGAAGGCGGCAGACCCAAGCCACCTTCCGCGATAGCTGTAACTACGAGTACACCTGCACCCGCTCCTGCACCGGTGACCACTCCGGCCGCCGCCGTACCAACGACGGCTGCTCCCGCTGCCGCCGATGCAACCTTACCGCCCAAACAGAACACCACCGCGACAGCACCAGCCGCGCCTCCCTCTCAACCGGCACCCGCTTCAGTCAAACCGGCGGCGCAGCCATGAAGCGCCGTCTCACTCCGAAGCAAAGCCGGGCGCTGGCCTTGTTGCTGCTCCTTGCCGTCGTTTCAGCAGTGGTAGCCGCAATGGCGTTGCCGACCTGGCTGCTGCATAAGCGTTACGACAGTTATCTTGATGACTCCAGCGACCGACTGAGACGCTACCAGCGGGTGGCTGCGCTGCGCCCGGCCATAGCGGAGGAGATAAAAGCGGTGGAAATGCGCGCCGGTCGCCAGTATTACCTGAAAGGTGTTTCCGCCACCTCGTCCGCAGCGGAACTGCAGGGACTGGTGACCGGGATCATCGAAACCCACAACGGCAAAATTGTCAGCAGCCAGGTAATTCCCGCCAAGGAAGACGGGAAAAAGACCGGTCCGGCAAAAGCTTCGATTTCGGTCCAGATGAATGCGTCAATGGTTCCGCTGCTGGTCATTCTGTATACGCTGGAAACTGGCCAGCCTTATCTCTTTGTCGACCAACTGACGGTACGGACGGGTCTGGGGCGTGCCTACAAGCCGGTAGGCGGCGTGGAGCCGGAATTCGTGGTTCAGTTCACAGTCTCCGGATTCGCCCTGGCGGGAGGCGGCAAACCATGAACGCAGCGGCGACGCCCTTCAGGGTGGAAACCGGCTTCTGGCTGGTTTTATGGCTAGGCTTGGCAATAGGTATCGGGTACGAAATCGACTGGGGTCGGAAAATGCAGTGGCCGATAACGAAAATTGCCGAAGCGCCGCCGGCCCTTGCCAAGTCCGCATTAACTGAGCCTTACCGGCTTCCGCCGCCAGAAGAGTTTCTGGAAATCACGCTGCGCCCGATATTCGTCGCCACGCGCCGCCCCGCACCGGCAGCGCCAGCCGGGGATCAAACCAAATCGAGCATGAAAAAAGATCAATTCATCCTGACCGGCACAACCATCACCGGCCAGGACAAGTTCGCCTTTCTGATCGAGAAAGCCGGAAACAGAAGCAGAGTGGTTGCCGAGGGCAAAGAAATCAATGGCATAATGGTCAAGGAAGTGACTGCTGAGCGTGTCGTCCTGAAACAAGATGACGATACGGAAGTGCTGATACTGAGGATGATCCAATTGCCTCCTGGCGCTGCCAGGAATGCCTTGATGCCCGGTATCCCCGGCGACCCCGCATCGGCCGAACGAATGCCCGGCATGAACGTGCCCCAGGGGCCGAATGGAATGGGCGTAACGGTGGTGCCGCCTCCGCCTGCCGTAACGATACCAGACAAGACGCCTGCCGTTCGAAGGCATGCATTCCCGCAACCGGCAGCGCCCACTGATAATGCTGCCAAGCCACAAGCGTCTCAACCATACCCTTCTCCGCAAAAATGAAGGAATTTGATATTTCATTCGGTATTCCGGACCGGGCCAAGCTGCCCCGGCGGGAACGTAGGAACCAGGACGGCGATATGACGATACTCTCGATGCATCAACTTCTGCGCCGATGCGTGCTTCTTGTGGCCCTGTCAGCGATGGCAAGCTGTACCACTGTTGGAAAAGGCATAACCTCAGACTCGGGCGTGCCTTCTCCGCCGCTCGCGACTGCACCCGAAACGGCAAAGTCGTCTCCGGAAACATCCCGGCTGAACCAGGCTTCTGCTGAAAACACAGCTGACTCCAAGGAGAAAAAGGCCGAGAGCGTCCGGATATTCAAGGGAACAGGCGTGTTGTTGCAGCCCCCAGCCAATGAAGTTCCCTCTACGGAACCGGCAGACGTGTCTCTGAATTTCGAGTCGGCAGATATACGCGAGATTGCCAAAACCGTGTTGGCGGAAATTCTCCGTGAAAGCTACATCGTCGACCCGAAGGTGCAAGGCTTGATCAGTTTCCGCACAACGCGGCCGTTGCCGAAGAGCGCGCTGTTGCCGACCCTGGAAACCGTGCTGCGCATGAACGGCATCGTGATCGTCAAGGAAAACGGCATCTTCAAGATCATGCCGGCCAGCACGGCGCGCGGCTCGCTATCTCCGAGGCTGGGCGGTGTTTTTGCGGGTTATTCAGTACAGGTGGTGCCGCTGAAGTTCATAGGTTCGAGGGAAATGGCGAAGATTCTCGAATCCTTCGCCCTCGATGCGAGTGCCGTCAAGGTGGATGAGATGCGCAATCTGCTGATTCTCTCTGGCACCCAGAACGAACTCCGGCACATGCAAGACACAGTGGATATGTTCGACGTCGACTGGCTGAGCGGAATGTCGGTTGGACTATTTACCATGCAAAGCGCCGATGTAAAGACCGTCGATGCGGAACTGACTAAAATCTTCGGCGACAAGAGCCTGAATCCGCTGGCGGGCGTGGTGCGCCTCGTACCCATCGAGCGACTCAACAGCTTTCTCATCATCACGCCGCAACCCCAATACCTGGAGCAAGCCAAAATATGGCTCGAACGCCTTGACCGCGCCGGCGGCAGCGGCGGCGGCGCCCGCCTGTTTGTCTATCACGTCCGGAACGGCAAGGCCGAGCATCTGGCGGATATGCTCAACCAGGTCTTCAGCGGCGGTAAGTCATCTTCAGGGCGAATACCTTCTGCCAGCGTGGCGCCCGGATTGACGCCCGCCAATATCAAGTCGTCCGGCCCAGCTGGGAACACGGCAATGTCACCACCTTCCACGACAGCGACGATTGCGACGTCCGCGACAAGTACAACGCTGACCGTCACCGACGACGGCGGCAATTCTGCCGGCGAGGTACGGATCATCGCCGACAAGGACAACAACGCACTGCTGATTCTCGCCACTGCGGCGGGTTACGAAAAAATTGAGGCGGCGTTGAAGAAACTCGACACGGCACCACGACAGGTACTCATCGAAGTGACCATCGCCGAAGTGACGCTCAAGGACGAACTTGAATACGGCTTGGAATGGCTGTTCTTCAACGGCCCGAGGAAAAGCGGCCAGCTTGACATGGGTACCGCCGGTCTCAACAAGCTCGTGCCGGGATTTTCCTATGCCATCACAACGCTTGAAGGAGGCTCGATCCAGGGCATCCTGAACATGCTGGCAAGCAACAACAAGTTGAATGTCCTCTCCTCGCCGCACATCATGGTGGCCGACAACCAGGTTGCCAAGATACAGGTAGGTGACAGCGTGCCGACGGCCGGCCCGCAATCCATTGGGGCCGCCGGGGTGGTGGTGAGTTCCGTGCAATATCTGGATACCGGTGTCATTCTGTCCGTGACCCCGCATATCAATGCGGGCGGCCTGGTTGGCATGGACATCGATCAGGAAGTCAGCACGGCTTCAAGAACCGGGACATCCTCGCTGAATTCCCCAACGATCAGCAAACGTACGGCAAAAACGACGGTTTCCGTGCAATCCGGAGAAACCATGGTACTGGGCGGACTGATCTCCGAAAACAGCAGCAACGGCAGTAGCGGCGTGCCTTTCCTCTCGACCATTCCGATCGTGGGCGGACTATTCGGCACGAAATCACGCAACAACATAAAGACAGAGCTTATCGTCCTGATTACGCCACGCGTGGCCAACAATGTCGGACAGGCAAAAGTGGTTTCCGACGAGTTCCGGAAGAGGATGAAAGAGGCGGAAGAACTTTTGAAATGTGGCACCAGCAACGAGATGGGGTATACGACCCGTGCGGGAATGTGGTGCCTGCAACCCACTGACGGCTTGACGAGCAGCCCGTCAATTAGCCCGCCATGAAACACCGTCTGGTTGTCGTGACGGCCAGGGCCGCCACGACAACCCGGGCTTTCTGATTCACCAGAGCATTTCACAGGGGCTGTCGACGGGGTGGCGGGACAAGTTCCGCCATTCCGTCAGCCGCGACAAACAACACAACACCTACGCAGCGTAAAGCGGCGACAGTGGTTTTCAAAATGGAACTGGCATGATCGAACAGAATTCCTACGACGAAATTCCCTACCCCGAACTGGCGTTCCAGCGCACCCACCCGAACCGCACGGCCGTATTGGCCTCGGTTTTCGGACTTGCCCCGCCCGCTCCGGGAAAAGCGCGCATCCTCGAGCTGGGCTGCGCGAGCGGCAGCAACCTGCTGCCGATGGCTGAACAACTGCCGGAGGCGGAATTCCTCGGTCTCGATCTGTCCGTAAAGCAAATCGAAGCAGGCGAGGCTCTCCGCCAGGCGGCGGGAATAAAGAATGTCACCCTGCGCCAGGCGAACGTTCTCGATATCGACGCATCCCTCGGCAAGTTTGATTACATCATCGCCCACGGCCTGTTTTCCTGGGTGCCGGAATTGGTCCAGAAAAAAATCCTCAGCGTCTGCCGCGAAAACCTGTCGCCGAACGGCGTCGCCTACGTCAGCTACAACGTCAATCCGGGATGGTATTTCCGCAAGGGCTTGCGCGACATGATGCTCTATCATGTCGCCGGCTTCCCCGAACCGCGCATGCGCATCCAACAGGCGCGGGCGCTGCTGGATTTTCTCGCGACCCAGTCCAATGCTGGCCCCTATACCGACATGCTCAAGGCCGAAGCAGCGCTGTTGAGCAAGCAGCCCGACAACTATCTGTATCACGAATTTCTCGAACAACACAACAACCCCGTTCATTTCCACGAGTTCGTGGCGCACGCACGCACCACGGGACTGAGTTATCTCGGCGATACGCAGCTTTCCTTGATGACGAGCGAATTTCTGAAACCGGAAGTGGCGGAAGTGCTGGGCCGAATCTCAGGCCGCGATGTGGTGCGCACCGGACAATACGTAGACTTCCTCAGCAACCGCGCATTCCGGGAAAGTCTGCTGGTTCATGGTGAGCAGAAGATCCAGCGGCGTCTCGACTGGCAACCGATTCGGAATTTCTGGATCAGCAGTGAACTCAAGCCGGAGGATCCGGCATTCGATCCGGCCAGCAGCGAACCCGCCACCTTCGTTTCGCCAACCACAATCCAGATCCGTCTGAAGGATCCGCTGCCCATTATGGCACTGGCGATCCTCATGGAAAACGCCCCCCAACCGATGGCCTTCAGTCAGCTGCTAGAAGGAGCCCGCGCTCGTCTGAATAGCAAGCGGCCGGTCGGCCAGGACGAGACCGAGCTGGGAGAATATCTGCTTGAGGCCTACGGTGTCGGCGTCATCGACATTATCGCCCACCCCTGGCCTTGCAGCGCAAGCATCGCGAAGCGGCCGCGTACTTCCCCGCTAGCCCGTTTGCAGGCCATGGCAGGCCAGACTGTCGTCAACCTGCGCCACCAACGTCACGAGAACCTTTCAGCCGACCACCGTAGCCTGATCGAATTGCTGGATGGCGAACGCACCGTCGAAGAGGCCATCGACATCCTTTTCCAGCGCATCGATTTGCAGAAGTTGCCGGAGGAGGCCAAAGCACAGGCGAACAACCCGGCGCGTCTGCGTCAAATGTTCACGGACTCGATGCACCAGACGATTGCGGAACTGCGCAACATGGGCTTGCTGCTCTGAACGATGATCGTCCACACTGACGTAGGAGCGGGCTTGCCCGCGATTCAATCTCTTATCGGGGCCAAGGGGCCCTCCTTCAGATCGAGCCTGACCTCATCGAGGACCACCGCGGACGGATTGCCGCCCTTGCTGTCCCATTCCAGGCGGACCTGTGGTGCCTTCCATGGCGTCGTAGGACGGACGCGGACTCGCGTCACGATTGGGCGCTACGGACGAGGCTGTTCCTTCGTGAGCCCGGCCGGCGGCTTGGCAAAGAATTGCGGTAGCCGCGACAAAACCTTACGCAGCATAAAAAAAGGCGTCACCGCAAAGCCGTTCTTCCTGCATGCGCGATAGGCTTCAAGATTGCCTTTGAGTATGTTGGAAAGATTCTTGTTGGTCGCTCCACCAAGACGCATTTTGACCAGGACTCGAGGGATATAAACCGACTTGATTCGATGTACTTCGAGCAGGCGCATGGTCAGCTCGAAATCAGATTGCAGACGGAATTGCAGGTCGAAGCCGCCGTAGCGCGCGAATACGTTACGCCGGACAAAGAATGTCGGGTGGGCGGGCATCCAGCCGCTTCTGCATAGGCCGTACCTATAGATGTTGGACTTCCAATATCGAACCACCTTGTTCCAGTCGTTTTTGGCCACATAGACCAAGTCGGCATAGCACGCCTCGACGGCAGGATCTGCGAACGCGCCCGCCACAGACTCCAAGACGTTGGCGTCTGCATAGATATCATCGGAATTCAGAAACCCGATGATATCCCCGGATGCCAGGGCAAGGCCCTTATTCATGGCGTCGTAGATGCCCCCATCCGGCTCCGACACCACATGCGCGAGGCGGGCTCGGTAGCGATTGACGATATCCATCGTGCCATCGGAGGAATTGCCGTCGATGACGATGTGCTCGGTATCCGCATGGGTCTGTTCTGCCACTGAGCGCAGCGTGTCCTCGATGATCGCCGCGCGGTTGTAGCAAACTGTAATGACGGAAACTTTCACCGTTCAATATCCAGGGGAACCAGGTGACGCGTAAAGTCATGCCCCATCATGCGACCACGGCATGTCGCACGTACCACTCGTAGGTCTGACGGATGCCCTCTTCCAGACTGATCTTCGGCGCCCAGCCCAGATTGCTCAGGCGCGTGACATCCGTGCATTTGCGCGGGGTGCCGTCCGGCTTGGTCGCATCGAAAGTCAGCTTGCCGGTAAAGCCAACGATCTCGCAAATCAAGGTGGCCAGATCGCGTATGGAAATATCCGTCCCAGTGCCGGCGTTGATGTGTATGTCTGCGCTGTAATTTGCCATGATATGCACCAGGGCGTCGGCGAGGTCGTCCACATGCATAAATTCGCGCAGCGGCGTGCCAGAGCCCCATAGCACCAGATCGCTGCCGCTCAGCTTGGCTTCATGCGCTTTGCGTATAAGCGCCGGCAACACATGGCTGCTTTGCAAGTCGAAATTATCGTTGGGACCATACAGATTGGTTGGCATGGCCGAAATGAAATCATCCCCATACTGCGCACGGAAAGCCTGACAGAGCTTGATGCCGGCGATTTTCGCCACCGCATACCACTGGTTGGTCGGTTCGAGGTCGCCACCCAGCAGCGCCTCTTCACGGATGGGCTGATCCGCGAATTTGGGATATATGCAGGTCGAGCCGAGGAATAGCAACTTCTCCACGCCAACGCGATGGGCCGCCTCTATGATGTTGGTTTCGATAGCCAAATTCTCATAGATGAACTCGGCTGGGCGAGAAGCGTTAGCCAGTATGCCGCCCACTTTCGCCGCAGCGAGAAAAACCGCCTGCGGCTTGCGCGCCGCCATCCATTCGCGTACCTGGCGCTGGTCGCACAGATCCACTTCTTCGCGACCCGCCATCAGTACTTCGCAGCCAACACCTTGTAGTCGACGCACAATGGCCGAACCAACCATGCCGCGATGGCCGGCAACGTAAACGCGCTTTCCGACTAGGTCGTATTTTTTCATTAAAGATCACCACTAACTAGAATTTCGCGCTACGTGCAAACACAGAAAAGTGAACTGTCGGCACTACTCTCAGGCACTTCCATCAGCTGCCGGCTGAATCTCGTTAGCCTCTGAGCGGAAGAAACTATGCTTTTCCTTAGACGAGAAAGTCTCTCGAATGAACGACTGTAGTTCGGTGTTCCATGGGTCCAGTCGAAACAGATGTTCGTACAACCCCTTGGCACGATTCATCTCCCCCGCCTCTAATGCTGCGGAAGCTTGCAGTTCAATCTGTGTATAGGGAAGAGTCAATGCCGGATCAACATCAGCAAGCGAACGCTGGTTCTTCTTGAGCACGCATTTGTAGCAAACCCCAGGGCATCCAGAAAGTCCCAGAAAAATATTTCGGAAAGTTTCCTGGTTGTCCCGGTCAAACCATATATCTTTGATCCGCCGCTGCGTCACATTGCCCAAGACGTGTTCCGTGTTTTGATCGACACAACACAGCGCAACTCGCCCTTCGGCGTCTATGGTGTAGTGGTAGGCCATTTGCGTACATGAGTCGAGCAGCGCCGCTTCAGCAGAACCGATCTGCCAGTCTTCTGCCGCGCCTGGAAATCTGAAATTCACCGCCACATGGTGTGAGATATTAGGCAAATGATCGAACGTTTCGTAAAAGAGCTCAATCAACTCGGGGGAAATTTTCGTCTGTTCCTTGTGCTCCATAAGGCCAACCATGAAGGTTATGCCTGGGTGAGCTTTGGCGGTCTTGCGAATGTTTTCAATGACCTTCGGCAGTTTGCCGCCGCGCGTGCGCTTGTACATGTCCGCATCAAGCGTGTCGATGGAGATGTAGAGGCCACGCAAACCGACCTCGTACAAAGAAGCGGCACGCTCGGGCGTCAGCAAGGTGCCGTTACTTGTCATCCAACCCCGCCAGACTCCAAGCTTGGTAAGAAGAGCCAGAATTTCACGCAAATCCTTACGCAGCAACGGCTCGCCGACACCGTGAAGGCTCATAATTTCGAAGCCCTCTTCTGCGGCTTCACGTGCAATTTTCTCAATCAGGCTGCTGTCCATGCTCATATATGAACGCGCCAGGCTGGGATTAGCGCAATAGGGGCATTTAAGATTGCATTGGCTGGTCAGCTCGAGCGTGATCGGCGGAACCTTGGGAAGGTAAGCCTCACTCGGACTTAGAAGCGGAGGGTTAATTTGCGATATCTTTATGGGTGCGAAGTTAATCATGATCTACCCCTGAAATTTTGCGACCTGCCGATCCCACACCATCCACCAACCACACACTACAACAGCAGAAATAAACCGCACGCCACGTTAACACCGTTCTCTTTCGGCAGAAGCAGCCAACTTACGGCAGGTGCCTGAAAATTACGCTGGCGCGTTGTCGGCGCTTACGCTGGATGAATTTTTCATCGTCTCAATCAGTTCAATCGCAGCCTGGTGCCCATGACGCGCAGCCCGTTGTATCAGCGATCGTGCCTTCTCTTCATCCCGCTCGATTCCCTCGCCGTTGGCAAGCATCTTCCCGTACAAATAACACGCGTCGATATTGCCCAGCTCGACGGCTTGCCGCAAATAAGCTGCGGCCATGCCGGGATCTTTTGACATGCCGCGCCCCTCATTGGCAAGTCGACTAAGCGAGAGATGCGCCTCGGCGACGCCTTCTTTCGACGCATAGCCAAGCAAGTCAATAGCCCGCGGCAGATCGATATCGCATCCGGTCCCATACAGCAAACAACTCGCCAACAAGTACATTGCATGGATTTCCCACATCGCGGCGGCCTTCTCATAGAAGCTTACCGCCTGCGGATATCCCCCCGCTTGATAAAGCAGCGCGCCAACTCGGCATAACGTACTGGGATTTCCCACCCGCGCCTGCAAAATGAGTGCTCTGTCGATACCAAATCCGAGCAGTTCGGTCTCAACTTCGTCCAGCGGCGATTCGTCCATGGGCTCCGGCATTCGCGACGCGACGAACGGACACCCGGCGCCCACGCAAATATCGTGTAGCTTGTTCGCTCGAATAGAGCTCCGTAGCTCCTGCAGCAACGGACCGCTCCAAACACTGACCAAGTCATCCCCCTGTCTGAAGTGACCGAGCGCCTTCTGCGCATAACAGCAGGGCTTGATGGCCCCATCGGCATGCACGAACAGCATGTCGAACGGCTCTGTGCATTCTCTGATCTCCGGCATGGACTATTCCTTACCTATTGGGTATTTCAATTGCATAGTGCCTACTTGTTTAACCAAACATCTGCGCAACAAATTTTGTCTGCTGTCTACAGGGCCGTTCATCATGACGATTATTCCCCGGAACTAGAAATATGCCGCGGCCATCAACCTGGATGTTCAACCGGTCAGCAACATCAAGCGCTCCGATCACAAAGCTGTCGGCGTACTCCGGTGTATCGCCGAGCATCTGCCGTTGGTAATTGAAAACGAAGCCATCGCGAACCGCGTTCCATCCCTGCGCAGCGCCAACGTCTTGCCAAAGCAAATGCTCGAAGTACACATTCGGCACCCCCAATTGGCTTGCCAGCTCGACAAATCGCGGCGCCTCTTCGATGTTTTCACGCATCAACACCATAGACATCGCAAGGGTGATTTTCTTCTGCGGGGCAACCTTTTCAATGCGCTCGACCAAGCGGGATATGCCGCGCGTTACTTTGTCAAAACTGGCGCCACGAATTTTTTTGTAGGTTTCCGGCGTGGCCGCATCTAACGAAAGATTGACGCGCGCCAACGGCAAGTCCGCAAGCTTCTCGACGTTTTCCTGCGTCAATAGCGTACAGTTGGTATTGAATATCAGTTGCGGCGATTTACGGCCCCGTAGGCGCTCGGCGATGTCCCAAAAGCCCTGAGACAACAGCGGCTCGCCGGTGCCGGTCGGGTGCAACATTTCCAGTTCGTCGATGTGCTCGAGGATTTGTTTGACCATGGCGTCCGGCGCATCTCGCTTGGCGAGCCAATTGCTAATTTCCGAAGGCGCACCATGCGCGCACATCACACAAGCCAGATTGCAGCGGGTTGTTATTTCAATCGATACCCGTCGGGGCAGCTTGCCAGGCTTCGCATAGGGCGTCTTAAGAACTGGTTCTCTTCCTGCCAATTTTCGCGCCAGTTTCTTCGCCCATTCCATAGTTCGACCTCTTATTGAAAACGTGAAAATGACTAACAGCTTTCCAATCGTGGTGTGTTTTTCGAACCATGAACGGTACGCGGGTCGTATCATTCATACATCGGCAGGCGAAGACGAAACAGCGGCAATTGTCAGTCGTGGCTCATTCATAGTGCCCCAATAAACACGCCGTCGACACGAAGCTCACCCAGCCGAAGTATAGCCGCTACCAGATTCGTAGGCAGCCACGACGTCAGCGACTGCCCCGTCCATGGCGAGATGTCCATTGGCCAGCAACAGGCCGCGGTTGCATAGCCGCCGCACGAGTGACATGTCATGGGAGGTGATCACCGCGATGCCGGCGTCGCCGATCATCTGCTCAAGACGCCCTCGCGCGGCACCAACGAAATTCCAATCGGCCGACCCGATCACCTCATCCAGCAGCAGGATATCGCCTCGCACGGCGGTAGTCACAGCGAATGCCAGGCGGGTTTGCATGCCTAGCGAGTAGGTTCTCACCGGTAGGTCGATATAGGGGCCCAGCTCGGTCAGCTCCAGCACGTCCGGCAGCATAGCCTCAGCTGCGCGCTTGGTAAGTCCGAGGCACATACCGCGCAAAGTGACATTTTCGCGTCCGGTGGCATCGAGATCCATACCGAACCACATATCGAACAAGCAGGAAACCCTGCCGGTGGTGCTGACCTTGCCCAACGTTGGGGCGTAAATGCCGCCCAGCACCCTAAGCAAGGAACTCTTACCACTACCGTTCTGCCCCAGGAGAGCAATGCGATCGCCAGCGCGTGCCGAAAAGTTGATGTCCTTCAGCGCATGCACCACCGTATGCCCGCGACTGGTTTCCACCTCACCGCCCAAAACGCGACGAAATTGGTGCTTAATGCTCGCCCTGGCGACATCGAGCACCGTAAAGTTCAGCCCAACATGATCGACTTTGATAGTAGCCACAGCGGTTCAGAGTAAGTTGATTTTTAGGTCCAAAACACGATCTTCGGCCGGCACTTGGAAAACACCATTAACGTGACCGACCAGCCGACGACCACCGACAACAGAGTCGCCAGCCAATGTTCCGCACTTGGTACGCCACCCATGAGCGGAACGCGTACCAACTCCAGAAAATGATAGAAAGGGTTATACGACACGAACACTGGCCGCGTCGGCAGTAGATCGGTGCTCCAGAATACCGGCGTGACGATAAATAGCGCCGAAAGGCTCGCTGTTACGATCATCGGCACATCGCGGAATCTGATAGATACGACCGCCAGCAAGAATGCCATCCAGGCCAGATTTAGCCACACCAGCAGCAAAGCGGGTATTACCAGCAAGATGCTGGCCGAGATACCATGGCTAAAAAGCAAATACACAACGAGCACGACGACGACGTTATGCAGAAAAGTGATGATCTCGTAGGTCAAGCCCTTCAGGATATAGACGCTTAAAGGCAGAGGTAGATTCTTGATGGCGTAGGCATGCTCGATGAGTGCGTTGGCACCGCGACCGAGGGTGGCGGCGATCGCATTCCACATCACGATGCCTGGCGCGACATAAAGCAGAAATTCCGGCGCGGGGCGGTTGAAGACCTGATGAAAGACCAAACCCACCATGGCGACCATCGCCGCCGTGACCAAGGAATGCCAGAGAGGCCCTAACAGAGTGCGGCGATAGCGCTGACGTGTATCGTGCCAAGCTTGGTAAGTCCAAAGGCGGAAGAACATGATGCCTTGCAGTAGATCACGCATAGGCATCACTCCATTGTTTTCGGCGCATCGCGTGAGTTTTCCGACGTTTATTCACGAGGGAGACCGCTTAGTCGGACGAACGCCATATCCAGTTGCTCCAATTCGCCAGTTTGTGGTGCACGCCATTCTCCCACGTGATCGAAGACGCGGAAGCCGAGTTCCTCCATGTAACGACACATCTCTACCAGCGTTTTCGCTTCGGGATGGGAACGCTGCAGCGTGAGTTCGAGGATCACCACGTCGATGTTGTCGGCCAGCGTGCGCAGAGCCCCGGCCAACACAAGATGTTCGGCAAACTGCACATCCACTTTAAGCAAGCCACGTCCGCTCAGCCCCTCGGATTCCGCAATCTCGTCGATCGTTTTCTTGGGCACGTCGATGGTTTCACTGACGCCGACGATGTTCGACACCGAGAGAAGTGAAGAGCCGAATAAATCCTCGGAGACCTGAAACCTGGCTCGGCCGCTTTCGTTGGATATAGCCGCCTCGTGCAGGGTGAAATTTTGCCGCTTCCACAACTTTCCGTATTTGGAAAACAGGGGGTCGCAAAGGACGAATCTGGCCTCGTCAAATACGTCAGCCACATAATGCGACCAGATGCCGTTCGAGGCGCCGATATCAAGAACGAAGTCGGGCTGCCAGCCTTCCCGTTTAAGGCGGGCGCAGAAAACCACTACTTCGCGGAAGTCGATCCATACGCCCGGATCGACCGGGTAATCGGTGAAATAGCCGAACTCTTGCGGCTGACGGCGGAAGAGCCTCTCAAAACGGAGATCGCGGCAAACGCCGTTCGCGCGGATGGTATCGAATAGTAGATCGGACACACCTTCGAAACTGAAGCGCGGCGCCACGTCGTACGCCGCTAGTCGAATGGCGCGCTGACGCTCGGCTTGCGATAGATCGGCAACCGCCTCGGCGAACGGGGCGGCCTCGTAGGGTACGCTTAAACCCAAGTCGAAGCGGCCGACAAAACGGCTGGCAACCGTGGTTTTCGTCCCAAGCACAATGATGGGCGTGCCGCTAGTGGCAACAACGAACGGTATGCGCGTCGGCAGGCTCATGGCGCCGACGGCCGTCTCCTGTGGTGAGCCGCCACCCGGATCCGAAGGCACGATCACGAAGGCCGCCCGTGCGATTAACTCGATTATCGCTTCGGTAGACTGACCATGGTCGAGCGTGATGCCATCCGCAATAAGCGCCTCTTCCGACGTCGTCAGCCAAGACACTTCCTTGTTGCTGGCGTACCAGGTCACGCCTATTCCGGTTTCGCGCGTTATAGCGCGCAACTTGTTGAGCCAGCGTTCGCTCCAGACGTTGCCTACCATCACGCCGCGCCTTTCCGCCGTTCTCACTTCGGCCGGATCCACCGGACTACGACGGATCAGCGGGGACGGCACGCAGGGAGGCACGATCCACATCTTCTTTCGATACTGGGTCTCGTACTTGTCTCGCAACTCTGGGGAAATGGCGAAGAGAGCGCTGGCGCGCTCGACCGCCTCGCGCATCGCCGCTTCGTTGATACCACCTCCCACTAGGCAGTTATCGTCCATGATCCAGATGCCTAGCGGTGCGCCGGTAATCGAGGCGGCGGCGATGGCCAAGACGAGATCGGTCTCGAACCACGGCACGCAGAGGACGGAGCGGACTTGATAAGGTCGCAGCCACTCGGATACCAGTGCAAAAACTTGCTGGCGCTCGATGTATCCCGTTGGTAGCACGAAAGTCTCTCGCGCATCGAGGCGTTGGCTGCCGCCATAAGTGGTTTGGGAACGGATGGCAACTATGTCCTTGCGCCCTTCGAGAAGACGGCTCAGCAACACCCCAGTGCCGTGGGCGAAACTGATCTCGTTAGGTGAGATGACTACATCGACTGTGCCCTGGCCACCGAAGTGGCGCCTTCCCGCGGTTGATCTCGCCGTCCCGAGACTGGCCTCAACATTCGCGAAAGGGATGAGTTTCGGCGCGCAGGCGCGGTAAGCCGACATGACTCTCCACTGTACCCAACTGGGCAGGCGGTGATAAATGTATCGGAGCAACTTTTTCATGATGACGGCGAACAATGTTGAGGAGCGTCAGCCGGCAGTAGCCAGCATCGGCGCTTGAAGATGCGCAAAGAACGGCGGGTAGTCACCGCCTCGCAGCAACGCGGCAATGGCGCAACGAAATACGGATTCGTTTTTGAAGAACAGCACGTTGCCCCAACTACGCGGCGGCGATTGGAGCGGATGCAGAATAATGCCAACTGGAGCGGCATCGGCACCACGCCACAGAGCCAAGGAGTAACGATGGGTGGGCGCCAGCAGCGTATGGTAGTCCTCGATATCGTTGCGGGTTTTGCCTACATTAAAGACAAAGTGGCGATTCCAATACTCCAACTGAATGATCTCCGCATCGATCAGGGTCGCCCCTTTCAGCACTTTGAGATCATTTCCCTCCGTGTCGATCTTGAGGATACCTACCTCTTTTGGCACCAAGCCCTGTTCGAGACATGCGTCAAGCGTCGTTACTTTGACCCGAAACGAACCTTCGAAGATGAAACCCTCAAACACGGGATGCTCCACCAAAGTGCTGAACAGTCCTGAGTCCTCGTCGGAGGCTGCATTTTTAGCCAGATGCAAATCTGCCTCTCCGGAAAAGTCCGAAATGGCATACTCCAAAACCTGCACTCCCGTGTCGGCCAAGAAGCGCTTGCGCAAATCCGCCACTAAAGACGGGTTGGGCTCGAATGCGACCACCGTTAAGCCCACTTGGGCCATCGTCGCCGCAAATTCACCTTTGAAGGCGCCAATATCAATGGCTCGCTTGGAGATGAGTTTGTCGGCAACGACGCGGATAAGCCCCAGTTCCGGTTCCAAACCTGCCACACCCTTGGCTGGCAAGTCCCGGGCGATTTCGGCGAGCAACGTCACGATGCCTACAAGATTGTGGTCTTTTTCAAACTCTGCACGAATGTAATCGAGCTGCTGCCACAGAGCTTCCTTTTCCGCATGAGTAGTATCGAGCTGCTGCCACAGAGCTTCCTTTTCCGCATGAGTAGTATCGAGCTGCTGCCGGAGCGCTTCCTTTTCCCAATGAAGGTCATTGAGTTGCTGTTGCAGAGTTGCACTTTCCCTTCGAAAATCCTCGGCTTGGCGTGTCGCGACATCTCTGGCGGCCTGTACTGCCGCCAATCTTTTCGCCAATAACACGCCCCATAGCCCCACGAGCAAGGCAAGCGCGGCGAGCGTCCAGAACATAAGTGGGTTGACGCTCCCAATAAGCATGGTGGCGATCACAATCGCAACGGCGATTGTGCCAGCGGCCGAAAGCTTGATGTAAACGCTCGGCCGCTTGACCCAGTTGGGAATATTCACGGTTTGAACTTTCTGATAATCCGCGACAGCATGTCCCAGGACTGGCTTGACGAGCCGGCAGCGTCCGCACTATGCGAGCCACTCGTGTAATACCAAGGTGGTGACAGCGCCTTACGCACGTTTATGAACCAAACGTCGACGGCCACCGCCTGGCCGTTCGCGAAGCGGTAGGCATCGGAGAACTCGTAAGGGACGAATCCCTGACGATCCAGGAAGTGGGTTATCTCGGACAGCAGCGGTGTATTGATACCATATCCACGCACCAGCCAGGTTTCCAACGCTAGAAATGTTACGTTGGGCAACGTCTTAATGGCCCCCTGCAGTGCGGCCAGCTCGCCACCCTGGATATCCATCTTGATGAGTTGGGGAAGGGGGCATATGCCCTCGGCGACGAGGGAATCAATGGCGCGCATGGGTACCGAACGTGATTTCCCGAGCAGATAAGTGGACTCCATCGCCAGCGTCGTGGATGCCGAGGGATCCTTGGTGATCAGAATGTCGGTGGCACCGTCCTTTTTGCCTATGGCCAGCGCGTGGAGGTGAGCATGGGGCAGAGTTCGTAGGTGCTTGTCGAGAACCTCGCGATAACTCGGCTGAATTTCCGCCAGGGGCTCGAACAGATGAAACTCGGCACCTGGCAGGCTCGGACTGACCGTGGTGGTCCAGGCGGAATTGGAAGCGCCCACGTCAAATACCGTCTTGATGGCGTAGCCGCGCTTGAGTATTTCGGCACAGATGGCAGCATCGCGTTCGAAGTATTTCGGGGCAGCATGGTCCGCAACGGACGCCGGAGCGTACGGCTCCTGGTTTGGCATATCCTCGTCGGGCGCGACTGGCTGCGCCGGAGTTGCAGTTTGCGCGCCGCCGCCAAGCAGCCCGCGGGCCGCGTTGCGCAAGGCCCTTGCAATGCCCCCCATGGGGGTATCCCGTATTCCGGGATAGTAATGGTGAGGGATTTTGCTCTTGCGCGCATTGATGAACCACACGTCCTGCGCGAACGCCTGACCGCCTTCATCGCGAAACGCATCGCCGATCTCATAAGGGACAAAGCGAAACTCGGCTAGGAAATCGATCAGTTCGGTAAGGAGCGGCGTATTCGCGCCATAGCCGCGCATCAGCCAGGTTTCAAGCAGCAGAAATGAAACCTGCGGAAGGGTCTGACGTGCGCTTTTTAACGCGGCCAACTCCCCTCCCTGTATGTCGAACTTGATCATATCCGGAACGGGTGCCAAGCCGCTGGCGACGATCGAGTCTATGGAACGTACCGGCACTTCCACGGATTCGCTGGCGAAAGAACTCGGATCGACATCAAGCGTGGTGGAACCAACCAGGTTGTCTGCGATGTGGATGACAATCTCGCCGTCTTTCTCACCGACCGCCACCTTGTGCAGGAAAGCCCGTTTGTCATGTTCAAGATAATGACGCATCCCTTCCTTATAACCAGGGATTTTCTCGGCGAGCGGCTCGAACATGTCAAAGCGGGCAGCGGGAAAGGCGGCCCTGACGAGGCTGGTCCACGCCGAATTGGAAGCGCCGATATCGAAGACGTTTTTAATTTCGTAACCTTGCCGAACTATCGCTTCGCAGGTCGCGACATCGGTGTCGCCATATACCATGATGATCCTTTAATTGGAGCACATCTCAAAAGTACGCGCGGCCATAGCTTCTGCAAAAACTTTTCTCACGCAATCAGTCGAAAGGCACTCAAGCACAGCGGGCCACACAGCTCACAGTTTGGAGCGCGCCACAAAAAGCGCGTCAATCTGCAAAGTCTTCATCTCTTTCCAGTCAGTGAAACCTTGGTCTATCCAAACCGGTTCAAAGCCCATCGCGCATATCCGATTCCAGACATCCGGCATCAATGCCTGCCCTTCGTAGAGGGGCGTGAGCGATAATTCCACTTCGAGCAGCGCGACTTTTTTCAGGTACTCGCCGGCACCAAGGATAACGGGCAGTTCGTAGCCCTGGGTATCCACCTTGAGGTACAGGCTGGACGCGCGCCCGATATGCTCGGGCAACACCTTATCGAGACGCCGGATGTCGACCTCTTCCTGGCCGACAATGGCGGATTCGGGTAGCGCGTCGGTATGCGACGACAGCATGCCTAGCAGCGAGCTGGACATCATGTCGTTGCCCGCCACCTGCATGGTCGCTTTGCCCTCCTGTTCGCCGAGCGCGCAGCGTATGCCTGTCCAGCGCGGATCCTTTCCCCATCGCCGCGTGATCTCAGCGTAGGTGCGCGAGAGCGGTTCGAAGGAGATAATACGTCCAGCAAAATCGCGATCGCGTATCCAGCCAACGAATTGCCCGGAGTTGGCGCCAACATCGAGCACCAGGTCTATACCCAGTTTGCGCATCCAGACGGCGCGCGGATCCGCCACACCACCATCAGGCAGATAGCGAACGATGTCAAAGCCAGTTGAACGCAAGAGCCGGCGCACTGGCCGACCGATTTTGCGCAAAAGGCTGCCAACAGTCACTGGCTAACCCTCCTGCGGCGCATCTTCTAGGTGTTTGACGTACCAGTCAGCTGTCAAAGCCAC
>Ga0335397_10000364_pt1 | contig 56975 bp, 47 predicted proteins | sample MAT04_FD_205740 | JGI IMG/M metagenome (GOLD analysis project Ga0335397, IMG submission 205740) | Freshwater microbial communities from Lake Fryxell liftoff mats and glacier meltwater in Antarctica - MAT-04 (spades assembly) (version 2) ...
TGCTCGCGATGATCGCCCTGGACATCAGGTAGAAGCCGAGCAAAACGAGGCCGGTGAGTACGCAGAGCGTGACACGCATTGACGACGTGGCAGTTGGAATGCCAAGGATTCGCTTGAAATCGGTGAAACCGTTGTTGCCGCCAAAGCCCGTTTCGTTGCGGAAGAAGAGCAGCATGGCCGCAAACGTCAGGGCCTGCGTGATGATCGAAAAGTACACGCCCTTGATGCGCGAACGGAACGCGAAATAGCCGAAGATGAACGCCAACAGCCCTGGTACAGCAACGACCAGAATCATTTGAAAGATGAACGATTCGCTGCCCGCCCACGTCCACGGCACGCTCTTCCAGTCGAGAAAGACCATGAAATCCGGCAAGTCACTTTTGTACACGCCGTCGCGGCCAATCTGGCGCATCAGGTACATGCCCATTGCGTAGCCGCCGAGCGCGAAGAACAGGCCGTGGCCGAGCGACAGAATGCCGGTGTAGCCCCAGATCAAATCCATCGCCAGCGCGCAGATGGCGTAGCACATGATTTTGCCGAGCAGCGATACCGCGTAGTCCGACAGATGGAATGCGCTCGTAGCGGGCACCATCACGTTTAGTACGGGGATGATGACGACCAGAATCGCGAGAACGGCGGCGACCACCATCTTGCCGCGCAGGGTCAACAGCGATGGCACTGGCGGTGCAATTGATGCGACTGAAGAGGGAAGCGTTGACGTCTTCACCTCAAGCCTCCGCGCTGCGGCCCTTGAGGGCGAAGATGCCTTGCGGGCGACGCTGAATGAAGACGACGATGAAAACAAGCACGATGATCTTGGCGAGCACCGCACCGGTCCAGCCTTCGAGGAACTTGTTCAATACGCCGAGGCCGAGACCCGCGTACACCGTGCCTGCCAGTTGACCCACGCCACCGAGCACCACCACCATGAACGAGTCCACGATGTAGCCCTGACCGAGATCGGGTCCGACGTTGCCCACCTGCGATAACGCACAGCCTGCGAGGCCCGCAATGCCAGCGCCGAGCGCAAAAGCGTAGGTATCGATCCTCGCCGTATTCACGCCCATACAAGCCGCCATGCTGCGGTTCTGGGTGACGCCACGAACGAATAGGCCAAGGCGGGTTTTACTGATCAGTAGCGACACCGCCGCGAGCACAAAGAACGCGAAAAAGATGATGGCGATGCGGTTGAAAGGCAGCGTCAAATTGGGTAACACCTGAATGCCGCCCGATAACCACGAAGGGTTTTCGACGGGAACGTTCTGCGCGCCGAAGAAGGTGCGAACCAGTTGAATCAGCATCAGCGATATGCCCCACGTCGCAAGCAAGGTCTCGAGCGGACGTCCATACAACCAGCGAATGACCGTGCGCTCCAGAATCGCACCCACTAATGCGGCGGCCAGAAACGACAGCGGAATCGCGGCGATGATGTAGTAATCGAACGCGCCGGGCATGAATTGTCGAAACAGGTTTTGCACGAGGTAGGTCGCATACGCTCCAATCATCAACAGCTCGCCATGCGCCATGTTGATGACGCCCATGAGGCCGTAGGTGATGGCCAGTCCGAGCGCGACGAGAAACAGGATCGAGCCCAGGCTCAGTCCGGTGAAAACCACACCGAGACGCTCGCCCCACGCGAGACGCGCTTCAACGGTTTTAATGGCAGCGGTCAGTGCGGCACGCACTTCAAGATCCGTCTCAACGCCCGCTTTCATGCGTTCCTGAAGCAGTGATTTCACGCTTGGTTGTGTACTCGCCGTGAGCGCGACAATCGCATCGAGTCGCTTCTGTTTGTCGGTTGACGCGATGAGCATAGCCGCGCGTAATTGTTCGAGTTTCGCTTTGAGCGATGCGTCAGTTTCTTTGCTGAGTGCGCGATCAATGAGCGGCAGTTGGCTCTCGTCGGCAGATTCCCGGAGTTCAGTAATCGCGTTGTTCCTCACGCGAATACTGTCGGAAAATAATCCAAATGCGGCCTTGGCGGCTTCCAGTTCGCGACGCATGCGGTTGTTGTTGACTACGTCTTCGACGGTTGCTGGTAGCGGTGTTTCGGCCCCTGTGGCGGCGTTGACAGCTTTGCCGTCAGTGACGATGAGGACTTGATCACCCGCAGTTTTGGCGGTGTCGCCGAGCAGGGCGTCGACCAGATTGGACAGGTTGTCGTCAGGCGTGACAAGCGCGGCGGAAAGCGCCTTGATACGGTCATCATTTTCGCCGACGGCGATGGCTTTTGCCGATTCTGGAGACAGTGCGCTTGCCGTCGATACGGCCAATAGCCAGGCGCACAACAGCAAACTATAGAGGGTGATGCGACGTAACAAACTAGTCTCCCGGCAACAGTGCAGCATTAACGGCGGTTGTCGCGTGTTCGTTCGACGCGCCAAAAAAAATGCCGGGCCCCTGCAACGGTAAGTGCAGCATGCGCCCGGCTCACGGAGGATGGACTGACTCGCTGAATCGGCTAAATCAGTCCTGAGACAGTGTTACTAGATTTTTGTCTTGCCGTCCGGCTCATTCTTCTTCTTGTCGTTGCCGGGAATGAACGGACTCCACGGAGCGGCGACCACTGGGCCTTTTGTTTTCCATACGACGTTGAACTGACCGTCGGCCTTGATTTCGCCGATGAAGACTGGCTTGTGCAGGTGATGGTTTTTCATGTCCATCGTCGAGGTGAATCCGCCTGGCGCTTTGAACGTCTGGCCGGCCATCGCGTTGATGACTTTGTCGGTGTCGGTGGATTTGGCTTTTTCGACGGCCTGTTTCCACATGTAGATGCCAATGTAGGTGGCTTCCATCGGGTCGTTGGTCAAAGGCTTGTCCTTATGACCGGCAAGGCCCTTGGCTTTGGCGTAGGCAGCCCACTTCTTGGTGAACTCATCATTAGCCGGATTTTTCAGGCTCATGAAGTAGTTCCATGCGGCGAGGTGACCGACCAGTGGTTTGGTGTCAACACCGCGCAGCTCTTCTTCACCGACCGAGAACGCAACGACGGGAACGTCGGTTGCCTTCAGGCCCTGATTGCCGAGTTCTTTGTAGAAAGGCACGTTAGAGTCGCCATTGATCGTCGAAACAACGGCGGTTTTCTTGCCTTCAGCAGCGAACTTCTTGATCTTCGCGATGATGGTTTGATAATCGCTGTGACCGAACGGCGTGTATTCCTCCATGATGTCGGCCTCGGCCACACCTTTGGATTTCAGGAACGAACGCAGAATCTTGTTCGTCGTGCGTGGATACACGTAGTCAGTGCCGAGCAGCACCCAGCGCTTGGCCGAGCCACCGTCTTTGCTCATCAGATATTCAACGGCCGGGATGGCCTGCTGGTTAGGCGCAGCACCGGTGTAGAACACGTTTTTGGAGAGCTCTTCGCCTTCGTATTGCACGGGGTAGAACAACAGGCTGTTCAACTCTTCAAACACTGGCAATACCGACTTGCGTGAAACCGAAGTCCAGCAACCGAAGGTCACCGCAACTTTGTCATTACTGATCAGCTGGCGAGCTTTTTCTGCGAACAGGGGCCAGTTGGAGGCTGGGTCAACGACGATTGGCTCCAGCTTGCGTCCCATCACGCCGCCCTTGGCGTTGATCTCCTCGATGGCCATCAAGGCCACGTCTTTGAGTACCGTTTCCGAAATCGCCATCGTGCCGGACAACGAATGCAGGATGCCGACCTTGATCGGGTCTTTGGCTTGCGCCGATGCGACGGTCGCAAGGCTTGACAGGCTGGCTGAAACAAGCGCGACGGTCAGCGTCTTAAGCGCTCCGCGGCGGGTGATTTGTGGCATATCGTGTTCTCCCGAAAGGTCAGTTTGAATTAATAATTTGGGTAAGCGTGCGTATCTGTCGAACAAGGTCTCAAGCAGCGCCCACAACACCGATAACGGAAGCGGTGGGTCGCGCTCTCTTTCGCAATTGCCGTGCCACCCTCCGAGTTGGCCGATCTCATGGCGACGACGCAATTCCGTTGCTGCAAAACAGGGCGAACGCGACATTTCTGCCTGAAATCGGCAGTGAATGCACAAAAAAAGATCGATGGCGATGTTTTGGTGCGAAAGGGGGGTTGGCCGCTGGGGCGCGTTCAACTTGTCAAGTCCAAGCAGCTTATTGCTGAAGTAACGTCTGAATAAGGGCTGAGCCCGGATTTATCTATAAGTCGATTCTGCCAATAATGTGCTCCTAGCCCCAATGCAGCGGTTGATTCAGAGGAAAGCTGATTACTCTGGAGAGTGAGCAATGGTCAATGTGCGCGCTGCACCAAAGTAACGTTTCTTGACAGCTTGCTCACCTTGGTCATGCTTCTTTGAGCGCAAAATATTGTGCCAGTCAGAATTCCGACTTAGAGATTCCGTATTGCGGAATATAGTGAGCCATGATTCACTCATTTCCAGGCGCCGAAACTGAGCGACTCTTCAACAGTCTCGCTGTCCCAGGATTCAGAAATATTGAGCGAGTTGCGCGGAGAAAACTACTGCAACTCCACGCGGCGACAGATCTCGCGAGCTTGCGAATTCCACCCGGCAATCAACTCGAAGCGTTGAAGGGCGACCGCAAAGGCCAGCACAGCATCCGCGTGAATGATCAATGCCGCGTTTGCTTTGTCTGGAAAGACGATGGCCCGCATCAGGTCGAAATTGTGGACTACCACTAGAGGAACGGTATGGCAAAGCTACTCGACGAAATTCACCCTGGCGAAATCCTGCTGGAAGACTTCATGAAACCGATGGGAATCACTGCGCGCAAACTGTGCGCAGATATTGACGTGCCACCAAGCCGCATCAGCGACGTGGTGAACGGACAACGTCCAATCACTGCGGACACTGCCCTGCGTCTCGGCATCTATTTCGGCATGGAGCCACGCTTCTGGCTGAACCTTCAGTCGGAGTACGACATGCGAATGGTTGCGCGGCAACAGAAGGAAACTCTTGCCCGGCGCATTCGTGTTTTTCAGCCTCAAGCAATTTGAAGGGAGCCGATTGTCTTCTGCTGCAAGGAAGCTGCAGTGTCGTCTCAAAAATCCAGCCCGACGAATTTTTCGTTTGTTCCATAAGCGTTGATCGCCGGAGTCTTTGTGTTCAACAGTTTTAGTCCTGCCGGAGCCACTGATGCGCAGTCATCCGCCGGTTATCAGCTGCCGCCAGCGCCCTTGCAGGCTATCGTTGAGCAACTGGTTGCGCCGAACGTACATTTGAGTCCCCGGCGTGATTTGGCTTTGATGGTGAAGACGCCAACGCTGCCCAGCATCACTGAGGTGGCGCAGCCAGAACTAAAGCTTGCGGGGTTGCGCATCAATCCGCGCACGTACAGCCCGAGCCGGTTTTCGTTTGGTGAGGATGCATGGCTGTTTGAGATTGACTCGCGCAACGAGATTCGGCTCAGCGGATTGCCGAAGCATTTGAAACTGGCGAGCATGGCGTGGTCGCCCGATCAGCGTTCAATCGCGTTCACCCATGTTTCGGAAGCGAACGGTGTTGAGTTGTGGCTGATCGATGTGGCGAGTCACGCGGCGAAAAGAATCTCGTCGCTGCCGCTCAACACGGTCTACGGTCGCGGCTTTAGCTGGATGCCGGACAGCAAAAATTTGCTCGTACGCTGGCGCCCGCCTGGGCAGGGCGCAGCGCCGACAGGCACGCTGATTCCGCAGGGGCCGAACACGCAAGATGCGCTGGCCGGTGGCGCGCAACGACAGATCCGTACGCTGCAAGATTTGCTCAAGAACGAAAACGATGCGCAGACGTTTGATCACTACACGCTGGTGCAACTGGCGATCATCGATCTCGCGGGCAATGCAAAGAATGTCGGCGAGCCAGACCGAATGGCCGGCGTCAGCGTGTCGCCGGATGGCAACTATCTGCTGACGCGATCAATTGAGCGTCCGTACTCCTACATCGTCGAATCGAGTTCGTTTCCGCACCGGATTGAGGTGCGTGATCTGACCGGAAATGCGCCGGGGAAAGTCATTCATACGGTTGCCAAACTACCGCTGGAAGAGGGGCTGCCGCCGGGGTACGATTCGGTATCCAGGGGCGTGCGCGATATCAGCTGGCGTGCCGACGCGCCCGCAACGCTGGTATGGGCGGAGGCGCTGGACGATGGCGATCAGGCGAAAGTGGCGGAGTTTCGCGATAGTGTCCGCGTGCAGGCCGCGCCGTTTACTGACCAGCCGCGTGAGTTGATCAAGCTTGCCACCCGATATTCGGGTGCGCAGTGGGCACGCGGCGATCTGGCCCTCGTGACGGAGTACTGGTGGAAGACGCGTGCGGTGAAATCGTGGCGCGTCGCGCCCGATGCCCCGGGCAAGGTTGCCGATTTGATTGCGAATTATTCCAGCGAGGATCGCTACAACGACCCCGGTTCGCCGGTCATGGCGATGGACGCGGCAGGCCGGTCGCTTCTGATGACTGCGCCGGACGGCGAATCGATTTTTCTTGAGGGGCTGGGCGCATCCAGCGAGGGCGATCGTCCCTTCATTGATCGATTCAATCTCACCACGAAACAGAAAGAGCGCCTGTTTCAATCCACCGCGCCCACCTATGAAGAAGTGATCGCGCTGCTGGACAACGAAGGCAAACGCATCCTCACGACGCGCGAAACACTGACCGAGCGCCCGAACTATTACCTGCGTGACTTGCGCGTTCCGACCGACAAGCAACTCAAGCAGCTCACCACCTTTCCGCATCCAACGCCGCAACTGGCAAACATCCAGAAGGAGCAGATTCGTTACCAGCGCGCTGATGGCGTTGACCTCACGGCCACGCTTTACCTGCCTCCGAATTACGATGCCAAGCGCGATGGTCAGCTTCCGATATTGATGTGGGCCTACCCGCAGGAATTCACGAGCACCAACGCGGCGAGTCAGGTGACTTCATCACCGTATCGCTTCAATGGCGTGGGCTACTGGGGGCCGCAGGCGATGCTCGCGATGGGCTACGGCGTGCTCGACAGAATCTCAGTGCCTATCGTCGGCGAGGGCGGCGAAGAAGCGAACGACACCTACTTGCCGCAACTCATCGCGAGCGCTGAGGCTGCGATCAACGAAGTGGTGAAACGAGGCGTGGCAGATCGTGATCGCATCGCCATCGGCGGTCATTCCTACGGCGCGTTCATGACCGCCAATCTGCTCGCGCACACGCGCCTGTTCCGTGCGGGCATCGCGCGCTCCGGCGCCTACAACCGCACGCTCACGCCGTTCGGCTTTCAGGCGGAAGAGCGCACCTACTGGAAAGCGAAGGACACCTACAGCACGATGTCGCCGTTCAATTTTGCTGACAACATCAAAGACGCGCTGCTCATGATTCACGGTGAACAGGACAACAATGCGGGCACGTTCCCGGTGCAGAGCGAACGACTATTTCAGGCGATCAAGGGCCTCGGCGGTACCGCAAGACTAGTCATGCTGCCAAACGAAAGCCACGCCTACCGGGCTCGCGAATCCATCTCGCAGATGTTGTACGAGACGAATTTGTGGATGGAGCAATACGTGAAGAACGCGAAACCACGTGAGGCTGGGGCGGATAACAAACCCGTGAAGTAACGAGCCACTGCCCGTGTGACAGGCCCGGTACGCGGCACAATGGCAGCATGACTTCCCGCAAAGATCACCTCGACGCTTTAGCGATCTCAATATTGCTCGCCTGCTGCCTGTTCTGGGGTTTTCAGCAAGTGCTGGTGAAGGCGACGATTCCCGAAGTTCCGCCCGTGTTGCAGGCGTTCATTCGCTTTGCCGGCGCCACGGTGATCTTGTGGCTTTGGTGCGTTGTTCGTGGCATTCGTCTGTTCGAGCGAGATGGCTCTCTGGTTGCGGGACTCATCGCCGGGGCGCTGTTCGCGGCAGAGTTTGCGGCGCTGTTTGTCGGTCTCAAATACACGAGCGCTTCGCGGCTGACGGTGTTCGTCTACACATCGCCACTTTGGGTTGCGGCTTTGCTGCCGTTCTTTGTGAAGGCAGAGCGGCTGCGAGCTTCGCAATGGGTGGGTGTTGCGTGCGCGTTTGTCGCGGTTCTTTTCGCGTTGCGCGAGGGGTTTGCATCGGGACTGCATGGTCCCGACGTATGGCTGGGCGACTCGCTCGCTTTGCTGGCGGGCATGCTCTGGGGCCTCACCACCGTTGTCATTCGTGCGACCAGCCTTGCGAGAACATCGGCAGAAAAACTGCTCTTCTATCAGGTCGCGGTCAGCGCGGTGACGTTGCCATTCGTATCGCTTGCACTCGGCGAAACGTGGAGTTTTCACTACAGCGCCTTTGCATGGGGATCGCTCGCGTTGCAGACGCTCGTCGGCGCGTTTGCGAGCTATCTCGCGTGGATGTGGATGCTCGGACATTACCCAGCCACCAAGATATCGGTGTTCGTTTTTCTCACACCGATGTTTGCGCTGTTGTTCGGCGCATTGTGGCTCAACGAAGTGGTCACCGTTGGGTTGGCGACGGCCCTCGCATTTGTTGCGTTCGGCATCGTTCTTGCGAACCGCAGGCCTGCGTGAGGCGCGCCGATAGCGTCGTTGCCGAGCTGCTGGGTCCGCAAGCGCTGTCGGGGCATGTCCGCGAAACGTCTGCTGGCGCATCTTGCGCACCGACCCCAACTCGACCGATTGGCAATTGAAACGCCAGGAAAGCTCGAGTGCGCGCACGGTTAGCATTGTGGCTCGCCCATCTCGATCTGCACGCAAGTCCATGACCCTCGAACTCTCCCGCCGCGCCCAATCCCTTGGCACCGAAAACGCGTTTGTCGTTCTCGCTGAAGTCAACAAGCTCATTGCCGAGGGCTACGACATCACGAGCTTCTGCATCGGGCAGCCGGATTTTCCTGCGCCGATGCATGTGCAGGAAGCGGGGCATGAGGCCATCACGCTGGGCAAGCATGGCTACACGCCGAGCGCGGGCATCCCGGAGCTGCGCGCTGCGGTGGCGACCTACATGGGCGACATGCGCGGCATCGAGATTGACGCCGATGACGTGGTGATCGGTGCGGGTGCCAAGCCATTTATCGCGTACACCATTCTTTCGGTGACGGATTACGGCGCGGGTGACGAGGTGATTTACCCGGTACCGGGGTTTCCGATTTACGAATCGCAGATCACGATTCACGGTGCGGTGCCGGTGCCGCTGTACCTGCGCGAGAGTCGCAATTTCGCGTTCGATCCGGCTGAGCTTGAGGCGAAGATCACGCCGAAAACGAAGCTCCTGATCCTGAACAGTCCACAGAATCCGACCGGCGGAATTCTCACTAAAACCGACCTCGAAGCCATCGCAGCAATACTGCGCAAACATCCGCAAATCTGGGTGTTTTGCGACGAGATTTATGGCCGCCTGACGTTCGAAGGCAGCTTTCAGTCGCTCGCCAGTTTGCCCGACATGCAGGAGCGCTGCATCATCAGCGACGGCGCTTCTAAAACGTGGGCGATGACCGGTTGGCGGATTGGCTTCACCGCGAACAAATTGCTGGCTCCGGCCTTCACCAAATGGGTCACCAACACCGACAGTTGCGCGAGCCATATTTCGCAATGGGCCGCAGTCGCGGCTGTGAGCGGCCCACAGCATGAAGCGGAAATGATGCGCTCGAAATTTCTGGAGCGACGCAATCTGATTGTGCCGCTCTTGAACGCGATTCCCGGCATTAAATGTCAGGCCAGCGGCGGCGCGTTCTACGCTTGGCCGAACGTGACCGAGCTGTGCGAAATGACCGGTTTGAGGGACAGCGAAGAGTTGCGCAAACGTTTGCTCTACGAAGCTGGCGTTGCAGTGCTGGCAGATATCCATTTCGGCCATCGTGTACCCGGTGACGGGCAACATATCCGCTTCAGCTACGCCACTCAAAACGAGAATATTGTGAAAGGTGTGCAGCGGATTGCGGACTGGGTGAAGCGCAGTACGAAGTGATCCGTGCCGACGCGATCGGTAGGAGCGACGAAATGTAGGAGCGAAGAAAGTCGCGAAACGCGGTGGCGAGGTGGTTCGCGACTTTCGTCGCGCCTACGGGGTTCAAGGTCGCTGCTTCAGCGGGACGCCTTGACCTCTCCAGTGGCACATCAGCTTTTTCATGAAAGCCCCATTACAAAGGGGCTGGCTGCATGAAATTGTAAAAGTCGATTTCCGTCGTTTCGCCGCTTCAGCCCAAGTTTAGGCGACGTTGCACGAAAAAGTTGTCTCCGGAGGATGACTATTTTTTCCGGATAGCTTAGGCTTTGAATAATCGTATTGACCTCTCTCACTGAATAGAAACCGTGATCGATCACCCGCAAAGAATCGCGCTACATAACGAAATTCACGCCCGTCCGCCGGAGCCGATGACGCCGCCGCTGGCGATTTCGCATGTAGTGATGCTATGCAATCCGGCTGAACGCGACGCAAGCCGCGCGCATCTGTCAACGCTGTTGCGTGATCATCATCTGCCCGCGCTTGACGACACCATCAGTCATTCGCGTCACAACCTTGGGGCATATCGCGTTCGCTGGGAGCGACACACTGAATTTGTGAGCTGGACGTTCCTGAAGCCGCTGGACGACGAGCCCACAGGCGAGCCGCCTGCCGCCACCGCATCGCTGCCGCAAGCATGGCTTGAGGGCCTTCCCGGACAGCGCCTGGTGGCGCTCAACCTGTGGGCGTTTTCGGGCACGACGCAGGACGATGAGGCACCCGATCCGCGCATCAAGCAACTGCTCTACGACGAAACGCTCGTCGGCTCGGCGGTGTCCGACGGTCGTTGCGAGGCGTACACCGATTTTGCGATTCACCCGGATGGCTATTCGCGAACACTGCTCTTCGTCGGCAATGCCACGCCGCGAGGACTCGGTCGCCTGATCCAGCGATTGCTGGAGATCGAGACATATCGCATGGCCGCACTGATGGGTTTTCCCGCCGCGCTGAAATCCTCTGGTGAGCTGGCGCAGGCTGAGCATGAGCTGGCTGAACTCGCCATCATGATCCCAACGATTCACCGGGAAGAAGAGCCGCAGTTGCTTGATCGACTCACCCGTCTGGCCGGCCAGATCGAGTCGCAATACGCCGCGCTGCATTCACGGTTTTCCGCGAGTTCGGCCTATTTTTCGCTGGTCGATCAACGCATCGCAGACCTCGGCGAAACGCGCATTGCTGGCCTCCAAACCTTCCGCGAATTTATGGATCGCCGCCTTAGCCCGGCGCGAAACACCTGTGAGTGGGCAGTGCGCCGACAAGACTCGTTGTCGCAACGCGTATCACGCATGAGTAACCTTTTGCGTACCCGCGTAGAAATCATGCAACAGCAGAACAGCGAAGCATTGCTGGCCACGATGAATCAGCGCGGCGATTTGCAGCTGAAATTGCAATCGACAGTGGAAGGCTTATCCGTTGCTGCAATCACGTACTACATCGTAGGGCTGATTAGTTTCGTCGCCAAAGGCATGCAAGCCTGGGGCTGGCCGTTGTCGCCCGAGTTGACTACGGCCATTGCCATCCCGGTTGTTGCCTTTAGCGTATGGTGGTCGATCCGGCGATTGCACCGGCGGATATTGGCGCAGCAGCGCGGGTAGCGCTGGCCACGCGGGTCCAGACCAAAGCGCGGGGTAGGGGAAAAACGCCTGCATTCGGTGAGAAATCCATGGCCCCGTCGCCGTAGCTATTTCACGGCACCACGCTAGTGGCACCCGAACCTGCGCCGATGGCCTGGTACACGGCCACGCTGTCTGCCAGTCGCTGGGCCTGTGCCACGGTCAATACGCGCCTTGCTTGCTGCGTCTGTTGCTGCGCGATGATCAGTTGCAGGTAACTGGCGGCACCGAGCTTGTATTGGTGCTCCATCGACTGCAACGACGCCTGAGCGGCGGAATCTGCCGCAGCGAGTGCTACCAGCGACTGAGCATCGTTTTCGACCGCACGCAGGGCATCTGCCACGCTTCGGAAAGACTCAAGGACGACCTGCTGGTAGTTGGCCGCCGCAACATCGAAAGCGGCGCGTGCTGCTCGCTTTTCAGCGGGTAGTGCGGGGTTAAACAGTGGCTGGGCGAGCTGTCCGACCAGACTCCACAACGCCGTGCTGCTACCGAACAGTGCCCCGAGGGTCAGCGCCTGAGAACCAAGATTGGCACTCAAGCTAAGTTGTGGATAGAGTCTGGCGACCGCTGCGCCGTAATCTGCGTTGGCCGCATGCAACAAAGCCTCCGCAGCCTGAATGTCCGGGCGCTGGCGCACTAGTTCCGAGGGCACTACGAGCGGTAGTTTGGCGGGCAGGGTGAAATCAGCCAGCGTAAACGCCGGGATGCCGCCCGCGCCAGGGGCACGGCCGACAAGCACGCTCAGTAGATGTTCCGTTTGTTGCAGCTGTTTGCGCAGCGTCGGCAATTCGGCGCGCGTTTGTTCCACCTGCGCCTGTAGGCTCAACACTTCATCGGGGGACGCCTGACCGATGCGCACGCGCTCCCGGGCCAGTTGCAACTGTTCGTCCTGCGCACGCACGATTTCGGTGGTTGCGTCAAACTGTCCGGCCAGACGTGCACGAGTGATGGCCGCCGTCGCCACGTTTCCGGCCACGGCCACGCGCGCCGCATTGAGTTCGAAGCGACGATAGTCCGTGCGAGCCGCTAACGCTTCAATTGCACGCCGATTGCCACCGGCCAGGTCGAGGTTGTAGCGCACGCCGACACTGGCGTTGTAGAGGCCGAATTGGCGTGCGTCACCGCTCAGCCCTTGGCTACTGGGGTTGAATTGCTGGCGCTGGGCACCGAGTCCGAGATCGACCTGAGGATATTGCGTCGAGCCGGACCGGGCGGCCTGAAGCTCCTGCGCCTGTCGCAAACTAGCGCTGGCGGCGGCCAACGTCGGGTTGGCCTGCAGCGCCTCAACGATCATCGCATCGAGCGCGGGAGAGCCCAAACTGCGCCACCATTGGGTGTCGATTGGAAGCCGTTCGACCAAGCGTTGTTCGGTGCCGAACTTCGCCGCAGTAGACGCCGTTCGGTCAGGCATCGTTGTGGTCGTGTAGCGCGTCGCATCGGGAACGGAGGGACGCTGAAAATCAGGTCCTGCGGTGCAGCCGCTAATACCCACGGCAAGCAGACTGGAGATCAGACAGGTTGTCGCAAATCTACGGCAGCGGCGACCCGATGTTTTGCATGCATTGGCGCGCGACATAGAAATTTTCATGGTCATGCCCGTTTGCCCCCTATGGCGGACGCCTTCTTACGCAACAACGCGCGCCAGGCGATGGCGGCGATCGTACCCCACACGATCGTGCGTATGCTCATGGCGATCACTGTGCGCATTTCATAAGCCCCATTGGCGTAGGTGTATGCGCCGAATGCCGCGAACACCAAGGCCGTCGCCGACGCGATAGCGATTGCCAGCCAGGGGGCCCAGCGCCGTTGCATCCAAAGACCAACGCCAGCGGCGACGTAGGCGAATCCCGCCACAAAGTTAAACCAGAGCACGAACGGCACATAGTTGCCCGCTGCGGTGAGCGCCGCCTCGTTGCCGAACAGAACTGCGCCGCCTTCCTTGATTGTTAGCAGGCCGAAGCCAATGGCGACCACGGAAATCGCCCATATCCAGATTCCGCGCGGTTTACTTGTTGTCATGGTGATTGCTCCCGGTTGATTGACGGTTTCTGACGATTTCGAGGAAACGGACGGGTGGTCATTCGAAGCCTCGCCCTTCGCCCGCTTCTTCATGGGTCACGCCATCGCGGATGTGATAAATGCGCTTGAAGGTAGGAATAATTTTTTCGTCGTGAGTGACGACGATGATGGCGGTCTCGTACTTGCGCGCCATGTCATTAAGAATGCGGATCACGGCCATGGCGCGCTCAGAATCCAGCGGCGCGGTGGGCTCATCCGCGAGGATCACTGGTGGACGATTGACCAGCCCGCGCGCGATTGCCACGCGTTGCTGCTCACCGCCGGAGAGCTGAGATGGCATGGCGCGCGCGCGGTGCTGAACATCGAGCGCGACGAATAGGTCGAGCGCACGTTTGCGGGCCTCGGCATTGGGAACGCCTGCGAGCATCGGCAGCAGCGCCACGTTGTCAGTGACATCCAAAAACGGGATTAGATACGGGGCCTGAAATACGAAGCCGATCTTGTCGCGCCGCAGCGCGCGTAGATCGCGGACCTTCCATTCGCCGTCGTAGATCACCTCATCGCCTAGCATCATTCGACCCGCCGTCGGATCAATGACGGCACCCAGGCATTTGAGCAGCGTGCTCTTGCCCGAACCGGATGGACCGATCAGCCCAACGACCTCGCCGGGGGCCACCTGCATGTCGACGTTTTTGAGCGCATCGACCGCGGTTTCGCCCTCGCCATAACGTTTTTTCAAACCTTCGATGCGAATGCCTTTGCCGTGCATGTCAGCCCCCAATCGCTTCGGCGGGGTCGACCTTGAGCGCCATGCGAATGGCGACGACGCTGGCCAAAATACAGATGATGAGTACGGCGAAGAAACCGGCGACGGTGTCGAGCGGCATCAACAGCACATATTTGGGAAACATCGGCGCGGCGAACGTCGCGGTGATCTTGCCGACCACAAAGCCGATCACACCAAGCGCGAGTGCCTGCTGCATGATCATCGCAGCGATGGTGCGGTTGCGGGTGCCGATGAGTTTTAACACCGCGATCTCGCGGATTTTGTCCATGGTCAACGTGTAGATGATGAAGGCAACAATCGCAGCGCTCACTACGGCCAGAATCATCAGGAACATGCCGATTTGCTTGGCTGACGTGGCGATCAACTTGCCGACGAGAATGTCCTCCATCTGCGCGCGCGTGTAGACCGTCATGCGTTTCCAGCGACGGATGGATTCAGCCACGTCGTCGGGCGCGTGGCCGGGCTTTAGCGTGACCAGCACGGCGTTGACGAACGCGTTGGTACTCTGTGAGGCTATGACGGCATCGAGCAGGCCGGGAACTCCGGGTCGGTTGAATGCGGGGTTCGCTTCGGTGCGGCGTCGGCTTTGCCAGATGGCGTCGTTGTCCTTGAGAAATTGAGCTTCCTGAGCGTCCTTGAGCGGAATGAACACCATTGGATCGCCGCTCGACGACACCATGCGGCGGGTGAGTCCTACGATGCTGTAGTGATTGCGCCGGATGGTGATGCGATCACCCAGCTTAAATCCGGTAGCGATATCGGCCACCGCTTCGTAGTGACTGCGGGTGATTTGTCGCCCTGTCACGAGATACGGCGGCCATCCCGGCGTGGCTCCTAGTTCGCCGGGCGCTATGCCGACGACCATGGCGCGCACGTCGCTCTCGCTTTCGCCACCGCCCCCACCTTTGCGCACCTGCATGGTCAGATAGGTCACGTTGGCCGCCCGGGCGACGCCCGGCATGGCGAGGATGGTGCGATAGGTGCCATCGTTGACGCTGGACGACTCGGCGTAGGGGCCCAACGTGTTTTTTTGCACCACCCAAAGATCAGCACCGCTGTTATCAAGCAGGGCTTTGCCGTCGTCAACCATGCCGCGGTAAACCCCAGCCATAACCAGAGTGACACCGATCAGCAGGCCGAGACCGACGCCAGTGAAGACGAACTTCCCCCATGAATGGAGAATGTCGCGCCCCGCCAGACTGATCACGGGGACACTCCCGGGATGCGGTCAACCACATGGATGCGGCTGCGTCCGGTCAGTGCCTTTTCGCTATAGGTCACGATCTGGTCCCCGCTCTTGATGCCTCTACGCACCTGCACGTAACCGTTAAGGTCGGCAGCGCCGAGCGTGACTGGGGAGAACTGCAGATCACCCGCCACGATTTGCCAGACTCCCACTTTATCGCCGTTGCGGCGGACGGCGGCGTTAGGTATGAGTGCGGCGGCGGGGAGGGCGGGGAGATCAACCGTCACTTCGGCCAGCTCACCCAACGGCGGCAACGGCTGCGGAATGGCCTCGAAGAGCACTTTTGCGAGTGTTTCCTCGGTGACTGCGTCGGCCTTGGGTTCTACCCGCAGGACGCGACCGTTAAGCGTCTGTCCGCTACGCGAACGCAATGCGATACGGGCTGGCAGTCCGCCCGCCAGACCCGCTGCGCTGATTTGATCGAAGCGCGCATTGATCCACACGCTTTTTGGGTCGATCAATTCCACCACCGCCTGGCCAGCCACGATGGTCGTGCCGGGATCGGCATCGCGCGCGGCGATCACCCCGTCGACCGGCGCGATCAGGCGCAGATTGCTCCGTTGCGCAACCACGGCGTCGCGGTCGGAACGAGTCCGGACGATCTCTTCCCGTGCACCAGATAGCGCGGCCTCGGCAATCTGCAGTTCCTGCCGTTTCGTGGTGACGATTTCCTCGCTGGTCGAGCGCGCTGCTAGCAATTGCTCGTAACGATGCGCTTGGGTTTGGGCGTAGGTGTGGCGCGCTTCTGCCTCGCGCAACACGGCGTCCGCCCGCTTGAATGTTGCCCCCTGTGAGCGCACGCGATCATCGAGATCGACCGGCTCCATTTCACCGAGCACCTGTCCGGCCTTCACCAGGTCGCCAACGTGCACGTCCAGGCGTTTGATCCTTCCCGCAAAAGTGGGACCGATCTTGTAGGTATAGCGGGCCTCAACCGTGCCTACGCCGAACAGCGCCGGCGTGACCGCCCGTGACTCCACCGTTGCTACCGTCACCGCCACCGGCGCCAGCGGGCCAGAGTGCAGCCCAACGTAGATGAAAATGGCAAGCAGTGGGACGATGACGGCCAGCAGCGCTATGGTGCGGCCTTGTACGGGCAGACGTTTCATAGTTCTCTCCCGATGCCGCGCCGATAGATTGCAAATACGCGGGGCGCGTCGCGGCGAATGCGCGCCATGTCGCCCGCAAGGAGCGATTGCATGACGAGTCCTTGAATCGTGCCGATAAACAGCGTGGCCGCCGCCCCGTTGTCCAGCGAGGGTGACAACTCGCCGCAATCTTTGCCCTTTTCGATGAGGCAATGCAGGCGCTCTCCGTAGCGCTGAATCAATGTTTGCACCGTACGCTTGGCCAGCGTCAACTCGGCGCGCTGAAGCTCGCCAAACATCATTCTGGGAACGCCAGGATGCTCAGAGACGAACCCGACATGACTCAAGAACATGGCCTCCATAGCCGCGAGGGGCGATTCGATTCCCTGTGCTGAACGGTCGATCCGTTCCAGAAGACTCTCCGTCACCCACTCCATGACGGCCTGCCAGATGGCCTCTTTGTTGGGGAAGTGGCGAAACAGTGCGCCTTGCGTCAAGTTCATGTGTTTGGCGATGGCCGCCGTGGTGATTTCGCTCGGGTTTTGCAAACCAGCGAGCTCGACCACGGACTCCACCGTCACGGCACGACGCTCGTCTGCCGGAAGATTCTTTGCACGAGAAATCACGTTGGCACATCACATAAGATAGTAATTGATTACTATCTTATCATTGAAGCAAAACCTGCGAGTCGGATTTGCGGCGGCGATCAGTTCCTACGGTGAGCAGACGCACGCCAAACGTGAACTGGCTGAACTCGTCACCTCTATTGCAACAATTCGCCGTTAAGAAGAGCCACAATCGATGGATAGGCTCACACGCCTCGCGGGCCAAATCGAATCGCAATACGCTGCGCTGCACTCCAGATTTTCGGCAAGCGCCGCCTACTTTTCGCTCGTAGATCCCAGCATCGGCGAGTTCGGCGAAATGCGCATTCCGTTCCTGCAAACCTTTCGCAATTTCAAGGATCGCCGCTTGAGTCCAGCACGCAACATCTGCGAGTGGGCCGTACACCGACGAGGTTCGCTGTCGCAACGCGTTTCGCGCACGAGCAACCTGTTGCGCACCCGCGTCGAGGTGATGCAACAGAAGAATAGTGAAGCGCTGCTCGCCACGATGAATCATCGCGGGGATTTGCAGCTCAAACTGCAATCGACGGTGGAAGGTTTGTCGGCTGCGGCGATCACGTGTCACATCTTCGGGCGTATCAGTATTGTCGCGACAGGCATGCAAACCTGAGGCTGGCCGTCGTCGCCCGAGATCACCGCGGCGGTCGCGATTCCCTTCGTCGCGCTCGGCGTATGGTGGTCGATCTCGCGATTGCATCAGCGCATATTGGCGCATCAGCGCGGGTAGTGTTTCGGCGAAAACTCGCTTTAGTCGCCTATTCGTACGCAAATCCCACCCGATCAGGTAGGGCCGAAATCCCGATAAATCCGCACCATCGGACGTAAGACCAAAAAGCCTCAGGGGTGCGTGATGAATTCGACGTTTGCTTCTTATTGTTATGTTGTGCGGCGCGCGGTGTTGTCCGCCCTGGTTGGCTCGGTATGCGCGTTCTTTGCGGGTCAAGCACAAGCTGCGGCTACCGCCATTGCCTCCGGCTCGAATCACTCGTGTGTTGTCACCTCGGCGGGTGCCGTGCAGTGTTGGGGCGACAACCGGAACGGGCAGCTTGGCGACGGTACGACAACGCCGCGCGCGGCACCGGTGACGGTGTCCGGCATCGCAAGCGGGGCTGTCTCTGTCAGCGTCGGAGGCAATCACAGTTGCGCGAGGATGTCTGATGCTTCGGTGCGCTGCTGGGGACAAAACTACGACGGCGAACTTGGCGACGGAACGACAACGCAGCGGCTAACGCCGGTGACAGTGACCTCACTCGGCACCAACGCGGCATCGATTGCGACGGGCTGGTCTCATAGCTGCGCGGTCACAACCAGCGGCGGCTTGAAGTGTTGGGGGCGCAATGGTTACGGTGAACTGGGCGATGGTTCCACGACTAGCCGCAGTGTCGCCACCGACGTCGTTGGGCTGGCCAGTGGCGTCACTAAGGTTACTGGCGGTTATCTGCATACCTGCGCGGTGACCACTGCCGGCGCGCTAAAGTGCTGGGGCACTAACAACTACGGACAAATTGGCGACAATAGTGTCGCTGGTACGGTGCGCACGTCTCCCGTAGATGTGCTTGGCATGGGCTCCGGGGTTGTGTCGACGGCGTTGAGCGCGTATTCGTCGTGCGCGTTGACCACGGCGGGTGGCGTCAAGTGCTGGGGCTACAACGGTGCTGGTGGCGTAGGCGATGCCAGCTATACCCATCGCGCCACGCCGGTAGACGTTACGGGCCTGACCAGCGGTGTGACGGCAATCGCAGCCCATTCGTACCATGTGTGTGCAGTGACTACAGTCGGCACCGTCAAATGTTGGGGCTACAACGACGTCGGGCAGCTTGGTAACGGGACAACTGGATCGAGCAATACCCCGCAAACCGTGCTCGGACTTTCCGCTCATGTGGTTGGCATTGCAGCCGGCGAGCGGACATCGTGCGCGCTGACCTCGAACGCAGTAGGCGGTGGCGTCATGTGCTGGGGTCTCAATAGCTTCGGGCAGATGGGCGACAACAGCGGTGTCAATGCACTGTCCCCCGGCGATGTCGTTGGATTGTCGTCCGGGGTCGCGTCGATTTCTGCGGGCTATGTCGGGCATGTCTGCGCGGTCACCACGGCAGGTGGCGTTAAGTGTTGGGGGCAAAATCAGAACGGACAATTAGGCGATGGAAGCACGCTCAGACGGTTGACGCCTGTCGACGTGACGGGGCTTGCCAGTGGCGTCGCAGCCGTCGCGGCTGGCAACATTCACACCTGTGCTTTAACTATCGCAGGAGGCGTAAAGTGTTGGGGAGGAGGCTACGTGGGCGATGGAACGGGCTACACGCGCCTGACACCGGTCGACGTGGCCGGTCTTACAAGCGGAGTGGCGGCGATTAGTACTTTGGGTTCCAACACCTGTGCATTGACTATCGCAGGCGGCGTCAAATGCTGGGGCCTCAACTCGTCTGGCGAATTGGGCGATGGTTCCACCACGCAGCGGCTGATCCCCGTCGATGTGAGCGGATTAACCTCGGGTGTCGCCGCTATTTCAATGGGTGCCAACCACGCTTGCGCTGTCACCACGGGAGGCGCAGGGCTCTGCTGGGGTTCCAACGACCTCGGCAGATTGGGAACTAACAACACGGTGAGTAGCCTCGTTCCAGTGCCAGTTGTTGGCCTGGAAAGCGGTGTCGCGGCTATCTCAGCTGGTGGCGCCCACACCTGCGCTAGAACCACGGCGAATGCTTTGCAGTGCTGGGGTTACAACGGTAACGGTCAATTGGGCGACAACTCTTATTCCAGTCGACTGGTGCCAACCGCCGTCACGAGTTTTAGTGCCGGTGCGGCCACAGTTAAGTCGGGTGGTACGCACACGTGTGCGATTAACAGTAGCGCCTCCGCAATGTGTTGGGGGGAAGGGGGAATGGGACAAATTGGCAATGGCCTGGCTTCCTCATACATCGCGCCTACGCCGGTGCCAGCCCTCGCGGGCAACACTAGTGCCATTTCAACCGGCTACAGCCACACTTGTGCGGTAACCACTGGCGGTGCCGCGCGCTGCTGGGGAGACAATACCAACGGGCAATTGGGGAACGGCACCATCACCGGCAACCGCTCTCAGCCAGGCGCATCGGTAGTCGGTTTCGCGACCTCGATTACCTCGCTCACATCTGCGCCAAATCCCTCCAATTTCGGCAGCAACGTCACGCTCACGGCGACCGTGCTTGGCACATCACCGACCGGCAGCGTTGCTTTTTTTAATGGCGCAACGAGCATCGCGGGCTGCGCCTCTGTGGCGGTCAGCGCCGCTGCGGCGAGCTGCACGGTGAGCACTCTGCCAGTGGGTTCGCGTAGCCTTTCAGCAACGTACAGCGGCGACGGTAGCAACCCCGCAAGCAGCTCACCGCCGGTCACTCACGTCGTCAATCCACCGCCCGCCAGCATTGCGCTCGTGTCATCGACGAACCCGTCAATCGCAGGTCAAGGCGTTAGCTTCACGGCGACGATAAGTGGCGTTAATCCGAGCGGAACCGCTACTTTTTACGATGGCGCAACTGTCATCGCTGGGTGTGCGGGGATGGCTCTTTCTGGCGCAAATTCGAGTCAAGTCAACTGCGGCCCCACGAGTGCGCTCAGTAATGGAAATCACACCGTCACAGTTAGCTATGCAGGCGATGCCAACAACGCTGCAAGCGCAGCCGTACTGGTACAAACCGTCACCCAAAGCGCAGCAGCGAGCAGCCCGTCGGTGGTGGTGGGGAGCAACCACACCTGTGCGTTATCCAGCGGCGGCATCGTTAAGTGTTGGGGTGACAATGAGTATTACGGACAGTTGGGCAATGGCAGTGGCGTGAAGAGCGCGCAGCCGATTGCGGTTTCGGGCTTGGGCGCTGGCATACGGGCGCTCGCCGCTGGGTCTAATCACACTTGCGCGATTACCGCGACGAGCGGCGTGATGTGTTGGGGTGACAACAGCTATGGGCAGTTAGGCGACGGCAGCATTCTTGGTAGAACGACACCCGTCGCGGTCGCCGGGCTGTCGGCAACCGCTGTCGCCATTGCCGCTGGGAGTAATCACTCTTGTGCGCTGCTGTCGACGGGTGCGACGCAGTGCTGGGGTAACAACTCATCTGGCCAGCTCGGCACAGGTGCGACCTCGCCTTCGCCACAGGTGACTCCCATTTCGGTGTCCGGCTTACCTTCGGGGACTGTGACTATCGCGGCGGGTGGCAACAACACCTGTGCGTTGGGCGCCACGGGTGGCGTCAAATGCTGGGGGAGTGCAAGGGTCGGCGATGGCACGACGAGTTCACGTAGTTTGCCCACCGACGTGGTCGGCCAATCTAGCGGCGTCGCAGGGATCTCGGTGGGTAGCAGTCACTCCTGCGCGCTGCAAACCAGCGGAGCATTGCAGTGCTGGGGCTTCAACGGGAGCGGCCAACTCGGAGACGGTACGAATACGACGCGCACCGTGCCCACCGCTGTCTCGGGACTGGGCGGCGCGGCCTTGCGCGTGACCGCAGGTCCCAGCACAACCTGCGCCATCCTTGTGGGCGGTGGGCTCAAATGCTGGGGGTCGGGTATTTACGGCAAGGTAGGCAACGGTGCCAACCTGTCCGTGAACGTCGCTCCGGTGCCTGTGACTGGGCTAGCAAACGGTGTCGCATTTGTCGCCGTCGGTCAGTCGCATGTTTGCGCATTAACCGAGGGCGGTAGCGTGCGCTGCTGGGGACGCAACACGGAAGGGCAGTTGGGCGAAGGTGTGTTTGGGTTCGCGCTGACTCCCACACCGGTACAGACGCTTTCCGCAGGCGTATTCGGGATCGTCGCTGGAGGCTTTCATGCGTGCAGCATCGACGCCGCGGGTGCGATGAAATGCTGGGGCTCACGAAGCTCCGGCGCGGTCGGTGATGGTGTAATCTCCAATATTTCGGTGACGGCTCCTGTGGCGGTGTCCGGCCTTTCGGGAGCGGTGGCTCAGATGGCAGGCGGCTTTTCGCACACCTGCATACGAACGACGGCCAACGCGTTGCAATGCTGGGGCGGCAACAACCAATACGGTCAGCTTGGCGACGGCACGACCACGACGCGAGCGGTGCCAGGTTCGGTGTCCGGCTTTCCGACGACAATCAGCGTGGCGGGCGGCTATTTCCATACCTGCGCGGTGACTCCCATTGGCGGCGCCAAATGTTGGGGGTCGAACAACTCGGGACAGCTAGGTAATGGTACGACCTCCTTCTCGGCGCAGGCCACGCCAGTCGACGTGACCGGTCTTTCGAGCGGTGTGGCGGTGGTGTCGGCAGGTGGTAACAACACGTGTTCGTTGTCGACGGCTGGCGGCGTCAAGTGCTGGGGTGATAACCACTCCGGACAACTTGGCGACGGCAGCACGACGAGTCGATCTGTGCCTGCTGATGTATCCGGGCTGACTTCAGGCGTCATCGCGGTCGCGGTTGGCGCCGCGTCTTGTGCTCTGATGACGGGTGGCGCAGTGCAGTGCTGGGGTGACAACTCTTCCGGTGCTGTGGGTGATGGAACCAACATCAATCGAACAACGCCAGTGACCATATTGGGGCTGGGTGGGGCGGCCACAGCAATTGGGGTGAGCGGTGCTCACGCTTGCGCGCTGATGGCCACGGGCGGAGTCAAGTGCTGGGGGGCTAACTACTACGGTCAACTCGGTGATGGGTCAATCGTTTCCCGTAACACGCCGGGAGATGTCCCTGGATTGACCAGCGGTGTCATCGCCATCGCTGTCGGAACCCAATTCAACTGTGCACTGCTTAGTACCGGTGCCGTGAAATGCTGGGGTGACAATCAGGGGGGCCAGATCGGTGACGGCACGGTCGGTTATCGCACTACGGCAACCGGTTACGTGTTGCAGCCGAGCCTCACGCAGCCGCTCGCCGTCGCGGATGGGCCCACAGTTACCGCCGCCGTGGACGGCGCGCTGATCGCTCGCTATTTGTCAGGGCTGACCGGAAGCGCTGTGACGTCCGGTTTGACGACGGGCGGTTCTCTGCGCACTGATCCCGCGCAAGTTGCCGCGTATCTTGACGCCATTCGTCCGTTGCTCGATATTGACGGCGACAATCAATTCAGTCCGCTGACCGATGGCTTGTTGCTGATTCGCTACATGTCGGGTGTGCGTGGCGATGCGTTGATCACTGGCGTTGTGGGTGTTGGTGCATCTCGGTCGACCGTCGTGGCGATTGAGGCGTATCTGGCAACGTTGTTACCGTAAGTTCTTTCCTGCGGCGAGGGCGTTCGGCAGTACCGCCCTCACTCCGACCCGCCCCGCTTGCGCGAGCGGGTGAGGAGCTTGCAAGATCTAAACCGGACGGACTGCTGCGAATTTCAATCCAGCGTCAAGGTCAACACTCGAACCAAATCCGCCTGTCTTGACGTCTTTGTCTTCACGAATACGGCGTCGAGGTGAAAGTTCGCGGTGCTGTGTGCGACGCCGAGAATTCGCGCGGCAGCCACGCAGGAGTTTCCTTGCAGGATGAGCGTGGCGAGCCGTGCCTCGGCGGGCGTGAGGTCGAATGCGGCTTGCCAAAGATAGGGGTCGGGTTCGGGCATGGACGGGCTGCCGTGAACGCTCAGCATGAACTGCCTGTGAATGCCGAACGCGTGCATTGACGTTGGTGGATCGAAGGCGATAAGGCTGACAGCGAAGGAGTCGCGTTGGCCACCGCGCAGACGCACCAACGCGCGCTCGCCCGCAACGCCCTTGCTCATCGTGCGGCGCAAATCCGCTATGGCGCAGGTGAGCGCAAATTCGTCATCAGCCCGGGTAGCTGCAAGATGGCCGTCACGCTCGAACAACACTTCACGGCGCTCCAGGAGGGCCAGTCCCTGACGATTGGCCAATGAGATCGCGCGCGCATCGTTGATGACCACGACGGGGCGCTTGATGTGCTCGATGAGTTTTCGCGCGGCGACGTCGGCGGTGGCATGTTTGCGGTTTTTGCGAAAAAGTCTGACCGCCTCCATCAAGTGCGGCACGATGACGCGCAGATACTCCCTTTGCGCTACGCCAAAGCCAGCGCTGTCGCGCGGCATGACTGCAACAAGCAAAACAATCTCATGTACATCTTCGTAAAGCCTGACTGTAGCTGTGCAGCGGCAGTTCTCTGATGTGAGCAGATCCCGGTAATACGGGTTGTTGTCAAACACGTCTACAGGAAATTCGTCTTGATCAATGAGCCACTGGCCCAGCGGACGACTCATCAAGAGAGGGATTCGAGGGTCGACCTGATGATAGTGACGAATGTATTCCAGCTCTAGGTCCCCGCTTACACCTGCCGAGCCGAACGTGAAATTAAATCCGCCATTGCTCGAATTGATCCCCACCATTTGCCCACCGCGGGCGCTCAGGCAATCCATGACCTGGCTCAGCGCACTCTCCCAGGATCGCTCACCACTTGCAGCACCGTAAACAGCGGCAATCGATTGATCTTGAAGCGACGCGAAATGGCTGTCGGTTGGCATGGATGTGTCGCACACTGGAGGGGGGATATGGACGCCTGTATATCCTACGATTGAACGACAGTCAATGCGGGTTGGCTGTGTGGCTGGGGCCGTGTTGCGTACTCGGCCTCAAGGCGTCAACTTTTACCTGCAACTACCATTTAGCGGGGTGTGGCGCGATTCACTGCACAGGTCGAGCTAAGTCATTTTATGGACGCAGGCTGAGATAAGACGCCATTCCATAAAAAAGCTGTAACGTATCCGATGCTTTACATTGCCTTGCAAATTTCCGCCATTTTGCTTTGCAAAATCATGCTCTTGGCATACACTTCTCAAGCAATTTTGTAGATTCAGGACGAGTCCCGCGTACGTCTCAAGCACACTTTGTGCTGAGCGCGGTGAGCGGGCTTGGGTCTTTGACGCGAGGCGACAAAAGCATGACAGCGATGGAGAAGACGATGGCGAAGCTTGGTGCAACACAACTTGTTTCAACGCGGCGTTCTACGCATGTACCCTATGGCGCCCGCGTGCACCGGATTGTTTCGCTGGCGGCGCTCGCGGGGATAACGATCGCCGCTTCTGTCTCTAACCTCGCTACTGCCGCCACCATTGATTTCAAGCTGAATCCTGAGTTGAAGGGGCGCGAGCAGCGCATGGCCAACCAGATGGCGTCTTCCCTCGGCTTGCCTTCGCCAACCCGCGGCGCCAACGGCAGCTACACTCTAACGGTCAATAGTGACACGCAGGCGAACGCAGCGGCGATTGCTTTGCGTGAACGCGGCAGCGTGCTGTGGGCTCAGGTGGCGACAATTGATGCGCCATTGACAACCAAAGCCCCTGAGACTGAATACCACGGTCGCATGTTGGCCTTGACGTTGAATAACCCGGCGACTGCGGCGACGACGGTAGAGCGGCTCGCGACAAAAACTGGTCAGGCGTTGAAACTGAAACGGGTAACAGCAGGCAACCGGGCGATGGTCGTGCTGCCTGCCGGAACGACATCGGCTTCGCTTGCAGCGGTTGCCGTGGCGGCGACGGCCGATGCTGGGGTGGCGACCGCGGAACGCGTCCGCGTGTTCCGTCACCAATGGATTCCGAATGACACCATGTACGGTCAGCAATGGGCGCTGGGCGAAGGCGTTGGCGGCATTCGCGCTGCGAAAGCTTGGGACGCGACGCCGTCGGGCTCGGTCGCCGTGGCCGTCATCGACACCGGCATTCGTTCACATCCCGATCTCGACGCCAAGCGGATGTCTGGCTACGACATGGTCAGCAACACGTTCATTGCCAATGACGGTGGCGGGCGCGATAGCGACCCTACCGACGGTGGCGATTTCGACGATGCGCTCGATTGCGGTAGCGGCGCCTATGACTTCATGAGCTCATGGCACGGCACCCACGTCGCGGGCATCATTGCTGCGAGCACCAACAACGGCGACGGCATGGCGGGCGTCGCGCCGAACGCACGCATCGTTCCGGTGCGCGCCCTGGGTCGTTGCGGCGGCACGGCTGAGGACGTCGCGGATGCGATTCGCTGGGCGGCGGGCGTACCGGTTGCTGGCGTGCCCAACAATCCCAATCCGGCGCGTGTGTTGAACCTGAGCCTCGGCGGAACCGGCCCGTGCAGCGCCAACGAACAGTCGGCGGTCGACGGCGCGCTGGCGCGTGGTGCAGTAGTCGTCGTTGCTGCGGGTAATGACGCGACGCTGGTGTCCGGTTTTGCGCCAGCTAACTGTAAAGGCGTTGTCGCGGTCGCGGCGTCAAATTTATTGGGTGATTTGTCGAGCTTCAGCAATTTTGGCCGCGCAATTTCGATCTCTGCACCGGGCGGCGATTCGGGCAATTTGCCGGGCATCATTTCGACGTTGAATGGCGGCATCACGCTGCCCGGCGTGCCCAGCTACGCGACCTACATGGGCACCAGCATGGCTGCGCCGCATGTGGCCGGTGTCGTCGCCCTGATGCTGACGCGCGACCCGACGCTGACGCCGGGACAAGTACTTAATCGCTTGCGTGCAGCGTCCCGCACGTTTCCGACCGGTTCCGATTGTGCGGTCGCCGTGGGTGCATGTGGCACCGGATTGCTCGACGCATGGAGCGCGGTGTCCAGCGTGACGTCCACCCGCGTCGCGACGGATGTTGCAGCGACGTCTGACCGCACGCGCCTTATCGAATTGCGCGACGGCGTCACCGGGCGTTATGCCTTGATCGCGGATCCGGTTGAGTTAATGGAAATGCTCGGCGGCGTGCGCGGTGGCGCATGGACGCGAACGGGGCTGTCGATGGACACATTCAGCTTCACGGCGCAATTTAACGTGATCGCGCTGGCGCAGCCTGTGTGTCGCGCGCGATTGGTCAATGGCGGCGCTTATGTGTACAGCGCCAGCACCGAAGATTGCAAAGCCTATGCGGCGAATTCGGGTTGGGCGGTTGATGGCATGGTGTTTCAGGCTTCGTTCCCGAATAATTTTGGCTGCACGGTCGGTAGCGTCCCAGCTTATGAAATGATGCGCGAGGACGGCTTGGGCTTCAACCTGCGCACGCTGATGGATGCCACTGAGTTCGCGCGTATGTCCGAGGCTGGCTGGTTGGTTTCGCGCATCGCCTTTTGCGTGCCGGATTCGGTGAGCGGCTCCTAGTTTGCCACCTGCGATAAACTTTAAAGCATATGAAAAAAACGATTGTCTGCTGTTGCGCCTGTTGCTGCTCTTGTCGGGGTCGTGCGTTCGTTTGCCCGCTCGTCAGCCTTTAGCGAGTTGTTTTAGTCCCAATCAAAGGCTGCCCCGTGCAGCCTTTTTTGTACCTTCTTTCTGACCAAGTATGTCTATCGAACTCTACGATACCTGGACGCGCTCGCAGCGCGAATTCACGCCACTGACACCGGGCGAAGTGGGTCTCTACACCTGCGGGCCAACGGTCTACAACTATGCCCACATCGGTAACCTTCGTACCTACCTGTTTGAAGATGGCCTCGTTCGCACGTTGAAGTTAAACGGCTACCGCGTCAATCACGTCATGAACATCACTGACGTGGGGCATCTGGTGTCTGACGGCAACGACGGCGAAGACAAGATGGAGGCTGGGTCACGCCGTACTGGGCAGACAGCGTGGACAATTGCGGCGCTGTACACCGACGCGTTCCGTGCTGATCTGAAATTGCTGAATATTGTTGAGCCGGATATCTGGTGCAAGGCTACCGATCACATCCCAGAGCAGATCAGTTTCATCGAAGAAATTGAGAAGAAGGGCTATGTCTATCGCACCAGCGACGGCATTTATTTTGATACGTCGAAACAGTCCGACTATGGCTATCTCGGTCGTCTCGATATCGCCGGATTGCAGGCGGGCGCACGCGTCGATTTAGGCGAGAAGAAGAACCCGACGGACTACGCGTTGTGGAAATTTTCGGCACCTGAAGATCATCGTCAGATGGAATGGGATTCGCCCTGGGGACGAGGCTTTCCCGGTTGGCACATCGAGTGTTCGGCGATGGCGCACAAGTACCTTGGCGCGTACTTCGACATTCATTGCGGTGGCGAGGATCACATCACAGTCCACCATCCGAACGAGATTTCGCAGACCGAAGCCGCGTACGGAACACGGCTCGCGAACTTCTGGATGCACGGCTATTTCATCCTGCTCAACAGCGCGAAGATGAGCAAATCGAGCGGCGAATTTTTGCGCGTTCAAGTGTTGATCGACAAGGGCTACGACCCGATTGCCTATCGCTATCTGTGCCTCACCGCGCACTATCGTTCGCAGCTTATGTTCAGTTGGGACGCGCTTGATGCGGCGCAGACGGCACTGGATCGGATGCGCGTGAACGTCGTCGCGCTGGGTGAGGCGGCGGCGCAACCGCACGCGGATTTCGTGGCACGCTTCATGGCGATGTTGAACGATGATTTGAACTTTCCGCAGGCGCTGGCGCTTGCGTACGAGCTGCTGAAATCAGAACTCGCGCCGGGCGTAAAGAAAGCGACCCTGCTCAAGTTCGATGAAGCGTTCGGTCTCGGTCTTGGTGCGTGGGTTCCGAAGACGGTGGATGTGCCGGGTGATGTTCGCGCTGTAGCGGATTTGCGGTGGGCCGCACGAAATGCGAAAGACTGGGGCGAGGCAGACCGCTTGCGCGGTGAACTTACCGCGCTTGGTTGGACGATGAAAGACGGCAAGGACTCGTATACGCTTGCTAAGGTTTGACGCGGGACGATTCGGAAAACACGAGGCGTTGTTGTGGGAGCGGCTTTAGCCGCGATAGGCCGCGTAGAGACGCAACCGTTGATCGCGTCTAAAGCCGCTCCCACAGTACGGACGTCGCTTCAACTAACGAAAGGCGCAGCATGGCAACCCCAGTTAAGACCAAACGTCCGACAGCGCTTGGCACAGCCCTCGCCGTGGTGCGCACCGCGACTGATCTCGCAAACAACGCCAGCACGGCCCTGCGTATCGCGCAAAGTATCGGCTCCACCATAAAAGCAACCCGTGAAGTGCAGCAAATTTCGCTGTCTGATCTGGCGAAGCGGGCAGGCGTGTCGAAGTCCGTCGTGAGTCGCATCGAGGCGGGTCTCACGAGCCCTACAGCGGTGATGCTGGCCAAACTGGCCGAAGGCATGACAGTCTCGATGTCCGCGCTGCTACGAGGCGATATGGGCCCGCCGGTGCACATTCAAACCGCTGCGGAACAGCCGATTTATCAAGACCCAAAAACCGGGTTGATGCGCAAGACTTTGTCACCGGTCAGCCCGGACGCATTGGTCGAAATCGTTCACAACAGTCTGCCCGCACGCAAATCTACCGGAAAATTTCCCGCACATTCGCTCGGTACACAAGAACACATCGTCGTGCAGGTGGGCAAGATCGAGGTGACGGTCGGCAGACGAATCTTCATGCTCGAAGCGGGCGATGCAGCGCAGTTCGCTGCGGATAGCGAACACGCCGTACGTAATGCGGGCACCAGAAAGGCAGAGTGGTTATTGGTCATTCATTCGCTGCCGAGGGTGTTGAAACGTTAGCAGACGATATGTAGACGCGGCCGTGCGATTCGCAGCCCCTGTAGGAGCGGCTTGCCGCGACCCAAATCTCGTAAGCAAAATGAGCCGCGAAAGGGCAGGTTGGTCGAAGCAAGCCGCTCGTACAAGGCGCGGTAGCCAAAATTATTCATACGGTATATTCGTTCGATATAAAGAACGATAAAGTAGTATTTTGTGAACCCGCAATCCTCCGGCCTGATACTGGGCGCGATCGGCGTCCTCATCTTCAGTCTCACCATGCCGATGACCAAGATCGCGATGGCGGGGGATGTGTTGTCGCCGTGGTTTGTGTGGGCGGGGCGCGCGGTACTGGCCGCGCTGGCTGGCATTGCGTACTTGCTAGCGACGCGCGCGCCGATGCCGCCGCGCAAGGCGTGGTTGCCGCTCGCCGGAGCTACGGTCGGCATTGTGTTTGGTTGGCCTTTGCTCAACACCATTGCGTTGCAAACGGTTCCATCAAGTCATGCAGCCGTAGTGAACGGTATCCTGCCGCTATCGACTGCGGTCATTGGAGCGTGGCTCAATCGTGAGTCGTTGTCGCGGCAATTCTGGTGGTGCGCGATTGCGGGAACATTGCTTGTCTGTGGTTACGCATGGATACGCGCGCAGGGTGAGCTGCATTCCGCCGACTCGTTGATGCTGGTGGGCGTTTTACTCGGTGGGTTGGGCTATGCGTCTGGTGCGATTGCGACGCGTTACCTGACGGGGCCACAGGCGATTTCGTGGGCTTTGATTCTTGGTCTACCGGGAACGCTTGCGCTTGCTTTCTGGAGTGCGCCAGCACATCCCGAAGCCGCGTCGGTCTCTGCGTGGTTTGCATTTGTGTATCTCGGTTTGATGAGCCAGTGGATCGGATTTTTCTTCTGGTATCGCGGGCTGGCGGTGGGCGGCATTGCCCGCGTGAGTCAGGTGCAGTTGATGCAGTTATTTTTCACGCTAGCATTCGCTGCATTGCTGCTGCGAGAATCGATTGAACCTGCGATGTTTGTGGTGGCGCTGTTGACTGTTGCTCTGATTGCGATTGGGCGAAACGCGGGTCGTCGCTAACCCCCATATTCATCATGTACCTACCTAAACACTTTGAGTCCCCCGATCGCGCGCTGACGCTTGAAGTCATGCGCACGCATAACTTCGCGACGCTGACTTCGGTGGACGCAGTGGGCGCGCCGTTTGTCACTCATCTACCGGTTGCATTGACGGAAGAGGGCGATGACGTTGTGCTGCATTTTCATATGGCAAAAGCTAATCCACACTCCGCGATACTGCGTGAAAAGCGCGCGTCGATGGTTGCGTTCCTCGGGCCACATGCCTACATGTCGCCGAGCGTTTATGCCGATTTACGACGTGTGCCGACGTGGAATTACATTGCGGTGCATGCTTATGGCGAGCCGACTGAACTTGAGACCAATGACGCGAAAGACGCGTTGCTGAAATCACTGATCGCCATTCATGAGCCCGCTTATGCCGATCAATGGCGCGCGCTGGATGAGAAATATCAAACGATGATGATGAGCGCAATCTGCGCGTTCCGCATGAAGGTGACCAGGCTTGAAGGCAAATTCAAGCTCAATCAACATCGCGACGAGGCGCAAAGCTCAATGAAGGCCATGTATCGCGATGGAACTCCCGACGAGCGTGCGCTCGTCGTCTGGATGGACAGGCTGGGACATTGATGGCAGTGGAGGCCGGAACTGACGACGAGCGCTTCATGCGCGAGGCGTTGCGACTCGCGGACGAAGCGGCGGCAGCCGGGGAAGTCCCCATCGGTGCCGTGGTCGTTGTTGCCGGTCAGATCGTAGGCCGTGGCATGAATCGCGTGATTCGCGATGGCGACACGACAGCGCACGCCGAGATTATCGCGTTGCGTGAAACATTTCGTCTCATCAACAATTACCGGGTTCCCGGCGCGTCTGTTTACACGACGGTTGAGCCTTGCGCGATGTGTGCCGGTGCGCTCATGCATGCGCGCGTGGGGCGCGTGGTGTGGGGCGCACCAGACCTTAAATTTGGTGCGGCGGGCAGCGTGGTCGATCTGTTTGCGGAGACGCGGCTGAATCATCACGCCCGTTCGGTGGTGGGTGGCGTCCTTGCTGCCGAATCGGCTTTGCGACTGAAGAATTTTTTTGCCTCAAAGCGAGGTCTGGATACGCCCGTGAAACCTGAATTCAAAGTAAAAACTGCGACCTGGCCTGATGACCAGTCAACGCTCAAAGCCATTCGCTATGAGGTGTTTGTTGAGGAACAAAAAGTGCCGGCGGAGGAGGAGATTGACGCGCACGATCCCGTCTCCATTCATGCAATTGCATGGACCGATGGCAAGGCGGCTGGCTGTGGTCGTTTGCTGCCGGACGGGCACATCGGGCGCATGGCGGTGCGTAAACCCTATCGCGGTCTCGGGGTCGGAGCATTCGTATTGCAGCACCTGATGGAGCGCGCGCGTCAACGCGGCGACCGCGAGGTCGTTCTATCGGCGCAGACGCATGCGATGGGCTTCTACGAGAAGTTTGGATTTATGGTGGAGGGGGGCGAGTATCTTGACTGCAACATTCCGCATCGCGACATGCGAAAAGTTTTATAGGAGGAGCCAGCGATGAGGGCAACATTCAGGGGAATAGTGATCATGGGACTTTTCGCGACAATTCTGACGCTGGTGGGATGTGACCGCGTCGCGACCGGCGAACTCAAGGCCGGACAATCAACGGTTGCTGACCTGAAGGCCAAGATGGGCGAACCGGCCAGTGTGAATCGCGAGGGCGACAAGGAAATCTGGGAGTATCCGCTTGGCCCGGAGGGCGTGCGCACCTACATGATGACGGTCAACGCCCAGGGCACCGTTGAAAAGATTGATCAGGTGCTTGTCGAGGCTAATTTCAAACGCATTCAACCCGGCATGACCATCACCGAAGTGCGGCGAATTCTGGGCCGCAACAGCAAAGAGCAGCGCTTCGGCATGACGCCGAGTGAATTGACGCACAAGTACAAATTCAACACCGGCACCGAAGATCAATACTTCGACGTGACCTATAACGCCGAGGGCCGCGTGAAAGAAGTGGGCTACGACCAGTTCAGCTTACAAAAGGGTACGTCGCGCTAATCGGTCGCTACGTTCGCATCGGTTGCGCTACGTACAACAGCGTGACCTGCCGTTGTCACTCGTGATGATCAGTGATGGTTACGGCGTTGTCATCACGTAATCGAGCACCGCCTGCGCATGACCCGCAACTTTGACGCGGCGCCACTCGTGAACAAGCGTGCGATTCGGGCCGATGATGAAGGTGCTGCGCTCGATGCCGCGAACCTGCTTGCCGTACATGTTCTTCATCTGGATGACGTCAAACTGGCCGCATAACGTCTCTTCAGCATCAGAGATCAGCGCAAAGGGAAAGCCGTGTTTTGCGCAAAAATTGTCGTGTGATTTGACACTGTCGCGCGAGACGCCGACAACGAGGGCATTGGCCTTGACGAATTTCTCGTGCAATGCCGCAAAGTCAATGCCTTCGGTCGTGCAGCCGGGGGTGCTGTCCTTCGGATAGAAATACAGGACGACGATTTTGCCTTCACCCTTGTCTGTGTGCTCGGACAATTTGAAGCGACCGCCGCCATTGGTGGGAAGATCGAAATCGGTAACTTTTTTGCCTGGCATGATGACTCCTAAAAACTAGAGGCGCATGGATTTGTTGAGATTCGCGAGGTAAGGCAAGCCCTGTTTGACCATCGTGCCCGACCGACCCGGAACCTCGGCCCAGTCTAGCTCGCAGTAAGGCAGGGCGTCCGTGTTCAACGTATCAAAATACGTTCCAGTGCTGACCACGCTGTAGCCCTGATCGCGCCAACCCGCTAGCAGTCGCTCCATCACGGGCAGCAGCGCCATGCCTTCGAGCTCGGCGTGCAGCGTGAACACATGATCGCGGCGATTGTGTGCGGTTAACTGCAGCAAATGTTCATGCACATTTTCGACCGTGCGGCCGTCAAGACCGATCAGTTCGTCAAGCGTTGGCAGCGTGCCTGTGACTTGCGGCACTGGCAGGGCTTCACCTTTCACCAGCGGCCAGAACACATTGCCAGTGTCTGTGTCTTTCGCAGGTGTCAGCTTCGGGGGATCGGAGCGCACGTCGCTGGCGTAGCGATAGCCGAGCGTGCCCTGATGGCGCAGCGCCTCCACGCTCATCTGCCAGCCCGCCGCACCCCACGTCTGCGCGGGTTGACCGAACACCTGTGTGAACCGCTCATGGGCCCGATCCATCTCGCCACGTGCCCATTCCGGGGACTTTTTCATAACACTGTCTTGCCAGCTCACGTGATCCCAGCAGTGAATGCCGCACTCAAACCCAGCGTCGCGGGTGGCTTGCATCGGCTCGGCGGCGCGCTTGCCGATGTCCGGGCCGGGGATCAACGTGCCATAAAGCAGCGTCTTCAGGCCGTAGTTGGAGCGCACCGAAGTGCGCCGCACCTTAGCCAGAAATCCGGGTCGAAAAATACGCTTGATCGCACGGCCCGTATTGTCCGGACCCATTGAAAACAGGAAGGTCGCGCCGACTTGCTCACGTTTGAAAAGCTCGACCAGACGTGGCACGCCTTCGAGCGTTCCGCGCAAGGTGTCAACGTCGACTTTGAGACAGAGAAACGGCATTACGCTCGCTGGGCCTAGCGCGTTATGCGCGTTGTGCGGTCGTGATCGCAGCGGCTTCGACGCGATAGGCTTCGAGAATTTTCCGCAATGCGCGCGCCATCGTCACCTTCGGCAGCCAGTCGAGTTCATCGACCGTATTGGTAATGCGCGGTGTGCGGAACTGCATATCCTGGTAACCAACGCCGTAATACGCCACGGCGGACGTGTCCTCGATTTTGCACTTCGCGGCACCCGCTTGATATTCGGGGTATTCCGGGGCCAGCTTCAGCAGCATCTCGGCGAGTTCGCGTACGGAATGGTTGTTCGCCGGATTGCCGATGTTGTAGATCTTGCCGGTGGCAATTCCGCGCGGGTTGTCGATAATGGTCATCAGTGCGTTGATAGCGTCCTCAACGTCGGTGAAGCTGCGCCGAGCGCTGCCGCCGTCAACCAGTTGGATCGGTTCGCCGCGAATGATGTGACCGATGAATTGTGTCGTCGCGCGCGCGCCGCCTGGGTTGCTAGCAGTCAGCGAATCAAGCCCTTCGCCAATCCAGTTGAACGGGCGGAACAGCGTGTAATCCAGCTCGCCTTTCAGCCCGTATGCGTGAATGATGCGATCCATCAACTGCTTGGACACCGAATAAATCCAGCGCGGCTTGTTGATGGGACCGACGACGAGGTCTGACGTTTCGGGATCAAACTCGGTGTCCGTACACATCCCATAAACCTCGGAGGTTGACGGGAAGATCAGACGCTTTTTGTGCTTCACGCACATCCGCACAATCGGCAGATTTGCCTCGAAATCGAGCTCAAACACGCGCAGCGGATCGCGCACATAGGTCGCGGGCGTTGCGATGGCCACCAGCGGCAACACGACATCACAGGCAGCCACCTGTTCGTCAATCCAGGCAGTGCTGGTCAACATGTCTCGCTCATGAAAACTCATGCGCGGGTTGTCGAGCATCGATGTCAGCCGGTGACTGCCCAAATCCATGCCAACGATATGCCAGTCCGTTGTTGCAAGAATCGCGCGGCTCAGGTGATGACCAATGAAACCATTGGCGCCGAGGATGAATACTTTTTTCATAGAGAGACCCTGTGTGCAGGCGCTATTGTTTCATGGCTGGCGATTGTGCAGTTCTTGTAGGAGCGGCATGCCGCGACTCAGGATGGCGGAACAACTGGGGTTCGCATCGCAAAGTTGGGTCGCGACAAAGTCGCTCCTACAAGGACGTTTGCAGGCTTCTTAGCCATTCTTGCGACGCTATGCGATGCAGTGTCTGGCCATCGATAGTGAGCGACAGCGGCTCCAGCAACTTGCCGTCGCCGCAGACGAAGCCGAGTGTGGGTCCGGCGTGCCCAATACTTCCCGGCGGCGCTGAAACTTCTGCGCTATTCACTATTTGCGCCTTATTAACAATCACGCGTGCGTCGCGAAAATCAGCAAACGCACCCGGATAAGGCGGCGCTACCGCACGAATCAGGTTGTAAATTTGCTGTGCCGACCGTTGCCAGTCAATGCGCCCGTCCTCTGGCTTACGACCGGAAAAATAGGAGCCTGATTTCAGATCTAGCGGGACGCGCGGCGCGGTGCCCGCAACGAGCTGCGGCAAGGCGCGAACGAGTGTGATCTCCGCCGCAACGACGACTTTCTGGAAAACCTCATACGCCGTGTCATCCCCCAGAATCGGAACGCTCGACTGCGCGACCAGATCACCCGCGTCGGGCTTCACTTCCATGTAATGCAGCGATGCGCCGGTCTCGGTTTCGCCGTTGATCACGGCCCAGTTGGTGGGCACACGACCGCGATACTCCGGCAGCAGCGAGCCGTGCATGTTGAGCGCCCCGCGTTTCGGTATGCCAAGAATTTCCGCGCCCAGCATCTTGCGGTAATAAAACGAGAACAGGAAGTCGGGCGCAAGCGCGCGAATGCGGGCGACGACATGGGGGTGATTCGCATCGTCGACGGTGATCGCCTCGATGCCGCGATCAGCGCAAACCTCAGCGACTGAGTCGTACCAGATGTTTTCAGTCGGGCTGTCTGCGTGAGTCAATACCAGCGGAACCTGCACGCCCTGATCGAGAAGCACTCTCAGGCAGCGTACGCCTACGTTGTGATACGCGAATACGACTGCCGTGGTCATGCCAGATTGCGCGCCGTCTCGATATCGCTCGCACCCGGTGGGAACTCAGTGGCCGTTTGCTCGACGATGCGATCAATCACATAGCGCGGACGATCCCGCACCTGAAGGTAAATCCGGCCTACGTACTCGCCGACGATGCCCAAACCAAACAACACCATTCCAGTCAGGAAAAATTGCAGGATGTCGCGATCCAGGAGCGCCTTCATCGCATCCCAGAACGGCAACGTAAGACCGCGATAAATCATCAAGACCAGATAGGTGATGACGGAGCCAACGGCAACTGTCATTCCCAAAAGCGAAAAAATCTGCAAAGGCAGCAACGAAAAACCCGTCATCAAATCGAAGTTGAGCCGCAGCAATTGATACAGCGAATATTTCGATTCTCCGGCCGCGCGCTCGGCGTGCGCGACGACCACTTCAGTCGGCGTCATGGAGTAGGTGTAGGCTAGCGCCGGAATGAAGGTGCGAACCTCGCGTGTCTGGTTGATCAGATCAACGATGCGCCGCGAATAGGCTCGCAGCATGCATCCCTGATCGGTCATCTTGATGCTGGTCGTGCGTTCGCGAATGGCATTGAGCGCTTTCGACGCAGCACCGCGCCACCACGCATCGCCACGGCGCAAATCGCGAATTGAACCGACGTAGTCATGACCTGCGTGATAGGCGGTCAACAGTTTGTGAATTTCTTCAGGCGGATTTTGCAGATCGGCATCTAGCGTCACGGCGACTTCGCCACGCACCTGTGCGAAGCCCGCCATGATGGCCGCGTGTTGGCCAAAATTGCCAGAGAACAGGACAACGCGTGTGACTTCGGGTCGCTTCGATTGTTGGTTCAGCAGCAATGCGGGCGTGCGGTCTTTGCTGCCGTCGTTGATGAAGATGACCTCGTAGGACGTACCCGATGCGGCAATAGCGTCCAGAGCGGGGTAGAGCCGCGCGAACAATTCCGGCAACACAGCTTCTTCGTTGTAAACCGGGATGACCACGGATAACTTGGGGATCGTCATTCAGCGACGCGCCTTTTCGAGAACAGAGGCCAGACTATCGCACACGTAGTCAACGTCGGCCTGGTTGAGACCCGCATGCAATGGCAGCGTCAATGTCGTGTCAGCAACCAGCTCGGTATTTGGCAAATCGCCTTCTTTCCATCCTTGTCCTCGGAACAGCGACGTGAGATGCGGCGATTCGTACGACACGCTCGTGGCGACCCCGTGTGCCTTCATCGCGTCCATGATCTCCGCACGTGACAGCGTCAGTTGATCAAGCGGCAAGCGAATCGCGAACAGGTTCCAGCTATGACCCGCTTCGTCGCCTGGGTGACCGGCGTGCGGCAGCAAAGATTCATCGAGGATTGATTTCAGACGAATCAAGTAGTGACTGGCGAGCTGACGACGATGCAGGCAGAACGCATCCAGTTTCTTGAGCTGCGCACGACCAATCGCCGCGCTCACGTCTGTCATGTTGAATTTGCCGCCCGGAAAATCAACGTCGCGCGTCTGATCGGGCAGGCGGCTGATGCCATGGAAACGGAGCACTTCCACACGCTTGGCATCGGCCAGATCGTTGCAGACGAGCGCGCCGCCCTCAATGGTGGTGATGTTCTTGTTCGGGTGAAATGAGAAGAGGGTGATGTCACCGAACGAGCCAATCGCTTTGTCTTGCCACGATGAGCCAATTGCAAGCGCGGCGTCTTCGATCACGCGCAAATTGTGAAGTTTTGCGAAGGCGTGAAGCGCGTCCATATCGCACACTAAACCAGCGTAATGTGTCGGGATGATGGCTTTAGTTTTTGCTGTAACGCGTCGTGCAGCGTCTGCCAGATCAATGTTGCGCGACTTCAAATCAACGTCCACAAACACAGCCTTCGCGCCTACCTTTTCCACCATGTTGCCACTGGAGAAAAACGTTTGCGCGCCGATCAATACCTGGTCTCCGGCACCGATGCCGAGTAGCTGCAGCGCCACTTCCAGAGCTGCAGTTTCACTGGTCAACAGCCGCGTCGGTCGTCCACCGAAATAGGTCGATAGCTCGCCCTCGAGCGCAACCACATTAGGGCCGGACGCGATCCAGCCAGAGCGCAAAACGGCGTCGGCCGCAGCGAATTCTTCCTCACCCAGCGAGGGCGCGGCGAAAGCTATGGGTTTTCTGATTGAGGCGAGTGTTGTCATCTTGAGCGAAGCGAAAGATCAGGTTGCATGCAGCGAAAGTTGTAAGTGGCAGCACCGGTTGCGTACAACGTGATCCTTCGTCCGGGACTCAGGATGGCAGTACCCCTTTTACTTGCTGACCGTATTTGAAACGAGTATGACGCCAACCACGATCAGGCCGATGCCGACCAATTTTTGCGCGGTGATCGATTCACCGAATAGATACCAGGCCGCAGCTGCGTTGACCACATAGCCAATGGATACCAGCGGATAAGCCACGCTCACAGGCAGTCGTGACAAGGTTGCGATCCAGGTGAACAGGCTGATTCCGTAACAGGCAAAGCCCGCCCAGAACCAGGGAATTCGTGCAATTTGCATCAGCGTGTTGACCGTATTGGCGTCGCCGAAGCTCACGGTGCCAACGATGTTGGTGCCTGCCTTTAAAAACAGTTGTGCTGCCGCGTTCAAGAGCACACTCAGCAGCGCAATGGAGAGCGCAGTCGCAGTCACGATGCGGCACTCCGTGCCATCACTTTGGATGCTTTGCAATAATCGCGCGGCGCAAATCGGTAGCGACCACGCGATAGTCCAGCCCTGCAAAATCCATGCGTGGCAACTGATCGTAGTCGGTGACCGCATAGGCGCGGTCCACCGCATCCCACTGTTCGGCAAAATCTTCAAAATTGAAGCGCACTTTGTCCGGTTCGAACCAGGCACCCAGCCCCATTTCGTCGAGATAGTCAACCAGTGTCACAGTGCGCTTCAAGTACGCAGGCAGCGTCTGCTCATACATTCCGATGGAAAAAAACACATCGTCCTGACGATACTGCGGCTCTGCGGCCAGAAAGTCCACGACTAGCTGCTGGCTCGACGTGCTCGCGGACAGCGCCCCATAGCCGATCGCCAGCGCGCTGTTGGCGGCGGTCGCAAGAGCTGCGGCAACGACGATCGCGTCAATCCGGCGCGACTTCTGATTGAGCCGCCATGCTGCCACAATCGCAGCGGTAAACAATCCCGCGCCTAGCAAAAAGTACAGCGCGTATTCGTCAATCATGCCAACCGTGTAGGCATCTGTTTCAAATTGGGCGCGCACACTGGCCGCGATCACCAGTCCGACTGGAATGATCGCAACTGCTATCAGCCCACGGTTGAACGAACGGTCAACCACGGAGAGCATCAGTGGTGCAAGCAGCATCGCAAAGGCCGGTACGGTCGGCAGCAGATACGATGGCAGTTTGGACTGTGAGACACTGAAAAACACAAACATAAAAGCGCACCAAGTTGCCAGAAACAGTGGCACATTGATCTGGCACTTTGCATACGTCGTAGCGATAGCATCGCGGGCATTGCGCCGTATGAGGCCAAAGGCGGCGGGCGTCCATGGCAACAGGCCAACAATCAGCAGGGGCACGAAGTAGTAAAGCACGCCTGTGCGGCCGTGTTCGGTGTTGGAGAAGCGCTCAAAGTGCTCATAGATGAAAAAGAAATGTGCCCATTCCGGGTTCTTCGCCTGAACCAAGATCGGCCACGGCAGCGCGATTAGAGCAAACGTGATCGGCCCCCAAATCCACTCCATTCGCGCCAGCAAACGCCACTGCCTTGATGCGAGCAGGTACAACACAAAAATTGCGCCCGGAAGCACGATGCCAATCAGTCCCTTTGACAAGAACGCCAGCGCCGCTCCTGCCCACGCTGCGATCATCCAGTAGCGCGTCGCCTTCGCCGATTGCCCTTCGATGCCAAAGCCGCGAATGAGCCCGACCATCGTCAGGGTCATGAACGCAGTCAGGCTCATGTCCACCGTGTTGATGTGGGCGATCACAAAGTAATAAATCATCGACCCGAGCAGGCCCGTACTGACCCAGGCCAGATCACGTCCGGCAATGGCCCGAACGGTGGACCACACCAGCGCCAGCCCTAAAAAGCCGCAAAACAACGGCCACCAGCGCGCCGTGAAATCGTTTTGCCCGAACGCCGAAATCGCCAGCGCTGTGGCCCAATATTGCATTGGAGGCTTTTCGAAATACTTAAGTCCGTTCAGACGCGGCGTAACGTAATCGCGGGTTGCGGCCATCTCCCGCGCGATCTCGGTGTAGCGCCCTTCGTCGGGCCGCACTAGCGTGCGCGTGATTGAAGGTAAGAGCCATGACGCAAGAAAGATCGCGGCCAGCAGGGCGAGAATAGGGCGGGATAGGGTCACGGCGGAAGATGCTAGCAGACCCGGCAGAGGGTCACGAGGTAACGGTCGTAGAGGGAACGTGGATCTTGTTGCCGTATTCTTCGTTGGCACTCCGAGGCGCGGACTGGGTGTACGACCTGCATACAGCTTTTCCGTAAAACGACCGCTGCATAAGGACTAAGTCGAATAATAGTTAATTATCGATATTCGCTATTTGCGGACGCTAGCTCTTATCTATTGGGACGTTAGCATGAAAAGTTGATGGGTAAAAGTGCGCTCACTGCGGTGGCCGCCGCTGCTCATCCTGAATCCGCTGTTCCGCCTCTTTCATGGCGTATCGAGCATAGGTCGGATCGGTGCGATACAAGCCCGCGGTCACGCGATCATTCCAGCGTAGTTCCCAGTCGCGACCCAGCGCCACGTGTGCGATTTCATAGATTGTTTTTGCTGCGACGAGCACGCAGGCGAGCACGATCAGGTTGGACATTTCCGTAAAGTTTGCCAGCCACATCGCAAGCAGGAATACCGGCATGATCAGGCTCGCAGTGCCGTAGGTGGCCATCGCCTGCACTTTCACGGCCGAGAAACTGCGCTGACGCAAATTCGTGATGGTGTCGATGACGAAAAGCAGTACCAGCGGAAGCACAATGATCCACGCCTTTGCCAGCCACTCCTGCTCCACAAAAACCCAGCCGCTCGCAGCATGCGTCCACTCGGCCATCGAACCGAGCACCCAGATCATCACGCCGAGCGTGAGTACTTCTGCTACCACTGATATCGTGACAAACTGGGCGAACAGTGAGCCCGACGTCATCACTTTGACTCCAGCTTTCGGGTTGGTTCCGTCGTGAACATGTAGCCGCTGCGCCGAGCCCAGGATGGCGTGATCACGCTTCTTCGAGCGCTGCGGACCACCCTTATAAATTTCGTGCTGGGTACGAAAGTGGCCGCGCTTTTGCGTGGTTTCGCGGTGGATGTAGATTTGCGCCGCCATCAAGGTGACCCTGGTGAGCTTTTCAAACCAGAAGCACACGATTACGCTGGCAGGAGACCAGCCACCCCAGAGCAAACCGTACAGCGCCACGCTGCACATCCAGGCCGGTTGCAGCAACGCCGAGCCAACCGTGAGCGGGCTTCGTGCTGGAGCGGTTCGCGACACCGCAGTGAGATGTTCAACCGCCTGTTCAGATTGAGCAACGACACCAGCTTCTTCTGCGGCCGCTTTGGCGCGCAACTCGTCTTCAGTAACGATCACGCGAGCCCGATTTTTTTTCATGCGTCTCACGATTTCCTTTTTGCCGCTCTCTGGCAAGTTTCTGTGAACGTTGATCGGTGCCGAGCGACGGCTGCGCTGTTCGATGACAAAAAACCACCAGCTCCGACGAAACTCTCTTAGCGACGCTGATCGGAGTTGCGCAGCGTCCAGTCGCCCAACGGGCTGGGGCTTCTTTTGGCGTCACAGCCAAACGATGCGTACAGCAGCTTTTGTGCGCTCGGCTGCTTTTCAAACAATAGTTCTCGCACTTCGCGCAAACTGCGGCCCTGGGTACACGTGTTGGCCTGAGCGACGGTGGTCGCCCACTCGTCCTGAGTGGCAATCCCATAGGCATCAAAACTCATTGATGCGAAGTTCGCGGGCGACTGTCCGGTTGCTTCGGCAAGCCCGACGAGCGTCACCTGAATGCCGTCCTGACTAAAGCGCAGCTGCGCAATTCGCTGGCCGGGGGGGATGTTTTTTTCCAGTAGCGCAAAGACGGCTTGATGATCTCGGCTCCAGTCAGGACGTACGATCACCTTGCTGGCCGCATAAGGCACGATAGCCAAGCCTGGCGACGGTCGACGCAGCACAACCGGGAAATCGCTGCCATCTTCGCCCACCGATTGCACGCCGCCGCCGATCAGCCATCGCCGCTCTACCACCGCTCCCGTGGCGGGATCAAGCGCGGCTTGCAGCGCCACCACGTTCGCGTCGGAAAACTCGGCGTAGTTTTCAAGCAGGTTTCGCTGCGGCCATGCGCGGCTGGGCTTGCCGTTTTGCAGCGGAACGCGCGCAAGCATTACCCGTTCGTATCGCTCGCCCTTCACCAGTCCGCCGGTGCCGTCACATGAATAGTGCCGCATCTGCGCGTTGGAATTCCCCTCCGGCACGTACAAATCCAGCGCTTGGGGCTGCCACGCAAAAGCCACCGGTGGCGTGTAACTGATTTCGTTGGAGATCGCGAAACAGTGGGTGATGGCGTGCGGCAGCGTCAGGCGAGCAAATTCGCTGCGCGCTTTTGCAAGCCCCTCGCGATCGGGCTGGTTTTCAAAGTACAAATAAGTTGCCGTACTGCCCAGCAATAAAGTGATGCCCAGCAAAGGGCCCCAATTCCTCATGAGCCGGTTGCGCCGACCGTTTGAATCAAACGAAATCGAAGGCAGCCGTAACGCCCGCCGGAGCCAGTTCACGAAAGCGAACGCGATGCCCGGAAACCGATAAAGCACCACAAAGCCCACCGCCGCTAACGACAAAAGCAAGCTCAGGATTTCAACTGACGTCAATTGCATGGTGATCAAATCGAGAGGTCAAACTGCGGCGAACCTGAACCGCCGTCGAGCGCGCTTGCCACAACCCCTTTGGTGACGCAGCAAACTGGTCAATGTGGTTGCGTCGATGCCCTCGCATGGCCACGCCACGTGGTGAATGAGCTTGGACGCATCGACGAGCAAGGGTTCGAGTGGCAAGGCCAGGTCGTAAAAAGCGGTAATCGCGTTTCGCGTGGCGTCGTTCCGCCATGGCACGAGCGACCTGTTTTTGTTCTCGTCCAGTTGATCGCGTAACGTCTTGCTCTTATCTTTGGCACTCGCGGCCACATCAGTGATCACAAAGTTTTCATCGAACACCTCGTTGCCTGACACAACTCGCGGTAAAACGAACCCGAACACTTGCACCGGTTGCCCTTTGCAAATCTTGACGGATCGATCTTTCCACATGTCATCAACGAGGGACGTGGACGAGTACAAGCACCAGCCTGCGGCATCATTTGTGCGCGAGCTATCGTAGTTCTCGGTCACAACGAAATCACGGCCATCGATGTTGGTGGTGAACCGACGCTCAAACTCATCAACGACCGTAATGTCTCGATGCAGGGTTGCCGCAAGCTCTGCGAACCGCTCCGCGCGTTGATCCTTTCTCTTGCGTTTCAGCAACATGCACGCCAGACACACCGCAACGATGATGTACCACTGATGTTTCAGTATTGGGTGATCGTCGTGACTGCCGCCCGGTGCGCCGAACGCATTGCCGCCCTGCACCCAGGCATTGGTTGCCGTCGCGTCGGTGGCGCAAAGCCAGGCGGTGCCGCTCCACTTAGCGATCTGGTTGGCTGCACAGGCGACCGTGGGCAGGCGTTGGGTGACGTCGAGCGTGATGACGCCCGACGTAAAGATCGGCCCGCCAAGCAGGCCAGGACCGGTGGCAACGGCGGTCACCGTGCCAGTGCCGCCAGTGGTATCGGTCTGACAGGTGACGGTGTCATCGGCTGCGATGGCGCGGATGCTGGAGCCCACCGCGCAAGCGGTGGCCACCCGCCGCTGCAAATAGGCGGTGTCGGCGGCAATGGTGCCGCTAGCTGTGATAGCGCCGCCGGTGAGGCCGGTGCCTGCGGTAATGCTGGTCACCGTGCCGCCGGTCGCACCGCAGCCCGCGAGTAAAAATGAGTTGCCCGCCGCCGGAGTGTTTCTGCTGCCGCTGCCCAGATTGAGCCCGTTGGTGAGCGCGACACCGCTGAACCCGGCGAGCTTGCGGCTGATGATGGTGGCGTCGGCCACGGTCATGGTAGGTTGCCGGTAATGTTCAGGCCGCAACTGGGGCAGTTGATCGCGGCCTCCACGGTCGTGGCGTCCACCGTGCTGATGTCCGTACCCGCAACCAGCGGCGCGCCAGTAATGCCCAGCGCGTAGCGGGTGAGGATCAGCCCATCAACCGCGAGCGTTGAGTTGCCATCATCGAAGGGGCAGACCTGCGCGTGCGCTGCGGTCATGAGCAGCGTGGCGAAAATGGCTGCCGCCCGTCGGCGGTGCCGCTGCAAAGTGGAGAAGATTTTTGTGACGTTCTGTGCGGTGTTCATGGGCTGGGCGTCCGGTTGCTGAGTGAAAAGCGCTAAGCCGCGCCGTTGGTGTTTGCGTAAATAGCGAGCCTCGTAAGGTGGGCACCCCGTGCCCACGCGGACGAACCAGGGTTGCCAATGTCAAAGATGGCGTGTTTCGAGTCACCCCACGCGTGGGCAGGGGCTGCCCACCGTACGTCCGAGTCGCCATCGCTATTTCGCCGTCACGGCCTGAATCAAACTGATCGCCTGAGTGCGCGTCAGGTAACTGGTTTCAACCCGTTTCATGCCACCGCCACCGAGTTCAACAGCGACGATCAACTTTGCACCGCGCGTAGCAATGCCCGCGCGCTTACCTGGCTGAGCCAACTCGGCAACGGCCTGACGCGTGTCCTTTTTGTCGCCTGCAGATTCATCCACGGCGACCTTCAGCCACTCGTCGAGATTGCCTGCGTCGGCACCGGTTGCCATCGATGGCTTGTGGTGATGTTTCACCACCACCATAACCTCGCGCATGACGTTGCCTGCGCCGGTGTCGGTGCGCGACCACGAGCACGCCGTGTATCCGTCCGAGGCCTCGGCATCGATATTTTTCAAGCCAGCACCTGCCGCTGCCACGAGCTTGGCGGCGGGTAGCAACTTCGCGCAGACGGCCTGAGGCGTTTGCGCTTGTGACACCGCTGCCATCATTGTGAAGCTCACGGTAATAGCCAGAGCAGGCGTGACGAGCGCATTCAAGCGGTTACGTCGGGAAATAGTCATCTGAATCTCCAATTTTTAGTGAGTCAAAGTTAGTTTTGATAGGTTCGCCATAGAAGTAAGGACGCAAATTCTTTTGCAGTCGCGCCGCTAAAACTAGAGCGACGTCAAGGATGCCCAGCAGTCGCACGCTGCACACAAACTCTTGACTTAACGGTTCACGAGCTGTGGCTCTTGCGGACAACCACACCTGCGCTACGCGCCATCTCAGATTCGCATCAAGCGGTGAGAGCACGTCGACCGGTGCCGATGGGGCGGCTGCAGCTCTCAAATTATTTTCCCGCCTGCGCAGCCGCCGCACGAACCCGTTCCTTGCCTGCCCGCTCCCTGTCGTGAGCCCAGAAATACTGGGCGACAAATCCGCCCGTCAGCAAAAGGAAGAAGAGATAAACGAAAGTTTTTTTGAATACTGGCTTTTGAGTGAACTTGACGAACTGAAGGGGGTACCGCAATGGGCCGGGAGCAGAGGTCGCCGAGGCTCCGGGCGTCTGATTCAGTCCGACTTGTCCCTGCCGCTGTCGCAGCACGCCGAGCAGCCATGCGTACAGCGCCAGCGGTATTGCAGCCAGTCCCACCCAAAAATAGCCAGAGCTGTCGGGCGGATCCAGCGAGGGGCGAGCAGCGTGTGGATTACCAGCCTCGTACCACACCGGACGTGAGGCTTTTGTTGCCTGCACTACGGGTAGGGCGGCCTCGCATTCAGCCCATGATCGGTACGGGATATCGTTGATCGTGGTGAACGACCGGACTGGCTGCGCCGAGCGTTCTACCGGCGCGCCTGCGGCGTCATACGACTGGCCGTCCTGAGTTTTGAAGCCATAGGTCACGCGCATGTGGCCAGCGTCCAGGGCCGACTGCGCCCTGCCGCGATAGACCCTGCATTCCGCCTGCACAAATTCGCCCACCGTGGCCACCGGGTTTACCAGTCTGGATTTCTCGAAGTCGCTGGCCTCCACGAAATACATCAGGTAACCAAGTCCCATGGGAAACAGCGCGATGAACCACCACTTAAGCACCACTTTCGACTCGATTTCGTCGCTCGGTGGCGCGCCAGCTTTGGTCGTTGCGCGTACGTCGACCCGTCGCTGGCTGGTACGACGCGCCTTCATGGCAATACCATCCCGCATTGCGTGATCAAGTATTTGCGAATGTCGCGCGTGCCGTTGCCACCCCACAGGTTTCGTGTTGCGTCGGCGGGGAATGTGATGCCGCCGATCACGGCACTACCCGTTAATCCGAGCATCACGCGCGTGACGATCAAACCATCAATCGTTGCTGTCGTTTTTCCGTCGCCGTCGATATCGAACGAGCATTGCCGTGCGCCGAATGGGCCGCCTTCATAGCGTGCAATACAAAAATCGCGGTTCGGTGACGCCCCACAACTGCCCGCCACGACAATGTTGCCCTCAGCATCAATAGCGACAGCCCAAACCCTATCGTCAGCATTTGTGCTGATCGGTGTGATGACGCTGCCATTGGTTGAAAACGTGTTGTCTTGTGAACCGTCACTGTTGCGTCGGGCCACACAAAAATCATAGCCACTGCCGTCTTCACAACTGCCTGCCAACACAATTTTTCCGTCAGTTTGAATCGCTACGCCCTGCGCAGAATCTGCACCGATACCGATGCTGAACGCTAACGTGCCGTTGCCGGAAAAGCTCGTATCGAGCGAGCCGAACGGGTTATAGCGCAACGCGCCAACCATGGTGTCGCTGCCGGTCGATGTCGTCGCGCCTGCCACGATGATCTTGCCATCCGCTTGCATGGCCAGCGCAAAGGGCGCATCGATAAAGTTGCCGATCGCCGTAGTCACGCGTCCGTCAAAATCAAAAGAGGTATCGAGCACCCCTGTGCCCAGGTAGCGCGCTGCACAAAAAAACGCACTCGATGGGGAGGCGCGGCAGTACCCTGCGACCACAATTTTTCCATCGGACTGCATGACCACTGATCGCGCGACATCATCGCCTGAGCTGACGCGCGTCAGCACCTTGCCGTCGCCCGAAAACACATTGTCGAGGCTGCCGTCGACGTTGTAGCGCACGACGCAGAACGTGTCATTGGCACTAAGTTGGCACGTGCCCGCGACCACAATTTTGCCGTCGCCTTGAATCGTAATGCCCTCCAGCGCATCGTCGCCCGTTCCCACAGCGGTCACGACCTTGCCGGTGCCTGCGAAGCTCGCATCAAGCGAACCATTGACCGTATAGCGAACCAGACAGAAGTCACGACTGCCGACGATCCCGCATTGGCCCGCCACCACAATTTTTCCATCCGTTTGTATTGCGACCGCGTACGCGTCTGAATTGCCCGAACCCACTTGCGTAATGGTCTTGCCGTCGTTCGAAAACGTCGTATCCAACGCCCCGCTGCGCTCAAACCGCGCCACGCAAAAATCACGTACTGTCGGCGTGCCACATGAACCCACCACCACAATTCTGCCGTCGGGTTGAAGCGTCATCGCGTGCGAGACGTCGTCGTTCAAGCCGATGGCTGCGATGACTTTGCCGTTACCCGATCCGAAGCTGGGATCAAGATCGCCGGGCGCGGCAAAAGCAATGCGGGTCAAACCCATCAAACTGAGCAGTGCCAGAGATGCCAGCAAAGCAACGCGTGCCGCGACGCAACCAGGGAAGGATGCGTGGGTACAAATCGCAACGGTGGCGTGTTTCGAGCGACCCAACGCTTGGGCACGGGGTGCCCACCCTACATGGCTTGCAAGTGGATAAATTTGTTTCATATCGCTCGACGGTGTCACAGTGGCGAAGGCGCTGACATGACGCGCCGCAAATAATCTTCGATCACCTGGAACGTGGTTCGGGTGGCCGTACCGCTCACGGCGTTGGTGATGAGCGCTGCGCCGCGAATGCCGAGTTGGTAGCGGGTGACCATCAACAGATCGGTGGTGGCGAGCACTTGTCCATCGCCGTCGATGTCGAGCAACGGGCCGCCGCCATCGAGCGCGACGGCGTAGAGTTCGGATACATTGTTAGTGCTCTTGTCACCGATGAACGCGACCCATTTCGAATCGGCGCTGATCGTGAGATTGTTCACATCACCGCCCGCGACGAGTTCACCTGAAATTTTCGTTGCCATCCCACCTGCAATCGGCACGCTGTAGAGTTCGGTGACGCCTTCGGTGTCTTTGTCAGCGGTAAAGACGACCCGTTTGGAATCAAGCGTGATTTGAAAATCGTCGCCGTCAACATTGCCACCCGCGACCATCGGTGCGGAAAGGTCAACACAACTACCACCGTTGATGGGTGCGGAGAATAGTGCGTCGGTCGATGTCGCTGCGACCCTGGCGACGAAGGCCACACTCATGGAGTCTGGGCTGATCGCGAACTGGTCACCGAAAACGCTGTCACCGGGCCCCAACAAAGAACACAAGGGTACGGTTTGATTACCGGTGAGTGGCGCGCTATAGAGCCGCTGCGTGGAGCCAGTTTCAGAACTTTTGTAGATCGCCCGTGATGAATCCGGGCTTATCTGGAATTCCTCGACTTCACCGTAGAGTGCAACCGGGCCAGAAATTTTGATCGGAGGCGTACCGCCAACCCACACGCTGAAGAGTTCGTCGACGCCATCAGCGTCCTTGTCCGCTCGGAAGACGATGTCCGATGCGTTCGGCGAAAACGCAAATTCTTTGACGTCGCCTCCAGCCACCAGCGTTCCGGAATGTGTGGTTGTTGCGCCACCCGTGATGGATACGCTGTAGAGCTCGGTCTTGCCCAGCGTATCTGCGTCAGCCCGGTAGGCCACGCGTGAGGTGCTTTGCGTACTAATCTTGTAGTCGTCGGAGATCGCGCCGCCACTCACCAAGGGTTTAGAAATCTTTGTAACTACGTTGTTGTTAATGTCCACGGTGTAAAGCTCAAAGACATCGCTGGCATCGAAATCCGCCATAAAGACGACCCGCAGCGCGTTGGGGCTGATGCGAAATGACGTGACGTCGCGACCGGGCGTGGCGCTACCTGCAATCTTCTGTCCCGAACCCGTTGCGATGGGCACACTCCAGAGCTCGTCCCGGCCAGAGATTGTTTTGTCCGCGATGTACACAACGCGCTGTGAGGTGCTGCCGATCTCATAGGACTTCACATCGCCGCCCGAGACCAGCGTGCCGGAACGCTTGACTGGTAGTGCGCTGCCGTCAATGGGCACGCTATAGAGTTCAAATGTTTCGTCGATCTCTTTGTCGGCGCGAAATACGGCGTGGACACCGTCCTTGGACAGCTGGTATGACAAGACCGCACCGCCGTTGACCAGTGCGCCAGAAAGATTGACAGCGCTCCCGCCTGCAATCGGTGTGCTCCACAGTTCATAGGGGCCAGTTGCGCTGATTTTTGCGAGAAACACCGCCCGCGCGTTGGCCGGATTCGCGGGCGTCGAAACACGCGTAGAAGAGGCGCTGTCGGTATTGGGCGGAGAGAGCTTTGTGGGCGGGGCCGCGTAGGCGACGGTAGCGGCGACGAAGGTCAGCATCGCAAAGGTTGAAGTCAACGTGCCGGAGGTGGTCAATGTCTTAAACATGGTTAGGCTCGAATAGAAGTAGTGGTGCTAACAAATAGGCATGGCGAGGACGGGGATTGTGTGCCGCACGTTGTTGCGATGCGTGCGTTCGATAATGCGTATAGAGGCGCAGCTCGTATACGTATTGCGCCATGTCGACACGCAGCCGGGTAGGGTGGGCATCCCGTGCCCATGCGGACGAACCCGGGTTGCCAATGTCAACGATGGCGTGTTTCGAGTGACCCGACGCGTGGTCAGGGGCTGCCCATCCTACGCGCGGGCTGTTCATGGCGCGAGCGACATTCCGCATTGCGTGACGAGGCAAGTGCGGATTGAAATCCGCGTTGGGCGTTTAGCCTCAGTGGGGAACCTGATACCTAGCGCGATGCGCTCGTAAATCAGCGAACCGGTGGCGGCCAGCACTTTGCCGTCGCTATGACTGGCGAGCGCGGCGGCCTTGTCATGACCATCGGTGCTGATCGGGGCGATGTCGATGCCGTTGGTTGAAAAGGTTGCGTCTGGGGCGTCATCGCCATTGCGGCGAGCGATGCAGGCGTCACATCCGCTGCCATCGTCGCAGCTGCCCGCAAAAACAGTGCTTCGGTCAGCTCGTATCGTTGCGGCTCGTTCGGAATCTGCGACCGCTGTGACGTGGGTCAACACTTTACCTTCTCCTGAAAACGGGTTGTCATGGCTGCTGTCCTGCCTGCGCAGTTGCTGCGCGAAGCCGCGCCTTGCCTGCACGCTCTTTGTCGATGGCCCAGAAAAATTGGGCTACAAAGCCGCCGATCAAAAACAGGAAGAAGAGGTAGACGAGTGTCTTTTTGAAAACCGGCTTTCGCGTAAATTTCACGAATTGCAGGGGATACCTCAAGGCATCGGGTGGAGGCCGTGGAGGCTTCGGACGCCTGATTTAGTCCAACTTGTCCGTGTCGCTGCCGCAGCACTCCCAGCAGCCATGCGTAAAGCGCCAGCGGCAGTGTTGCCAGGCCTAACCACAAAAAGCCAATGCTGTCGGGCGCATCCAGCGAGGTGCGCGCAGCATCCGGACTGGCGAGCTCGTACCAAACCGGGCGTGACGTTTTCCCATCCCGCATCAAGGGCAGGGCGACCTCGCATTCAGCCCATGACTGGTAGCTCACGTCTTTGGTTGCAGTGAACAACCGTAACGGCTGCGCCGAGCGCTCTCCCATCGCCCCCGCAGCGTCATAAGACTGCCCGTCCGGGGCTTTGAACCCATAGGTTACGCGCATGTAATGCGGGGATACAAACGCACCCGCCTTGCGATAGGTCCTGCATTCCCCCCGCACAAATTCGCCCACCGTGGCCACCGGGTTGACCAGTCTGGATTTCTCGAAGTCGCTGGCCTCCACGAAATACATCAAGCAACCGAGTGCCACGGGAAACAGCGCGATGAACCACCACTTTCGACTCGATTTCGTCGCTCGGTGGCGCGCCAGCTTCGGTCTTTGCGCGTGCGTCGATCCGTCGCTGGGTCACACCACGCGCCTTCATGGCAACGCCATCCCGCATTGCGTGTTCAGGTATTTGCGAATGTCACCCGTGCCGTTGCCACCCCACAGGTTTCGTGTTGCATCTGCCGGGAAGGTGATGCCACCGATCACGGCGCTGCCGGTGATGCCGAGCGCGATACGGGCGTGAATTAACGAGTCGGTGGTGGCGAGCACTTTGCCGTCGCCGTCAATGTCCAGCGAACAATTGCGGGCACCGAACGGACCGCCTTCCAGGCGCGCCACACAAAAATCGGGGTTTGGGCTGAACGAACAGAAACCGCCAAGCACAATCTTTCCGTCTGATTGAACGGCAACACCGAACCCATAGTCATAGTCGAAGGCGTCAAATTGAACTGAACCGAAGCCATTCGCCGCAAAACTCTTGTCGATGCCACCTTCCGCGTTAAGCCGAGCGAAGCAGAAACTCCTTCTGCCACCAGCCTCGGCGCAGTGCCCAGCCAGCACAATTTTGCCGTCGTTCTGAAGCGCCACGGAATAGGTAAACGCACTCTTTGCGGGATTGCCATGAGCAATATCGACTCGACCGAAAACCCCAAACGTGGAGTCGAGCGCGCCCGTTTCTGTAAACCGCAGCGCGACGGCGCACTCTACGGGCGCCGAGCAACCCGACACGGCATAACCAACGACAACTACCAGGTTATCGGGTTGTATCGCGACCGCGTTGCCTACGATCCAGTCTGGTGTGGTGACGGTAACAATTCCATCGCTAGAAAATGTGGTGTCGAGCGTGCCGTTCGGTAGAAAACGGAGCAACAGCAGGTTGGTGTCGCCGAAACTAGCCGTCGTCCCGGTGTAGTTAGACCCGGTAACAACAATTTTTCCATCTGCGGCAATCGCTATGGCATTGGCTTTGTTTCTAACCCTGGTCGAAATCGCGCCGCCGATGGATGTCACCAGTTTGCCGTCGCCATTAAAGCTCGTATCCAACGTGCCAGCAGACGTGTATCGCGCGAGACAAACTTCGATGCCGAACGTAGCTGACGAATTGATGTCCCCAACGTTGTTGGCACAATATCCAGACAGCACGATCTTGCCATCTGCCTGTAGCGCCACGCTGGTAGCTACATCATCAAAACTGGTAAACGATGTAGTGAGCTTGCCATCGTTGGAAAAGCTCGTGTCTAGCGCGCCTGTGGCGGTGTAGCGAACCAGACAAAAATTCTTGCGGGTGGCAAAGATGTTGCTTTCGCAGGTCCCGGCAACGACAATTTTTCCGTCGGGTTGGATCGCCACGCCAGCGATGAGGTCATCGGCACCCTGAACGTCCGTTTTGACCAGGCCGTTGCTACCAAACGTGGTGTCGAGGTTGCCGTTGCTGTTGTGGCGTATCAAACAAAAGTCGTATGTTGCGTCAATCTTGCACGACCCTGCGACCACTATCTTGCCATCTGGCTGCAATGCGATCGACGGTTGCCCAGACACTTCTGAAGTGTTGAACTGTGAGAAGGTCAAGCTGCCGCCCACGGGCGTTCGCACGCGTCCGAAACCACCACCGAAGGTGGGATCGAGACCGCCTGGGGCTGCGTGAGATGGTGGTGCGACGCTCGTTAGCCCCAGCACCAGCGCGACCACCAGTGACAAGGCAGATGGACGTGTCATAGAGTTCTCCTGAAAGATGAAGCATCGTCACATCGAGCGACCTGCCCCAAGGTTAGGGATAGCCACCCCACAGCTAAACCACAAAACAGGATAATTTCGCAAAAGATCGTCGTATTTCTGCTTTTTTACGGAATCGAATGGCTGCCTCCTCCGTCACCCGTCTGTCTGTCGCGTTTCACCTGCCGTGGCAATCCAGCCTGCATGACGCCGTTTGCAACGATCAGGCGACCGTGATCGAGCAAATGGACGCTGCGGCACTGCGGGCGTCGCAGGCGGGCGACCATGCTTCAACGGCGGCCCTTTCTGCGCACGTTTTGGCGTACATGCTGGCGGACTGGGGTCGGTTTACCGGTTGGCAGATGTGGGTTGCGCGATTTGACGCGGCCAACCTTGCGCTTCCGGAGTTGCCCGAGTCAATGGATACTGAGTTGAGCCTCGCTCGCGCCACAGGTGCGCTGGCCTGCGCACTTTTGCGTCAGGATACGGCGGAGTTGCAGACCGCGTTGGGATTGCGGGTGCAGTCGCTGTGGCGCACCGCCAACTCGGCAGAGAACGCGGCGCATATGGCGCTGGCTGCCGGCGTGTTGTTGCCGTGGTTACAGATGGCACGCGGCGTCACCGATGCGCAGGTGCTGCATGCGCGAATGACGGATGTGTGGGCGCGCTGGTCTGCGCACGATGCCGCTACGAAATATTTGTCCGGGTTGTGGCTTGCGGCGTGGGCGCAGCATCTGCATTTCAGCGATCCGGCGCGCTTGCCCGATGCGCTGGCCACGCTGCGCGATCAAGTCGCTACCGGCGCATCTCCGGGGCTGCACTTTCGCGCCGCGCGCATCGCAGCAGAAGCCGCAATTCATGCGCAGGATGATGCGCTCATTGATGCCGCGTTTCACGACATGTTGGCCGCGCTTCGGCCCGAGCGGCCGATGGATCGGGTGATTTACAACGCGATGGCGATCACGCGCGCAGGCGGGCGCAAGGACATGGATGCAGCAATGCTGCACATTGAGCATATGAACCGCGATCTGCTTGCGGCGGACTGTCCGCCAGGCATCGCCAGCAGTTACCGATTTCGTGAATCAGCCATTCAGCTCGCTGTGGGCAACTATGCAAAAGTGGCGGAAATTTACGAATATTGTGCGCGGAGCGTGAGCAGCGTTCAGGCGTCGCTGGTTCGTGGCTTCGCGGCGTTGGCGCGCGCCGTGGAGGTTCACTATGAAAGTGACGCTGACGTGTCACAACGTGAGCGGTCGCGCGAGCAGCTCACGCTCGGTTTAGCAGCGATGCGACAGTCGTCCACCAGCAACTTCTTTTTCTCGGTGCCAGCCGTGCGCGGCGCGTTATGCGCGCTGGCGCTGCGCGAGGACATTGAAGCCGAGTTCGTGCGCTCAGCCTTGAAGCTGGTGCCCACGTCACCGCCGATCTGGGCCGACGAGCATTGGCCGTGGGCGATGAGCTTGCGTTGCCTGGGCGGCTTTCGCATTGACGCGACGCTCTCCGAAAGACAGCGCGCGGACAAGGCGTCGAGCCGTCCGCTGATGCTGCTCAAACTCATCGCCGCACACGGCGCTCAGGGGGTGCCGGTCGCGACTGCGCTCGATGCGCTTTGGCCAGGTCACGACGGCGATCAGGCAGCGCACACGTTGACCATGACCTTGCAACGCTTGCGTCGACTGTTTGTTGAGGACGACCTGATTCATCGAAACGATGGCTGGCTGCGTCTCAACAGCGAAAAAGTGTGGACTGATGTGACTGCGTTTGAGGCGCACGTGGAGGCCATGCCGGAGACAGGGTGCGGCACGACCGAGGCAGAGTCGACGCGCTACGTGAAGCGGCTGTTTGACTTGTATCGTGGCGATTGCCTGCTCGGCATGGACGAAAACTGGGCCATACATCGTGCGGCGCATTACCGCAGTCGCATTACCTTCACGGTGCATCGCGTGGTGCAGCAAGCGCTGCTCGCGGGCCAGCATCACTCCGCAGAATTGGCGCTGACGCGAGCGATTGAGCGCGGTCTTGACGCGGCGAGCGTGTTCAAGACGGTAACTGCGGATCAAAGCGCAGAACCCATAATGGTCGCGCTGAAGGCGCGAATTGCATCAATAAAGCCAGTCCAGGCAAGAACAGCTTTTCATTGAAAGCGCTACTGCGTTGGGGCTAGCGGCATAAAGTGCCGTTTATCGATTTTACAGAATAATTGCGCCTGGCCCCGATGCAATCGAGCTTTTGCGAAAAAGCTGTGCGACTAAATGGGTTGCGGAACCATACTGTCATTGATGTTTTTTTGACTACCAAAAATGAACATCAAACTGGCTGTACCGTGCATTGCATCGCTTAGCCCCGAGGGCCTCCGTCCGCGAAAAAATTCTCACATTCCGCAAAGTTTATTGCAGAAGGCCATTGAATCTTGACTCCCTAAGAGCATCGTTGACTACCGGGTGCGTAAGCCAATGTGAACTTATTAGTTCAATATGAGACCGGTCAGTCACAAATGGTACTTAATGGTTTATATTCCGGTTAAACCATAACCGTCGAGGTCTTCCATGCGCTTCCCAACCCTTTGTGTACTCGCAGCTGCACTGTCTGCGTCGACCATCCACGCCCAATCCACGGATCGCCCGCCTGCATCGCCAACCGCTGCGAGCGACTGGACGTTCAGCGCCGGGGCCGCGGTGATCGCCGCGCCGCGCTACCTCGGGTCCAGCGACACGAAGATCATTGCGATTCCTACCTTCGACATCAGGTACCGGGACTGGTTGTTTATCAACCCGGTCCGGGGCGTTGGTGCCGAAGTCCAGCTGCTCGAAGGTCTCAAAGGCAGTGCGTCGATTGGAGCGAGCCTCTCAGAGCGCAAGGCCAAGGACGACGCGCGTTTGAAAGGTTTGGGCGACATCGGCGCTGCCGCAGCGGTTCGGCTCGGGCTGGAATATGACTTTGGCAACGCTTTTGTTCGCGGAAAACTGATGTCGCGCCTGGGAAGCAGCAACGGACGGGGTACGCTGTTCGAAGCCGAAGCGGGCTACAACGTCTGGGCGTCAAGAGCGGGCGTGATCGGCCTCGGGCTGCAGGCCAGGGCCATGGACAGGAAGTATGCTCAAAACTTCTTTGGTGTCTCTTCGGGGCAAGCGTTGGCGTCTGGTCTACCGGCATTCGAGGCCGGTAGCGGGTTACAAAGCGTCGGCCCTTTTGCGCAGCTGTTTGTACCCATTTCGAAGGACTGGTGGTTCTTCGGACGTGCCGAATACACGCGCCTTCGCGGCGATGCCGCTACCAGCCCCATCACACAGAGTCGTGTCCAGACGTCGGCGCTGGCGACGGTTAGTCGCCGCTTCTGATCTCGATCACCGTTCGCCAGATAGGGGCTAAACACAATGCCGGTCACTTAACCACCGATTTGTCGACTCCTGGTTAGCAAGCTGCCTCAGCAAAGTGGCTTTTCAGGAAGGTTGTCATGTAGAGTAAAGCGAAACATCAGGTGGCAAGCATTGAGCGTCGTGGAGCGCGTTTTAGTAGGCGCACTGAGCCTTCGCCATGCTCAGCAACTGTATTCAAAAAATGCCCGTTTTCAAGCGGTTTGGAGTGTTGTATTTCGCCACGGAGTTTGTGTACGAATGATCGCGTTTAGCACATTGAGCAACTTGTGTTCGCAGGCGATGAGG
>Ga0335397_10000366_pt1 | contig 56808 bp, 55 predicted proteins | sample MAT04_FD_205740 | JGI IMG/M metagenome (GOLD analysis project Ga0335397, IMG submission 205740) | Freshwater microbial communities from Lake Fryxell liftoff mats and glacier meltwater in Antarctica - MAT-04 (spades assembly) (version 2) ...
ACCTGGCGGACCGGGCTCGACCGGATCCTGCTCGGCGTCGCCGCCGACGAGTCCGACCTCGGCTGGCTGGACCTGGCGCTCCCGCTGGACGACGTCGACTCCAGCGACATCGAGCTCGCCGGCCAGCTCGCCGAGCTCGTCGAGCGGCTCGACGCGGTCCTGCAGCGCCTGCGGGGACCGCAGCCGCTGCGCGCCTGGGTGGCCGCGCTCACCGACGCGCTCGAGCTGCTCACCGACACCAGCGAAGCCGATACCTGGCAGCTCGGCCAGGCCCGCCGGGAGCTGGCCGAGGCCGCCGAGCACGGCCACGACGCGGTCCTGCGCCTGGCGGACCTGCGGGTGCTGTTTCGGGGGCGCCTGGCCGGACGCCCGACCCGCGCGAACTTCCGCACCGGTGCGCTGACCGTCTGCACGATGGTGCCGATGCGTTCCGTGCCGCACCGAGTGATCGCGCTGCTCGGACTGGACGACGGGGTCTTCCCGCGCGGTGGGGCGATCGACGGTGACGACGTGCTGCAGCGCGACCCGTGCCTGGGGGAGCGCGACCCGCGGAGCGAGGACCGGCAGCTGCTGCTCGACGCGGTCATGGCGGCCGAGGACCACCTGCTGCTGCTCTACACCGGCGCGGACCCGGTGACCGGGGCCGAGCGGCCGCCGGCGGTCCCGCTCGGCGAGCTGCTCGACGTCGTGCGCGCCACCGCCGGCGGCGCGGACGTGATGACCAGGCACCCGCTGCAGCCCTTCGACCGGCGCAACTTCGAGGGTGCGCCGTTCAGCTTCGATCGCGGCGCGCTCGCCGGGGCGCAGGCAGCGCTGCGACCGCGCACCGAGCCGGGTCCGTTCGTCCGCGCCCCGCTCCTGCCCGTCAGCGGCGACGTGGAGCTCAGCCGGCTGGTGGCGCTGCTGGTCCACCCTTCCAAGGCGTTCCTGTCGCAGCGCCTCGGATTGCGGGTGCCCGACAGCGAGGACACCCTGGTCGACGCGCTGCCCGCCGAGCTCGACCCGCTGGCGAAGTGGGACGTCGGCGACCGGATGCTGACGGCGCGCCTGGCCGGGGTCGACCCGTCGGACTTCCGGCAGGCCGAGCTGCGCCGCGGCACCCTGCCACCCGGCCCGATCGCCCTGCGCCTGCTGACTGAGCTCGAGGAGACGACCGAACAGCTCTACCAAGCAGCAGCTCCCGCGTTCGAGGGCCTGGCGCGGCAGGCCGACGTCGTCCTCGACCTCGGGGGTGGACGGCGACTCACCGGCACCGTCAACGGGCTCCACCAGGGTGTGCTCGCCCGCGCGACCTACTCCCGCCTCGGCCCCAAGCACCGGCTCACCGCCTGGGTCACCCTGCTGGCCTCCGGGGTGGGCAGCGCGGTGACGATCGGCCGAGGACCGTACGGGCGGGTCGGGCGCTCCACGTTGACGCTGCCCGCCGACCCGACGGCCGTGCTGCGCGATCTGGTCGCGCTCTACGACGAGGGGCTGTGCGAGCCGCTGCCGCTGGCGACCTCGGCCACCCACGCCTACGCCGCGCGGCGCGCCGCCGGCGACACGCACGAGGAGGCCAGGGCGGCGGCGAGGAAGGCCTGGGACGACACGTTCGGCGACGGCAAGGACGAGCACGTGCTGTACGCGCACGGCGCCGACTTCGACCGCTTCGTCGGCGACGGCGCCCGCTTCGCCGCCCTGGCCCGTAGCCTCTGGGCCCCGCTGCTGGCGGCCGAGTCGTGAGCTTCGACCTCTACGGCCCGCTGCCGATCGGGACGACCGTCCTGGAGGCCAGCGCCGGGACCGGGAAGACCTACGCCATCGCCGCTCTGGCGACCCGCTTCATCGCCGAGGGCGTCGCCGAGCTGTCCGAGCTGATGCTCGCGACCTTCAGTCGCGCGGCGACCCAGGAGCTGCGCGAGCGGGTGCGTGAGCGGATCAGCCGGACCGCCCGGGAGATCGGCACGGTCAGCGACGACCTCCTGGTGCGGCACCTGTCGACCGGCACGCCCGACGAGGTCGCCGAGCGGCGACGGCGGCTGGTGCGTGCCGCGTCGGAGTTCGACGGCGCGACGATCGCGACGACCCACAGCTTCTGCCAGCAGGTGCTGGACAGCCTCGGCATGGCCGGCGACCACGAGGCCGGCGTGACGATGGTCGAGTCCGTCGACGACCTGCGCCGCGAGGTCGTCGAGGACCTCTACCTGCGCAAGTACGCCGCGCCCGGGGCCGACAGGCCCGTCCTCACGCCCAAGGACGCGCAGGAGGTCGTCCGGGCGGCCGTCAGCGACCGGTCCGCGCGGCTGGAGCCGGCCGACGCGGACCCGCAGACCGCGGCCGGGCAGCGCGTCGGCCTGGCCCGCGCCGCCCGGCTCGAGCTGGAGCGGCGCAAGCGCGCGGTCGGCGTCCGCGACTTCGACGACCTGCTGGTGCTGCTGCGCGACGTGCTGGCCGACCCGGACCGCGGGGAGGCGGCGTGCGTGCGGCTGCGGGCCAGGTTCAAGGTCGTGCTGGTCGACGAGTTCCAGGACACCGACCCGGTGCAGTGGGAGGTCCTCCAGCGCGCCTTCCACCGGCACAGCACCCTGGTGCTCATCGGCGACCCCAAGCAGGCGGTCTACGCCTTCCGCGGCGCCGAGGTCCTCAGCTACCTCGCGGCGGTCGAGCAGGCCGACCGGCACGAGACGCTCGGGACCAACTGGCGCAGCGACGGGCCCTTGCTGCGCGCCCTGGACCACCTCTACGGCGGCGCTGCTCTCGGCCACCCGCGCATCAGGGTCGGCACGGTGCGCGCGGCCCAGCGGGGCTCGCGGATGCCGGGGTCGGTGCCGTTCCGGTTGCGGGTCTTGAGCCGCAGCGCCGCCGGGTCGTACACCGGGAAGTTCCCCTCGCTGCCGGCGCTGCGCGCGACCGTGGCGACCGACGCCGCTGCCGATGTCGTGCGCCTGCTCGACAGCGGCGCGCCGCTGACGGTCGACGGCCACACCCGCCCCGTGCGGCCGGGTGACGTCGCCGTGCTGGTGCGCAAGTACGTCCACGTCTCGGCCGTACGGGCCGCCCTCGACGCCGCCGGCGTCCCGTCCGTCGTCTCCAGCAGCACCAGCGTGTTCGCCACCCAGGGTGCCCGCGACTGGCTGTGGCTGCTGCAGGCGCTGGAGCAGCCGCACCGGGCCGGCCGGGTCCGGCTGGCCGCGCTCACCCCGCTGGTCGGCTGGACCCCGGACCGGCTCGACGTCGCGGGCGACGCCCTGCTCGACGAGGTCGGCGGCCTCGTGCGCGAGGCGGCCCACCGCTTCGAGGAGGCCGGGCTGGCCGCCGCCTTCGAGCTGATCAGCGGCCGGACCCGGATGGAGAGCCGACTGCTCGGCGCCGTCGGCGGGGAGCGGCAGCTGACCGACCTGCGGCACCTCGCCCAGGTGCTGCACCGCGCGGCCGTGGAGGGCTCGCTCGGGCTGAGCGCCCTGGTCGGCTGGCTGTCCGAGCGGGTCGACGACCCCGACGGCGTCAGCTCCTCCGAGCGCAGCCGGCGGCTCGAGAGCGACGCCGCCGCGGTCCAGGTGCTGACCGTGCACGCGAGCAAGGGCCTCGAGTTCCCCGTGGTGCTCGTGCCCTTCGGCTGGGACGGCGGCAAGTGGTCCCAGCCGCCGACCGTCCGGCTGCACGACCCCGACGGCAGCCGGGTGCTCGACGTGGGCGGCAAGGGCGGGCCGGACTGGGACGCCCACCTCGCGACCGCCGGCGCCGAGGACGCCGGCGAGGAGCTGCGGCTGCTCTACGTCGCGCTCACCCGCGCCCAGTGCCAGGTCGTCGCGTGGTGGGCACCGTCCAGCTTCACCGGCACGGCGCCCCTGCACCGGCTGCTGCTCGGGCGCACCGCCGAGGTCGCCGCGCCGGCCGACCGGGCCACCGTGCCCGAGGACGCGCCTGCGCTCACCCGGCTGCAGCACTGGGCCTGGCCCGACGAGATCGCCGTCGAAGCAGTGCCTTCCGTCGCGCCGATGCGGTGGGCTCGGCCACCCGCCGACGCGCCGCTGCTGTCCGCAGCCCGCTTCGACCGGCCGATCGACACGGCGTGGCGCCGTACGTCGTACTCCGCGCTGACCGCCACGGCGCACGACGCGGCCCACGCGAGGGGTTCAGGCAGCGAGCCCGAGCAGCCGGAGAAGACCGACGAGCCGGCGCAGGCCCCCGCGGTGGAGGTGGTGCTGGCCGGGCCGCCGTCCCTGATGAACGACCTTCCTGCCGGCGCGGCCTTTGGGACGCTGGTGCACGAGGTCCTGGAGGAGGTCGACACGGCGGTCGACGACCTGCCCGCCGAGCTGCTGCTCCGGTCGACCGAGGCCGTCCGCCGGCGCCTGGCCGGACTCGACCCGGCCGAGCTGGCTGCCGCCCTGCTGCCGGTGCTGCGCACACCTCTGGGCCGGCTCGCGACGACGCTCGCCGACATCGCGCCGGGCGACCGGCTGCCCGAGCTCGACTTCGAGCTGCCCCTGGCCGGAGGCGATCTTGTGCGCAGCGACGACGTCCGCCTGGCCGGGATCGCGGCCCTGCTGCGCACGCACCTGCCCGCCGACGACCCGCTCGCGCCGTACGCCGACCTGCTCGAGTCGGTCGAGGCACCTGCGCTGCGCGGCTACCTGTCCGGCAGCATCGACGCGGTGCTGCGGACCGCCGGCCCGGCCTACGTCGTGGTCGACTACAAGACCAACCGGCTCGCGCGCGGCGACCTCACCGCGCGGCACTTCTCCCGCGAGCCGATGGCGGCGGAGATGCTGCGTGCGCACTACCCGCTGCAGGCGCTGCTCTACTGCGTGGCGCTGCACCGCTACCTGCGCTGGCGCCAACCCGGCTACGACCCGGCGCGCCACCTCGGGGGAGTGCAGTACCTGTTCGTGCGCGGCATGGTCGGGCCGTCGACCCCCGACGGGTGCGGTGTCTTCGACTGGCAGCCGCCCGCTGCGCTGGTCGTCGCGGTCTCCGACCTGCTGGCGGGTGCCTGATGCTGGTCGACAGCGCGACCGGGCTGCTGCGGAGCTTCAACGAGGCGGGCGTGCTGGGGGTCGCCGACGTGCAGGTGGCCCGGCGGCTCGGGGCGCTGGCGCGGGAGAGCTCGGAGCAGGTGCTGCTGGCAACGGCGCTGGCGGTGCGGGCCGTCCGCCTCGGCTCGGTCTGCGTCGACGTGGTCCGGCTGCGCGAGATCAGCGTCGAGGACGTCGACGTCGCGGCCCTGCCCTGGCCGGAGCACGATGCGCTGGTCGCGGCGCTGCGACGCAGCCCGCTGGTCGCTGGGGCGGTGCGCGGTGCGCTGTGCCCACTCGTGCTGGTCGACACGGGGGAGGGTGAGCTGCTCTACCTCGACCGCTACTTCCGGCAGGAGCAGACGATCCGGCACGCGCTCGACGACCGCGCGCAGACCCGGCCGACCTACGACGAGGCGCTGCTCGCGACCGGCCTCGCTGCCCGGTTCGGCGGCGCCCCGGACCGGCAGCGCATCGCTGCGGCACTGGCGGTCACCCGGTGGACCAGCATCGTCGCGGGCGGCCCGGGGACCGGCAAGACCTACACCGTCGCGCGGATCCTGCAGCTGCTCGCCGAGCAGTCGCCGGGCCTGCGGGTCGCGCTGGCCGCGCCGACCGGCAAGGCGGCCGCGCGGCTGCAGGAGCAGGTCAACGAGCAGGGCGTCGACCTCCCGGCCATGACGCTGCACCGGCTGCTCGGCTGGCGCCCCGACAGCGCCACCCGCTTCCGGCACGACGCGGGCAACCGGCTGCCCTACGACGTCGTGGTCGTGGACGAGACCTCGATGGTCTCGCTGACGATGATGGCCAGGCTGCTCGAAGCGCTCCGCCCCGACGCCCGCCTGGTGCTGGTCGGCGATCCGGACCAGCTGGCCTCGGTCGACGCGGGCGCGGTGCTGGCCGACCTCGTGGCCCGGCCCGTGCGGAACGTGCCCGACCCGGACCTCGAGCGCTTGCTGGCCGGCGACCTGGCCGCCGCCGCGGACCCCGACGAGGCAGCGCTGCTGCCGCAGGAGGTGCAGCGGCTCGGCAACGGCGTCGTGCGGCTGTCCCGCGGCCGGCGCTACGGCGGCGCCATCGCCGAGCTCGCCGTCGCGGTGCGCGCCGGGGACGCCGACACCGTCCTCGAGGTCCTGCGCCGCGGCGACCCGGCGGTGTCCTTCGTCGGGCCGGGCGAGCTCGACGCGCTCCGCGCCGATGTCGTCACCTCGTCGTCGACCGTCACCGCCGCCGCGCTGGCGGGTGAGGTGGACGGCGCGCTGCGGGGCCTCGAGCTCCACCGGCTGCTGTGCGCGCACCGCACCGGACCGGCCGGGGTGGGCGACTGGGACCGGACCGCCCGGGAGTGGGCCGGTGACCGCGAGAGCGGCCTGTTCTACCCGGGCCAGCCGCTGCTGGTGACCGCCAACGACTACGAGGCCAAGGTCTACAACGGCGACACCGGCGTCGTCGTCCGGCAGGACGACGGCTCCCTGGTCGCCGCCTTCGCCCGCGTCGGCGCCCCGGTGCTGCGGCATCCGGCGTCGCTCGCGGCCGTCCAGACGGTCTACGCCATGACGATCCACCGCAGCCAGGGCAGTCAGTACCGGACCGTGTCGGTCGTGCTGCCCCCCGAGGAGTCGGTGCTGCTGACCCGGGAGCTGCTGTACACCGCGATCACCCGCGCCCAGGGGCACGTGCGCGTGATCGGCAGCGAGGCGTCGGTGCGCGCCGGGGTGGCGCGGCAGGTGCTGCGGGCGAGCGGCTTGCGGCGGGTCCTGGACCGCTGAAGGCCGCTACGCGAAGCGGGAGGGGTCGCCGGCGCCGATCCGGACGATCTCCGGGACGCCCGTGGACCAGTCGACGACGGTGGTGGGCTCGGTGCCGCAGTCGCCGGAGTCCAGGACCGCGTCGACCTGGTGGTCCAGGGCCTCCTTGATGCTCCAACCGTCGGTCATCGGCGCGTCCTCTCCCGGGAGCAGGAGGGTGCTGGACACCAGCGGCTTGCCGAGCTCGCGCAGCAGCGCCTGCACGACGCGGTGGTCCGGGATGCGCACGCCGACGGTCTTCTTCTTGGGGTGCGCCAGCCGCTTGGGCACCTCCTTGGTGGCGGTGAGGATGAAGGTGTACGGCCCCGGGGTCGCCGCCTTGATGCTGCGGAAGGCGGCGTTGTCCAGGTGCACGAACTGGCCGAGCTGTGCGAAGTCCGAGCACACGAGGGTGAAGTGGTGCCGGTCGTCCAGACCCCGGATCCGGCGGATGCGGTCGGCGCCGGTCGGGCTGTCGAGCGCGAAGCCCAGCGCGTAGCAGGAGTCGGTGGGGTAGGCGATGAGCCCGTCGTCGCGCAGCAGCGCGACGGCCTGGGCGATGACCCGCGGCTGCGGGTCCTTCGGATGGACGTCGACGTAGCGGGCCATGGCAGGAGCGTACGGAAGACCCTCGATCTTCACGTCCACGAAACGGAAGATCCTTGACCGCCCAGGGCGACAGGGGCCAGGGTGGGGCGCCCCGGGCCGCCGGGACCGAGCCGAGGGGCTGCGATGACCGCCGAACCCACCTCCCAACCGACCGCGCAGCCGTCGACACACCACCTGCGCGGCGGGGTCGACGCCGAGGACGTCGACGCCGGCTACCTGCAGAAGCGCCAGCTGCAGACCGGGACGGCCGGGTGGGTGCTGCTCGCCGGGCTCGGCGTCTCCGCCGTCATCTCCGGCGACTACGCCGGCTGGAACTTCGGCCTGGCCGAGGGCGGCTTCGGCGGCCTGCTCATCGCCGTCGTGCTCATGGCGGTGATGTACACCGCGATGGTCTTCGGCCTGGCCGAGCTGGGGTCGGCGCTGCCGACCGCGGGTGGCGGCTACACCTTCGCCCGTCGGGCGCTGGGCCCGTGGGGCGGCTACGCCACCGGCATCGCGGTGCTCATCGAGTACGCCATCGCGCCGGCGGCCATCGCCACGTTCATCGGCGCCTACGTCGAGTCACTGGGCCTGTTCGGCATCACCGACGGCTGGTGGGTCTACCTCGCGGTCTACGCGCTGTTCATCGGCGTCCACCTGCTGGGTGTCGGCGAGGCGCTCAAGGTGATGCTGTTCGTGGCTGTCGTCGCCGTCCTGGGCCTCGTGGTCTACCTGGCCGGGGCGATCCCGCAGTTCGACTCGGGCAACCTGCTCGACATCGCGCCGACCGACGCCATGGGGGCCTCGTCGTTCCTGCCGTACGGGTTGATCGGGATCTGGGCGGCGTTCCCGTTCGCGATCTGGTTCTTCCTCGCTGTCGAGAGCGTGCCGCTGGCCGCCGAGGAGGCCAAGGACCCGGCCAAGGCGATGCCCCGCGGGATCATCGCGGCCATGGGGCTGCTCGTCGTCCTGGCGCTGCTCATGCTCGTGTTCACGCCGGGCGCGGCCGGTTCGGCGCTGATCGCCGAGTCGGGCAACCCGCCGGTCGACGCCCTCGCGGCGTCCGGCAGCTCCGAGGGGCTGACCCGCCTGGTCAACTACGCCGGCCTCGTCGGGCTGATCGCCAGCTTCTTCTCGATCATCTACGCCTACTCGCGCCAGACGTTCGCCCTGTCGCGCGCCGGCTACCTCCCGCGCCGGCTGTCGGTCACCAACAGCCGCAAGGCGCCGGTGCTCGCGCTGCTGGTCCCCGGCGCCCTCGGCTTCGTCCTGTCGTTGACCGGCCAGGGGGCGATGCTGCTGAACATGGCCGTGTTCGGCGCCACCGTGTCCTACGTCCTGATGATGGTCAGCCACATCGTCCTGCGCCGTCGCGAGCCCGACCTGCCCCGGCCGTACAGGACCCCCGGCGGGACGAAGACCACCGGCGTGGCGCTCGTGCTCGCCGCGGCCGCGGTCGTCGCGACGTTCCTCGTCGACTCGACGGCGGCGCTGTGGACGCTGGCGGCCTACGCGGCGTTCCTGGCCTACTTCGCCCTCTACAGCCGGCACCACCTGGTCGCCTCCGCCCCCGAGGAGGAGTTCGAGGCGCTGGCCGCCGCCAGCCAGGACGTCAGATGACCGTACGGCGGACGATGCTGGGCGGGCAGAGCTACGAGTTCCCCTCCCTGGTCGAGCTGCTCGCCAAGGCGACGCCGGCCCGGTCGGGAGACGTGCTGGCCGGCTGCGCGGCGCACTCGGAGGCCGAGCGGGTCGCCGCGCAGCACGTGCTCGCCGACGTCCCGCTGGCGGTGTTCCTCGAGGAGCAGGTCGTGGCGTACGAGGACGACGACGTCACCCGGCTGATCCTCGACACGCACGACCCGGTCGCGTTCGCGCCGGTGGCCGACCTGACGGTGGGTGAGCTGCGCGAGTGGCTGCTGGTCCGGGCGGCCGAGCGGGACGAGGAGGCGATCAGCGGCCTGGCCAAGGGGCTGACGCCCGAGATGGTTGCGGCCACCTCGAAGATCATGAGGGCCGCCGACCTCATCGCCGTCGCCCGGCGCACCCGCGTGGTCACGGGCCTGCGCGGGACCCTCGGCCTGCCCGGACGACTCGCGTCCCGGCTGCAGCCCAACCACCCCACCGACGACGCGGTCGGGGTGACCGCGTCGATCCTCGACGGGTTGCTGCACGGCTGCGGTGACGCGGTCATCGGCATCAACCCGGCGACCGACTCGCCGGCGCAGACCCGGGCGCTGCTCGAGCTCGTCGACGCGGTCATCTCGCGCTACGACATCCCGACGCAGTCGTGCGTGCTGGCGCACGTCACGACGACGCTGCGCGTGCTGGAGGCGGGCGCGCCGGTCGACCTGGTGTTCCAGTCCGTCGCGGGCACCGAAGGCGGCAACCGCGGCTTCGGTGTCACGCTCGACCTGCTCGCCGCGGCACGGGCCGGTGCACTTGCGCTCGGTCGCGGGACGGTCGGGGACAACGTCACCTACTTCGAGACCGGGCAGGGGTCGGCGCTGTCGGCTGACGCGCACCGCGGCGTGGGCGGCCAGCCGGTCGACCAGCAGACGCTGGAGTGCCGGGCCTACGCCGTGGCCCGGCACTTCGACCCGCTGCTGGTCAACACGGTTGTCGGCTTCATCGGCCCGGAGTACCTCTACGACGGCAAGCAGGTCATCCGGGCCGGGCTGGAGGACCACTTCTGCGGCAAGCTGCTCGGCCTGCCGATGGGGGTCGACGTCTGCTACACCAACCACACCGACGTCGACGGAGACGACACCGACGCCCTGACGCTGCTGCTCGGAGCCGCCGGCTGCGGGTTCGTCATCGCGGTCCCCGGCTCGGACGACGTGATGCTGCACTACCAGTCGTTGTCGTTCCAGGACGTCCTCACCGCCCGGCAGGTGCTCGACCTGCGACCCGCCCCCGAGTTCGAGTCGTGGCTCGCGCGGATGGACCTGCTCGACGACTCCGGGCGGGTGCGGGAGCTCGCTCCCGACGCCCCTGCGGCCCGGGCGCTGCTCGCAGCGGCGCTGTGACGACGGACCAGCTGTGACGGACCTGCCCCAGGGGCGGCACGTCGCCGGTGACCCCTGGCAGGTCCTGCGCGGCGCGACCCGGGCGCGCGTCGCCCTCGGGCGCGCCGGCGACGGCCTGCCGACGGCCCGGCTGCTGGAGTTCAAGGCGGCCCACGCGACGGCCCGCGACGCGGTGCACACCGCGCTCGACCCGGCCCTTGTCCGGGCTGCGCTCGGGGACCGTGAGCTGCACGAGGTGCACTCGGCGGCGCCCGACCGCGAGACCTACCTCCAGCGGCCCGATCTCGGTCGCCAGCTGGCACCCGGCACGACGCTGCCCTCGGGTGCCGTCGACCTCGCGATCGTGCTCGCCGACGGGCTGTCGCCCCGGGCCGTGCACGAGCACGCGGCCGGGACTGTGGGGGCGCTGGTCGAGCGGCTGCCCGGCTGGACGCTCGCGCCGCTCGTCGTCGCCGCGCAGGCCCGGGTCGCCCTCGGCGACGAGATCGGGGCAGCGCTGGGGGCCCGCGCGGTCGTGGTGCTCATCGGCGAGCGGCCCGGCCTGTCCTCCGCCGACAGCCTCGGGATCTACCTCACCTGGGCGCCGCGGGTCGGCCGGGCCGACTCCGAGCGCAACTGCGTCAGCAACGTCCGCCCGCCGCACGGCCTGTCGTACGCCCAGGCGGCCGACACGGTCGTCGCGCTGCTCGGCGCCGCCCGTGAGCTCGGGGCGTCGGGGGTCGTGCTCAAGGACGAGGGCCCTGCCCTCATGGCGGGAGGCGAGACCGGGTCGTGACTCCGCGGTCGGTCTGTGCTTGCCTGCCAGATCCAGGCCGTTGCGACCCGAGGAGCGAGATGATCCAGAACGACTTCTACACCCCCGAGGCGCAGGGCCCGTACGAGCTGCACGACCTCGGTGACTTCACGCTCGAGGAGGGCGGGACGATCCCGGGGCTGCAGCTGGCGTACGCGACGTTCGGCACCTTGAACGACGCCAAGGACAACGCGATCCTCATCCCCACCTGGTTCAGCGGGACGCACCAGACCTGGGAGCAGGTCTACATCGGGCCGGGGCGGGCGCTGGACCCCGAGCGCTGGTTCATCATCGTCATCAACCAGATCGGCAACGGCCTGTCGACCTCGCCGCACAACAGCGAGGGCCCGATCGCCATGTCGACGTTCCCCAAGGTCCGGATCGGCGACGACGTCCGCGCCCAGCGCCAGCTGCTCGAGGACCGGTTCGGCATCCAGCGGCTGGCGCTGGTCGTCGGCGGCTCCATGGGCGCGCAGCAGACCTACGAGTGGGCCGTCCGCTACCCCGAGATGGTGCTGCGGGCCGCGCCGATGGCCGGGACCGCGCAGATGACTCCGCACGACGTGCTGTTCACCGAGGCGCTGATGGAGGCCATCACCTCCGACCCCGGCTGGCAGGGCGGGGAGTACGCCTCGAACACCGAGGTCGCCGACGGCCTGCGCCGGCACGCCGACATCTGGTCGCTGCTCGGCCTGTCGACGGAGTTCTGGAAGACCGAGTTCTGGCGCGGCATCGCCGTGGGGGAGACGACCTTCTCGGCGGTCCAGGAGTTCCAGGACGGGTTCATCCGCGCCGTCTTCAGCGCGATGGACCCCAACGACCTGCTGACGATGGGCTGGAAGTGGCAGCATGGCGACGTCTGCCGGCACACCGACGGCGACCTGGCGGCTGCGCTCGGCCGGATCACCGCCAAGACCTTCGTCATGCCGATCGACGAGGACATGTTCTTCCCGCCCCGCGACTGCTCCGCCGAGCAGGCCCTCATCCCGGGCAGCGAGCTGCGCGTCCTGCCCAGCATCGCCGGCCACTTCGGCCTGTTCGGGTTCGAGCCGGAGTACCTCGCCGCCGTGGACCAGCACCTGAGCGAGCTGCTGGCGACGCCGGTCTGAGGGCGGCCTACCCCGGCACGTAGTCGAACGTGTCGGGGTTCGGGCCCATCCGGCCGTCCTCACCGCGGTCCAGTCCGCTGATCGCCGTCATCTGCTGCGGCTCCAGCTCGACGTCGAACAGGCCGAGGTTCTCCTGCATCCGCGAGGGCGTCGTCGACTTCGGGAAGACGACGTCACCGCGCTGCACGTGCCAGCGCAGGACAACCTGCGCCGGGGTCCTGCCGACGGCCGCGGCGATGTCGGTGATGACCGGGTCGTCGAGCACCTTTCCCTGGGCGATCGGGGACCAGGCCTCGGTGACGATGCCGTGCTGCTCGCCGTAGGCGCGTACGGCCTCGTTGGTGAAGTAGGGGTGCACCTCGACCTGGTTCACCGCCGGCACGAGGTCGGTCTCGGCGGCCAACCGCTCGAGGTGCGCGACCTGGAAGTTCGAGACGCCGATCGCCTTGGCGCGGCCGTCGGCGAGGAGCTCGCCCAGCGTGCGCCAGGTGGACACGAAGTCGCCGTCGTAGAGCGTCGGCAGCGGCCAGTGGATGAGGAACAGGTCGATGGCGTCGGTGCGCAGCCTGGTCAGCGTCTCGTCGAACGCCCGGCGGGCGTCGTCGGGCCGGTGGAAGCCGTTGTTCAGCTTGCTCGTGAGGTAGACCTCTGACCGGCCGAAGGCCTCGACGGCGGCTCCTACCTGCGCCTCGTTCTGGTACATCTGCGCGGTGTCGATGTGCCGGTAGCCCAGCTCCAGGGCCTTGCCGACCACCGCGGTCGTCTCGGCCGGGTCGACCTGGTAGGTGCCGAAGCCCAGCTGCGGGACCGTGGTGCCGCCGGTGAGGGACATGCTCGGGACAGGGGTCACGGTGCTCCTTGGTCGGGTGCGGTGGGTGCCGGCTGGTCCCTGCCCGGGACGGCCGTCGGCATGCGGCCACCCCTGCAGGAGCCTGCTCACGTCACCTGCCACGATGCAGCTCGTGAGACTGCCGGCGAGCCTGCGGGGACTGCCGCGCGAGACGTTCGTGCTCGCCCTCGTGGCGTTCTGCGTGGCGCTGGGCTTCGGCATCGTGGTGCCGGCCGTCCCGCTGTTCGCGCTGCAGTTCGGGGTCGGGACGACCGCCGCCGGGGCCGTGGTGTCGGCCTTCGCGCTCATGCGGCTGCTCTCCGGGCTGGCCGGCGGGCGGCTGGTCGACCGGGTGGGGGAGCGGGCCGCGCTGCTGGCCGGGCTGGGCGTCGTGGCGGTCTCCTCGCTGCTCGCCGGACTGGCCGTGACCTACCCGCAGCTGCTGGTGCTGCGAGGGGTCGGCGGCATCGGGTCGGCCGTGTTCACCATCGCCGCGACCAGCCTGCTGCTGAGGGTCGCCAAGGCGGCCCAGCGCGGGCAGACCCAGAGCGTCTACCGCGGCGGCTTCCTGCTCGGCGGCATCGTCGGGCCGGCGCTGGGCGGCGCTGTCGTGGGCGTGTCGCTGCGCGCCCCGTTCTTCCTGTACGCCGGGACGCTGCTCCTGGCGGCGCTGGCCGCCGGGACGCTGCTCCCCAAGCCGCCACCGGCCGAGGCGGACGCGCAGGTGAGCCTGGGGGTCGGTGAGGACGACGGGGTGCCACGGGCGGTGGTGCCGGAGCCGAGGACCTCGCTGGCGGACGCCTTCGCGAACCCTGCCTACCAGGCGGCGCTAGCGGGCAACTTCGCCGTCGGGTTCGCCGTCCTGGGGGTGCGCAGCACCGTCGTGCCACTGCTCGTGGTGCAGGGCCTGGACCTCGCCGCGGGCTGGATCGGCGTTGCGTTCACCGTGGCCGCGCTGGTGCAGGCCGTCCTGCTGCTGCCCGCCGGCAAGGCCGTCGACCAGATCGGGCGGCGCCCGACCTTGGTCGTCAGCGGACTGCTGAGCGCGGCCTCGCTGCTCGGCCTGGCCGCGGCGACCGGACCCTTGTCGCTGCTGCTGGCGATGACGGTGTTCGCCGCCGGAGCCGCGCTGCTCGGTGTGGCGCCGGCGGCGATCGTCGGTGACGTCGTGGAGGGCAAGGGCGGTCGGGCCGTCGCGGTCTGGCAGATGAGCAGCGACCTCGGCTCGGTGATCGGGCCGCTCGCCGCCGGGTTCCTCATCGACCGGGCGTCGTTCGCCGTCGCGCTCGTCGTGAACGCCGGGGTGGTGGCGGCCTGCGCGCTGCTGGGTCTGCGGATGCCGGCCACGCCGGTCTCCGGCGGACGTGCTTGAGCCGCTCAGATGTGGTTGTAGAGCTCCAGGGTCCAGCGCCACTCGCTGCGGTCCTCGGCGTGCCACCAGCTCGTCAGCCGGCCGGTCTCCCCGCCTGCCAGCAGAACCAGGAGTCCGATCTCGTCGTCGGACGGCCAGAGGTCCTCCAGCTCGAGGCGGTCGCCCCGGCGGACGAGGGCGCTCATCGGTCCGGGCCGGGTGCGCTCGAGCCCCTCAGCGCTGGCCAGCACCGCGCCGCTCTCGTCGCGGACGGTCACGTCAAGTGCCGGGGGAGCGGCGTGGACCAGGACGCGGTCGGCGGCGTCCGCAGCGTCGACCTTCGTACGGGTGAAGGGCAGGCCGGTCGCACCGGCGTTCGGGAACCACAGCTCCCAGGTCTCGGTCATGGACCTCGCCTACCCGGCTCGTCGCAGCCCTACCGGTGGTGCTGGGGTCGGGGGATAGCGTGCGCCGATGACGCGCTACCGGTTCCTGGACGGGATGGGTGACGTCGTCGCGGACGAGGAGTTCGCCGACCACGACGAGGCGCTGTCCTGGGCGGTCGACGACGACGGGCCCGACGAGGAGGTCCAGCGCGTGGAGTACCTCGGACCGCAGGGCGACTGGCGCTGGGCGGGTGCGTTGCACGGCTGAGATTGCGGTTGGGCGTCTCGGCGCTCGAGAAGGTGCCCGACGAGGTTGCCGAACCCGTGCTGCGATCCGGGCCCCTGCGGGGGCCGTGGTTCGCGATCGCCGCTGCGCGAGCACCGCGACCGTCCCGCACCATGTCGGCCATGGTGGCTGTCCCGGCAGACCGTGCTGCGCGACCTCATCCCGATCTGCGAGCACGACCACCGCGCTCTGCACGAGGGTCACCGCACGCTGCGCCTGAAGGATGGTCGACGCATCGACGAGCTCGGCTGGGTCTGGGCCCCGGGTCCAGGCCCCAGGTCTAGTCGTCAGGGCTCGCTGTCGAACGTGAGGCCGCTGCTGTAGCCGCCGGACAGCCAGGCGGCGCCACCGTGCCCGCCGAACCCCCGGTCCATCGGCTCACCTGAATCGGGGCCGGACCGGTCGTTCGAGACGCCCAGCAGCGCGCGGGTGACCGACTGGGCGCTGTCGAGCAGGTCGTCCAGCGCGAGCGACAGGTGGGTAGCCGTCACCTCCTGCAGCGGTCCGGGCGTCTGGGTGAGGGACTCCAGGACTGCCCGGCGCACCAGCTCCTTGAGGAAGGACGCCGTCACCCCTTCGGTCCGTTCGACCAGGGACACGACGTCCGGCTCCTGTACGGACATCGCCACCCCGCGGCTGTAGACCTCGAACAGCCGTCGTCGCGCCTCGTCGTCGGGGAGACCGATCTCGATGGCGACATCGACCCGGCCGGGACGGGCTGCCAGAGCCGGTTCCAGCAGATCGGCCCGGTTGGTCGTCAGCAGGAACAGCAGGTCGGCGTCGGTGGCCGACCCGTCCATCGCGTCCAGCAGCTCGAACAGCACCGGGTTCGGGCCGGGCCCGTAGCCGCGGTCCTCGGCGACGAGGTCGACGTCCTCGAGCACGAGCACCGCGGGCTGCAGCTCGCGGGCCAGCTGGGTGACTGCGCCGATGAGGTGCAGCGTCCGACCGGACAGCATCAGCACGGTCGAGCCGGCCAGACGCTGGACGACGTAGCGCGTGGTGTGGGTCTTGCCGGTGCCGGGAGGGCCGAACAGCAGCAGACCGCGCTTGAGGTGCTGGCCGGCGGCGCGCAGCTGCTCCCGCCGGTCGGCGATGTCCAGGGTGTGGCGCTCGATGCGGCGCAGCACGTTCTCCGGCAGAACCACGTCGTCGCGGGCGGTGGCCGGCAGGACCGGGAAGTTGACGCGGATGCCGCCCATGTCCTGCACCAGCTCGAGCACCTGACCGCGGTAGACGTTGAGCTCCGCCCGGAGCTCGGCCAGCTCGCGCTGCACCTCCTGGGCCACCTCGGTGGGCAAGCCCGCGACCTCGACCTCAAGCACGGGCTCCGCGTGAGGCTCAGGCCCGCGCACGAACAGGACGTACGCACCGCGCTCGTCCTGAACCAGCAGCAGCGCGGTCCGCCAGCACGCGACGGTCCGGTCCGGCCCGGACGCCAGGTCCACCAGGTCCGGCGCCGACAGGCGCACCGGGGGGAGACCGTCGCCGTGCAGCAGGGACTGCAGCCCGACGGGTCCGTAGTGCTGGGGGAGCGCCAACCCATGGGTGACGACCTGCCGGCCGGGCTGAGCGACCCAGGCGTTCAGGGCGACCTGCAGGTTGACCTGCTCGAACACCGGGAGCTGACGGCCGACGACCGACCGCTCGAGGCCGTCGGTCCCGAGGTGACCGCGTACCAACGCGACGACCTCGTTGCTGACGTCGCGGGCGCCGGCGACGTTGAGCCAGGTCATCAGCTCCTGGAGGGCGCGGGCGAAGTCTCGGGCTTGGTGCTCGTCGGCGGGCATGCGGCAGGAAAGCAGCCCCGCCCGTCGACGGCAAGGGGGTTGCCGTGACGCGCTACGGCGTCTCGCCGACGACTCGCGCGGTGCGCCTGCCGGTCGTACGGGCTGCGGGTCGCTACCGTCGCGCCGTGGCTGCCACCGAGTTCGGGCCGGACCGTTCGTCGACGCTGGCTCAGCACCTGCTGAGGCAGGGTGTACCGCCCTCGCTGCTCATCGACCTGGTCGATCCGGCCGGCATGCAGGCCGCGCTGCAGTCCGAGCTGGCCGAGGTGCAGACCCGGCGGGTCCTGGCCGAGACGACGCCCCGGCGCGTCAAGGACGACGCCGCCACCGCCTGATCACGACGTGCCCCGATGCGGCATCATCGGCGGATGACCGTCCTTCCCGACCTGCTGGCCGCCCTTGCCAGCGGCGCCGTCGAGGTCGTCGACCTCACCGCGCCGCTGTCCGAGACGACGCCGGTCCTGCAGCTCCCTCCGCCGTTCGCCGACACGCAGCCCTTTGCGCTGACGCAGATCAGCCGCTACGACGAGCGCGGTCCGGCCTGGTACTGGAACGACTTCTCCACAGGTGAGCACGTCGGCACGCACTTCGACGCGCCGGTGCACTGGGTGACCGGCAAGGAGGGGCTCGACGTCTCCCAGGTGCCGGCCCCGCAGCTCGTGGCACCGGCCGTCGTCCTCGATCGGTCGGCGGACGGCGCGGCAGACCCGGACTTCCTGCTCGAGGTCGAGCACGTCCAGGAGTGGGAGGCCGAGCACGGGACGCTGCCCGACGGGGGCTGGCTGCTCTACCGCACCGGCTGGGACGCGCGCTCGCACGAGCAGGCGGCGTTCCTGAACGCCGACCACACCGGTCCGCACACCCCGGGGATCTCGGCGCGGTGCGCACAGTGGCTGGCCGAGCAGACCCCGATCATCGGGCTCGGTACCGAGACCGTCGGGACCGACGCAGGGACGGCGCACTCGTTCGACCCGCCGTTCCCCTGCCACTCCTACTTCCTGGGTGCCGGGAAGTACGGCCTGACCCAGCTGCAGAACCTGGCCTCCCTGCCGGCGACGGGCATCGTGCTCGTCGCGGCTCCGCTGCCCATCGTCGGCGGGTCCGGCAGCCCGGCGCGGGTGCTCGCCCTCGTCCAGCGGTGACCGCCGTCGCCGCTGCCGTCGGCGCGGCAGTGGCCTCGCTCGGTGCACGTCACGTCTTCACGCTGCTCGGCAGCGGCAACTTCGCGGTGACCGGTGCGCTGCGCGACGCAGGCGCCGTCGTCGTCGCGCTGCGGCACGAGACCGCGGTCGTGACCGCTGCCGACGCGTACGCCCGCGTGACCGGCGAGCTCGGAATCGTCACGCTGCACCAGGGCCCGGGGCTGACGAACGCCCTCACCGGGATCGCGGAGGCGGCCAAGAGCCGCACCCCGCTGCTGGTCCTGGCCGCGGACACCGCCGGCGCGGCGGTGCGCTCGAACTTCCGGATCGACCAGGCCGGCGTCGTCGCTGCGGTCGGCGCCGGGGTCGAGCGGCTGCACGGGCCCGGCAGCGCCGTGGCCGACGTGGCTCGTGCCTACCGGCGCGCCGTTGCCGAGCGCCGGCCGGTCGTGCTGATGATGCCGCTCGACGTGCAGGCCGCGGACTGCCCCGACACCGCCGTGCCGCCCGCACCAGCTCCCGGGGTCGCGCCCGTACGACCGTCGGACGGCGCCGTCGGTGCACTGGCCGACCTTCTCGGTCAGGCGTCGCGGCCTGTCGTCCTGGCCGGTCGGGGCGCGACGCTGTCCGGCGCCGGCGGTCTCCTGGAGCAGCTCGCCGAGCGGACCGGCGCGCTGGTCGCCACCTCCGCCGTCGCTGCCGGGCTTTTCGGCGGGAACCGCTGGGACCTGGGCATCTCCGGCGGCTTCGCCTCGCCCCGTGCCGCCGAGCTGGTGGCCGACGCCGACCTGGTTCTCGCCTTCGGGGCGTCGTTGACGATGTGGACAACCCGGCACGGCCGGCTCCTCGGCCCCGGCGCCACGGTCGTGCAGATCGACACCGACACCGATGCGCTGGGGGCCAACCACCCGGTCGACCTGGCGGTCCTGGGCGATGCCGCCGAGACCGCTCGCGACCTGCTCGCCGAGCTCGACCGCCGCGACCACCAGGCGGCCGGCCAGCGCACCCCGGCGCTCGCGGACCGCATCGCCGCGGGCCGGTGGCGCGACGAGCCGCACGACGACGTGACCGCCGACGGCCAGGTCGACCCGCGCTCGTTGACCAAGGCTCTCGAGGCACTGCTTCCCGGGGAGCGGACGCTGGTCGTCGACTCCGGCCACTTCATGGGCTGGGCGCCGATGTACCTCACGGTGCCGCGCGGCGCGGGGTTCGTGTTCACCCAGGGCTTCCAGTCCGTCGGCCTGGGGCTGGCGACCGCGGTCGGCGCTGCGCTCGCCATCCCCGACCGGCTGACCGTGGTCGCGATCGGGGACGGCGGGGCACTCATGACGCTCGGCGAGCTCGAGAGCATCGCGCGGCTCAGGCTGCGGATGGTCGTGGTGGTCTACGACGACGGGGCGTATGGCGCGGAGGTCCACCACTTCGGCCCGGGCGGGCACCCGGTGGACCTGGTGCAGTTCCCCGAGGTCGACTTCGCCGGGACGGCGCGGGCGCTCGGCTTCCGGGCCACGCAGGTGCGGCGGGTCGAGGACCTCGCAGCGCTCACGGACTGGCTCGAGGAGGGTGACCCGGCGCCGTTGCTGCTCGATGCCAAGGTCGTGCCGACGGTCGTCGCGGACTGGCTCGAGGAGGCCTTCCGCGGCCATTGAGCCCCGGGTCAGGGGCGCAGCTCGTAGATGATGTTGAACGGCGTCCGCGCCGCCTCCCTCGCCCGGGTGAACCCGGCCTGCTCGGCCAGCGCCAGGGTCCGGGCGGGGCCGGCCTGGTTGCCCATCCCGGTGCGCGGCTCGGCCGACAGGCCGCTCGGCAGGCAGCGCAGGGGGAGCTGTCCAGGGTCGCGCGGACGTGAGCTCAGTCGCCGAGCTGGCGCTCCCAGAGCAGGGCGGTGCGCTCGTCGAAGGCCACGAGCAGGACCGTCTCGACCGACGTCGTGACGCTCTTCAGCGCCGCCACGGAGATGCGGGCGGCGTCCTCGGCGGGGTAGCCGTAGACGCCCGTGGAGATCGCCGGGAAGGCGACGGCGCGTGCGCCGACCTCGTCCGCGCGGGCGAGAGCCGCGGTGTAGGCGGAGGCCAGCAGCGGCTCGTCCTCGGGACCGGTGTAGCGCGGCCCGACGGCGTGGATCACCCAGTTGGCGACGGGCAGGGCGAAGGCCGGCGTGACGACCGCGCAGCCGGCCTCGATCGGGGCGAAGGTCCGGGCGGCCTTGACCAGCTCGGGTCCCGCGGCCGCGTGGATGGCGCCGTTGACACCGCTCCCGCCGACCAGGGAGCTGTTGGCCGCGGTGACGACGGCGTCGACGTCGACGGTGCAGATGTCGCCGCGCACGACCTTGAGCTCAGGCATGGGGACGCGGGGTTCGGGTCATCTCGTAGTTCTCGTGGTCGAAGCGTCGCAGGGCCTTGCGGAACGACCAGGTGAAGCCCGGCCACAGGACCGAGGTGCCGTCGCGCTCGTTGAGGTACCAGCTGTCGCAGCCGCCGGTGGTCCAGACGGTCGTGGCGAGCCGCTCCTGGATCCCCACGTTGTAGGCGTCCTGCGCGCTCTGACGCACCTCGAAGGAGCCGATGCCGTGGCGGTCTGCGTGCTCCAGGGCCTGCAGGACGTACTCGATCTGCGGCTCGGCGTAGAGCAGGATCGAGGTGTGGCCCGTGGCGGTGTTGGGTCCCACGAGCATGAAGTAGTTGGGGAAGCCGTGCACGCTGGTGCCCAGGTGCGCCGCGCGTCGCTCGGCCCAGCGCTCGGTCAGCGTGTCACCGGCCCGGCCCCGAAGCGGGTCGGCCACCGGCATGACCTGGAAGCCGGTGCCCAGCACGATCGTGTCGAGCAGGTGCTCGGTGCCGTCGGCGGTGAGGACCCCGGTGGGCGTGATCCGCGCGATCGGGTCGGTGACCAGGTCGACGTTCGGCTTGGTCAGCGCCGGCAGGAACGTGTCGTTGATGACGATCCGCTTGCAGCCCATGCGGTAACCCGGGGTGAGCTTGCGGCGCAGCTCCGGGTCCTTGACCTGCCTCCGGAGCCTGAGCTTGGAGACGGTCTCGGTGACGAGCGGATTCTGGACGGCCGAGCCGAGAACCAGTTCGTGGTACCAGTACTGCCTCGCCCGGACCAGCCGCTGGAGGGCCGGGAAACGGTGGTAGAGCGCACGCTCGCGGTCGGTGATCCGCCGGTTGAGCCGCGGGAAGGTCCAGTGGGGGGTGCGCTGGAACACGGTCAGGTGCGCGACCTCCGGCTGGATCTCCGGGATGAACTGCGCTGCCGACGAACCCGTCCCGATGACCCCCACCCGCTTGCCGGTGAGGTCGTGCTCGTGGTCCCAGCGACCGGAGTGGAAGACGTGACCCGCGAAGGTGCCGAGCCCGGGCAGGTCGGGGACCGAGGGGCGGCTGAGCGGTCCCATCGCGGACACGACGAACTGCGCCTCCACCTCGCCGCGGCTGGTCTGCAGCCGCCAGCGCTGGGCCTGCTCGTCCCAGGCACCGGAGAGCACCTCGGTCTCGAGCCGCACGTGGTCCATCACGCCGTTTTCACGCGACACCCGACGGATGTAGTCCCACAGCTCGGCCTGGCCCGCCAGGACCTGCGTCCAGTCCGGGTTGGGGGCGAAGGAGTAGGAGTACAGGTGGGAGCGCACGTCGACCGCCGCCCCTGGGTAGCTGTTGTCGCGCCATGTCCCGCCGACTTCGGCGGCGCGCTCGAAGACCGTGAAGTCGTGGTGCCCGGCCTGCCGAAGCCGGATGGCCATCCCCAGCCCGGCGAAGCCGGCGCCGACGATCGCGACGCGCACCCGGTCCACACCGGTGTCGCCGTCGGTGTCGAGGACGTCGTGCTGCACGGCGGTCATGGTTCTCCTGGTGGCGTCAGCCGGGCTGGGAGGTCTCGGGCAGGGCGGTCTCGCGGATGACCTGGGCGACCGCGTCGGGGCAGTCGGTGTACGGCAGGTGGCCGGCGTCGAGGCTGACGTGGCGGGCGTGCGGCAGGGCTGCCCGCGCCCGGGGCGCCTGCCGCGCGTAGGGCAGCAGTCGGTCCTTGTCGCCCCACGCAACGCACACCCGGGCGTCGTCCAGCTCGTTGCCGGCCGTGAACTCGTAGTCGTCAAAGGCGCGCAGGGCGGCGGCGAACGCCGGGGCGGCCCAGGCGTCCTGCAGGGTCGACAGCGCCTCCTCGGCATCGACCCCGCTGGGTCGGGCCACCAGCTGCGCGAGCAGGGCGGCGCGACCGGCGCGGGTGCGTGCCGCCGCCAGGACGGCCGGGCGCAGGGCATGGGGCATCCCGGCCAGCGCGGTGAGCGACAGCTGCGCGTAGCGCAGCTCACCGGCCGTCCAGAAGCCGGCCGGCGAAAGGGCGGTCGCGGACGCCACTGCTCCGCGCCGGGCCAGCTCCAGGGCGATGGCCCCGCCCATGGAGTTGCCGGCGACGTGGGGGCGTCCCAGGCCCTGCTCGTCGAACATCGACGCGAAGGCGTCGGCGTAGGCCCAGACGGTCGGTGGCACGTCCGGCGGCAGCGAGGGTGACCGCCCGAAGCCGGGGGAGTCGACCGCGATCACCTCGAACGTGTCGTCGAGGCGGCCGATGACAGGTCGCCAGGCCTGCCAGTGGTGGCCGATGCCGTGGATCAGCACAAGGGGCGGGCCGCTGCCCTGCCGGTGCTGGTGCATCGTCGTTCCCCCACGTGCAACGGGCCGGTGCGCGTCCCGGTGGACGCCGGACCGGGCGGGGTCGGAGGCAGGGGCACCGCTGGTCCGTGGCTGTGAGAGTTCTACCGGTCCTGACGGCTTCCGTCACGCTCGGCCCCCGCCCGACCGGACCTGCGGGCAGGCCGCCGGGGAAGGACTCGATCAGCGCCCGGCCCCGCCCGGACGAGGCCGGCAGCCACGCGGCCCGTTCCGGCAGCAAGCACCCACGCCACGGCGGCAGCCTCGAGCGCCTCGCCGACCGGCGTGCGCAGGTCGCCTCGGCGGTTGGCGATCCCGGGCTTCGCGCCGATCGCCCGGCCGACCGCCGCGGACGCGGCTCGCGGCCAGTGCAGTCGGCCCGAGGTCCGGGCGACGGCCTCGCCTCCACCAGCGGCTCGGCCGACCCGTCGCGGCCGGCCACCTCGAGCGCGGCCAGCCGCGGCAAGCCCTGGGCGCCGAGCTCGGCGAGGTGTTTCAGGATGAGCCGGACGCCGGGCGAGCCGGGCCCGAACCGGGTCTCGGCGTGGGACGGCGGCAGGGTGAGCCCGTGGTCGAAGGCCTCGTGCCACCGGCCTACGCGATCCAGCACTGCTTGGGCGGTAGGCGGGTCGAGCGGCACGAACCGCCCGGCCGGAGGGCGCAGCAGCGCGAGGTGCCGCCGCCAGACGGGCGTGTCCGGCCGTGCCACGCAGGCCGGGCGGTCGCCGGCCTCGACCACGCAGGCGACCAGCGCGCTCCGGCCGCTGTCGAGCCGACACGACGGTCGCGCTGTCCACAGGCCTCAGGCGCCACTGGACTCAGACGGGCAGGTGGCTCCACGACGGTGCCGGTCCGGAGCCGAGGCGGTGGCGGGCCGCCTCCTCGGACGGGCTGTAGGCGCCGAGCACCAGGCGCAGGCCGCGTAGCTGGGTGCGGATGAGGGCGAGCTCGGCCCGGTCGCGGGCGGTGTGGTCGCCGCGCCCGCGGACTCCCGCGAGGGGGGCGATGGTGGGGGACAGCAGCAGTCCCGCGCTGCGCACGAGGCCGGCGTAGAAGAGCCTCTCGGGGCGGCTCAGACCGGGCGGTGCGCTCAGGAAGCTGCGTAGGTGCTGGGGGACCGGCTCGAGGTCGGGCTGGAGCGCGGTCAGCGCGTCCGCGAGCTCGGCGGCGGTCGTCGGGAGGTCGGTGGCGCCGAGGGCGGCGGCGCTGCGCTGCCACTGCCCGACGTAGGCGTCCGGCCAGCGGGCGCCGAAGCGCTGCGTGAGGTCGCACCCGAGGTGCTGGTGGGCGGTGAGGAACGCATCGGTGAAAGCCAGGTGCACCCAGCGCAGGAGCACCGGGTCCGAGGCGGCGTACGGCCGGCCGTGGTCGTCGACCCCGCGCACGCTGGCGTGCAGCAGCCGGACCCGGGCCGCCTCGCCCTCGGCCAGCTCGGCGGAGGCGAAGGTGCTGACGACCAGCCAGCGGGCGGTCCCGGCCAGGCGGGCCCACGGGTCCAGCTGGTAGGCCGAGTGCCGCTGGACACCGGCCAGCGCGAGCGGGTGCGCGCCCTGGCCGAGCAGCGCGCTCACGCCGCCGGCGAGCGTCGCGAGGTCGCCGTGCACGCGCCAGACGACGCCGTCCGGCTCGAACCACCCCGGCCCCTCGCCGACCCGGGCGATGTCACGGACCCAGTCGGGTGCGCCGGTCGGGTCCCCGGACACCCGGGCGCGGAAGCGAGACCGGGCCAGCTCGGGCAGGCGGGTCACGGCCAGCGGGGCAAGGGGCACCCCTCCAGAGTGCCGCACCCGCCCGGATCGTGCGGGTTCGCGTCGAGGGGCCGGGCTCAGGGCTCAGGTCTAGGTTCGTCACTGACGAGGGGATCAGCGTGGAGACCAGCAGCGCAGCCGGCCGGGTGACCTACCTGGTCATCGACGGGGAGAACCTCGACGCCACGCTCGGCATCAGCCTGCTCGGGCACCGACCGGCACCGGATGAGAGGCCACGCTGGGAGCGGGTCCTCGAGTTCGCCCAGCGGGTCTGGGACCAGCCCGTCAAGGGGCTGTTCTTCCTCAACGCCAGCTCGGGCACCCTGCCGCTGTCGTTCGTGCAGGCGCTGATCGCGATCGGGCTACGGCCGGTCCCGCTGTCCGGACCGACCGGGATGAAGGTCGTCGACGTCGGCATCCAGCGGATGCTCGAGGCCATCGCGCAGCAGGACGCCGACGTGGTGCTGGGCAGTCACGACGGGGACTTCCTGCCCCAGGTCACGGCGCTGCTCGGCGCCGAAGGTCGGCGGGTGGCGATGCTGGGCTTCACGGAGTTCCTCAACGCCGGCTACGTCCCGCTGAAGGAGTCCGGCCTGGAGGTCTTCGACCTGGAGTCCGACGCGCGGGCGTTCAACAAGGTCCTGCCGCGGGTCCGGATCATCGAGATCGACGCCTTCGACCCGGCGGCCTACCTCTGACAGCCGGGCCGGACGCTCGGCGTACGGTCGTCGGGTGCCTGACATCGTCGCCATCGCCACCCTGACCGCCGCCCCCGGCAAGACCGAGGAGCTGGTCGCCGCCATGACCTCGCTCATCGAGCAGGTGCACGCCAACGAGCAGGGCTGCCTGCTGTACGCGCTGCACCGGCACCCGGACGGCAAGAGCCTGGTCATGGTCGAGAAGTACACCGGTCCAGACGCCGTGACCACGCACCGCGCCTCGGACCACTTCAGGGCAGCGGGCAAGGTCCTGGCGGGACTGCTCGCCGCGCCGCCGGAGGTCATCGCCCTGGAGCCGGTCGTCGTCGGTGACCCCGGCAAGGGCGCTGTGTAGGGAGCTCAGCCGCAGCAGCCGCCCCCGCAGCACCCGCCGCCACCGCCCGCCGGAGCCGCCGCGCCGCCGCCGACCGCGACCGCGGTGAAGACCCGGGTCGTGGACCCGTGGCCCTGCGGGCAGTCCACCGGCACCTCCGGCTCGTCGACGCCGCGGCGCACCTCGAAGCGGACGTCGCAGGTGCGGCAGCGGTAGTCGTAGGCAGGCATGACCCCAGCCTAGGAGCCCCCACCGAGGACCCCTTCGGACCCGTCCCCCAGAACGGCCTGCTGGGCCCGTCGTGATGGACTCCGGGACAGGCGGGCTCGCCGCCCCTTCCGACAGGAGAGCACTCGTGCAGGACTTCGCCGGCCGTACCGCGCTGATCACCGGAGGCACCCGGGGCATCGGGCTGGGCATCGCCCAGGAGCTGGTCGACCGCGGCGCGAACGTCGTCATCACCGCCCGCAAGCCCGACGAGCTCGAGGCCGCCGTTGCCCAGCTCGACCCGGACCGGACCGGCCGGGCGCTCGGCGCCCGGGGCAGCGCCGACGACGAGGCGCACCAGGCCGAGGCCGTCGCGCTCGCCGTGGAGAAGTACGGCCGGCTCGACTGCCTGGTCCCGAACGCCGCTGTCAACCCGCAGTACGGCCCGCTGGTCGACGCCGACCTCAACGCCGTCCGCAAGGTGTTCGAGGTCAACGTGACCGCCGTGCTGGGCTGGGTGCAGCAGGCCCACCGCCAGTCGATGTCCAGCAGCGGCGGCAGCATCCTGGTTGTGGCGAGCGTCGGCGGGCTGCGCAGCGGCTCGCCGATCGGCGCCTACAACGCCAGCAAGGCCGCGGTCATCCACCTGGTCCGCCAGCTCGGAGCCGAGATGGGCCCGACGGTGCGGGTCAACGCGATCGCGCCGGCGGTCGTGAAGACCAAGTTCGCCAGCGCGCTGTACGAGGGGCGTGAGGAGGAGGTCGCTTCGGCCTACCCGATGAAGCGGCTCGGTCTGCCCGAGGACACCGCGAAGGCCGCGGCGTTCCTGCTGTCCGACGACGCGTCCTGGATCACGGGTGAGACCTTGGTCGTCGACGGCGGCGTGACGGTCGCGGGGCGCTGACCGCCCTCAGCCCGTGACGCGGCGGACGAACTCCACGGCGCGCTGCGCGATGAGCGGCGCGTCGTGGTCGAGCGTGGCGACGTGGAAGGACCGCTCGAGCATCACCCGCTCCACAGGGCCGGCGACCGCGCTCGCGACGAGGTCGGACGACACCGGGTCGACGACGTGGTCCTGCGGGCTGGTGCACAGCAGCACCGGGCAGCGGATCGCACCGAGCCCGCGGCGCAGGTCGGCCAGCGCTCCGTGCAAGCTGAGCAACGGCTCGACCGGCGTCAGCGGGTAGGCGCTCTCGACCGCACCTTCGAGGGCGATGTCGGAGCCGATGCCGGGCACGAGCGGCTCACCGAGCTCCCGCAGCTGGGCGACCATCTCGACGATCCCCGGCGCCTCGCCGTCGGCCAGCGGGTTCACCAGCACGATCCCGCGGATCTCCGGGTGCCGGGACGCGAGCCAGAGCGTGAGCGTCCCCCCCATGGACAGCCCCGCCACCACGACGCTCTCGCACCGGGCCGCCAGCTCGTCGTACGCCTGCTCGGCCGCGCTCGACCAGTCGGCCCAGCGGGTCGGGAGCATGTCCTCGACGCGGGTGCCGTGTCCCGGCAGCAGGGGCAGCGACACGGTGAGGCCGGCGGCCGCGAAGGCCTCCGCGAGTGGACGCATCGACTGCGGGTTGCCGGTGAAGCCGTGCACCACCAGGACCCCGGCCGGCCCCCCGTCGGCCTGCCACGGCTCGGCACCGGTCATCAGCTGCGTGCTCGCGTCGCTCATGGACCGGTCCTACCACGCCCGGGTGACCCGCGTGCGGCTCAAGACCGGGCGGGAGGTGGTCGAGACCCTCTCAGCAGGACAACCGGACCGGACGGCGGGAGCTCGTACGCGATGACCACCAGCCCGACCACGACGCTCGGCGTGCCCGACCTGCGGGCGACGGACGCCGGCGAGCGGCATGCTCTGGTCGCCGGGCTGCTGGAGGACCTCGACGCCCTGCCGGGGCAGCAGGCCGTCCTGCTGCGCATCGCGCAGCTCAGCGACGACGAGGACTGCTCACTGTCGGCCCTGGCGGACGTGTGCGCAGCCGACCCGCCCTACGCCGCCCGGCTGCTGAGCCTGGCCAACTCCTCCTACTACGGGCGTCGGGGCGCGGTCACCTCCCTGTCCGGTGGGATCAACGTCATCGGCAGGGAGGCCGTGCGCTGTCTCGCCCTGACGACGGCCCTGGGCATGACCGGCGCGAAGAGCACGGTTCCGGCGCAGTTCTGGTCGCGTGCCGCGCTGACCGCCTCCGCCAGCCAGCTCGTCGCCAGGAGCCTCGGCGCGCCTGCGGGCGACGCCTTCTGCGGAGGGCTGCTCGCTGACGTGGGCCAGGCGCTGCTGCTGACCGCCGCCCCGGACAGCTACCCCGCGCTCATGACCCAGCGCTGCGGCGCCGACCTGCTGGCGGTCGAGCTGGAGGCGTACGGCATCGGCCACGCCGAGCTCGGCGCCCTGGCGATGAGCCGCGTCGGCCTGCCCGACGTGCTGTGCGAGGCGATCGGCGGGCATCACACCGCCGGTCTCGACGGCGAGCCGGTGCTCGGCGCGCTGGCCCGGTCGGTGCACGCCGGTTCGATCCTGGCCCACGCCGTCGACGCCGGAGAGCTCGACGAGGCGGCACTCGGCGAGCTCGTCGTGATCACCGACGGCGCGCTCACCGGGGCCGACGGCAGCCGTATCCTGCTGCAGTCCGCCGCGGCCGCCGCGGCGCTCGCCGTCGCCCTGATGTAGCGCTTCCCGTCAGGCCCTCTCGGCCAGCACCGCTGCGGCCACCTGGGCAGCGACCACCGCGTTGCTCTCGGCCAGCGAGAGGTTGGCGGGCACGCTGCCGCCCTCGGTCGCCTGGCTCACCCGCTCCAGCACGAAGGGCGTGACCGCCGCCCCGGTGATGCCGGCGGCGCTCGCCGCCTCCAGGGCAGTCTCGAGCGCGGCGTCGTGGCGCGCCCGGTCGAGCTCGTCGGTCTCGGGGATCGGGACGGTGAGCAGCACTCCGGTCTCGGACCGGGACCGGAAGCGCAGCACGCGCGCGACCTCGCGCGCGGTCTCCACGACGTGCGGGACGGGCAGTCCGCTGGACCGGACGTAGAACGCGGGGAAGTCCGGGTGCCGCCAGCCGAGCACGGGAACCCCTGCGGTCTCGAGGTGCTCCAGCGTCCGCGCCAGGTCGAGGAAGGACTTGGCGCCGGCGCAGACCGTCACGACGGGGTGGTTGGCCAGCGCGTCGAGGTCGGCCGAGACGTCGTTGCTGAGCTCGACGCCGCGGTGGACGCCGCCGATGCCGCCGGTGGCGAAGACCTCGATGCCCGCCCGGTGCGCCAGGGCGACCGACGCCGACACAGTCGTGACGCCGACGTCCCAGCGCTGCGCCGCGGCCACGGCGAGGTCGCGCTCGGCGACCTTCCGCGTGCCGCCCAGGACGCGCTGCTCGTCGGCCTCGCTGAGCCCGACCCGCCACTGGCCGTCGACGACCGCGGTCACGGCCGGCACGGCGCCACCGCGCTGGACAGCCGCCTTGCAGCGCTGCAGCGCGTCGGCGTTGTGGGGCACCGGCAGTCCCAGCGTCGAGAAGATCGTCGACTCCATCGCCACGACCGGCCGGCCCTCGCGCAGGGCCTGCTGCACCTGCTCGGACACGACGATCACACGACCTCCTGGGGGGTGGAGCCCTGACCGGCCCCGGGCGAGGCCAGCACGCGACGCGCCAGGTCGTGTGCACGGTGCACGCGCGCCCGGTCGTCGAGACCCGCCATCATCGCGGACAGCCAGCCGGCGGCGAAGGCGTCGCCCGCGCCGGTGGAGTCGCGCACACCTGGCACGGGTTCGACCGGCACGGTGAGCTCCCGTCCGGACGGCAGCCGGACGACGGTCGGCCCGGCGCCGGTCTTCTGCACCACGGTGGTGCCGTCCAGCGGTCGACGGTGCAGGTCGAGCTCGCGGGCCTCCTCGGCGTTCGCGAACAGCACGACCGGCCGCACCCGCGCCACCAGCGTGCGGACCTCCTCGACGCCGAGCTCACGCAGCACCGCCCAGGAGGACGCGTCCAGGCTGACCGGCACGCCCCGCTCCCCGGCCAGCGCCAGCAGGGCCCGGATGCTCGTCGCGGTGCGGCCGCCCAGCAGGCCGTACGCCGGGACGTGCAGCACCGCGACGTCGTCCAGGTCGGTGGCCGAGACCTCCCCGAGGTCGGCGGCCGCAGCCCGGTCGGACAGGAAGGTCCGCTCGCCGTCGACGTCGACGAGCACGACGATCGTGCCCGTACGTCCGCGGCGCTGCGCCCGCACCTGCACCCCGGCGTGCGCGAGCTGGGCCACCAGGCGGTCGCCGAGCGGGTCGGCGCCGACGCCACCCAGGAACCGGGTCGGCACGAGGGCGGCCGCCGCGACTGCCACGTTGGCCGCGCTCCCGCCACGGGACCGGAAGACGCGGGACGGCGTGTCGCTCCCGCGGTGCACCGGCCCGTCGGGCCACACCACGACGTCCTCGACGAGGTCGCCGACCACGGCGAGGCGGGAGGTCACGGGACGAACCTAGGCGGGCCTTGCCTCGGCCTGCTGCCGGGTGTTCACGGGTGGTCCACGTTGACGTCACCCCTCGGGTGACCGACCGTGTGACCCACCACGCCCGAGGGGAGGTCCGTCCGCATGCAGGAGCTGCTCCTCGTGCCGCTGACGGACGCCTTCGCCCAGGTCGGGGTCTTCGTCGCGGTGCTCGCGGGGATCGTGGCCTTGACCCAGGTCCGTTACGGCGCCTCGGCGCTCGACGTCCTGGTCCGCCACCCCCGCTGGGCACCGTTCCTCGGGGCGGTCTGCGGCGTGACGCCCGGGTGCGGGGGCGCGATCCTCGTGACGGGGCTCTACCTCAAGCGCCGAGCGTCCTACGGCTCCGCGGTCGCGGCGCTGACCGCGACGATGGGCGACGCCGCCTTCGTGATCATCGCCCTCGACCCGGTGCTGGCGCTCGGCATGCACGCCGTCCTGCTCGCCGCCGGCACGATCACCGGCTACGCCGTCGACGCGGTCGGCATGGACCCGCGCCGGTCCCGGGAGACCAGCCCGGTCCGCGTCGCTGTCGGCGTGGGCGAAACCGGTACCGAGGTCGGTGACGATGCGTCGGCGCTCGAGGCGCTGCCCTCGCCGTCGCCGGCGGGTCGCGGGTGCGCGCCGGCGTTCCTGCGTGCCGCCTACAGCCCGCCCTGCGATGACGCGATCCGCGTCGTCGCGCCGCCCGGTGGTCTGCCGGCGGGGTTGCGGGCGCGGCTCACCGGGGTCGCGCCGCTGGTGGCCGGGCTCGGACCGGCCGCGACCCTGCTCTGGGTCACGACCGTCCTGGCCCTGCTGGTCGTGGTCCCGACGACGATCTTCGGCGTCGATCCTGCGGGCCTCACCGAGGCGCTCGGCGGCGTCGACCCGGTCCTCGTCCTGGGGCTGATCGGTACCGCTGCCAGCCTGCTGGTGTTCGTGCAGGCGGGCTGCCGGCTGTCGGACGACGGTGATACCCCTGCCGGTGACCTGGCCTCGGCGCTGCGTCACGCAGCGGTCGAGACCGCCTTCGTCGTCGTCTGGGTCGCCGTCGCGCTGCTCGCCGTCCAGCTGCTCACCGCTCTCGCGGTCGTCGACGTGTCGGCCCTGGCGCTCGCCGGCGTCACCGGGGTGCTCATCGGCGTCGCGGTGGCGCTGCTGCCCGGCTGCGGGGTGCAGATCGCCTTCACCGGCCTCTACGCCGCCGGTGCGCTGCCACTGCCCGCGCTGATCGCCAACGCGGTCGCGCAGGACGGCGACGCGCTGCTCCCGATGCTGGCGCAGGACCGCCGCACGGCGCTCGTGACGACCGTGCTCACGTCGCTGCCGGCGGTGCTCGTCGGGCTCGCCGCGCTCGTGGTGGTTTGAACGCGTCCTCCACGACCTAGGTTGTGTGCCGACGAGGAGGTCGGCGTGCCACAGGGCGACGAGCAGGGCGTGGTCTTCCCACGCGAGCACGACGGACGACGCAGCACCACCGCGACGGGCCGGGCGGTGTGGGCCGACGCGGTCAGGGGTGTCGACCCTGCGCTCGCGCAGCGCATCGAGGCCGCGCCCGACTGGCGCAAGGACTACGTCGACCTGGTCGTCGAGCACACCGCGGCAGCTGCGCGGACCGCGACCGGAGCGGTCGAGGTCGCCCGTGCCGGCCTGACCTCGCTCGCCGGGCGGATGCAGTACGACCAGGAGGGCAGGTCCGGGACCGTCGACGTCGCGGTCCGGTCCGGCCTCGGGGCGCCTGACGTCGAGACGGTGCGCGGTGGGGGCACACGCGTGCAGGAGCTCGTCGTCCCGTACGCCGGGCAGCAGCTGAGCGGCGACGCCCTGCGCCGGCAGCTCGACACCTGGGTCGAGCGGGGCACGATCGAGCCGTCGTGCGGTCAGGCACTGCACCGGGTCGTCGACGAGCCGGAGTGGCTGGACCTCTCGGACCGGGCCTTTGCCCTGCTCGGCGCCGGCGCGGAGCTCGGACCGCTGGTGCCCCTGCTGAGCTGGGGCGGCCACGTCCTGGCGGTCGACGTCCCGAAGCCGCAGGTCTGGGAGCGGATCCTCGCCACCGCCCGCGCCGGCGCCGGGTCGCTGACGCACCCCGCCGGTGAGCCCGGGATCGACCTGTTGACCCGAACGCCCGAGGTCGCGGCGTTCCTGCGGACCGCGGGGGACGGGCTGCCGCTGACGGTCGGGAGCTACGCGTACGCCGACGGGGCCCGGCACGTGCAGGTCGTCCACGCCAGCGACGCGGTCATCGACCTGCTGCTGCGCGAGCGGCCGGACACCAGCTACGCCGAGCTCGCCACGCCCACCGACGCGTTCGCCGTCCCGTCGGAGGTCGTTGACGACGCCCGCCGGCGCTGGGTGCACCGGGGCTGGCGGGCGCTGGCGCAGAAGCCCGCCCAGCTGGTGACGCGAGGAGGCCTGTACGCCCCGGCCTACGGCGCGCTGGTGGAGCGCGAGGACGGGTCGACGCTCGGCATCGCTGACGTCCTGGTCCCGCAGCAGGGGCCCAACTACACGCTGGCCAAGCGGGTCCAACGCTGGCGCGCCGTCGTCGCGCAGGCCGACGGGCACCTCGTGTCGGCCAACGTCGCCCCGGCCACGAACACCCGCTCGGTGACCAAGAACCGGATGCTCGCCGCCGCCTACGCGGGCGCCAGCCGCTTCGGGGTGGAGGTCTTCGCGCCCGAGACGAGTCGGGTGCTGATGGCCGCGCTGCTCGTGCACGACCTGCGCGCGAAGACGCCGGCGCCGGCGCACCCGGACGACCTGTTCGTCTCGGGCGCGGCGCACGGCGGGCTGTGGCGCGCGGCGTACCGCCCGGCCTCGGTGCTCGGACTGGCTGCGCTGACCGGTCTGCCCTCGACGTTGCGGAGGCGCTGACGAGGGGGACGTGCGCGTGAGGCAGGGTAGGCCCGGACTCGGACTCGCAACGCAGACTGGAGTGGATGACATGACGGTGCTCGACCTGTTTCGCCTTGACGGCAAGGTGGCAATCGTCACCGGTGCCTCCTCGGGCCTCGGTGTGACGTTCGCCCAGAGCCTGGCCGAGGCCGGTGCCGACGTGGTCCTGGCGGCCCGCCGGGTGGAGAAGCTCGAGGAGACCAAGAAGCTCGTCGAGCAGACCGGCCGTCGCGCGCTCGCGGTGCAGACCGACGTGGCCGACCCGGACAGCTGCAGCGCGGCGGTCGCCAAGGCGATGGAGGAGTTCGGCCACGTCGACGTGCTGATCAACAACGCGGGCATCGGGACCGCCATGCCGGCCACGCGCGAGACGCCGGAGCAGTTCCGGCAGGTCATCGACATCAACCTCAACGGCTGCTACTGGATGGCGCAGGCCTGCGGTCGGGTCATGCAGCCGGGCAGCAGCATCGTCAACATCAGCAGCGTCCTCGGCCTCACCACGCTGGCCCTTCCGCAGGCGGCGTACGCCGCGAGCAAGGCCGGTCTGATCGGCCTGACCCGCGACCTGGCCCAGCAGTGGAGGGGGCGCAAGGGCATCAACGTGAACGCCGTGGCCCCAGGCTTCTTCGAGTCCGAGATGACCGACGCCTACCCCGAGGGCTACATCGAGTCGCTGTCCTCGCGGCTGATCGCCGGGCGCAAGGGCGACCCCCGCGAGCTCGCCGCGTGCGTGCTCTACCTGGCCAGCCCGGCCGGCGCCTACGTGACCGGCCAGACGTTCGCCGTCGACGGCGGGCTCTCGATCACCTGAGTGCGGTCGGCGGTCGCCCAGCTGCGGCAGGCGCTGACCCGTCTGCGTGAGATCACCGACCCCTACGCGGCCGGCACCTGACCGAGCAGCCCGTCGATCTGGCCCATGGCCGCGGTCATGCCCTCGACCATGACCATCGTGACGAGCTCCTGCAGGTGCTCGGCATCAGCGAAGGACGAGGTGATCGTCATGCGCGTACCGGTGGCGATCTCGCCAGCTCGACCCGTGCCCGCGATGACGGCAACCCGGGGGTCGGGGGTGCCGGACTCGTCGGCGAAGCCGTCCTCGAACTTGAGCAACCGCGGCTCGTCCAGGGCCAGGACCTGCCACCAGCCGCGGGCCTTCTCGCCGTCTGGTCCGGTCATGACGTAGCCGCAGCGTCCACCTACGGTGAGTCAGGGGCGGATGCGCACCTGGAGGCGGTCACCGACCGACCGGACGTCGTACGCCAGCTGCGGCGTCGTCGCCGGCCCCTGCGCGACCGCCCCGTCGACCAGCCGGAACCGGCTGCCGTGCCAGGGGCACTCGACGCAGGCGTCGGCGCCGTCGCCGAGCACCTCGCCCTGTTCGAGCGGGGCGCCCCAGTGGCCGCAGCTCGCACCGATGGCGTGCACCCGGTGGGGGAGGCGGACCAGCAGCACCGCCTGGCCGTCGACGTCGACCCGCTGGGGCCGGCCCTCATCCAGGTCGGCGGACGCGCAGGCGTCGGTCCACTCGCGCGGCTTGGGTGCCTCGTCGGCGTTGCGGTTGACCCCCACCCCCTGCGCGTACGACAGGTGACCGCCGAGGTAGCCGCCCAGTCCCAGGCCGACCGCGCCCATCGCTGCGAGCGTCCGGCCGCGGGCGTGGTCGCCTCGCCGGCGGGCGAGCCAGCTCGCGGCGTAGAGCGCGGTGGTCGCGGAGTTGGCGGCAGCGTGCACCAGCCCCACCCGCTTGGGGCGCTTGGCCGAGCCCAGCTCCGACCAGTCCGCCAGGCCCGACGCCGCCGTGGGGACGACGGCGAGGACGCCGGCACCGACCAGGCGCCGCGCGGCGCTCCGGCCACCCTCGCCGGCAGTGAGGTCGAGCAGCAGGGCGCTGCTCCACATCCCGATGGGCGCGGCGATGAGCATCGGGTGCAGCTGGTGCCCCAGCCAGGTGCCGTGCAGGACGTCCTTCACCGGCCCGCGGGGCAGCACGGAGCCGACGACCTTGCCGGCGGCGTCGACGACCGGGTCGAGCGCACGGGCCTGCTCGAGCTTGCGGGTCAGCGTCAACCAGAACACCGCGCTCAGCCCTCCCCGGCCTCGAGCTGCTGCCCAGGACCGACTGCGCCCCGGTCCTCACGGGCGTCCACGTCCACCGGCGGGGCCGGCGTGGCCTCGCTCTCGGGCTCCGTGCGGGGCGGGTCGCCCAGCGCCCGGCTGATCGGGTTCTTCACCCCGGTCAGCTCCTCGGTGCTGTCTGCACCCTCAGCGGTCGACGCGGCGGAGCCCTCGTCGACGCCCTCCGTCGTGGCCAGCAGGTCCTCGCTCGGGTTCGTCATGGCGACGGCGTTCCCGATCTGGTGCTGCGCACACCGGCCGCGACGCGACGGGCTAGCGCTGGTCGCGGCGCAGCGGGTGGTCTCCTGGCACCTGCACCAGGACCAGGCGCACGCCGTCGGGTGCGGCGACCCACGCCTCGACCAGCCCCCAGGGCTCGCGCTGCGGCCCGCGCAGGACCTCGACCCCGGCGGCGGCCAGCCGGTCGTGCTCCTGCTCGACATCGCGCACCTGCAGCCACAGCGCCAGCCCGCGGCTGGGCTCGTCGGAGCGACCGGACACCTCCAGCATCCCGTTGCCCAGGTAGTAGACGACTCCCGGCGTCTCGGGCGGGCCGAACTCGCGGGCGACCGCGAGACCGACGACGTCGCGGTAGAAGCGGTGGCTGTGGGGCGGGTCGGTCGGGTGCAGCAGCACCCGGCTGCTCAGGACGTCCATGCCGACATCCTGCCGCGCAGGAGACCTCCGGTCGGTGCCGGCCCGACATCCCGGGGGAACAGCTCCAGCTGCTCGCCGGGGTCGTCGCGGTCCCGACCGGCCGAGCGCAGCACCGCGTTCAGCTCGCCGCCGAGCAGCAGCGACAGGGTGAGCAGGTAGACCCAGACCATGACGATCGCGCCGCCGCCGAAGGCGCCCAGGACGGGGTTGCCGCCCGCGACGACCCCGAGGTAGGTGCGGAAGCCGGCGCTCGCGACCAGCCACAGCGTCGTGGTGAGGAGCGCGCCGGGCAGCGCGTGGCGCCAGCTCACGTGGCCGTACGGGGCGTAGCGCAGCAGCGCGGTCGCCCAGAGCAGGAGCAGCGCGGCCATGACGGGCAGCCGGGCGATGTCCCAGACGACAGCGAACGCCCCGCCCAGCCCGACGAGGTCGGCCAGCCGGTCGCCGCGTCCGAGCAGCGGCCCGACGACGAGGACCGCGAGGGCGAGCGTGGCCAGCAGCAGCGTGCTGATCGCCATCGCCAGCCCCAGCAGCCGTCGACGCAGCCAGGAGCGCGACTCGGTGGCGTCGTGGGCCAGGTTCAGGGCGTTGACGGCCACGCCGAACGCCCCCGACAGCGTGACCAGCGCGCTGACCGTCGCGAAGGTCAGCAGCCCGCCGCGGGACTCCTCGAACAGCGACCGGACCGAGTCGAGCACGCCGGAGGCCTCGTCGGTCAGGACGAGCGACAGCGCGTCGAGCACCTCCTGCTGGGCGCCGTCGGCGACGTCCGCGCCGACCAGGTCGTCGAGCAGCCCGAGCAGGCTCCCGGCCACCAGCAGGGCGGGGAAGACCGACAGGACCGTGAAGAAGGCGGTTTCGGCGGCCAGGCCGGGCAGCCGGTCGTCCAGGACCTCCTGGACGTAGCGGCGCACGCCGTCCGGGACCAGGCGCTTCAGGTCGGCCGGGGTCACGGCTGGCCCTCGACGGTGCGGGCCTGCTCCCGGTCCTGGAGGAAGTACGCGCCGAGCGTGCCCGCCACCGCCGCGAACACCACGACGGAGTAGATCGCGAGCAGGACCTCGAGCACCTTGGCGAGCCCGTCCTCGAGCCCCAGGGGCTGCCCGGACACCGTCGCGAGCGCGGCGGCGTGCAGCGCGTCGCCGTACCGCGGGTAGAGGCCGAAGGCGTACAGCAGCTGGCTCGACGCCAGCACGACGATCGCCGAGACCGCCGCCACCCACGTCAGGCGGCTGCCGAGCAGCCGACCCGCCGAGCGGGACGAGCGCACCGCCGAGGACACCACCCGTCCGGCGCGCGCGACCCGGAGCAGCGCGACCAGACGCAGGAAGCGCAGGAACGGCACGGCCAGGAGCAGGACCTGCCACCAGTTGCGTCTCAGGAAGCGCAGCCGCGACGGGGCGACGTACAGGCGCAGGGCGAACTCGGCGACGAAGACCGCCCAGAGCAGCCACGCGACGAGGGCGAGAGAGCGCTGCATCGACGCTGAGGTGGACACGGTCTGGCCCAGGACGACGAGCAGGAACAGGAGCCCGAGGGCCGCCATCGGGCGATCCAGCCGGGCCGCGATCCCCTCGGCCCACCGCTCCCGCGTGGGGGCGTCGACGGACTGGACGTCCCGCACCCGGCGGACGGTGATCTCCCCGTCCGAGAGGTCGTCGGCGACGGGATGGACGGGCGTTCGTGGTGCAGTCACACCGGGCACCTACCCAGCCGGCGTCCAGACTGCCGCGGCGTGGCTACAGCCCGAGCTGCTCCGCGGCCAGCCTCGCCCCCTGCTCGCGCGCCGCGATCTTCTGGAAGGCGATGTCGCGGGCGAAGTCGGGGGAGCCGTGCCGGGGCTTCTCGTCGATGCTGAAGGGGCTGAACCCGCAGTCGTCGGTCGCCCCCAGCTGGTCGCTGGGGATGTGGCGGGCGGCGGTGACGAGATCGGCGGCGACCTGCTCGGGGGTCTCGACGGTCGGGTTGAGCGGGTCGATCACGCCGACGAAGGCGACCTGCTTCACGCCGTTGGCGTCAGCCCGGATGTTGTCGCCGATCAGCCGGTAGACGCGCTCCTTGTCCTTCTCGCTGGCGAGCTGGATGAGGAAGTAGCCGGCGTTCATCTGGAACAGCGACGGCAGCAGCTCGGCGTAGTCGACCTCGGCGCTGTGGACGGAGTCCATGTCGCCGCCGGGGCAGGTGTGGATCCCGATGTCGACGCGCTCCTGTGCCGTGAAGCGGTCGATCACCCGGTTGTTCAGGTCGATGAAGGTCTGCAGCAGGTCCTCGTTCGTCCAGGGGTTGCGGGCGTCCTTCTTGCCCGCGAGCCGGCCCTCAGTGAAGTCGATCGACACGCGCGTCGCGCCGGCGGCGAAGGCCTTGCGGATGTCCTTCTCGGCCTCGTCGCACAGGTCGTCGAGGAACTGCTCGCGGCTGTAGCCCACGAGCTCCTCCTTCAGGGGGTAGAGCAGGTAGAGCATCGACGGGGCGATGACGGCCTGCTTCATCGGCTTGGTCGCGTAGGGCGCGGACTGCTCGAACAGGTCGGCGGCGTAGGTCCGGTAGCGGAACGGCCCGCCGGTCAGGCGGGGCAGCTGGCGGTGGTGGCCGTCGTCGAAGATGGCGAAGTACTGCCCGTCCCCGGCCAGGTTGTCGGCGAGACCGGTGCCGGCGAGGGTGTCTGCGAGCGGGTACGTCGCGAAGCTCGAGGCGCGCTGCTCGCCGTCGGAGACGATCGGTGTCCCGGTGGCCTCCATCCGCTGGACGGAGTCCTTGGCCGCGGCGTCCTGCTCGGCGACGAGCTGCTCCTTGGTGATCTCCCCCCGGTCGTAGGCCGCGGTGGCCTTCTGCAGGGACATCGGGCGGGGGAGGGATCCGACGTTCTCGGTGGGGATCGGCACGGGTTCTCCAAGGGTCTGGCAGGACGTCGGCGGTCGGCGGTGACCGGGGGCGCCTCCGAGTCTGGGGTGCGGCGCAAGCCGGGGCTACGGGAGCATGGCCGCGTGACCCTGCTGCCCCGCCCCCCGTCCGGACCCGCGGTCGTCGACTGGGTGGCCGCGCACCTCGGGCACCTGTCGTACGACGTGCCGCGCGCCTCGCGGATCCGGGGCGGCCAGGCGGCCGCCGACCGGGCGCTGGCCGAGCTCGACCTGACCGGCTACGCGCGCCGGCGCAACCAGGTGCTGCCCGTCTCGGCGCGCGGCGCCTCGCAGCTCTCGCCGTACGTCCGGCACGGCCTGCTGACCCTGCCCCGGCTCTGGGACGCCGCGGGTGCGGCGCCAGCCGCGGACGGGAGGAAGTACCGCGACGAGCTGCTGTGGCAGGAGTACGCCCGGCACCTGTACGCCCGGCTCGGCGCCGACCTGGGCCGGTCGCTGCGGACCGAGCCGCCGCGCTCCGACGACGTGCGGGACCCCTGGCCGCGCCGGATGGCCTGCATGGCGACGACCGTGGGGGAGCTGGAGGACGACGGGTGGCTGGTCAACCAGACCCGGATGTGGCTGGCCTCGCAGTGGACCGTGCGCAGCGGACGTGCGTGGCGCGAGGGCGAGGACCTGTTCTACCGGCACCTGCTCGACGGGTCACGGGCCGCGAACCGGCTCGGCTGGCAGTGGACCACCGGTGCGGGTTCAGCCAAGCCGTATGGCTTCTCGCGCTGGCAGGTCGAGAAGCGGGCGCCGGGCCTGTGCGGCACCTGCCCGTTGCGCGACGCCTGCCCGATCCAGCAGTGGCCCGACGGCACGGTCGGCCCGGCGGTCGAGGAGCCGGCCGGGCTCAGGGGTGGGCCGACCGACGGCGGGCCGGTCGAGCCGGTCGTCACCGGCGCCCCCGAGGTGGTCTGGCTGACCGCGGAGTCCCTCGGCGACGAGGACCCGGCGCTGGTCGCGCACCCGGACCTGCCGCGGGTGTTCGTGTTCGACGAGCCGCTGCTGGCGCGGCTGCGGCTGTCGGGCAAGCGGCTGGTCTTCCTCGCCGAGGCGCTGGCCGAGCTCGGTGACGAGGTGGACGTCGAGGTGCGGCGGGGCGACCCCGTCACCGAGCTGGCCGACCGGCTGCTCGCGGTGACGTACGCGCCGGTGCCCGGCTTCCGGCGCCGCAGCGCCGCGCTCGACATCGCCGCGCTGCACCCCTGGCCGTGGCTGCGCCGACCGGGGTCGGGCTCGCTGCGGTCGTTCTCCGCGTTTGCCCGGTGAGCGCGGCTGGCAGGCTGTGGGCATGACCGGAGCAGCACTGCACTTCTACTTCGACCCCGTGTGCCCCTTCGCCTGGATGACCAGCAAGTGGGTGCGCCTGGTGGCCGCCCAGCGGGACTACGCCGTCGACTGGCGCTTCATCTCGCTGCGGCAGATCAACGCCCACGTCGACTACGACAGCCACTTCCCGCCCGAGTACGAAGCCGGCCACACCGCCGGGCTGCGGCTGCTGCGCGTCGCCGCTCGGGCCCGCGCCGAGCACGGGCGCGAGGCCGTGGGCCGGCTCTACGCGGCGTACGGCGCGCAGGTCTTCGAGGTGAGTCCCGAGGCGGACAGCGTCCCCAGCCGGATCGACCGCGGGGAGCTGCTCCCGCTCGCGCTCGCCGACGCCGGGCTCCCGCTCGAGCTCGCCGGTGCCCTGGACGACCCGTCCTGGGACCCCGGGATCCAGACCGAGACCGACACGGCGCTCGCGCTCACGGGCAAGGACGTCGGGACGCCGATCCTGCACTTCGAACCGCCTGCGGGCGTCGCGTTCTTCGGTCCGGTCATCAGCCGACTTCCCTCCGAGCAGGAGGCCGTCGAGCTGTGGGACCACGTCGTGGGGCTGGCCGGCTTCCCGGGCTTCGCCGAGCTCAAGCGGAGCCTGCGCGAGCTGCCGCAGCTCCCCGCTCTGGGCGTGCGCGAGGACGAGGTGGGGGTCCAGCAGGACTGGCACGGCGGGAGCCGGCGGCAGAAGAAGTAGCGCAACCTTCACCTGGCTGCCTCTATCCGAGGACGGTCCGACCGGTCACAGTCGACGGCGATGCGCCTCAACGAACCCGTCGCCCGCCGTCGCCGCACCGCGCTGGCCCACGCCTGCGTCGCCTGCCGCCGGCCCTGGGCTGTCCGGGCGATGCGCAACGACGACGGGGTCTATCTACTGGTCTGCCGCTACTGCGCGTGGAGCGACGTCCGCGGCGCAGAAGGCGTTCCCGTGCCGGAGCCGATCGAGCCCGCGCCGGCCGACCACCGGGTGCTGTTCTACGACAGCGAGCCGGAGCTGCTCGGGCACCTGAGCCGGCTCGTCGCCGACAGCGTCCTCGCCGACGCCTCCTGCCTGCTGATCACGACTCCCGAGCACCGGGCTGGGCTGCGCCACGGGACCGAAGGGCGGACGCTCCTGCTCGCCGGCCGACGTCACGCCGTCGAGCTGGACGCGCAGGACACCCTTGGGCTGTTCCTGCGAGACGGGCGGCCTGACCGGGAGCTGTTCGAGCAGACCGTCGGGACGGTCGTGCGCCGCGTGGCCGCCGCCGGTCGACCGGTGCACGCGTACGGCGAGATGGTCGCGCTGCTCTGGGCCCAAGGCGCGGTGCGGGCGGCGCTGGAGCTCGAGGCCCTGTGGAACGGGCTGCAGCGGGAGGTCAGCTTCTCCCTGCTCTGCGCCTACCCGAGCCGCGACGTCGACCGCCAGGGACGGCACGGCCGGGCCCGGATCTGCGACCACCACACCGCGCTCGCTGCCTGAGGAGTGGCTGCCGGCCGGAGCGCTCGCCGGCCTCGACCTGCACGCCGAGGACCTGCTCGGGGCACCCGTCGGACGGCTCCGCGAGCAGCTGCTCGGGGAGCGGACGTGGATCGGCCGCTTCGCCGTCCTCGATCGGGCACTGGCCGGGTGGCTGAGGGAGACGTCGGGTCCTCCCTCGGAGGTGGTCCGTGCCTGGGAGGTGCTGATCGCCCGCGACGGGCAGCTTCGACCGTGCCCGTCGCGCGCTGCAGGCGCGACCGACGACCACGCCGGGAGCTGACCGGGGGGCTCCTGGACCTGCTGCCGCCCACGCTGGCCGGCGGATCTCCACGATGGTCTTTTTTTCGGTCCTGTCGGACGGGATGGGTGGGTCAGGCCGCCAGCGGCGGGCCGTGACCTCGGGACAGAGCCGAGTCTCGCGGGCGCCCTGCCGTGCGTGGTGAACCGATCCCTGGACAAGATCCGTTCTCCCACAGCAGACGGGCATTCCGTCGTGTGGGACCTGCCCTTCAGCCCAGGCGCGACGGTGGACCCGGGCTCAGCGCCGCACCCGCGGCGGACGTAGTCGCAGCAGCAGGCGCCCGTCCAGGCGAGGACGGCCAGTGACGTACCGAGCACCGGCCACGGCGCCGCGCCGGGCGATGCGCTCGCGGCCCACTGCGCCAGTCCGGCGGCCACCACACCGGCGACCGAGACCACGGCCAGCACGTGGAAGGGTCCGAACGCGTCCTGCTCGCGGGTCGCCAGCGCCGCTGTCAGCTGCAGTGCCATGACGCCGACGTAGCAGCGGCCGAGCACCACGTGCCGCTGCGTGCCCTTGCGCTGCGCCAGCACCGCGCCCCCGAGCAGCAGCGCGGCGACGGCCCCGGCGACGTGGAGCACCCCGGTCGACACCACGACCGGAGTGTGCGGCCGCCGCGGGGACGCTGGCAAGGCACGGACGACCTCCCCGAGACACGGCTCAGCGGCGTCGCTGCTCCTCGAGCCGGCGGCGATCCCTTACCTCGGCGGCGATCCTGACCCGGTCGAAGTCCGCGGCCACTGGCGGGCTGACGGCCAAGCCTGCTGTCAGCAGCAGCCCCAGGCTCGCCGCGAAGCCGGCGCCGCTGCCGGGTCCCTGACCGCCCAGCGCCAGTACGCACAGCAGGGCCCCGACGAGGCCGTAGACCCCGAGGGTCGCCTCCCGGGCCCACGTCCGCCAGGTCAGCAGCCCCACCAGGAGGGCGAGGGCGACAACGCAGGCCAGGCCGCCGACGACCGTGGGGATGACCTCGAGCCTGCGGTAGGTGGCCTCGTCGAAGACGCTGAACGCTCCGGCGGAAGCGACAGCGTCGGTGCCCACGTCGACGACACCGGCGGCGGTCAGCCCCGACCGGACCGCGAACCACACGGGCACCGCCGTGCACAGTGCGGCAAGGGCGAGCAGCGCAAGGGTCGCCGGACTCCGGTGTGCGCGGGTCATGCTGACGAGCGCAGAGCCGGCCAACGGTCCTGTCGCGGGGCTGACACGTCGAGGCTGCCGCCCCTCAGAAGCTGCCGCCCCTCAGAAGCTGCCACCACTCAGAAGATGCCACCACTCAGGAGGTGCGGCGCAGCAGCTCGTGCTCCTGCAGCGCCGCCGGCAGCACCATCGCGAGCAACTCCTCGCGGTCCATGTCGGCGGCGTCGCCGAGCACTTCCGCCAGCGCCTCGAGGCACACCAGCCCTGCGGTGAGCACGCCGTGCCGGCCGGCACGCTGGGCCGCGCGGTCGGGGTCCGACGCGGGTTCGGCCGCGAGGTGGCCGGTCAGGTCGGTGGCGGCGGCGTCGTGGACCGGTGCCTCGCGCAGCAGGGCGGTGAGCAGCCACCGCGCCCCCCGCGGTCCGGCAGGAACCGAGGCGAGCAGCTCCGCCACCTGACTGCGGCGCACCTCAGGGGAGTCGTGCGGGTCGACGTGCACCAGTAGCTGCGCAGTGGCGCAGACCAGCCCGTCGAGCAGGTCGGCCCCTTCGACGTCCTCTTCGAGCAGCTCGGCGAGCAGATCGACGACCTGCTCGCGCTCGCGCCCCTCGACGTAGGCCTGCAGCGCCGCCTCGGCTGCGACGGGGGATGGCACGGCGAGCCAGGCGCCGGGGCCGACCTGGCCGCGGCTGCGGACGTACGGGATGAGCGCGACACAGGCCGTCAGGCCTGCCGTCAGGTCGGGTTCGGGCTGCTCGAGCAGCGACCGGACGGCCTCGAGCGGGGCCGCGACGCGTTCTGCGGGGCGCCCGGACTGCCGGGTCGTGGCGGTGGCCAGCGTCGCGGCCGTGGTCCGGAGCCAGGCGAGCCCGGGGCTGCCCTCGACCCGCACCCGCCGGGCGAGGTCGGCGACGTCGGGAGCGGGGGAGGCGAGATCGACCCATAGCGAGGCGAGCCGTCGCAGGGCGGCGTCGTCGACCATCCCGAGCCGGCGCAGCAGCTCGTCGTCCTCGAGCGACGAGCCGTGCTCGGTGCGCGTCAGGCGGGCGATCAGGCTGATCGCGGCGCGTACTGTCTCGTCGCGGTCGTGGCCCGCGAGCAGCACCGCCATTGCGGCGTCGACCTGACCTGGCTCGGGCGTGACGGCCAGCAGCGGCGGCAGCGTGGTGAGCAGCCGCAGCGCCTCGCTCTCGAACGGGCCGGTCTGCTCCAGGACGACGCTCAGGGTCTTGATGGAGGCTCCCGTCAGCGCGGTGACCAGCGCTGTGCACAGTCGCGAGCCGAGCTCGACGGTGAAGTCCTCCGGGGCCAGCTCGAGCGCGCGGACGACGCCCAGGGTCGCCTTCTCTGCCTCGAGATCGCCGCGATAGCTGGTGAGCACCGCCGAGGCCAGCGTCTGCGCGGGCGTCCGGTCGACGGCCCGGTCGTGGGCGTCGTCGTGGAGCAGCAGGTCGAGGTCCTCGGCCAACCACGGCGTGAGGCGGCCGCGCAGCGCCTCGACGAGGTCGGTCACGGGGATCTGCAGCTCGGCGGCCAGCCGCTCGCAGTCCGCAGCCTCGGCCCAGAAGGCCCCGGCCGGTTCGGCGTCGACGATCGCGAGCAGCACCATCCGGCCGTCGTCGCCGGGCTGGCCGGGCAGCGCGGCGACGAACGGCGCGATCGGGACCTGCCAGGACAGCGAGACCCCGTCGGTCAGCACCCGCAGCGTGAGGGTGCCCGTGCCCGGTCCGTCGCTGTGCACGTCGACGCGGGCAGGGGACTCGCGCAGGTCGACGCCTGAGGGCAGGAAGGTGTGCAGCAGGACGGCCGGCTCCAGGGTGTCCCCGGCGTGGGCGTGGACGACTGCGCCCGCGGCGCAGGCGTAGACCGGCGGGCTGTGCTGCTCAGGAGCCGTCACGACGCCTGGCTGACCGAGGACATGTTGAAGTCCGGCACACGCAGCGTCGGCATGCGCGTCCACGTGAAGCCGTCGCTCCACTCGCGCGGCAGGCACCGCTCGGAGCGCCCGGCCTCGCCGAGCCGGCTGAGGAGGTCGACCGGGCTCTCGTTCCAGCGGAAGTTGTTGACGGCGCCGACGACCTCGCCGCCCTCGATGAGGTAGACGCCGTCGCGGGTCAGGCCGGTGAGCAGCAGCGTCTCGGGGTCGACCTCCCGGATGTACCACAGGCACGTCAGGAGCAGGCCGCGCTCGGTCGAGGCGACCATCTGGTCAGTCGACGCCGTGCCGCCGCCGTCGAGCGCGAGGTTGTGGATGTACGGGGTGAGGGAGCTGTCGGTGGTCCTGGCCGACGCGCGGGTCTGGATCAGGGACGTCAGCGCCCCGTCGCGCAGCCAGTCGGTCCCCTCGAGCGGCAGGCCGTTGTCGAAGACGCTGGTCATGGCCGACGATGCGGTCGTCACGACGAACGGCGTGACCCCGAGTTCCGGGTCGTGCGGGTCGCTGGACAGCCGTAGCCCGGCCGGCGCGAGGTGCTCGCCGACGCGGGTGCCGCCGCCGGGCTTGGAGAACACCGTGCGACCCTCGGCGGCGTCGCGTCCTGCGGCGGTCCAGTAGGCGTAGGCCATCAGGTCGGCGACGGCGCTCGGCGGGAGCAGGGTCTCGTACCTACCGGCCGGCAGCGTGACCTGACGGGCGCCCCAACCCAGCCGTCGCCGTACCTCGGCGTCGAGGGCGGGCACCGACAGGTCGGTCCAGTCCCGCGTGTTCTGGCCGACCCAGCTCGACCCGCCCGTGCTCTTGCCCGTCAGCTCGACGTAACCGGTGGGCTGCACGTGCCGCCGCCGCAGCCCCGTCGAGGAGCCCAGCCATGTCGTGGTGAGGTCGTGGGAGGCGTAGCCGAAAAGGTCCACGCCGTCGGCCCGAGCCGCACGGAAGCTCTCCCCGAGGTCGGTGGCGACCGTCGCGAACGCCGCCGCGGAGGTCTCCTGCGCGGCGAGCGAGAAGTCCGCGGCTGCACAGCCTTCCACAAGTGGGCCGTAGTCCTCCGCGGGTGCGGCGTCGCGGGCAGCCTGCTCGCTGGCGCGCACGAGCCCGGCGAGGTCGTCGACGACGCTCGCACTGCGGACGCCCACCGACTCCCCGATGACGCTGATGACCGAGACCGACCGGTCCGCCATCACGCCGTTGGTGGTCAGCGTGTTGTTGGCCCAGCGCAGGTTGGCGCTGCTGCCCTGGCGGACGACCACGACGCAGCCGTCGGCCTGGGACAGCGCCAGCGCCTGCTCGACCAGGTCGCTCATCGGCCTGCCTCCCGGGCGGTGTTGAGGACCTGGACGCTGCGGAACAGCGAGGTCGGGCAGCCGTGCGAGACGGCCGCGATCTGGCTGGGCTGGGCCTTGCCGCAGTTGAACGCGCCGCCCAGCAGGTAGGTCTGCGGACCGCCGACCGCCTCGAGCGAGCCCCAGAAGTCGGTCGTCGTCGCCTGGTAGGCGACGTCGCGCAGCTGCCCGACGATCTGGCCGCCGCGGATGTCGTAGAAGCGCTGCCCGGTGAACTGGAAGTTGTAGCGCTGCATGTCGATCGACCAGCTCTTGTCGCCGACGACGTAGATGCCGCGCTCGACCCGGGAGATCAGCTCGTCGGTCGACGGCCCCTCAGGGTCGGGTTGGAGCGAGACGTTGGCCATCCGCTGCACCGGCACGTGCGCCGGGGAGTCGGCGAAGGCGCAGCCGTTGCTGCGTCCCGAGCCAAGGACGGCGGCGTTCTGCCGGGCCATCCGCCGGTCGAGCTGGTAGCCGACCAGCACCCCGTCGCGGACGATGTCCCACGCCTGGGTCTGCACGCCCTCGTCGTCGTAGCCGGTCGTGGCCAGCCCGTGCGGCGTGGTGCGGTCCCCGGTGACCTGCATGACGGGCGAGCCGTAGCGCAGCGTGTCGAGCCGGTCCAGGGTCGCGAACGACGTGCCGGCGTACGCCGCCTCGTAGCCCAGCGCCCGGTCGAGCTCGGTGGCGTGGCCGATCGACTCGTGGATCGTCAGCCACAGGTTCGTCGGGTCGATCACCAGGTCGTAGCGCCCCGGCTCGACGCTCGTGGCCTTGGCCTTCTCGGCGACCAGGGACGGCAGCTGCGCGAGCTCACCGGCCCAGTCCCAGACATCGCCGGTGAGGTACTCCCAGCCGCGTGCGGTGGGCGGCGCGACCGTGCGCATCGTCTCGAAGCCGCCGCCCGGGTCGACCCGCGTGACCGTCAGCCGGGGCTGCAGCCGGACCCGCTGCTGGGTGGTCGTCGTCCCGGAGCTGTCGGCGTAGAACTTGTCCTCGAGCGCCTGCTGCAGGGTCGCGTCGACGTGGTCGACGTCGTCGGACTCCAGCAACCGCCGGCTCCAGCCGCCGAGCAGGTCCACCTTCTCGGACGGGTCGATGGCGAAGGGGTCGACGTCGTACGCCGAGACCCATGTGGCGTCGGCGTGGATCGGCTCGTCGGCGAGCTCGACCGGCTCGGCGTTCAGCGGCCGGGACGTCCGGGCCACCTCGACGGCCTGGCGCGCCAGGCGCACGGCCTCATCGACCGTGACGTCGGGTGCGCTGGCGAAGCCCCAGGTGCCGTCGTAAACCACCCGCACGGCCAGGCCGACGGTGACGTGGTCGCTGAGCCGTTCGAGCCGGCCGTCGCGCAGGGCCAGGTCCTGGCCGCGCAGGCGCTCGACCCGGACGTCGGTGTGCGAGGCGCCGGCGTCCCGGGCTGCTTGCAGCGCGGCGGCCGCGGCCTGGCGCATCGGCAGGGCGAGGAAGTCGGGGTCGATCGGATGGCTCACGGGAGCCACCCTAGGGCTGTCGCTACGGTGCGGGGGTGTCCGCCGCCCAGGGTGTCGCCCTGCTCGACGTCCTCGCGCTGGAGCGTGTGGACCGCGACCTGTTCCGCTCCGCCGTGCTGTTCGAGGAGCCGTGGCCGCTCTATGGCGGCCAGGTCGCCGCACAGGCCCTGCTGGCGGCGGGCCGCACCGTCCCCGACGGCCGGACCGCGCACTCGCTGCACGGCTACTTCCTGCGCCCCGGAGACAGCCGTCGACCGGTCGTCTTCCAGGTCGACCGGGACCGCGACGGGCGCAGCTTCTCGGCCCGGCGGGTCGTCGCCCTGCAGGAGGGCGAGGTCATCCTCAACCTCTCGGCGTCCTTCCACGTCTCGGAGGACGGCGCGCCCGACGAGACCGTCCAGACCATGCCCGAGGCGATCAGCCTGCCTGACCTGAGCGCTCCGGACCGGCTGGTCGGCTTCGAGCAGCGGCTGACGACGACGCCGTTCCACTCCCACCCCACGCGGGTCTGGCTGCACTGCACCGAGGCGCTGCCCAAGGACCCGCTGGTGCACGCGGCGGTGCTGACCTACCTGAGCGACATGTACACCGGCCACGGCAGCCTGCCGAGCTCCACGGGCCGCCGGCAGACGACCCTGGACCATGCGATGTGGTTCCACCGGCCGGTGGACGCCGGCGCCTGGTTGCTGATGGACCTGCAGACCCGGGCGGTGAGCCAGGGACGCGGGCTCTACACCGGCTCGCTGTGGAGCGAGCAGGGTGTGCTGGTCGCCTCGCTCGCCCAGGAGACGCTCTACCGGGCGGTGAGGGCATGAGCAGCGGAGCGGTGCGAACGGACCTTGGGGCCGTCCTGGCCGCCGCCGCCGCCGCGCTCGCCGGTGAGCCCGAGCACGACCGGACCGTGCTCCTGGCCCGCTTGGAGCGGCACTGGCCCGACCTGCTCGACGGGCTCACCCAGGCGTACGGCGACCGCGCCACGGAGCTGGCGCCCCGCGTCGTCGACCTCGCCGTCGCGGGCTTCCTCGCCCGGCCGGCCGAGCTCCGGCTGCTCGACCTGCGCCGCCACGTCGAGCCAGACTGGTTCCAGAGCCCGCGGATGCTGGGCTACGCCGCGTACGCCGACCGCTTCGGCGGGGATCTGCAGGGCGTCGCCGCGAAGGTTCCCTACCTCGCCGAGCTCGGGGTCACCTACCTGCACCTCATGCCCCTGCTGGCGCCCCGGCCGCGACCCAACGACGGCGGCTACGCCGTCATGGACTACCGGGCCGTGCGTCCCGAGCTCGGGACCATGGCCGACCTTTCGGAGCTCGCCGCAACGCTGCGGGCCAGCGGCATCTCGCTGACCCTGGACCTGGTGCTCAACCACGTCGCCGCCGAGCACGCGTGGGCGCGACGGGCGGTCGCGGGGGAGCAGCGCTACCGCGACTACTTCCACGTCTTCCCCGACCGGACGATCCCCGGGCTGTTCGAGCAGGCCCTGCCGGAGGTCTTCCCCGACTTCGCCCCGGGCAGCTTCAGCTGGGACGAGGGGCTGGGGGGCTGGGTGTGGACGACGTTCAACACCTGGCAGTGGGACCTCAACTGGCACAACCCCGACGTGTTCTGCGAGTTCGCCGACCTCGTCTGCTTCCTCGCCAACGCCGGCGTGGAGTGCCTGCGGCTGGACGCGATCGCCTTCCTCTGGAAGCGGATGGGCACCGACTGCCAGAACCAGCCGGAGGTGCACGCGCTCACCCAGGCCCTGCGCGCGGTGGCCCGGATCGCCGCCCCCGCCGTGCTGTTCAAGGCCGAGGCGATCGTCGGACCGGCGCAGCTGGCGCCCTACCTGGGGACCGGTCCGCACACCGGCAAGGTCAGCGATCTCGCTTACCACAACAGCCTGATGGTCCAGGTCTGGTCCTCGTTGGCGGCCCGGGACGCCCGACTGGTCACGGCCGCGCTGCGCCGCTTCCCGCCCAAGCCGAGCGCGACGTCGTGGGCAACCTACGTGCGCTGCCACGACGACATCGGCTGGGCCATCGACGACGGGGACGCCGCCATGGTCGGCTGGGACGGCTGGGCTCACCGCGCGTTCCTGTCGGACTTCTACAGCGGCCGCTTCCCGGGCAGCGACGCCCGCGGACTGGTGTTCCAGGAGAACGCCGCGACCGGTGACCGCCGGATCAGCGGCACCACCGCCTCCCTGGCCGGGCTCGAGGTCGCGCTGGAGTCGGGCGACCCGGCGCACGTCGACCTGGCCGTGCGCCGGCACCTGCTCGCGCACCTGGTGGTGCTGGGATTCGGCGGGCTGCCAGTGCTGTGGATGGGCGACGAGCTGGCGCTGCGCAACGACGGCGGCTGGGCCGACGACCCCGACCACGCCGAGGACAACCGGTGGGTGCACCGCCCCCGGATGCCGTGGGAGGTCGCGGAGCGGCGCCACGTCCAGGGCACGCTCGAGCACCGGGTGTGGCACGGGCTGCGCTCCGCCGTCCGCGTCCGGGGTCGCCAGGCCGCGCTGCACGCCGCCGTCGAGAGCGAGCTGCTGGACCCGGTGAACCCCGCCGTCCTGGCCTTCGCTCGGCGGGCGCCTACTCAGACGCTGGTCGCCCTGCACAACATGAGCGAGCACCCGCAGGGCTGGCCGCGCTGGGCGGTGCCCCTCGACGGCCCACTGGTCGACGCCCTGACCGGCACGCCGCGCGATGACGACATCGCGCTCGGCCCGTACGCCGTGGTGTGGCTGGTGCCGCGCGCCTAGACCTCAGCCGGCGGCGTAGCGGTGGTTCTTCTCGCTGTGCCCGGCCGGGCGGCTGCAGCTCTTGCCGCCCATGTTGCGGTGGCCGCAGCGCTCGTCGGTCCCGCTCTCGGCCATCGCGACCACGGGTGCCTTCGACACCTCGCGGACCGGCTTGCGGGTGCCGGCCGGGGCCTTGGCCGCGGGCGCGCCGGGAGGGTCCGGCGGCTTCCCGCCTCGGGCGTACTTCGCTTCGCGCATCGCCCTCATGGCGTCGACCTTGCTCATGCGGACAACCTAGTCGCGGTCCAGGACAAGCCGGCGCCCCCGTCCACACCTGGACGGGGGCGCCGCGGCCGGCCAGCGGGTCAGGCCAGCGACAGGAACAGCTTCTCGAGCTTGGCCCGGTCGACGCCGGTCTCGTCGCCCGCGCTGATGCACTGCTCCAGGCCGGTGGCGATGATGGCGAAGCCGGCCTTGTCCAGGGCCCGGGAGACCGCGGCGAGCTGGGTCACCACGTCCTCGCAGTCCCGCCCTGACTCGAGCATCCGCACCACCCCGGCGATCTGGCCCTCGGCGCGCCGGAGCCGCTTCACGACGTCCTGGACGGCGTCGGTGTCCTCGAGCTGCACGGGTTCCTCCTCGACCTGGTTACCGGGGGTCGGTACCCCGGGTGGTACCACCGTCAGCGCTCACAGGGGCGCCGGTGTTCCCGTACGCCCGTCGTCCTCGAGGGGTCAGGCCGCCACGTGGCGCAGCGGGCAGCGGGCGTTGAAGGTCGCGCAGGCGCCCATCCCCGCGCCGACGGTCGCGGCGACGAGCAGGGCGGGGCCGCGCAGGTCGCCGGGGAGCTGCTGCAGGAGCACGAAGGTCCCCATCGCCAGCACGAACCAGCCGAACGACTGGCGCAGCGCGTCGGCGGAGACGCGGCTGACCAGCCGCCCCCCGACCAGGGCGCCGACGACGGCCGCCGCCGTGACCGCTCCGGTGACAGCCCAGTCGATCTGGACGCTGGACAGGTAGCCGGCCAGACCGGCGAAGGACTTCATCGAGATCACGAGCAGGGACGTCCCGACGGCGACGGCCATCGGCAGACCGCCGAGCAGGGCCAGCGCCGGGACGACCAGGAAGCCTCCGCCGGCGCCGACGAGCCCGGTGACCAGGCCGACGACGGCGCCGTCGACCAGGACCCGCCCCACCGGCAGCTCGCGGTGCGCCTCGCCGCTGACGGCCCGACGGCCGCGGAGCATGGCCGCCGCGGTGGCGAGCATCATCAGCGCGAACCCGACGAGCAGCAGCTGGCCAGGCAGGTGCCCGCCGACCAGGCCGCCCGCGAACGCCCCGACCATGCCGGCGACGCCGAACAGCAGCCCGGTGCGCCAGCGGACCCGGCTGCCGCGGGCATGGCCCACGACGCCGACGACGGCGGTGACCCCGACGACGACCAGCGACGTGGCGATCGCCTCCTTGGTCTCCATCCCGGCGACGTAGACGAGCAGGGGCACCATGAGGATCGAGCCGCCCCCGCCGAGCAGGCCCAGGGTGACGCCCACGACGACGGCGAGCAGCACGGTCGCGACGAGCGTCATGGTGATCATCGCACTGCCCGCAGGGCGTCCAGGGGGGAGCCTGAGGGCTGGCTCGACCGCTGGTTCCACGGCATCCGGGACAGGACGGCGCCCATGGCGCAGCTGTTGCTCAGGGCGGCGAACGTGAGGCCGGCACCGACGAAGGCGGCGACCCACTGCAGGCCCGGGACGAGGACGCTGCCCAGGACGGCCAGCAGCACGATCAGGCCGGCGACGAGACGGACCTGCCGTTCGAGCTCCCAGACCTGCCGGCCGCGGTTGAGGTCCCCGCCGACGCCCTCCCAGGCCGTCACACCGCCCTGCAGGGCGGTGGACGGCAGACCGGCTCCGCCGAGGGACTGCTGGGCCTGGCCGGCGCGCTGGCCGGAGCGGCAGACGAGCACGACCTGCTGGCCGTCAAGCGCCTCGCACAGCTGCTCGGCCTGGCTGCGCACGATGTCGAGCGGCACGTTGATCGAGCCGGGGATGTGACCGGCCTCGAACTCGGCGGGCGTGCGCACGTCGACCAGCCGGGGGCCGGGGGCCGAGGCGTCGCGGACCTGCTCGAGCAGCGAGGCAGCGTCGACGGAGGCGGTCGTGGTGCTGGGGCGGGTCATGCGGCGATCTCCTTCGGGAGGGACGTGGTGGTGGTCAGGGGCAGCCCCGCGGTGAGGGCCTGGTCGAACCCGTCGTCGATGGCGACGACGTCGCGTCCGCGGGCGTGCAGCAGGGCGGCGACGACGCCGGCGCGGTAGCCGCCGGCACAGTGGACCCAGACGGGCCCGGCGGGGATCCGGTCCAGGCGGTCGAGGACCTCATGGATCGGGATGTGGACCGAGCCGGTGACGAAGGCGCCGGCCCGCTCGGAACCGCGGCGGACGTCGAGGACGACGAGAGGGGTGGCACCCGACGCCTCCGCCGTACGCAGGGTGGCGGCCAGCTCGCCGAAGGTGGCGCGCGGGAAGCTGACGAGCGGCGCGTCGCCGGCCCACTCGCGGACGTCGCCGACGGCCATGGCGGCCGGCCGGTCGATGCCGATCCGGACCATCTCGCGCTGGGCCTCGGCGACGTCCTCGGCCGTCTCGCCCAGCAGCGTCACCGGTGTTCCCCAGGGGATCAGCCAGCCGAGGTAGGTGACGAACTGGCCGGAGATCCCGAGGTTCAGCGCCCCGGCGACGTGACCGCCGGCGAAGGCCGCACCGCTGCGAAGGTCGACGACCCACTCGCCCGCGTCGAGGCGATGGCGCAGCTCGGCCGGGTCGGCCTGGGCGGGTGGGGTGAGGTCGGGGGCCGTGGGGCCGGCGAGGTTCCGCGGGGCCATGTGCACGTAGTAGGCGGGGTGGGCGTCGAGACCGGCGATCAGCTCCGAGACGTAGGTCTGCTCGTCGCTGAGCAACGCCGGGTTGCCCTGCTGCTCCTGGCCGATCGTGCTGGCGACGCCGCCGGTCTGGGTGGCCGAGCAGAAGCTGCCGAAGCCGTGCGTCGGGTAGACCGCAGCGCTCGCAGGCAGCTCGGTGGCGAGCCGCTGAGCGGAGTGCCACTGGGCGTGGGCCAGGGTCTCGGTGTGGTCGGGACCGAGCAGGTCGGGACGTCCCGTCGAGCCGAACAGCAGCGAGCCGCCGGTGAAGACGGCGACCGGCTCGCCCGCGTCCTGCAGGGCGTAGGACAGGTGGGTGTGGGTGTGGCCGGGCGTGGCCAGGACCCGGACGCGCATGCGGGGGCCGACGTCGAGGACGTCACCGTCGCGGACGCCGGTGCGCGCGAAGTCGACCGGGTCGTCGGCGTTGACGACGTACGACGCGCCGACGAGACGGGCCAGCGCCAGCCCCCCGGTGACGTAGTCGTTGTGCACGTGGGACTCCAGGACGTGGGTGATCCGCACACCGGCGGCGGCGGCCAACGCGAGGACGCGGTCGACGTCGCGCTGGGGGTCCACCACCAGGGCGACCTCTCCGTCGTGGGCGAGATAGCTGCGGTCGCCAAGGCCCGGGGTGTCGAGCGGGAGAACAGTGATCATGAGGGCTCCTCAACAGGCGGTGTCGTTCTGGTACCCCTGGGGGTATGCAGGTCACAACGTAGCAGCCGTCCTCGCATTCCCCCGGGGGTATCCGGGAGCGTCATCCACAGGCTGCGTCCCAGGCCCCCACCAAGGGCCGGGCGAGTCCAGAGTCGCCACATGCCTCCCGCCGCCCGCCCTGTCGCCCGCCTCTCCGAGCCCGGCGAGATCGCCGCGCTCGTGCCGGTCCTGTGCGGCTTCGTGCCGCACGAGAGCCTGGTCGTCGTGTCGCTGCGCGGAGCCCGCAAGCTTGTCGGCCTGACGATGCGGTTCGACCTCGACTGGGCCCGCGACGGTGGCCGTGGCGCGGTCGAGGAGGTCGCGGGCCGGCTCGCCCTCGACGGCGCCGAGCGGGCGCTGCTCGTCGTCCTGTCCGACCAGTCCGATCCGGACGGGACTGCCCGCGGTGACGACCGCCTCGCCTGGGCCGCCTTGGTCGACGAGGCCATGGAGGTGTGCGAGGCGCGCGGGGTGCCCGTGGTCGAGGCGCTGCTCGTCCGCGAGGGCCGGTGGTGGTCGTTCCTGTGCCACGGGCAGGGGTGCTGCCCGGCGGCGGGGACGCCGGTCGAGGTGGAGCCGACGCAGGCGCTGCGCCTGCTCGCGTCCGAGCAGGTGCTCGAGGGGCGGGCCGTCCTCGCCTCGCGCGAGGAGCTCGTGCGGTCGCTGGCCCCGCCGGTCCTGCTGGCTGCTGCCGCCGCGGAGCAGCACCTCGACCGGGCCGTCCTGGCGTGGGTCGAGCGCCACCGGCAGGAGGGGGCGGACGCCCTGCGGGCACACGGTGTCACTGCGGCGGGCCGGTTGCTGGCGAGCAGCCTGTCCCCGGGGGGTGTCAGCGCGGCTGAGGCGGCGCAGCTCGCCGTCTCGCTGCACGACCTGAGGGTGCGGGACGAGATCGCGACGTGGGGACTCACCGATCCGGGCCCGCTGCTCGCGATGCTGCTGCAGGTCGCCCGGCAGGTGGTGCCCCCCGAGGACACGCAGGTCTGCGCGCTGATCGGCTGGGTGGCCTACGCCAAGGGCGACGGCGCGCTGGTCAACGTCGCGCTCGACCGGGCGCTGTCCAGCAACCCGGACTGCTCCCTGGCGCTGCTGCTGAGGGAGCTGCTCGACCGCCAGATCGCGCCGGAGGAGGTCCGCCGGCTGCTGGCGGACACCCGCGCGGGGCTGCGCGACCAGGTGTGAGAGCGGGCCCCAGCCCAGCAGCGTGTTCGGCTCGCCGCGTGGCCGGGCTCAACGGGCGGTGGACCGCGCGGACCGGCGTGGTCACGTGATCGGGCGGCCGCTCACGACGGTCCCGTCCCGCTGGAGCACGACCCGCACCTGGAGCCCGTCGTGCTCGGCCTGCACCACGTAGTGGTGCCGGTCGCGCTCGCCCACCTCCGGGTGCCGGGCCGTCGCCATCACCCGTTCGACGACCTCGTCGTCGGCCCAGTTGACCGGGAACCCCGACCTGCCGCCGTTGAGGATCCGGATCCGCGCCTGCGGGGCGAGGTCGCGGATCACGCGCGGCATCCCCGGGGCAAGGACCGCACCCTCGCGCGGCACCACGGGGCCGCCGGCCTCGGGGCGCAGCTTGCGCTGCGCCCGCACCTGCTCCAGCCGGCCCACCTCGGACGCGAGCTCGGAGAGCTCCTCGGCGGCACGCAGCCCCCGCCGACCCAGCGGGACCGCGCCGCCGCTCAGGACGCCGGCGACCGCGTCGGGCACCAGACCGCCCACCCAGGCGCCCTACTGACCGTCCTGGAGCAGGTCGACGCCCAGCAGCACCTTGAGGCCGCCGTAGGGGTCCCGGGCCAGCTGCTCGACGCCCTCGCCCAGGCTCCGCACGTCCTGGACCCAGCCCTCCCGGTCAACCAGGGCCCGGCCGGGGAACAGCGAGACGGCGAGCAGCGCCGTCTCGGCGACGCCCCGGGCCGCGGTGACCGGGACGGCCGCGAGCTGCTCGCCCAGGGTCAGCGGGCGCCAGCCCACCGGCTGCAGGGCCCTGGCCTGCGCGGTCAGCTCCTCCAGCGCCGAGACGGCGTCGTGGACGGCGTCGACCTCCGCCTGCTCGGCCTGCGCGTGCAGGGAGAAGGCCTGGCGGTGCAGCGGGGTGAGCTCGAGCCACGGTGGGAGGTCCTGGACGCCGACCGCCAGGCGGACGGCGCGCTTGTCGACCTCGTCCTGCCGCTCGGCCCGCTCCGCACGCTGCCCAAGCTCCCGGGCGTGCTCCAGCCGGCCTGCACAGGTCGTCAGCACGTCTGCCGCGTCGGCGCAGGCGTGGGCCATCTGGCGGGTGTCCCGCGTGGTCCGGCTGAGCTCCGTGAGCGCCGCGTCGGTCGCCCGGCCGCGCCAACCGCGCGCCAGCCGCTCCAGCGACCTCAGCAGCGCATCACCGTCGTCTCGGCGCTGATCGGCGAGCGCACGTGCGCGACCCGCGGCCGCCCGGACCGACTCGGGCGCGAGCCGGCCGGTCACCGCTCGGTCGCTGTTCCCGGCGCGCGCGGCACCAGCACCCGCTCCAGCGCGCCGAGGTGCTCGACGACCGCGTGCAGCAGGTCGGCGGACGCGGACGCGCGCTCCTCCAGCGAGCGCGCGACCACGTCCCACTCCCGCGCGAGGTCGGCGACCGCGGCGTCCAGGGCTGCCGACCCCGACTCCGTGCGGAGTCCCGACGCGTCACCGACGTCCCGCCCGTACGCGCGCACCGCCGCGGCCGCCGCCATGAGCGCGGCGGGCAGGACCTCGAAGGCGG
>Ga0335397_10000367_pt1 | contig 56736 bp, 48 predicted proteins | sample MAT04_FD_205740 | JGI IMG/M metagenome (GOLD analysis project Ga0335397, IMG submission 205740) | Freshwater microbial communities from Lake Fryxell liftoff mats and glacier meltwater in Antarctica - MAT-04 (spades assembly) (version 2) ...
CCGCGTGATCAAACGCAAAATGGCCAAGTGGCCCAAGAAACAAACCGCACACCGCCATCCGCCGCCGTTGACGAAAACCTTTAGACAATCCATCATTCTGATTATTTGAACGGTATTGCGGCTAACCGGGGGTCAATCATTGTAAACATGCATCGCCTCCACCCAATGTTGCATGCGTTGTTGACTGGAGGCTCTGTCGGTTGGCAATTTCAACTGACGGCCGCGGCCGTCGAAGATCAGACCGACGGTGCCGCCGTGGACTTCGGCTGTCAAAGTTCGACCATTGCCGGCTCCGACATCGAATCCGCGCGCGGGATGTAATTCCATAGTGGCGGTTTCACCGGCCGCTAAGCGCAAGCAATTTAGGTCGCCAAACAACAATTCCCCTTCTTCGCGGCGGCCCTGTTGCGTGAGCACATACCGGCAAATCGGCTGGCCGGGCCGGCCCTGGCCTTTCGGGGCGATGCACGTGCCGAGATAAATCAGGCAGTCGCGCTCGAAGACTTCCAGCGCGGCTTGGGGATGAACCTGGGCGAGCACGCCGAGGTGCGGCATCATGAAGATGCTGTCCTTGGCGAGCCGCGTGATCCCTTCCGGCTCGAAGGCGTCGATCAGCATCATCGCCGTCTGCTCCATGCGCGGGGCATGTGACAAGACGCCGCCGGAGCCGACGAGCAGGTTCAGGGCCATATTGTCGACCAGGGTTTGACCGCCCGATTGCTGGCTGAAAATATCGCCCACGGTGCGCTGGCGCTGCGAACCCACAAGTGTGGTGGCGAATGTTTTATGTTGTAAATAGGCGAGACGGAGGGCTTCGCGCGCGACGGCTTGCTCGAAGATCAGGGCTTCCAGAGTTTGCGGGATTGTTGTCGGGCGGATCATTTTATTCTTGATCCGATTTCGCAGTTCGCGCTCTTCAATCGCGGTCGGCATCCAGCGCAGGATATTTTCCAAGCCTGCTTCCGCGCAGACATTCGAGATTGAATAACTCATGCCCAGGTTCGCGCTCACCGTGCGGTTAAACACGCCGTTGAACACGCTGAACACGTCGGTCGTCGCGCCGCCGATGTCGACGCCCACGGCGTTGATCCTCTGCCGCTCGGCGATCGTTTTCAAAATGTCGCCCACGGCTCCCGGCGTCGGCATGATCGGCGCATCGGCCCAGGCGATCAGCTTGTCGTAACCTGGCGCATGGGCCATCACATGTTCGAGGAAGAGATCATGAATCTGATTGCGGGCCGGTTCGAGATTCTCAAAATCAAGCGTCGGCCGCACATTGTCGACCACCGACAATTCCGTCGCTTCGTCGAGCACATCCTGAATCAAACCGGCGGCAGCGTGATTACCCGCGAAGATCACCGGCAGGCGGTACTGGCCGCCGAAGCGCGGCTGCGGCTTGGCGGGGGCGATCAGTTCCGCGAGCTGCACGACATGCGTGGTAGTGCCCCCGTCGGTCCCGCCGGCGAGGAGCAGCATGTCGGGCCGGAGTTCGCGAATCCTTTGAATTTTTTCGTGCGGTTTACGTCGGTCATTCGAGGCGAGGACTTCCATCACAATCGCCCCGGCCCCCAGCGCGGCCCGCTCGGCACTGGCCGCACTCATCTGCCGGACCACACCGGCGACCATCATCTGCAACCCACCGCCGGCACTCGATGTCGAGATGTAAATATCGCAGCCATCCCGGCCGGAACTCGGACGGATCAGCACGCCGTTCTCGTCAACCAAGCGGCGGCCGGCAAGTTCGCCAACCTCGGTCGCCGCGTTGATCACCCCCACGGTGACATCGGCGGCAGGTTCTTCCACAGTGGTCGGAGCCTCGCCGCGGTAAGTCTGGCGATACACGCCGTCGACTTTCTCGATCAGGATCGCCTTGGTCGTCGTGCTGCCGCAATCGGTCGCGAGGATGACCTGCAACTCGTCGGGCGTCTTCCCGCGAAATCGGACAGATTGTGAATCAGCGGCAGAGGACATGGAATCCATCACTTCATGTGGCAAGGAAGAGTTTACGGAGTCACGCCCCCGCGGTGGCCTGGTTTTCCAATGACAATTGCTCCAACCGCCGACACAGCGTTTCAAAGCTGCCGCGGTGGTCCAGGAATTTTGTGAACACTTCAAGCTGCTGGCGATCAACGACCAGTTCAAACCACGGCTGCAACACTAGTAAACTTTGAGCCGCCATCGGGCCGAGCGGCAGCGACGATTCCAAAAACAAGATCGCCGGCGTCTCCAACCCGCGAGCGACGATCCGCCGGCAGACGGCGTCGATCACTTCCTGCTGCTCGTCCGTCGGCACCACCGGCCCGGCCGGTTCCACCGCAAACGCATGTTTCCACCAAGCTTGGAACGACATCGTTTCCTTACATGGACAAAACGAGTTGGATGACATGCCTGCTGCGATCATATCGCAGATGTTCCTCGCCCGCGACAGGGATCGGTATTGGTTCATGTTAAGTCCCTTGAGGCATCAGTCACCGATGGTGGAAAAGTGCGGCCTTTCACCCTACAGGACTTGGTTGCGCGACAAGTTGTTTGGGAATGGATCGCGATAAGGCTGCCCGATTTCAAGAACGTGAAGCCGTAGGGTGTGGTCGAGGTTCCGCGAGGCCCACCGTCATGTTGATGCGGGCCGCAAGCGGTGGGCCTCGAGGATCGGTACGCACCGATTGACAGCCGTGACGACTCACTGTCGAATACGAAGTATGTCTGTGCTCGACACCTCAGGATTTGTTCTCAAGGAAATTCAATGTTGACTGGAATTCGTCTGAACCGGCTTGTGATCGCCGCGCTGTTGGTCGCTCCCCTCTCGTTCGTCTCCGCCGAGGATGACCCGACGCCGATCGAGCCGAAGGAGAAAATGGTTCTGTTCAACGGGAAAGACTTCACCGGTTTTTACACCTTCATTTCCGACACCAAATATGAAGACCCGAAACAGGTTTTCACCATTGTGACGGACGACGGCAAACCGGCGATTCGCGTTTCCGGCGAAGGCGGCTTTGGCGGAGTGATCACCAAGCAGGCCTTCAAAAATTACAAACTCATCGTCGAATACCGCTGGGGGACGAAAACCTGGGGCAGTCGCGAAAAGGCGACGCGCGACAGCGGCATTCTGCTGCATTGCACCGGGCCGGACGGCGGCTACAACGGAACCTGGCATTCGAGCATTGAATGCCAGTTGATCGAAGGGGGCACGGGCGACTTGCTCGTCGTTCCCGGCAAAGACCCCAAGATTCCGCCGTCGGTGATGGCGGAAGTCGCCCTCGACCGCGATGGCGAGCCGATCTGGAAAAAAGGGGGCGAGAAGAAATTGTTCAAGGGGGGCCGCGTGAACTGGTATGGCCGCGATCCCGACTGGAAAGATGAACTCGGCTTTCGCGGCAAAGACGACGTGCAGGGTGATCAGCAGGAATGGACCACCGTCGAATGCATCGCCGATGGCGACCATTTGCAATATTTCGTGAACGGCAAACTCGTCAACGAAGCCTTTGAAGCCACGCCCGCGTTCGGCAAGCTCTGCTTCCAGACGGAAGGGGCGGAAGTCTATTTCCGCAAGATCGAGCTGCATCCGTTGAAGAAATAGCTTCAAAGCCCGGCGATGGCATCGCCGGGACTGGTATAAAATGTCCCGGCGATGCCATCGCCGGGCTTTGTGGGTTGGAGTCGTTCAGCCTCCGGGGGCGGCGGGTGGCACAGCGCCAGGGGGTGGCACGGCGGCTCCCGGTGGGACTGCGCCAGGTGGCCCGCCGGGAATGGCTCCTGCCCCCGCGGGCATGGCACCGGGACCGCCCGGCATCGCGCCAGCTGGTCCACCGGGGATCGCTCCCGGCATCGCACCTGGCCCGCCGGGCATTCCGGCGGGGTCAACCGGACCTTGTTGATTCTGCGGAGCTTTCTCGCCGCGCAGTCGTTCCATCAACGGAGCGTAAGGACCGATCCCCATGATCAGCATGATGGGCGTCAACAAGAGTTGAACTAATAACGCAAAGAGCCATTGGAAGAAGTGAGGCTTGGCATCTTCCCATTCTTGAATCAGGAAGAAAATCACTGGAATGCCGCACATGCAGCCCGAGAAGAAGACCATGAGACCCCACGCGGGACTGACTCCGAAGGCTGCGATGATCAATCCCCAGCCGGCGACTAGATTCGCGACGCCCGCTCCATAATACATGCCCGCGACGAGTCCGTTGACGGTGCCGAAATCGCTCATCGTCCCGTAGAGCAAGCCGAAGATCACGCCCATGATCATGAAGATCAGCACGGCGACGGCGGCCTCGGACACCACATCGCCGGTCGACTTTTTCTTCTTCTCGGTTTCCCGCGAGATGGTGGCGACATATTTGTATTCCTTGATTAGTACCTGCAGATCGAGGTGCTCGCGGAAGAAGTAGGCGAAGTGACCATTGGTCCGCATGTTGAACAGGCTGGTGAGCGCCAGAATAATACAACTCACCAGCCACGCGAACTCGCTGATTCCGATTGCGATGAAATGCGACGCGCCGACTTGATGCATTGTGACCGCCGCCACCGGAGCCTTGGCCGCGACCTGCTGACCGGAAGGGGCGAGAATGGTGTCCAGCTTTCCGCGCACGCTCGAGCGATAGGTGTGGCTCGCACCTTCTTTGTCGGTGTAGTCGTACATCGCCTCATATAGGTGGACTTCGTCGCCGGGCTGTTTATGCCAGGTGCCCATCTTGAATTCTTTAACCTGCGAGAATTCGGCAGGGGCTTTGACATCCAGCAAATCGTCCGGCTTGTTTTTTGCGCTGCTGAAATACTCGGTGCGCGCCTTGAGACGATTGAGATACGCATTCGTCTCCATGATCTCGGCGAACTCGATCACCGGTGCCGCGGTGAAGATCGCCGTCACGCCCAGAATCAACACGATGGGCAGATTCGTCACGCTGAACAGCAGGAACCACCAGAACAACGGCTTGAAGCACTTCAGGCCGATGGGGATCATCTTCCAGAACATCCAGCCGGGCATCTGGATCGGCATCGTCATGTGCGTGAGGACCACCGGCCACAGGCCGATGATCGGGATGTAGCAGACCGCGAGAATGGTCGGAATGATCCACCACGGCATGCCGGCGAAGGCCCACAGCGCCCAGCCGATGATGGCAGGCAGCAGCAGCAGCGGACCCGCGAAGACATAGTTCCAGAGGACGAACTTCACGCCGAGCGCGCTCGACAGGAAGAAGTCGAAGTTCACGCGTTTGAAGCGGTCGCGGCGTTCCAGTGTCAGCTTGATCGTTTCGGTGTCCAGGAACCAGAACCAGCCGGGAATCATCATCGCCGAGACGAACGCCAGCGGGGCGAAGAACAAATACCGGGGGGGCCACATCGAGACCCAGAGGTACATGAAGACCGACATCAGCAAGACAAGTGAGGCCCCTTTCACATACAGAAAGGTGCGGATCGACATCATCAGGTTCTCGCCGACGAACTTCCAGGAGTTCTTCCACAGGCCGGGATAGAACTTGTCGGGGTCGGGGCCTTTCAACGCTCGCTTTTTGGCTTTCGCCCCCATGCCCCCTTCTTCAATGTCCCAGCCGCATTGCGGACATTCGGTGACTTGCTCGTCTTCCTCGGTCTCGACCAGGTCAAGGTCGTAGCCGCATTTGGGGCAGACATGCGCGTCGTGATCGGCGACCTTGCCAAGGTCCAACCCGGCGAGGCCCGATTCATCCTGGATTGGCGCGGGCTTCTTGCCGGGCTTCTTCGCTTTCCCGGCGGCGGATTTCGTCTCTGGTTCGTCACCCGCGGGGACCGACACCCGCGTTTCGCAACTGGGGCATTTGACGGCTTTGCCGCGCGCCGCGTCGGGCACGGTTAAGGTTTTGGTGCAACCGGGACATTTGACCTTGATCGACATCGGTGAGAATCCGGAAAGTCGTCGGCGTCGAACAGGTCTTGGGAGACCGGTTTCGAGGCACCGTCGGGACTGGCGAAATCAGGATACGGTGGAGGAATCGTACTGTACCAGTTTGCCGACGGCAAATACCCTGAGAGAAGCCTGATGGGCATGGTTGCGGCGAGATTGTCAAAAATCTACCGGTCAATTCCGAATGCGACACCGGGACCGTGCATTCCGTTTTTTTTGGTCGATGAGAGCGAATCCATCCTCGCAAAGACGCCGCAGCGCCGGCAGCCATTCATCGTTTTCTTGATCTCCAAGGGGATTTTTCGCAAGACTCGCAGAAAGACAATTAACGAAGTGCATGGAGCAGCACCAGATGAAGAGTCGTACCAACATTTTGTTGAAGAAGTTCTTGGCACGAAAATATGTACTCTTTCGGAGTGACGACTTCACCCGCGGAAGTTGTCCAAGGATATTCGCAGTTATCCGGTCGTCCGCCACCGTCATCGACCGCAGGTGATAAGAGTTCGATTTCCCGAGCCAACCGCTTAATTCCGACAAGATAATGGAATGGGATTTTGGTGTTCTGTGCGACCGCAATCGCGTAATACTAGCTAAAAATCGTGGGCAATTGTCCGGAGATATAAGTATGACTTCGCTGCACATCCTGCGGCTTGGCTCCGGCTCTGAGCAAATGCGCTTTGCAAAGCTTTTCGCAAGCCATTTGCAAAAAGTGAAGTCGATGGCAGGCGGGCGCATGCCATCCCTGTTTCAGAGACGACGATTCTCCAAGACTGATATAAGTTTGGAAGTCTGCGCGGGCCTGCAACAGAAATGCGTTGCTCCACAATTGCGAGGTTGTCATAGTCGCGGACCGACATGTGCTGTCGTGGCAGGAGTCAAATCCTCGCCTAAGCGCCAGTCACGCGGGAGTCGAAGCGTGCCAACTTGAAGTTGATCGAATTGCTGTGGCGTGATGTCCATGATGATCGTGGGGAGATTCCCACTCGCCGCGGTGGGAGCAAAGCCTAAGGGCCAAATCTCATCAGACGGATAGGTAAACTCGTTCACATACAGAAGTTTAAGTGGCTCAGATTCGGATTGCTCCGCCTCAGAGTCAGATGAGTAAACCCGATAAACGTGAATCGTTGGGTTGAGATTTGCTTGCAGTTCGGCCATGAGTCGAGCGGCTTCCTCGCGCGTCATACATTTAGTATCCATGATGAACTTTCAAAAAACAGGCTCCATCTACAGAAATATATTCTACCCCGGCGTTGCCGCCAGAGCATGTAAATTTGGCCCCGGCGTGCCGCGTTTGCCGCCGAGCAGCACGAGCGCGGCTTCCGCCAGCATCGCCACGGCGAGAATCATCAGCAAACTTGAGATGCCGACGATCAACTGATTCGCCAACAGCGGCGTCGGCTGCTTTTGAATCGCGGCGATGTTCGATGTGATGATCTGCACCAGTGCCCACGAACTCATGGCGTACATCCACACTGTCGGCACGCCGGCGACCACCCAGACCCACCATGCCCGCCGCGTCTGCCACAACCAGACTGTGATACCCAGCAGCGTGAGGGCCGCCAGCAGTTGATTGCTGGCCCCGAACAGATTCCAGAAGATTTTGTACAGCGGCTGCGGTTGGCCATCCGGCCCGTAAATGGTCAGCATCACGAAGAACGCGGGAGCGCCGCCGGTGAGAATCGTCCCCAGCCAGCGGCCTTTCGTATCGTGCCAGCCCGTGAGCTCCTGAATGATGAATCGGCCCAGCCGCGTGCAGACATCGAGCGTGTCGTACACAAATGTGGTAAACGCCATCAGGGCGAACGACACGGCGAACTGGGCCGGCACGCCGAGCGTTTGCAGGAACGAGCCGATGCCGGTCGCATAGATCGTATTCGGCCCGACTTTCTGCGCGGCCAACCCGCGGATGAGATCGCTGTCGCCGGAAAGCCGCATCACGCAGCACAGCGACACCACGGCGACCATCCCTTCGAGGAGCATCGCCCCGTAGCCGATGACCTTGGCATCTTTTTCAGATCGCAACTGTTTCGAGGTGGTCCCGGATGCGATGAGCGAATGAAACCCGCTGCACGCGCCGCAGGCGATCATGATGAAGAGCATCGGAAACAGCGACATCGGGCCGACTTCCAACCCGCGAAAGGCTGGGTAGCTGACTTCCTCGTTTTGCAGGATCAAGCCCAGCGCGCCGCCCAGAAGTGCCGCGTACAGAAAGTAGCCGCCAAGATGTCCGCGCGGCTGCAACAGCATCCACACTGGCACCACCGACGCGATGCAGCAGTAGCCCAGTAGCAGCAAATCCCAGGTTTTCACGGCCATGGCTTCCGCCTCTTGCGGCGTTCGGCCGTCGATGAAGAACTGCGTCAGATCAAGTGGCACCTTCTGCCCCGCCCAGATCGCCACGCCCACCAGCGGCAGGAAAATGATCGTCGCCAAACCGATCGGCAGTTTGCCGTACCGCATCCAGACACCCATGATGATCGGCAACGCGAGATACATCAGCGAACTGGACGCGATTCCGCCGCCCAAAACCTGTTCGCCATTCTCCAGCGTCTGAATGCCGACGAATGCGCGGGCCGTGATATCGGTGAAGGCGACCACGATATAAACCAGCGCCAGCCAGACGAACGCCAAAAACAGCAGAAACGCCCGCCGGCTGATATGCTCGCGGATGACCTCGGCCATCGACCGGGCCTGATGCCGGATCGACGCCATCAGCGATGCGAAATCATGCAAGCCGCCGACGAACACGCTGCCGATGAGAATCCAGATGAGAGCCGGTGCCCAGCCGAACGTCACCCCGGCAAGAATCGGTCCGACAATCGGCCCGGCCGCCGCAATCGCCGAGAAGTGCTGGCTGAGCAGTTCATTAGGCGCGAGCGGCGCGTAGTCGACATCGTCCCGCAACTCGACCGCCGGCGTCGTCGTGTTCGGGTTCACCTGAAACAACCGAACGAGCAACGAGCCGTAGGTGAAATACGCGATGGTGAGGATGACGGCGGATGCAACAACGATGGCGAGCATGGACATGGGGGAATTCCAAGTCGATTTTTTAATGGACCAAGAGAACCACAGATTCCGCAGATTCTCGCAGATTCAAAGCAGTCTTGGTAGGTTGCTCTCGGAGATCAGCGGGGGAAGCATTCGGTCTATGGAGTACGCAGATGGAGCTTGCGATCGGATTATGGCGACATCAGGGAACCGATGAACTCGGCCTGCTGGAGCGTTTTGCCAGGCATGTTGACGCCCTGACATACGCCGACGTCTATTCCGTGGAAACCTTACCCACGGAACGACTGTTAGAACAGATGCTGAAGCAAGCGACTCGAATTCATATCAATCTGGATGGAATGGTAGAGACATTTGCAGACCTGCCCCGTATCATCGAGTTAGGGAGTCGCGGCTTCGATTTTAAACCCCCATCAGGTGGCGGCAATATCACAAACTGGGAGATCTGGCGACTCCACCAGAATCCAGAATTGCTAGCGAAAACCAAATTTTATCTCGACGGCAAGGAGATCGTCAATTGAAAACGACATTCGTTTTGCCGCTAAAGACAGTTGCTTCCGCGTTGCCGGGAATTGCCAAGAATATCCCTGCGATGACGTTGAATGAGCAACTGAGATCGCCGAGAGGTACTATCGCCTTGGAACGGCACGGCCGCGAGATTGTATGGCAAACCGCGGACAATGCCGTAACATTCGACATCAATGTTGTCACGCAGATTGAAATCATGCCGACGGAATTTATGGGCCGCGACTTTGTCTCACTCGTGCTGACATTTCAAGCTTCAGAGCAGCGTCTCAGCTACCAGTTCGTCACCAGCAATGCCGCGGAATCTGACTGGCTGATTCAGACCGCGACGGAAATTGGCGAACTTTTAGAAATGCCGGTCGAGAATCGGCTGCGAACGCCGGCCACGACGATGTGACATCGAACTCGTCGCACGCACTCACTCGGCATACCCCAAATTCGGACTCAGCCAGCGTTCGATTTCGCGCAGTGGCATCCCCTTGCGGCGGGCGTAGTCTTCCACCTGGTCCTTCGTGATCTTGTCCACGGCGAAGTATCTCGCCTGTGGGTGCGCAAAATACAGGCCGCTGACGCTGGCGGCGGGGTGCATGGCGTAGCTTTCCGTCAGCTTGATGCCGGCAGACTTCTCCGCGTCGAGCAGCTCGAACAGCTTCGGCTTTTCGGTGTGGTCGGGGCAGGCGGGGTAGCCGTACGCCGGGCGGATGCCGCGGTATTTTTCTCCGATCAGGTCGTCGGTCGACAGGCCTTCTTCTTGACCGTAACCCCAATCGAGCCGGGCCTGGCGATGAAGATACTCGGCGAACGCCTCGGCCAGACGGTCGGCGAGGGCCTTCGTCATGATCGAATGATAATCGTCGTGGAGTTCATCCTCAAATTTCTTCGCGAGTTCATCGCAGCCGATGCCAGTCGTCACGGCGAACGCGCCAAGGTAATCGGTACGGCCGCTGTCCTGCGGGGCGATGTAATCGGCGAGCGAGCGGAAATCTTTTTGGCCTTCGCGTTCCCATTGCTGGCGGAGCATGGGAAAAAGGGTTGAGGGTTGAGGGTTGAGGGTTGAGGGTTGGGCAGAAACGGGATCAAAGACGTGAATGTCGTCGTTCACCGTATTTGCAGGCCAGAAGCCGTAGACGCCCTTCGCCGTCAACAATTTTTCGTTAACGATGCGGTCCAGCAGTTTGCGGGCGTCGTCGTAAACTTTTTTCGCCTCGGCACCGACAACGGCGTCTGCCAGAATTTTCGGGAACTTGCCCTTCAACTCCCACGTCTGGAAGAACGGCGACCAGTCGATGTAAGGGACCAGTTTCTCCAGCGGGAAGTCGTCGAGAACTTTCGTACCGAGAAATGCAGGTATGGGGATCTCAACGGTTTGCCAATCGGTTGCAAACCGGCGTGTCAGCGCTTCTGTGTAAGGGACGAGTTTCCGCGACGCCTGCATCCCGGCGAAGTTGGCGCGGTCGCGGTCCTGCACGGCGAGGTTCTTCGCCATGAACGCCGCCTTTTTCTCGGGATCGAGCAGGCTTTCCACCGCGGGAACCGATAGCGAGGCATCGACCACATGCACGACCGGTTGCTCGTAATGATGCGCGATTTTCACTGCGGTGTGCTTCGGGCTGGTCGTCGCGCCGCCGATGAGAAGCGGGATCGTGAACCCCAGCCTTTGCATTTCTTTCGCAACGTGCTGCATCTCATCCAGCGACGGCGTGATCAGGCCCGACAGGCCGATGATGTCGACCTTTTCCGCGACGGCCGTTTCGAGAATTTTCTCACACGAGACCATCACGCCGAGATCGAGCACCTCAAAATTGTTGCATCGCAACACGACGGCGACAATGTTTTTGCCGATGTCGTGGACATCGCCTTTGACGGTCGCAATGAGAATCTTGCCGCGGGAAGAGCTAAGGGCCAAGGGCTGAGGGCTAAGGGCCGGAGAAGCAGCGCTGGAGGCTTCCTGCTGGCCCTTAGTACTTAGCTCTAAACTCTTAGCTTTCTCTTCCTTCTCCGCTTCCATGAATGGTTGCAGGTACGCGACCGCTTTCTTCATCACGCGGGCCGATTTCACCACCTGCGGGAGGAACATCTTGCCTTGGCCGAACAACTCGCCGACTACGCTCATGCCGGCCATGAGCGGGCCTTGAATGACGTTCAGCGGGCGACCATATTTTTGGCGGGCTTCTTCGGTGTCTTCGTCGATGTAATCGGTGACGCCCTTGAGGAGCGCGTGTTTCAATCGCGATTCGACAGCCGCCAAGCGCCAGGCGTCAATCGTGACCGCTTCGTCGGATTTGACAGTTTTCAAAGTCGCAGCATAGTCGATCAGACGCTCGGTCGCATCGGGACGGCGATTGAGCAACACATCTTCGATGTAGACGAGCAGTTCCTTGTCGATCTCGTCGTACACGGCCAATTGACCGGCGTTGACGATGCCCATGTCGAGGCCGGCCTGAATCGCGTGATACAGGAACGCCGCGTTCATCGCCTCACGGACGGTTTCATTCCCGCGAAACGAGAACGAGACATTGCTCACACCGCCGGAAGTTTTGGCGTACGGGCAGACTTTTTTCAGTTCGCGGACGGCTTCGATGAACTCGACCGCATAGTTGGCGTGTTCCTCCATGCCGGTGCCAACGGTCAGGATGTTCAAGTCGAAAATGATGTCTTCCGGCGGGAAACCGGCTTGCTCCGTGAGGAGTTTGTAAGCCCGCTGAGCGATGGCCACTTTCCGCGCGCACTCCGTCGCCTGACCTTCTTCGTCGAACGCCATCACAACAACGGCCGCGCCGTATCGACGAATGATGCGCGCCTGTTCGAGGAACTTCGCCTCGCCTTCTTTCATGCTGATCGAATTGACAACCCCCTTGCCCGGCAGGCATTTCAGCCCGGCTTCGATCACCTCGAACTTCGAGCTGTCGACCATCACCGGCAGCTTGGCGACATCGGGTTCGTCCATGCACAGGTTCAGGAATGTCGTCATCACACTTTCGGAGTCGATCAGCCCTTCGTCCATGTTGACGTCGAGCATGTTCGCGCCCCCGTCGGCCTGCTGCCGGGCGATGGAGACGGCTTCGTCGTAGTTCCCTTCCTTGATCAGCCGAGCGAACTTCCGCGACCCGGTGACGTTGGTGCGCTCGCCGACCATCATGAAGTTGGATTCCGGCCGCAGTTCAACCAGTTGCTTGCCGCTGTAGGTCGACCGGTGTTGCGATTCCGTCTTTTGATGCGGCTGCATTTCCTGCACGGCGTCGCGCACGCCGCGAATATATTCCGGCGTGGTCCCGCAGCAGCCGCCGACGATGTTCACCCAGCCGTTGGCAGCGAACTCGCGGACGATGGGAATGAACTCAGCGGCGGACGCATCGTACCCGCCCATGCCGTCGGGCAGCCCGGCGTTCGGGTAGCAGATGATCCACTGATTGCAGACCTGCGAAAACTGTTCGACATACGGCCGCATCTGGGCCGGGCCGAGCGAGCAGTTCAACCCCGCGGCGAGCATGTCGAAATGGGAGATGGAGTTCCAATAGGCTTCCAGTGTCTGACCAGAGACTGTGCCGCCGCCGTCGAAGATGGTGCCGGAGACGATGACCGGAATGCGTCGGCCAAGTTCGTTAAAGACCTTATCAATGGCGAACAGACACGCCTTCATGTTCAGCGAATCGGTGCTGGTCTCCGGCAGCAGGATATCGACGCCGCCGGCGATCAGACCGCGGACTTGCACGCAATACGATTCGACAACTTGATCGAATGTGTAAGGCCGCTCGCCCGGCACACCTTTGTTCGAGAACGACAGCGTGATGTTCATCGGGCCGATACTGCCGGCGACGTACCGCTTGCGGCTTGTGTCTTTGCGGTTGTATGCATCGACCGTCCGCCGGGCGAGTTCCGCCCCGGCCTGGCTCAACTCATACGCGATGTCCGACAGATGGAACTCGGCCATCGCGATCGGGTTGGCGTTGAACGTGTTCGTCTCGACAATGTCGGCTCCGGCTTCCAGATACTGCTCGTGAATGCTGGCGATCAGGTCCGGTTTCGTGATCACCATCAAATCGGTGGCATTCTTGAGCAGCACCGGATGATCTTTGAACCGCTCGCCCCGGTAATCTTCTTCCGTGGGCTTGGTTTGAAAAATGAGCGCTCCGGTCCCGCCATCCAGAATGAGGATGCGTTCTTCAAGGAGTTGTGAAAGTTCGGCGAAGGCGGGGGAATCGGACATGGAGCTTTTCAACAGGGACTCTGGAGACGAAACCGGAGGAATTCCACAGCTTTTCCAGTGTCGCCGATTTCACGGCGCAGGCCAAGAGAAGAGGCGATGATTCTCGAACTCAAGTGGAGAGTGGTCAGCGGCCGGTGGACGCCAAAATTCGGCTCGGGTGGCCGGGGCTGGAGCGCTTCGCGAAGCCCCGGTGATTGCGGAAAAGACACGGCGGGCTGACGCCGCGCCGCTCGCCCCCCTTGTTACGCCTTCACAATCTCCCGCACCACCTCGCCATGCACGTCGGTCAGGCGTCGGTCGATGCCGTTGTGGCGGTACGTCAGGCGGGTGTGGTCGACGCCCAGGAGGTGCAGGATTGTGGCGTGGATGTCGTAGACTTGGGTGGGATGCGCGCGGTCGGCGGGTTGGAAGCCCCAGATGTCGCTGGGGCCGTGGGCGACACCCCCTTGAATGCCGCCGCCGGCGAGCCAGTTGGTGAAGCAGAACGGGTTGTGGTCGCGGCCCAGGCTGCCTTGCGCACACGGCATGCGGCCGAATTCGGTTGTCCAATGAACGATGGTGTCGTCCAGCAGGCCCCGTTGCTTGAGGTCGGCGATCAGCGCCGCGGAGGCTTTGGCCATCGCCCAGGCGAGCGGGCCGTGATCTTGCAGGATGTTCTCGTGGGAGTCCCAATTGCGGCGGGGGAAACCGTTGTCGCAGCCCGACCAGACCTGTACGAAACGGACACCTCGTTCCAGCAGCCGGCGGGCGACGAGGCATTTGCGGCCGAAATAATCGAGTTCTTCCGGGCCGTTGATCTCCGCCGGCCAACTGGGCGAGCCGGTTTGAATGCCGTACATCTCCAGAATGTGCTGCGGTTCCTGCGAGATGTCGAGCGCTTCCGGCGCGGCGAGTTGCAGCCCGGCGGCTAATTCATACGCTTTGATGCGGGCATCCAGGCGCGCATCGCCAGCACGCTGGGCGGCGTGGCGCTGGTTGAGTTTCTTCAGCAATGCTCGCGCGGTGTTGGTACTCTCCGGCGTGAGGAAGGGCTTGGGGGCCGGGAACAGATCATCAATCGGCGTATCGGAGCCGGGCCGGATGATCGTGCCTTGATGCTGCGCCGGCAGGAACCCGGCGTCCCAGTTTTTCTGGCCATTCGACGGATAGCCACGATGATCGGGTAAAACAACGAACGTGGGCAAGTTATCGTTCATACTGCCGAGACCATAACTGATCCAGGCTCCCATGCCGGGAAAGCCGGGGGTGAGAAATCCGGTCGATTGGAGCAGCGTGGCCGTGCTGTGAACGCCTGATTTGCCGACGAGGTTGTGAACCCAGGCGATGTCATCGACGACGGGGCCGAGTGCTTCAACGATTTCGGACAGGTGCTGGCCCGATTCGCCGTGCTGTTTCCATTTCCAGGGAGACGCCATCGTGTTACCCGGCGCGCTTTGGAAGAGTTCGACCGCCTCGCCAGGGTTCCACGGTTCGCCATTGCGGGCGATGAGCTCGGGTTTGTAATCGAAAAGATCGACATGGCTGGCGGCCCCCGCCATGAAGAGTTGGACGACGCGTTTGGCTCGGGGGGCATGATGCGGTTCGCTCAGCACCCCGGGCGTTGCGGCAGCGAGACGTTCATTTTGCAGCATCGAAGCCAGCGCAATGCCGCCGAGTCCCCCGCCCGTTTGCCACAAGAGTTCGCGGCGGGACAGGGGAAGCCTGGCAAGCTGGGAATCTTGGAGACGAGAAGAGCAGGTCATGTTCAATGCATTCGTGGAGAATCAAAACATCGCCCCAGTGGAACACCATGCGATTTCCTGATTATCACCCAGCGGAGACGGAAGGGCTACGTCTCATTGATGAAATTTGAGGCTGGTTCTGTCGTTTAGTAGGGTTTGCCGAGTCTTCGAGGCGAACCAATGATGGTTGAGAGTTGAGGGTTGATGGTTGAGGGAAAGAAATCATCAAGCGTTCTCCTTTTTCCAACCATCAATCCTAACAGACTTTTGAAAAACGTGGGTCACGTTTCCAACGTGACAGAAACAGATCGAAATGGCGAGAAAATCGAGTGACTCACACGTTAAAAACGTGCGCCACGAGAAATTCAACGGTCTGCTAAACTCTCAACCCATGACGGTTCGCCTCGATGACTCGGCAAACCCTACAGGCTCTGGCAAATGAAAGTCGCTGCTGCGCGCGGATTGGGCATGGTGCCTGCGAACTCTGTCTGTCCCATCGACAAACTTCTGGAGTTCCTCGCGGAAAGTGCCGGAAAAATGGGGGATGGTCTGACTGCCGCAATTGGTACGGCGATTGCTTTTCTCGTCTGTCGTCCAGCGCTACGAAGTTTCGAGCCGAAGGATCGCCTCGCCTTCGATGTAGAAAGATAAATGCAATGACGAATGCGTATTTAATCGACATGGATGGTGTGATTTACCGCGGTGCCGAGTTAATTCCCGGCGCGGTGGAATGGATCAATCACCTCTTGGAGTCCGACACGCCATTTCTGTTTGTCACGAACAACAGTCAACGCACCCGCCGCGATGTCACGCTCAAGCTCAATCGCATGGGGATGCCCGTTTCCGAACGGCACATTTTTACCTGTGCGATGGCGACCGGCCGCTATCTGGCCCGGCAAAAGCCGCACGGTACGGCGTATGTCATCGGCGAAGGTGGCCTGTTGCAGGCACTGCATCACAACGGCTATGCGATTGTCGATCACGATCCTGATTATGTCGTCGTGGGCGAAGGGCGGACTTACACCTGCGAAATGATTGACGCTTCCGTGCGGATGATCATGCGCGGCGCGAAACTCGTCGCCACGAATCTGGACCCAAGCTGCCCGACGCAGAATGGCATCCGTCCCGGCTGCGGGGCCATCGTTTCAATGCTGGAATCTGCTACGGGCCGCAAAGCGTTCAGCGTCGGTAAACCCAGCCCGGTGATGTTCCGGTTCGCATGTGCCGAACTCGGCGTCGAGCCGGAACAGGTGACGATGATCGGCGACACGATGGAGACGGACATTCTTGGCGGCGTGCAGATGGGCTGCGAAACGGTGCTGGTGCTTAGTGGTGGAACCCGGCTCGATGATCTCGACCGTTTCGCGTTCAGCCCCGACCGGGTGATCTCCAGTATCGCCGAGATGTGCCCCGCCATCGTCAGCGCCTGATCTTATAAGGTTTGCTCAGATCTGTAGGGTTTGCCGAGGGCTTTGACGAAGGCGAACCAGGAAAGGCTGAAATTTCAGGGTTGATGGCTGAGGGCCGGACGAATTCAATCGTCTGCTTTTCTGACTTGGCTCTCAATCATCAACCTCTCATGGTTCGCCTGCATCAAAGTGCTCGGCAAACCCGACCAGACGTAATCCAATTCAAAACGACGCGGAAGAATAAAAAACCCAGGGATTGGCCGTTCCCTGGGCTTTAAATTCGCGCTGAAATTTCGCGTGACGATTTAGTACGTCGGCAGCGATTGATTCGGGGCGAAGGCGGTGGTTAGATAGGCGGGGCCGGTCAGCGGCGCGGCAGCCATGCTGCTGGCCGGCGCGAACGCCTGTGAACCTTCGTTCGGGATATAGCCCGTGGGGAAGCCGCCGCCATAGCTCGGGGCGCAGCCGCCAGCACCGCAGGGCGACGGAGCGGCGAAACCGCTGCTGTAGCCTGCGCCACATGGATTGCAGCGATTCATGCCGCCGCCAAGGCAGCAGCAGCCGGTCGCTGACGCCGCCAACGCCACACCGGCCAGTAGAATGCCAACTCGATTCAACATGCCTGTACCCTTTTCGACTGCGTGAAGTGACTGAAGACGTGGAGATGTGTTGGGTGATAACAGCCGGCGACTGGTGGGAGAACCAGCCGTTGTTGGGGGGAGTCCCGTACGGCGTGCGGTCGTATATCCGATGGGAAAAATCCTGTGAAGGGGAGTTTCCGGAAAAATCGGCCGGAGCGTGAAAAAAGACTCAAGTTTCTCCGCTTGACCGTTTTCCCCGAACGAAGCACAATCCCGCCGCGACACTTGTTATGCCCGAAAAACCGCGATGAAGATTCGCGGACCTTTCCCACAGAGACGTTCGTTTCGCACCAAGTCGGAAACGAACGTCGAACGCTCACTCCAAGGAAGGAGTCGATTGCATGTCTGCCTCACTCGCACTCGGATGCTGCCTCGCCGTCTGGTCAGCGGGGCCGAATGTCTCGCTCTCGCAACCGCGCGTGCATCAGGCGCGGCCCGCGGCCGCGGTCGTCATTCCCGTCGGCCATGTCGTTTGGGTGGAAGACCGCGAATCTATCTTGAACATGCATGCCACTCCGGAATTGCCATTCGCCGAACGGGACCTGCTGCAAATCGAGTTCGAGTTCTCGCAACCGGAATCGTGTCACGATTCGCACGTCTTTCAGCCGGCCCCGCCGGCGGAGAGCGAAACCGCCGCTCCGGTCCATCCGGTGCCGATGCACGTCACCCCAGCTTGGCGTTTACGAATGCCGACACTCGATATTCAACCCGCCGCCGCATGCGACGAACCTGTCTCGGCTCAGCCGCCGGCAGAACTGTCGGACGCCAGCGATCGTTTGGATCACTTGAAGCAGGCGATGCAGCATCTCCATGCGGCGGGCATGCCGGAACTCGCCAATCAAGTGGCCGATACCTACGCGGCGTCGCTGGAGCAGCGGCGTCAGCAATTGGAGTTCGAGTTGCAACAGACGACACATGAACTGCATCGGCTCTCGCATGAGTGGGCCCCGCGAGATGATGAGCGGTCGTCGTTGTCGTCGGGACATCCGTTTGATCGTTTGCGATTGTTCGGCCCGGCAGTCCCGCCGCCCCCCGCACCAGGTTTTGAAGTGGCACCATCGTCGAATGTGGTGCCATTCCCGCCCGAACCCATGTCGGCTGTGCCGGCGCAGCGCCAGTCACCGACGCCACGAAATCTGATCAATCCGTCCTTCTACATTGGCGAAGCGCCGCCCCGCGTCGTCGAAGCCTGGCAGCGCGCATTCACCCCGACGACTGCCGCCGCACCAGCAACGTCCGCCGCACCGCGCGTGGTGTTCCCCACGCCGGGCACGACGGATCGCCCGCGGCTGCTCCTGCAGATCACCCCGTTCCCGAATGCGACGCCCCCCACACCGGAACCCGAGTACGAACTGCCCCCCGCACCCATGCCGGGCGTGCAGATTGAAGCAGACTCCGACCCCGTTGCCTGACCGCCGATGGAATCCCGTGGCGGCACGTTTCCAACGGGCCGGGAATCACAATCACACACGTTAAGAAACGTGTGCCACGAAAACTCGAATAGGCTGATGTCCGCCACAGCAATTTGCGAGATGCAAAGACATCACAAAAAATCCGCGATTGCCAATCGCAGCGTGACGAACATCTTGCGACCCGGATCGCCGCGCGGGATACTCCCCAAGCCTGAGTTTTCATCCTCGCGAGTGAAGTCATGTCCGCATTGATCGATTCCCCCGCCTCGAACTGGACCGCCACTGAGCTGGCCAGACGGTTCGGGCCGATGCCCCTCGCGCGTTTTTGCTTCGATCCGCCTCCCGGTGAAGCCACCGAGGACGACGTTGACCGGTTGGATGTCCATCACGATATCCACTGCGAACTGATCGATGGCGTGCTAGTGAGGAAGATCATGAGCAGTTTTGAATCCCTAATCGGCATGCGATTGTTGACCATCATGAATGTCTATGTGTTGTCTCATAAACTCGGCTGGGTTCTCGGCGAAGCCGGAATGTTGCGACTGTGGCCGGGGCGAGTTCGGATTCCCGATGTCAGCTTCATCTCACGGACGCAAACGCCGGAGGGCAGGTTTCCGCGTGAACAGCGGATCGCCGATTTGCATCCTGATCTCGCCATCGAGATTTTGAGTGACTCGAACACCGATGAGGAAATGTCCGAGAAGCGGGCCGATTATTTTCAGGCTGGGACCAGGCTGATCTGGATCATCGATCCCAAACAGAAAACCGCTGAGATTTACACCGCACTCGACGCACATCGCACGATTGGGATTGAAGGCACCCTCACCGGTGAACCGGTGTTGCCGGGTTTCAGTGTGGCCTTGGCGCATGTCTTCGATGTGGACGGAGTGATTTAACGTTGCGGAGTTGTTTCATTCAACCCGCTGGTCCCGGCGATGCCATCGCCGGGCTTTGAGCTGCAGACTACGTCTTGTACGACATCATCATCGGCGCTTGAGGCGTCTGGTCGAGTTCCGGGAAGCCTTCCGTGGCGATGGTGCGGCCCAGCTTGGTCACATCGCGCAGGTAAGAGTCCGTTGGCAACCCGCCCAGTAAGCGCCGGCGCAGTTCCTGGCAGACGGTGGCCGCCGCGGATCGCACCTTGGCATCCGGCTGTTTCGCGGCATATAGGGCTGTCACCAGTATCACAGTTGCCAGTTGAATGCGGCCGGAGAGGTCGGCCATGCGGCATTGCCGGTCGGCCAGCTTCAACTGATATTTCCGCATCACGCCGGAGATCGTCAGCGAACTGCGACTCAACCAGCCCGCGGCAAACTCCGCATGGCCGCGTAACTCACCAGGCAGGTCGCTGAACGATTCCTTGCCCTGCGGCAGCGAGCGGCCCATCATCCATTTGCCATAATTCCACAGCGGACCTTTGAGCGCCCACATGTGAGCTGGATTCATCAGGTTGGGCGTCTTGATCTGCTTCGCGGCCAGCGTCAGGCCGATGGGTTCAAAAAACTGACGGCCGTGCTGTTTGACGAGCGATTTGAAGAATGCCATGCCGAGCATTTCGCCTTCGCCCTCGTAAATGCACGGGGCGAGAAAATCATGCACGTTGTCGCCGAAAAGATGACCGTGTAGGAACGACCGGCCGCCATGTGTTTTCATGAACAGGTCGATGGCGGCTTCTTTCTGCGATTCACTGCCAAAGATTTTCGCGATGATACATTCCATCTCGCCGCGATAACCTTGATCCAGCAAATTGGCGCACCATTGCGTCAACGCATCACACGCCACAATCAGCCCGGCGAGATGTCCCACTCTGCGTTCGACCAATTCGCGCGTGATCACCGCCTGTCCGTACGTTTTGCGAAACTTCGCCCACGGGAGCATGTTGGCGAGCATCACCCGCATCACACCGGCGGCATTCGCGCAGAGTGCGACGCGGCCGCGATTCAAACCGTGATAGGCGATTGTCAAACCATCGCCATCACCGGGATCGAGCCGGTTTTCCGCCGGGACGCGGAAATCGCGAAACACCATTCCCTGATTGTCGGCATGCTGCAACGCGTACAATCCGTACGGCTTGAATTGAAATGTCTCGTCTTCCTGTTCCGGCAAATCCGCAATCAGGACCGACGGTTGATTGTCGATTAAGCAGACCAGCCCAATGGTTCGTCCCAAGGCTGCATTGGTGATGAAAAGTTTCTCGCCGTTGACGAGATACTCGTCACCGACGAGTCGGGCCGTAGTTCGCAATGCCGTGAGATCGGACCCGGCACATGGTTCCGTCAATGCGAACGCTGATAACCGCTCGCCGGTCGCGAGCAACGGCAGGTAACGGTGCTGTTGCTCGCGATTGCCGAATGTCGCCAGGGGGTCGACGGCTCCGATACAACCATGCACGGAGGCCAACCCGGCGATGGTTGGGTCGAGTTGAGCCATCTGTGTGAGAAACGCTGCGAACCGTGTGAATGCCACGCCTGAACCGCCGTACTTCTTGTCGACCAAGAGGCCCCAATAGCCGGCATGGGCGAGATCCGCCAACACGCTCTTTTTGAGTTTGCCTTTATCGTCATGCAGTGAATTCGCGTGCAAATGCTGGGATACCACGGCCAGCGAATCGGCCATCACCCGCTCCGAGGCCGCATCTGTCGTCGCCGCGTGAGACTCAAACAGATCACGGGGCAACCGGCGTTCCCAGACGGCCCGATGAATCGGACTATGAATCGTCTGATATTGCGGAGAATACAGCGTTTCCACCTGGTCATCGGCTTGATCGATCGCACCGGTCCGGCGGACTTCATCGTCACCCTTGCCGCCCAACCGCAACGCCATTTCCGCGAAGTTATCCTTCATTCTCGCCGCGACTTTCGGCGGCAACTCCACATGAGTCTCGCTGCTCGCTTTAATTTCATCGGTTCGCGTCACCATGATTGCGTCCTTCCTGAAACAGTCCGCTATCGAAGTCATGTTCTGGAGCAAGTGCAGAGCCGACCTGCTCGCATGCCAGCGAGAGTTGTCATTTCGACTTCGCTACTCCGACCACATGATTCATCCACCAACTGGCCGGCGCGAAACGCGGGCCGGATTTGTGTTCCCAGTGTTCCAACTGCTGCAATAAGGCCGGCACACCATTGCGTTCGGCATACGCGAGTGGGCCGCCGGTGTGGGGTGCGAAACCAGTGCCGAGCACCATCGCCAGGTCGATCACCCACGGTTCAGCAACCACTCCTTCCGAGAGGAGCTTGCCGGCTTCGTTGACCAGTCGCAGCACGATCCGCTGTTCAATCATTTCATCGGTGATCGTTTGCTCGACGATTGCCACTGGCCCATCCGTCACCGGGCCGAGCTTCTTCCCCTGGCGATAGTGATAAAACCCCGTGCCCGATTTCCGACCCAGTTTACCGGTGGCGGCCAACTGATGCAGATAGCCTGTCGTCGGACTCGTCTGCGGACTGAGCGACGCCAGCGAATCCGCCACGTGGGCGGCGACATCGATCCCCACTTGATCCAGCAGTTCGAGCGGCCCCATCGGCATGCCGAACGCTTCGATCACTTTATCGATGCGCGCCGCCGGCACACCTTCCGCCACCAGCCGCACCGCTTCATCGAGATACGGGAATAAAATGCGATTCACGACGAAGCCCGGGCTGTCAGCACACACGATCGGCGTTTTGCCGAGCTTCTTGACTAACTCTACCAACTGCGCGATTTGCCGGTCTGTGGTGTGATGCGTGGTCACAATCTCCACCAGTTGCATCCGATGGACCGGGTTGAAGAAGTGCAGCCCCAGCACCCGTTCCGGTTCGGAGATCGTGTTGGCCAAGGTCTCGACCGGCAGCGCGGATGTGTTCGTGGCCAGCACGGCGTGATACGGGACATGTGCGGCGACCTCGCGGAAAATCGCCTGCTTGAGTTCCAGCTTCTCCGTGGCAGCTTCAATCACCAGATCGACATCGGCGAAACCCTCCCAAGTTGCGGAACCAACGATGGAAGCCCGGCGGAATGCCGCTTCCTGCGCCGACATCGCTCCCTTTTTCACCGATTCCTCGAACAGTCCGTCGATGCGGGACAGACCTTGCTCCAGCAGTTCCGTCGAGACTTCCTTCAAGGCGACCGAGAACCCTTGCACCGCACACCACTGAGCGATGCCGGCCCCCATCGTTCCGCCGCCGATCACGCCGATCTTGCGAATCGCGGGCGGTTTCTCAGACAGGGGACCGGTCCAGGTCGACGTATTGCGTGCCTTTTCGCGTTGAAAGAACAAATGCACCAGATGCCGGCTGGTTTCCGATACGGCCAATTGCCCAAAGCATTTCCGCTCGACCGCAAACCCCTGCTCGCCGTGGCCGTACAGGCCGGCGGCCACGGCATCAAGAATCGCCAAGAGAGCCGGATAATGTCGCGTCTTGCCTTGAATACTTGTTTTCGCCTGTTGCAGCACCAGCCGTTGTCCGAGCCGCGTTCGATCCAGAAACCACGTTTTCCAGCTCGGCGATTTTCGGGGCGGTTTGGCGCCGTCCAGCAGTTCCGTCAGTAACGTCTGCAATTCCGCTTCGAGATCGCTCGGCTCGACGAGGATGTCAGCCAGTCCGGCTTTCAACGCCTGTTTCGCGCCGAGTTTCTTTCCCGCCAGAATCATCGGCAGCGCTTGGGTTAAGCCGATCAGTCGCGGCAGGCGTTGAGTCCCGCCCCACCCGGGCAGCACGCCCAACTCAACTTCCGGCAAGCCGAGTTTTGTCCGCACATCGTTGACGACAACATGCACTTTGCACGCCAGGGCGAACTCCAATCCCCCCCCCAGGCACGGGCCTTGAATCACAGCGACGGTGGGAATCGGTAGTTGTTCCAGCCGCGAGAACAGACTTTGACCAACCCAGCACGCCTGCTGGGCTTCTTCCGGCGATTGCAGTTGTTCAATTTGATGGACATCGGCCCCGGCGAGGAACCCCGAATCTTTCCCGGAGCGAAACACGAGTGCCTGAATCGCGCGGTTTTGTTCAACCATCGCGATCAGGCCCGCCAGATCAGCCAGCACGCTGGGATTGAAAACATTAATTGACGCATGCGGCACATTTAAAATCGCCGTCATCACGCCGCGGCTGTCTTGATGCAGGTCGAAATTGCTGAAATTGCTCTCGGACATGATAGCCTCCTGATCGCCTTGATTGTGATTAATTAGGGATTCGGGTTTAGGGGTTCGGAATTCGGAAAACAATTCTGCGTACGCTCAGATCAACCCCCTAACCCCGAATACCTAACCCCCTGCTTCCAACTCCGTTTCCACCCATGTCGCATAGCCCTGTCCACCACCGATACACATCGTGGCAAGTCCGCGATGTAAGCCTTTTTCCTTGAGGGCGCGTAAGAGCGTCAGGACGAGGCGCGTCCCACTGGTGCCGACCGGATGGCCGATGGCAATCGCGCCGCCGTTGACGTTCAGTTTTTCCAACGGAATCTCGCCGATGGCCGAATCGCGACTCAAGTGCTCAGCGGCAAATCGGGGGGACGCAATCGCCGATCTGCACGCGAGCACCTGGGCCGCGAAGGCTTCATTGATTTCAAACAGGTCGAAGTCATTCAGGGCCAGTCCCGATTGTTTCAACAGTTTGTTGATTGCAAAAACCGGGCCAAGCCCCATCCGTTTGGGATCACATCCGGCGATGGCGTAGCCCCGCAGGTAACCCAGTGGCTTGTGCCCCGCGGCCTTCGCTTGGGCGGCATCCATCACCACGAGCGCTGCCGAACCATCGGTCAGCGGACAACTGTTGCCGGCCGTGACCGTGCCGTGTTCCTTATCAAACAGCGGTTTCAATTTGGCGAGTGCTTCGCTGGTTTGATTGGCACGCGGGCCGACATCTTTCGTCAGCGGTTCGGCAGCATGGGGCAGCACCAGCGGAAAGGTCTCGCCTTTGTAAAAGCAACGTGTCCAGGCCCCTGAGGCTCGCTGATGACTTTCCAACGCGAACTGATCCTGTTCGGCCCGCGAGATGCTGTTCTCTTTAGCCAGAATCTCGGCGGTCTCGCCCATGTTCAAACCGCAAGTCGGATCGGTGAGGCCGAGTTGCAAGCCAGGCACGGGGCGGAGAAAACCGGGCCGAAACTTCGCCACCAGCTTCATCCACGCCCATGTCGACTTTAGCTGTCCCAGTTCAATCAGCCAGGCTTTGAGCCGCTCGTCCGCGAGGAACGGCACGTTGGACATCGACTCAGTTCCGCCGGCCAGCACAATGTTCGCGCGGCCCGTTTGAATTGCCTTCCAGGCGGTGATGATCGACTCCATCCCCGACGCGCAGTTACGCTGGACAGTGTGGGCGATGCGATCCTGCGGGATACCGGCTTTCAGGGCGATCACGCGGCTGATGTTCGCCGCATCCGCCGGCCCGGCGACATTCCCAAAGATCGTTTCGTCGATGTCGTCTGGTTGCAGATTCGCCCGTTCCAGTGCCGCCAGTACGGTTTGCCGCCCGAGTTCCACAGCCGACACATCGGCCAAAGCACCGAACGCTTTCGCGAACGGAGTCCGCACGCCGGCGAGGATTGCCAGGGGCGGCAGCGGTGTTATGCGCGTGTTCATGATGTTGCGTCCCATGACACTCAGGGATGTCACAATCCCTAAGCGTCTCGTAACTTACGCCGCAGCACTTTCCCGAGGAAATTGCGCGGCAAATCACCTTCACAGACTTCAATCACTTTCGGGCGTTTGTGATGCGCCAGATGCTCGGCGATGTATTGTTCCAGACCGTGTTGGCGAAACTTCGCCTTGTTCTCGACGGCCAGCACGGCTTTCACCAATTCCCCTTTATGCGGATCGGGGACACCGACAACGGCGACATCGGTGACGCCGGGATACTTACGCAGCACGGATTCGACATCACTGGGGTAAACGTTGAATCCCGATGTGATGATCAAATCTTTCTTGCGATCAACAATCTGGAAGAAACCGTCGGCATCGAATTTTGCCAAATCGCCCGTGAACAGCCAGCCGTCACGAATGGCCCCGATTGTCTGCTCGACATCATTCCAATAACCCTGCATCACCTGCGGCCCACGAATCACCAGCTCGCCAACCTCGCCGGCGGGAAGATCGAACAAGCCCGATTCGGCATCGACGATGCGCGCCTCGGTGTCCGGCAGTGGTAAGCCGATAAAGCCGCTCCGGGCCGAGCCATCCAACGGGCCAACATGCGTGACAGGACTCGCTTCCGACAGGCCATAACCTTCGACAACACGGCAGCGTGCCGCCTCAGCGAAGGCCTCGGCGACGGCGGGTTCCAGCGGTGCACCGCCGGATATCACCCACATCAACGATTTCAAATTCCGCGGCTGTTTCTGCCACTGCTCGTGCAAGGCACGCAGCATCGCCGGCACGGCGGGGAATACCGTCGGCTTAGTCGTCTCGATCAGTTCCAGCACCTTCGCCGGTTGAAACCGATGATGCAGGACCAGCGTCGCCCCCATGGCGATGCCTGTTGTGACGCAGGTGGTCAATCCATAACTGTGGAAAAAGGGAATGACCGCCAGCAGCGTGTCGCGGCCGGTTCGTTCGCCACACCAGTGATAAATCTGCCATGCGTTTGCGAGCAAATTTCCGTGCGACAATGTGACCGCTTTGGGGTGATCGGTGGTACCGCCCGTCGGTAGAATAAAGGCCGGCGTATTCTTATCGCCCCGGAACAGGCCGGCCAGCGGTGTCTCCGCATCGAGAAGTTCGTTAAACGACTGATGCTCGATGCCATGAAATTGACGGCCGCCCCGCCGCCAAAGCAGCGCGTTGTAACCTGCGCGTTGCAACAATGACAATCGGTCCGCAATTGTGCAGACCAAAACTCGGTCTGGACGGTAGACACCTGTTGTGACGAGCGGGGTCAACACATCCAATGCGACGACCAGTTTGCAATCGGTCGTGCGGACCAGGTGGGAAATTTCCTCCGCCACCGAAAGCGGGCTGAGGGAAACTACGACTCCGCCGGCCATCCAGACGCCGTACGCGGCGATCAGATATTCGGGCGTGTTGGGGAGTAACAGCCCCACCCGGTCGCCTGGAGTTACGCCGAGCCGCTGGAACATCGACGCGGCCTTGCGGGCGGCGACAGCGAGTTCCGCATACGTCAACGATAAGTCGTAATGCTGGCAGGCGATGCGTGTCGGAAACATTTCCGCGGCACGCGTTAACAACCACCAGACGGGTTCCTCGGGGTAGTCCAATTTCGCGGGGACGCAGAACGGGTAATGAGCCAGCCACGGAGCCGTTCGTTCCCGTTCGGTTCGTGCAATGGGCGACGTGGTTTCGTTCACGATGGACATGATGTCGGCCCTCCCCGGATTGCATGATTGACGGTTAAGTCATGAATCACCCAATGATGCAACTGCCATGCCGCAGACCTGCTCCTGTTGCTGCGGATACGACGCTGAAATCACCAGCCGTCATCGACCATTAACATCACCCCACATGCGCGGCGACAGGTCAGCGATCACGCTGATTGACACGGTGCCGCTGGAGTTTCTTCGAGTCGGTCGGAGGCGGAGAGCCGTAAGACAGGAAGGCGGCTCTTCGGATCAGGCCGATCCGAACCGGTGAATGACCGGCAATGGAATTATTCGCCCAGCCGATGTATGGACAAGGAGAAATCGGCCTGCTGGGTCACTGAATTCGCATCGCTTTCCGGCCCGGCGACTTTTACCGCATTTACGCGAACACCCGGAATTGCCGATTCGGCCTCAATCCTGAATCCAATCGACAACATCTCGCGACGGTTTTCTGCGACATGATGCAAAGAGACGCATCGTCAACGTACCAGCCCGCGACTCGATTCAATTGGGCAATCAATTACCAATCAACATGTGACAAGCCAGCCGAAAAACGACCTCGTAGGCGTTTTCCCGAAAGACATCCGAGCGGAGAAATTGAGGCGGACTTGATGGATCGCCGATAAATGGCCTGAGAACCCATGCCAATTGAATGCCGACGAAACAATAGACGACCAGCCAGCCGGTGAGCATCCATCGATGCCGGCTGTCCCTGCGGATTAGCGGGCCGTAATACCGCCGCAACAAGAACTGTGAACTCACACTCGCAGCGGCAAACATCACGCCGTTAAATGCCACAGCGGACTGATAATTGTCGGACGACAGATACCAAACAGCGGTGAACGGCGCGAAGGACGCGAGTATCACCGTTAAACCAGCCTGCGTGGCTGCTAGTGCTTTCAAGGCTTCTCCGAAATCGCGCCGCAGGCCGCACAGGGAGTTCAACACAAAAAAACTCGGCAGGCTGACCACAAAGGAAAATAAAAGCAACAAGGGTGCTTTGATGCAGGAGAACAGCAACTGCAATCCATGATCGCCCGTGAAGCCTGAAAATGCCCCCATAACCAGGCCATAGCTGCCACCAAACACGACGACGCATACCACCAGATGCCAGAAACTCGCACTAATGGAGATCGGATCGTCAGCGTTCGAACCGCCGCGCAGCAACCGATCAATCTGCGGCATCCGGCGCGGCGTTCGCGAAGAGAGATTCACGAAGTTGCTTCCATCAACCAGCGCCGCGAGCGAGGACTCTATCGCGCACGGAATGGGTTAAAAGAGATTGATCATCGCATGCCAGACCGCTTCAAAGAAATTTGACTGCCGAGATCGAAACCATGTGAACGGTTCGTCCGGGTTGCCGATGAACGGCCGCAACACCCAACTCATCTGCGAACCGACGAGCGCGAACACGATCATCCAGCAGCGAAACACCGTTTTGACATGCCCGCCCAGTAGTTGCCCGCTCGGCATTTCCAGCGGGCTAAGCTCGCGCGCGACCGGCTCCGAGGTCGCTGTGAGCGGTGTGCCGCCGGTCTCGTCAAAAATCGGCTCAACGGGACGTCGGCGAATCGCTTCGTCGATACGGCTCATCCGGTGCAGCGTCTGCAGCAGAAATCCCATCCCCAGCAACCCCGCGACCGAGAACATGGCGACATTGAGCAACACCATGAATGGATAGCTTGTTGTACTCACCGAAAAGAAAGCCACAATTGGTCCGAACGATGCAAGCACGGCCAGTGTGACCGATGTCGCGGCGATTAAGAGTCGCAGGACCGACAAAAATCGCAATCGTGAACCGACCAATGCATTGAAAACATATAAGGAGGGAAAGGTGATGATCAGCGTGAGCAGGAACAGAAAGGGCACCTTGGCCATGCTGGCCGAAACCTGCATGTAAGCTGGCCCCGCGGTCCGCATTAAGGCGAATGCCCCCATGCATAGACCGTATGTCACGCCCAAGAGGATGATCAGCACCGTCATGCCGGGCAAAGGCACGTCAATGTCGCCGCGCAGCAGCGTCTTGGTATCCGTTGCCTCCCCGCGCAACAGACGATCCAGGCTGCGAAACCAGTCAAGCATGCGGAGCCCCCTCGACGTGACGGTGGCGACAATTCAACGACCGGTGTACGGCGCTGACGAACTTCGCGTTGGGATTTTTGCGAAAAATCCCAACGAAAGTTGACTTAAACTTCTAGCGGTCTAGCACACCAGCATTTGAACTCGATGCCCACTCAGCCTCACGCATTCAACAGCATGGCTTCAATCGCCAGGCCGGGGCCGAAGCCGAGGGCGACGACCGGGCCGTCGACGGGGTGTTGCAGCATGCGATCGAGGACGAACAGGATCGTCGAGGAGGACATGTTGCCGTATTTCGAGAGGACTTCCCGCGATGCCAGCAAGTCGTCCCCGGAAAGGGACAAGGCGGAGAGGCAGGCATCGAGAATCCGCGGGCCACCAGGGTGAATAGCCCAGCCGCGAATATCGGTGATTTTCAGATTCTCGCGGGCGAGGAACTGCGTCAACCAGCCATTGAGGTGCTTTTGAATCAGGACCGGCACTTTCTGAGACAGCGTCATCTCGAAGCCGTGATCGCCGATGGTCCAGCTCATGGCTTTCAGCGAATCGGCCAGAAGATGTGAACCCGACCGCACAAAACGATACTTGGCATGGGCCGGTGCTTCGCCGTGCGCCGCACCGCGTAATACCACGGCTCCGGAACCGTCGGCGAAGAGGGCGTTGGCGATCACCTTCTCTGTCGACCAGCCGTAATGATGATGCAGGCTGCACAGTTCGACCGAGCAAACCAACACCACGGCCTTCGGGTCGGCTTTGACGTACGCGTCGGCCACGCGCAAGGCGTTGAACGAACCGTGGCAGCCCATGAATCCCACATGCGTGCGGGACACATCGGGCGACAACCCGAGATTCTGGATCAAGCCGATGTCAAACCCGGGCGCAGCGAAACCGCTGCACGAGACGGTGACCAGATGCGTAATTTCCGCCGGATCTTGATCGGCCTGCGACAACGCGGCTTCGCACGAGGCCATCGCCAGGACCAGCGAATGTTCTTCGTATTTCTTCATTCGCGCGCGGGTGGTCGGGCCGCGGTCCTCATCATCGCTGCGCGGTTGATAAAAGTCGTCGGCTTCAACCATCGACTTATTCGCATGGGCGGTTAGTACCGTGCCGCGCGCCTGCACCCCGGCCCCTTGATAGATCTGCTCCATCAGGCGGTGTTGCTCTTCGGAATCACAGCACAATTGCCAAGTCAACTCGCAGGCCATCGTCTGCGCTACGCTGCCTGCCGGCACAGCCGTTCCAATTCCAGTTAACACCGTGGTCATCGAATCAATCCCTCTTGGCCCGCTGATTGACAAAGAATGTGGCGTACACGCGGATATTCCGCCAAGTACTATCAAAGACATGCGGCGTGCGAACGTCAACCCTGCCCGCCCTCGATCCGATCTCAGACAGGCGATTTCAGGGGAATTTTGCGGCGAATAACGACGGGGTGAAGTTTGAGACCGACGTTAAAAACGGCAGAGTTTGCCGTCTTTTCGCAGTCATTGTCGTTGAGTGGAATTTTGACAGTCGGATTTCAAGTTCGATCGAGCCAATAATTCGGCTCTCGGCCGGCATGCGCGACAGCGACGATCAGAATCTCGTCGTCCAGTTCCTCAAAAATCACGGCATAACGAAAGGTCCGGAGTAAGGCACGGCGATAGGGCCAGTTGTCCGGCATCGTTTCTAATCGGGAAAAACTCTGCGGACGATCCTGAATGGCTGCGAACGTCGCGCTCAAGTCTTCCAGAAATCGGCTACCTAGGTCCGATGCTCGCCGATTCAGCCACACACGGGCAGACTCGATCTCAAGCTCTGCTTCCTTCAGAACTCGCAATTTCATCGCGAGATCTCACCAGCCTGTCGCTGCTGCAAGTCAGAAAGAACGTTCGCAGCGGAGCGCGCAGTCGAATTCCCAGCACGATAGGCTGAAGACCGGCGTTGCAACTCGACAGCCAGTGCCTGATTCACCTGGTCATTTCCCGCAGCATCATCCGCGGATTCCTGACCGAGCTTCCGCAAACTTTCTTCTAAAGCACCTGCCAAATAGGCCCGGTCCTCGGTCGGCAGTGCTAATGCCTGATGCAGAATTTCTTCCCTCAATAACATGAATCCTGCTCCTGGACACGGTTCACCGTGGAACGTCTGATTAAAAGTTTATCAGGAACACGTTCTTGAACCAAGAAGTTCAGCGAGATTTGCCGGTGTTTGATCCAATCTGACTGGCCCGCAGCTCCGCCAGAAACGCCTCGTCCATTCCCGCCGCGAGCCGGGGGGCGAGGTGGAACTCATCGCCGATCGATTTCTCCGGCTTCAGCGGCCAGTGCAGATGCCGGCAGTACGTTTCCCAATCGGTCGCGCCGTGCGGCTTCAACTTCCGCAGCCACACCATCCCGAACGCGACATGTTCGATCTCGTCCTGATGAATCTGCCGCATCACGGCTGCACTTTTTACATCGCCCACTTTGCGAAAATATTCCTCGAATTCGAGCGTGTGATCGAGATTGCGGCCCTCGAACGTCAATGGCAGCCCGGCGAGATAGTCCAGCACCGAGGCGAACGAAATCGCTTTCTTCCAGATGTAACAATTCACCGGCAAGTCGCCGAAGGCGAGGCCGAACGCCTTGGCGCGCTCGATGTGCATCTGCGTATGCCGTTGTTCATCCTGCATGATGCGGGCAACGCCGAGGCGGAAATCGGTGGGGGCGTCCGGAAAGGCCAGCAGTGTCCAGGCCATGACTTCGAGCGCCTGCAACTCGTGATTCGCCATGATGTGATGCGCCACCGCCCGGCGTTTCGGGTCGGTGAACGTGCTCGGATGCGGCATGTCCGGTGCCTGATGCCGCCCCGCGAATTGCAGATTCTCCGGCCGCGCGGGGACCTCAATCCGCGCCGCCGGCCCAGGATCGTCATCCGTGAACACCGTCTTCACGCGCGCGAGCTTGTCGTCCAGCGACGACGACATCAGCACACGTTCAGCGAATTGGCGCAGGTTCATGGTGAGGTTGGAGTTCAGCCTTCAGGCTGTGCTTGTTTTCTTCTTATTCATGTCCCCTTGCCCCCATCGCGGGGGAGAGGCGGTGGGCACTCCGAATGGCCGAAGTATCGATGGATAAATACCGCGCTCCGCTGCGGAAACCCTGCGCGTCGCGGCTAACCCGCCAGCGATTATTGGAAGTTATTGGAAGAAAACGCGTTCGGCGGTTTTGGTCAATAGCCACTCTTTATCTGTAGCCGTCAGGAAGTCGAGCTTCGATTGAATCAGCTCGATGGAATCTTTGTAGTTGTGCCCATCGACGACCTGGAACGGTGCGTCGGAGGCCCACATCAGGCGTTCAGGGCCGTAGGCGTCGAGGAGTTGCTGAATCATGGGCCCGAGATCTGTGTAGGGAGACTTTTTCTGGCCCAGGGCATAAAACGCGGAGACTTTCACTGTCACCTGTTTGTGCTTCGCCAGATCGCACAGTGCTCTGACTTCGGCCGGCTCGATTTTGCCTGTCACGCCGATGCGGCACATATGGTCGACCACCACGGGTGTCTCGGGGTAGGTGTGGCACATCTGGTCGAGGGCTGGCAGGCCGTGCGGGTCCATCAGGCAGCAGATATTCAGTTTCTCATCGCGGGCGACCGTCCACATGGCGTGCATGGTGCCGGATGAAAGCCATTTGTCGAACGGGAAATCCTTCGGATAAATTCGGAACCCGCGAACGCCCAGCTTCTTCAGCCGCAGCATTTCCGGCTGCGGATTGCCGACATCCTGCTCGATGACCGCCACACCGGAGAACATGCCGGGGAACTTGGCCATGGTGTCGGTCATGTAGGAATTGTCGTGGCCGTAGAACGACATTTGAATCAAGACGACGCGGTTGACGCCGACGGCTTTCATCTGCGTCTGCAATTCCTCGACCGTGAAACTCGACGGCTCCATCTGCGCCCGGCGGTAGCCCCCCGCGAGCGGATACGCTTGGGTGTCCGGCGTCCAGATGTGCGAATGGGCGTCGATGAAGTTCATAATGCGATCCTCGTCACAATACGTCGTTTCTAGGCAAAACCTGTGGATCGTTTTACACTGGCGGGGGCTAACATTCCACCCGGTGAACCGTGGTGCCGGGGGATGTCTGTCACTAGAGGACTGCGGACTCGCCAGCGATCATGTTGTTCGCTGACGGGTTCGCAGACCTCGATATGTGCCGGCTCTCGACCCTTAACCATAGACACTCGACCCTCCCATGCCCCGATACGACGCGAAACGCATTGAAGCCAAATGGCAGGCCCATTGGGACCAGAACGCCACATTCGCCACGCCGAATGTTCCGCCGAAGGACGCCGTGGGCAAACTCTATGTGCTGGATATGTTCCCGTATCCCTCCGGCGACGGGCTGCACGTCGGCCATCCCGAAGGATACACGGCGACCGACATCGTCTGCCGCCACAGCCGCATGCAGGGGAAGCACGTTCTGCATCCCATGGGGTGGGACGCCTTCGGGTTGCCGGCGGAAGAACACGCCATCAAAACGGGGACGCATCCCCGCGTGACGACTGAGAAAAACATCGGCACGTTCCGCCGGCAGTTGAAGATGCTCGGTTTCAGTTACGACTGGACCCGCGAGTTTGCCACCACCGATCCCGATTATTACCGCTGGACCCAGTGGATTTTCCTGCAACTCTTCGACACCTGGTACGACCCGGAGTTCCAGTGGATCGGACCCGACGATGCGCAGCGAACCGGAAAAGGTCGGCCGATCAGTGAGTTGCCGATCCCCGCGGATGTCCGCTCAGTCTTAGCCCCCGGCGAGTCGCCGGGGGAGAACACGGCCGCGATCCGCAAATATCAAGATCAAAATCGCCTCGCCTATCAGCACGAAGCCCCCGTCAACTGGTGCCCCGCGCTCGGCACGGTTCTCGCCAATGAAGAAGTCATCGACGGCAAAAGCGAGCGCGGCAGCCACCCGGTGCAGCGCATCCCGCTGCGGCAGTGGATGCTCCGGATCACGTCATACGCCGACCGATTGATGAACGAACTCGAACCGCTCCATTGGCCGGAATCGATTAAAGCGTTGCAGCGCAACTGGATTGGGCGCAGTGAAGGGGCGGAGGTGGATTTCTTGGTCGACCCGAGCGGGGGATGTCAGTCCCCTGAATCCGGCGTGATTGCTCAAGCCGGCCACAATCAGGGGGCTGACGCCCCCCGCTCGGAGGGCTTCCAGGCATGGAAATCTCAGCGCGCTGCGACCGGTTTCCCGAAAGCCCCCGATGACAATGTCGTCCGTGTCTACACCACGCGGCCCGATACCCTCTTCGGCGTGACCTACATGGTCCTCGCCCCGGAGCATCCGCTCGTTGATCGGATCACCACGCCGGAGCAGCAGGCCGCTGTTGCGGCGTATCGCACTCAAGCTTCCTTGAAGAGTGATCTCGACCGAACCGATCTCGCTAAGGACAAATCGGGCGTTTTCACCGGCGGCTACGCGTTCAACCCCGTCAACGGCGAGCGGGTGCCAATCTGGATCGCCGATTACGTGCTGATCAGCTACGGCACCGGGGCGATCATGGCCGTGCCTGCGCATGATGAGCGCGATTTTGAGTTCGCCAAGCAGTTCGTTATCGACATCAAACCCGTGGTCGCGCCGATTGGTGCAGCGGACGCCCAGGGGTTGCAACCCCTGGGCTTCTTCGGCGAGGGGATCGCGATCAACAGCGGTGTTTATACTGGACTATTGACCCAAGAATTCAAACGCAAAATCACGGCTGAACTGAGCGCTAGCGGTTTCGCACGCAGTGCGGTCAACTACCGCCTCCGCGACTGGCTCTTTTCGCGCCAGCGTTATTGGGGCGAGCCCTTCCCGATCTGGCATGAACTGGATGCGGCCGGCAATCCTACCGGGTTGATGCGGACGGAAACGGACGCTGAGCTGCCCGTGATTTTGCCGGAGATGGCCGACTTCAAGCCGACGGGAACGCCGGAGCCGTTGTTGTCGAAAGCGCCGAATTCGTGGCTCTACAAAACAGCGGTCGATGGCACGCGGCTCAAGCGCGAGACGAACAGCATGCCTCAATGGGCCGGCAGTTGCTGGTATTACTTGCGGTTTGCCGACCCGAAGAACGCGAACCGGTTCATCGACCCGGCGGTGGAAAAATACTGGCTGCCGGTCGACCTCTACATCGGCGGGGCGGAACACGCCGTGCTGCATCTGTTGTACTCGCGATTCTGGCACAAGGTGTTGTTTGACCGCGGTTATGTGAGTCAGCCAGAACCGTTCGGGCGGCTCGTCAATCAGGGGATGATTCTCGGCGAGATGGAGTTCACGACAGAAGGAAGCCCAGGGGTTGCAACCCCTGGGCTTCAGGAGAAACGCAAACTCAGCGCCGACGAAGTCGAGAAAAAAGGCGAACACTTCGTCCTCAAGAGCGACCCGTCGATCATCGTTGACGCCCGCAGCTACAAAATGTCCAAATCCCGCGGGAATGTGATCAACCCGGATCGCGTCGTTGAGGAATACGGAGCCGATTCGCTGCGGATGTACGAGATGTTCATGGGGCCGCTCGAAGCGACCAAGCCGTGGAGCATGGCGGGGGTCGAAGGTGTCTTCCGCTTTCTGGGCCGCGTGTGGCGGTTGTTTGTTGATGATCGGGCGGAGGCCGTGACGTTGCATGCCGCGGTGCAGGATGTGCCGGCGACACCGGAGCAGATGCGGCTGTTGCACAAGACGATCAAGGCGTTGACGGAGGACTTGGACAAACTCTCGTTCAACACGGCCATCAGCCGGCTGATGGAATTCACCAATGAAATGACGGCCGCCGATGTCCGGCCGAAGTCGATCCTGGAACCATTCGTGCTGCTGATCAGCCCGCTGGCTCCGCATATCGCAGAAGAATTGTGGGAATTATTGGGGCACACGCAGAGTCTGGCCTACGAACCCTGGCCGAGTTATGACCCCGCGCTGCTGGTCGAAAATGAAATCGAAGTCCCCGTGCAGGTGAACGGCAAATTGCGCGGCAAGCTGAAAGTCGCCGTGGATGCCGATCAGGCGACGATTGAAACCCTCGCGCGGGCCGACAGCACAGTCGCGGCAAATCTGGCGGGGAAGACGATTGTGAAAATCGTGTATGTCCCGGGACGGTTGCTGAATTTCGTGGTGAAATAGCAGGAAGCCCAGGGGTTGCAACCCCTGGGCTTCCTGCTATGGGATGAACCATGTCGAAAGAGCGCGTGTGGTTTCACATCATTCTCACGACTTATGGTGCGTGGCTCCCGGGTGACCCGCGTGGCTTTCGAACACGACATCATCGCGAACATGTTGAGGGGGATTACAAGCATCCGCCGCCTGTCGGCGCGTACGAGATGCGGCATCGACAGGCCAAAAAATTGAGATCACTGAGTGCAGTTATCATCCCAGTTCTATTACGACCTGTCGTAGGGACGGCAATGCGTGATCGATTTCAGCAGGCAGGTGGCGATGTTCTGGCGGTCTCAGTCAATGGACAACATGTCCATGTGCAGGTTCAGCTCGAAGACTGCGATGCTCGTTACCCCACTGGCGATGCGAAGAGGCACGCATGGTTTGAGATGAAGAAATCTGACTGGACTCGCAAACTTTGGGGATCACGAAGCAAAATTGTGCGTATTAAGGATCGAACACATCAGCAGAACGTTTATGATTACATTTTAGACCATGCCAATAAAGGCGCGTGGGTGTGGTCGGCGCTGCGCGACATGAATTCTCACACGTGATACGGGAAGCCCAGGGGTTGCAACCCCTGGGCTTCCCTCAATGGAGTAAATATGCGATTCCCAGTCCGTCCCCTGATCGGTTTATTGCTCCTCGCCGGTTGTAATCCCGTGCCGCCTCCGCCGGCGCAGCCTGCACCCGCGCCGCAACTTGGAGAGGCCAAACCGGTCGCCAATGAACTTCCCGTCAAGGAAACCGTTCCCATGCTTACGGTCCAAGCTCAGCCGTGCGGCGAATCGCCTGAAGGCGACGAAATCACCCAGTTCGTTCTCGAAAACTCGCAGGGGATGCGGGTGAAGATCATCAATTTCGGCGGCATCCTCACGTCAGTTGAAGTCCCCGACCGCAATAATAAGTTCGCCAACGTCACACTCGGATTTTCCGGGCTGGACGAGTATTTCGAGAATGCCCCGTTCTTCGGCGGCCTGTGCGGACGGTTCGCCAATCGCATCGCCAACGCCAAGTTCACGCTCGACGACAAAGAGTATGAACTCTTCGCCAACACTCCGCCGAACCATCTGCATGGGGGCAAGACGAGCTTCATCAAGAAAACCTGGGAGGCGAAACATTTCCTTGCCCCCGAGCATGCCGTTGTCGAGCTGACTTATGTCAGCCCGGATGGTGAAGAAGGGTATCCCGGCACGCTGACGACCAAAGTCGCTTACATGTTGAACAACGACAACGAACTCACCATTCAGTATTACGCGACTACCGACAAACCGACCGTGCTCAACCTGACCAATCATGCCTACTGGAACCTTGCCGGCAACCTGGCACCCTCCATTCTCGATCACGAACTGACGCTTTTCAGCGATCAATTTGTTGAGATCGATGAAGCGGCGATTCCGACGGGTAAACTCTTACCAGTCGCCGGCACCTGCATGGATTTTACGCAGCCGCAGACCATCGGGGCCCGCATCGCCGAAACGACCAACGGCAACGGAGGCTACGATCATTGCTTCGTGGTTCGTGATGGGGGAAAAGGCGAACTGAAGCCTGCGGCGAAAGTCGTTGACCCCAAGTCGGGCCGCGTGATGGAAGTCTTCACCACCGAACCCGGCGTGCAACTTTACACCGGGAATTACCTGGATGGTGAACCATCCTCGGCTCACGCTCCGAAGCAGGCGGCGTTCTGTCTGGAAGCCCAGCACTTTCCAGATTCGCCGAACCGCCCGGAGTTCCCCTCGGTGGTCCTGCGGCCGGGTGAGACGTATATGCAGACGACTGTGCACAAATTTTCGGTCGCGGAATAGGGTAGGGAGCTGCGAAACCGCAAGCGAACAGGATGATCGCTGGCGGGTTCACGGTCGATTAAACCTTCATCAATCCCTTGCGCCGCCGCGTGGACAACTTCGGTGCGGGGACCGGGCTGGGCGACCGGGAGTCAGGCTCCAGATTCTCCGTGAGGACCACGGCGGCTTCGGTGCCAACTGCGTTTTCGGCGAGAGGCACGGAATCGGACAGCGCGATCGTCTCGGTCGGCTGATCGTCCCGCTCTTCAAAGAACGAGAGGAACGCACTCGCCGGCGACGTGAAGAACCGGCCGATCGGTCCGCTGAGCAGTTCGTCAACAATCTGCATCGCCGGTTGCGCGTTGGGTTCGCTCAAACGATGGACCCACACAGCCGAGGCCCACCGTAATACGATGCTGACGGCGAACATCACGTGGAAATGGCCCCATGTCGCACCGAGAAACGTCCACTGCATGTTCGTCATCCGGGCCAGTAGCAAGCCGCCGACAATCGACGTGACGCCGCCGACGAAACCGGCAATCGCCTGACAGGCGGCGATATACATCGTCCGATTTTCGCTCGGCGAGTTCTTGATCATGAAGCCGTTATTGGCGATCAATATTCCCGAATTCAGCATCTGGTCGAGCATGAAAACCGGCACCAGAATCGCGAAGGCCAGATTCGGTTCCGCCGGCACGAACAAGAGCGCGATCATGTTGATCGACTTACCGGAGATGCACAGAATCAGTACGGGCCGCGCACCGAAGCGGTCGGCCCAATGCCCGAGATGATGCGAGCAAAGCGCTCCGCCTACCCACGACGCTGACCACAACATCAGGACCTGGAACAGGCTCATGCCGATGTCGCGCATCAGGAACAGGCTGATAAACGGAGCCCCAGCCATCGCCGCGAAATGCCAGAAGCAGGAGAACTGAATATAGCGCCGGAAATCTTTGCGACGGAACGGCTCGGCGAACACATCGAGCAGCCGCGGACTTTTCGACCGCACCACCGGCGGTTCCTCCACGCGGAAGAACAGCATCAGATCGGAAATGCCCAGCACGCTGCCGAGCAGAATCTGCATGGTGAAATCGCCCAGCGGCGAAAGATGTCCGAACGAAAGCAGCATCGCCGCGCCGGCAAGAGATGCCGCCGCCGACCATTGCATCCAATTCTGACGGACGCCCCAAAACCGGCTGAGGCCTTCATGGGGCAGATAATCGCCCATCCACGACAGCCACAAGGGTGAACTGAAATGCAGCAAGCCTTGGTTCACCGCCGTTGCCCCGATGAGTGCCCAGATCCAGAACGAATTTGAGACCTCGGGATAAAGCCACGGCCCGATGGCGACAGGGATCAGGAGCAGGCGGTGTGTCATGGCGGAGGCGAACCAGACCCAGCGGCGGTACGTCAGATGGTTGACCAGCACGGCCGAAAGGAACTGGCCGAACAGCATCAATGTGGGGAGCGCGCCCAGAATTCCCGCGTGAAACTCGTTCGCACCCAGAGATTGGGCGAACGCCACGGTGGAGGGAGACGTCGTTAACTGCGTATAAGCCGCAGCCAGGCATCCGGCGATAACAATGGCGCGCCGGGCGGCCGGTAAGGACCACACGTATTTTCGTTCCGCGAATTCCAGGTGTCTTGATGGAGTGCGGGGTTGTAGCAGACCGGCCGGTATTCGCAAAGAGCAGGTCGCTGGCGGGCGAGCATCCAATCATCCTAGACAGACGTTGGACCTTCCGCCACAGTAGAGATCGGCAAATGGAATTGGTTCGCGTCAGAAAGATTAGAAAAACGGAACCGCAGATTTCGCAGATGCACGCAGATTAAGACAGCCCTCATTGATACCTGGTGATTTGGCACTTTCAAGTCCCTCTGAAATCTGCGTCTATCTGCGAAATCTGCGGTTAAATCTTTTCAACCTTGTTCTTATTTACTTCGCAGTGTTTTGACTACGGAATCCCCATGTTGATGACACCGCAATCCGGGTTGAGCGACGACTGGTGCCAGCGACTCAACACCGTTATCCAGACGATGCGCGAAATGAGCAGGCAGACCGATCCGCAGGAGATGGTCCGGTCGTATGCCCGCCGCGTGCAGGAATTGATGCCGGTCGACCGCCGCATTTCACTCAGCCGACGTGGATTAAAATACCCGCAGGTGCGTGTCACCCGTTTCAGCGAATGGACGGATGAGATCAATCCGTGGAAGGAAGCCGACCGGCTGCCGATCATCGATCGCGGGCTGATCAGCGAATTGATCTATGAGGATGTCCCCCGCATCATCTCCGATTTGAAAATTTCTCCGGAAGACCCGGCCTACGAGTATCTGGGCGATCAGCGTTCGCTGATGTCGCTGCCGCTATACGATGGTGGCGAGGCGATGAACATGGTGATCGTCGCCCGCAATGTTCCGCACGGTTTTCCGATTGAAGATTTGCCGGAACGGGTGTGGATGTCGAACCTGTTCGGCCGCGCGGCTCAGAATCTGGTGGTCGCCGAGGAACGCGACGAGGCGTATCGGCAGGTGGATCGCGAGTTGCAGGCGGTTGCCGATATCCAGCGGTCGCTGCTGCCGCAGGAAATGCCGCGCATCCAGTCGCTGCGCATCGCGGCCCATTATCAGACATCGCGACGGGCCGGCGGGGACTACTACGACTTGTTTCCGTTGCCGAATGATCGCTGGGGAATTCTGATCGCCGATGTCAGCGGGCATGGAACCCCGGCAGCCGTGGTGATGGCCGTCACCCATTGCATCGCCCATATCTATCCCGGCGAACCCGCGCCGCCAAGCCTGCTGCTGAAGTTCCTCAATCGTGAACTCACTCGGCATTACACGTCGAAATCGGGCCATTTCGTCACGGCGTTCTATGGCATTTATGATGCCCAGTCTCGTTTGCTGACATACGCCAGCGCCGGTCATAATCCGCCGCGGTTGATGCGTTGCGGCGTGGATGTTCCGCATTCGCTCGATGAAGCCAACATGCCGCCGCTGGGATTCATGACCGACATCGAGTATCACGACCGCCAGGTGCAACTCGAAATCGGTGACCGGTTGGTGCTTTACACCGACGGCATTACCGAAGCGCAGAATTGCGACGGCGAGATGTTCGGCACGAACCGGCTCGATACCGCTTTATGCCAATGCGCGGGCAACGCGAATCAATCCCTGGCCCGCGTGCTGGGCGAACTCGACACCTTCACCGAAGGCCTGCCTCCCGCCGACGATCGCACACTCCTCATCGCCGATGTGGTATGACATCTCTAGTTGATGCGGTGAGTTTTGACGAATAACTCGCGTGCGATCGGTTGAGGCCCGTGAGGACGACGGGCAGACGACAAAACGGAAAGTCGATTGATGAAGCTGCTGCATGATGCGCCCCTGCCCCCCGAATCGCTGGAGAAAATCCGCAGGCTGATGCCCGAGATCACGGTAATCTCCGCGTCTTCATCCACGCTGGCGGAATCACTCGCCGATGCGAACGTGCTGTATACCGAGCTGGCGGACTTCGACCCCGCTGCCGCGCCCAACTTGAAATGGGTGCAGATCAATGCGGCCGGAACGGACGGCGTCTCGGGGCGTCCGGTCCTCAAGTCCCCCATTCCCGTTTGTAGTGCCGTCGGTTCCTACAGCGTGGCCGTCGCGGAATGCACGTTTGCGATGCTGCTGGCACTCACGCGGAAAGTGACGATGGCCTGCGACACGCAGCGCGCGCACAACTGGCCGACCGATTACGATCCGTGGCTCGCGGTCGACTTGCATGGCCTGACGCTGGGAATCCTCGGCTATGGCAGCATCGGCCGACAGGTAGCGCGCTTAGGGCAAGCGTTTGGCATGCAGGTTCTCGCCTGCAAACGTCGGCCGGACGAGCGACGAGACGACGCCTACCTCATCCCCGGCACGGGCGATCCTGACGGCCTCATTCCCTCCGTGTGGTTCGGCACGGATGAACTTGGCGACATGCTGCTGCGATCCGATGTCGTCGTGATCACACTGCCCGCCGTCCCCACGACAATCGGCATGATCGGCCCGCACGAACTGGCGCTGATGAAGCCCACAGCCTATCTGATCAACGTCGGCCGCGGCGCGGTACTCGACGAGCGGGCGTTGGTCGACGTGTTGCGCGCTCGAAGAATTGCCGGCGCGGGGTTGGATGTCGTCGTTCAAGAACCGATGCCGCCGAACAATCCCCTGTGGGACATGCCCAACGCCTTGATCCTGCCGCACATCGGAGCGTGGACCGCCCCCCAGGCCCACCGCTCTGCCGAAGTATTGATCGAGAATCTGCGCCGCCATTTGGCCGGGGAGCCGCTGGTGAATGTGATTGATAAAACGCTGCTGTATTAGCAATGTCAGGATGGATGATGAAATGCACTCGACATCCACCGGTTGAGATGCGAAACTAAATTTGCAATAGATTCGCGCGGTCTACGAAATTTAGGGAATCATGAGATGAAAACGGCGGAACCAACTCCGTTGGAAAGTTTTCATGACTTTCTTGTCGAGCAAATTCGCGCGGGAACCGCGGCGGATCTGTCACCTGACGAAGTGCTGTCGATCTGGAAAGAGCGCGAGGCGACCATCGCGGCGGTCCGCGAGAGCCTCGCAGACATTGAAGCGGGGCGAACCTATCCGGCTGCGGATGTGCTGGAAGAATTGCGACAGGGACTTTGATGCATGCCGTACCGCGTAGAATTTTCGGGTCGCGCTAAAAATGACTTGCGCATGATCCGCGACTGGCTGGCGAGCCATTCTCGTGATGGTGCGATGAAATGGTTGGACGCGTTAGATGAACTTTGCCAGCAACTAACGACTTCCGCGCTGGAAACCAACCCTGCTCCCGAAGCGGCGGAACTCGGCATCGATCTTCGACAGCAGATGTTCAAAACGCGAAAAGGCCGGCACTATCGATTGTTGTTGCTGATCGACAATCAGCGCGTAATCATTGCCGCGATACGCGGCCCCGGTCAGGATGCGGTTCAGCAGGATGAACTCGGATTTTCGGATTGAAGCGTAGATCGTCGTAGGGACTTGGCAACCTCATCAAGGCAATCCCTTTGTCGTCTACGAAGCCGAAGCCCCGGTCGTTTGGATTGCAGTAACTCCAGTGCCTGATCGGCTGACTCGACGAATCGGTGAGCGACCAGCCACGCAGCGGCTACCGTTCCTGTTCTTCCGTAACCGTTCGCGCAATGAATTAAGATGCGACGACCTTCATTCGGGCAGAGTGATTGCACCAATGCGACCATTTTATCCGTCGCCATGCCGTTCGCATCCAGCATCGGCACGCAGACATACCCAGGCCGATTGCGAATGGGCTTCGGATCTAACATTTCAGAAGTCAGATCGCAGATAACATCGACTTCATCGGGAAATTCATGCGGACGCAGTCGCCTGCCTACGATCAATGAATCATTCACCACTTGCCACGCTGGCTTCTGAGAGGCGAACACCTGCAAAGACCACACAGTCCACGCAAAGGCTAAGTGTGGCCCGAGCACGACTGTTGCCAGCCAGTGGCGCGAGCCGTCTATCCGCTTACCAAAGACAAACGTCGTACCGAGCAAGTAACTAATGGCCACGAGAAAAAATGACACGGCCGGCCAAAACACAATCCACCATACTCCGCCCTTTAACCCCAGAAAGAACATGCCACCGCTGATCACGGCGAAAGCAGTTCCATAAAATGGGTCGAATTGACGTGAGTGGTATTTCGTGTTGCGTTACCCCCTCCCCTGTATCACATTTCTTTGGTGCGCATAGAAATCACTCCGCCACGCAGAACAGCTTGTTCCTTGTACGAATGAATAACCGGCCGTCGGCGATGGCGATGGCGTTGATGATCGCTTCGCCCATGTCGTTGTCGGCGAGCGGTTCCTCGAACTCGGCGTTGTTGGCCAGCACCACAATGTGGCCGTTTTCCGCCGGGGCGTAAATCTTGCCGTCGCCATAGACCGGGCCGCCCAGATAGCTGCTCGTGTTGTTGAGCCGCTTGTTGACGTACAGGGGTTCGCCCTTTTCTGTTTCGTACGCGCTGACGATGCCATTCGATTTCACCAGCACCATGCGGCCATCGACGACCAGCGGCGAAACGAGGTGATCGGCGGCCTTCGTGTTGTGCTTCCAGACGGTGTGCGACTTCGAGACATCCCCCGTGCCGCCGCCACGCACGGCTTGAATCAGCGAGGCCCCTTGCAAGTCGGCGTCGAACTTCTTCCAGTCGGTCTCTTGTTCGCCGCCGAGGTTCTGCACGTCTTTGGCGAGCAGGCCCCCTTTGTTGGTGGGATCAAGAAACGCGATGTCGATTTCTTCCCCTTCGAGGACGCCGTCGTTGTTCTTGTCGCCTCGTTCAAACTTTTCCCAGAAGGCATCCGGGATGCCGTAATCTTTGTCCTTGCGGCTCTCGATGATCTCCTCGCGGGTGATTTTGCCGTCACCGTTGGCGTCGGCCGTGGCGCGCCATTGATAGGAAATTCCATAGCTCATCACGGAGAGATAGACGATGCCGTCGTGGGTCAGCGGAGTCGTCTTGATATTGCGGCAGAAGATCTCCGCAGCCCATTTTCGCTTGCCGGTCTCGATATCGTACCCGACAAGTTTGCCCGTGCCCGCGACGACAAGTTCCGGTCCTTGAGGCGTTTCGACCACGATGGGATGGGAATAACTGACGGCGAAATCGGTGCGGGAATCGGTCCAGAGAATCTTGCCGGTTTTCTTATCCAAACAGTACAGCGCGGGGGTCAGGTCGTCATCCTGACAGAAGAAGAGTTTGTCCTTGTAGAGCACGGGCGACATTCCCGGGCCCCAGTCGAACACATAAAACGGCTCGGGAATCGGTTGCTGCCAGACATCCTCGCCCGTTTTCGCGTCGAGCGCGACCAGGCCGATGCGGGTGAAGTAGGCGTAGACCCGTTCGTTATCCGCAGCACAGGTGGCCGAGGCGAAGCTGTTGGTGTCGTGAATTGTCGGCAGCTTCCGGTCGCCAGCCGAGTACTCGCGCTGCCAAAGTTTCTTGCCGGTTTCGGCGTCGAAGCAGAAGACATTAAACTGTGTCGGCTTTTCCTGCGTTTCACCTTCCGCGACTTCGGCTTTCGGCTCTTTACCCGGTTCATAGCGCATGGACGTGATGAAGACTCGGCCGCCCACGACGATCGGCGAAGCGATGCCGTCGCCGATGTCTGTGGACCATTTGACATTCTCGGTACTGGAGAACGTTGTGGGGAGCTTTTTGTCAGACTGATAGATGCCGCTGCAATTATCGCCCCGCCATTGGGACCAGTCTTCGGCGACAGAAATCGCCGGCAGACCACAGGCGATGACCAGCAAGAGATTGCGCACAACGAATTTGGGCAGCGACATGGCGGGAATCCTCGAAAATCCGGATCAGGGGACGAGCGGTCACAAGATGATTGGAAAACGGCGAAGGGCAGAGCGAGCGCTTTTCTGCCGAAATCGCCGCGATCAACATGCGAGTCGGATGCGTTTTCTTCACGCAGACGGTAATTTATTGACAAACATCATTCTACCGTATGGCGTTTCGGAAATGAAAGTCCGCACCCGTGGATGAACTGCAAGCAGTCCCAATTTCCGCCGGCCTGGAACTACTCGATTTTATCGCGATCGTCGGCTATTTGATGCTGACGTTCGGGATCGCGTTGTGGTTCAGTTACCGGCAAAAGAACACGGAAGACTTTTTCGTCGGCGGCCGCTCGATGCCGTGGTTCGCCGTCGGCCTGTCGATTCTCGCTACGCTGTTCTCCACGCTGTCGTACCAGGCTTTGCCGGCCGAATCGATCAAGAACGGTTTTGGCATGTTCATGGGAACGCTCGCCGCTCCACTGTACATGTCCGTCATCCTGCTGCTGTGGATACCGTTCTTCATGCGGCTCCGGCTGACGAGTGCCTATGAGTATCTCGAACTTCGCTACAACTATGCGGTGCGGCTGATCGGTGCCATTCTCTTCATCCTGCTGCGACTGGGCTGGATGAGCATGGTGATTTTCGCCGCGGCGTATGTGCTCGATCAGGTTAAAGGCGATGACATTCAAGCCCTGCCGGGGAACGACTTGTACTGGTGGATCGGCATGATCGGCATCATCGCCGCTGTCTACACCGCGCTCGGCGGGATCGAAGCGATGATCTGGGTCGACGTGCTGCAATGCATGCTGCTGTTGACGGGCATTTTCATGACGATCGGATACATCATGATCGTCGATGGCACGGGGCCGGTCGATTGGTGGAATACCGCGGCGGCGACGGCGGGGCGGAATAATCTGCCGGAATTCTTCGACGCGAACATCACCACGCGCGTGACGATTTTCACCGCGATGATCAACTACTTCTTCTGGAACATTTGCACGCATGGGTCGGATCAAGTGGTGCTGCAACGCTATTTCTCCACGCCGTCACTCGCCGCGGCCCGACGCAGTTATTTCGTGAATTTCTTCGTCGATTTCGGCATGGGGCTGCTGCTGGCGATTTGCGGTCTGGCACTGTTGGCCTACTATCTCAAACATCCGTTGGAAACGCCTCGGGGCGAAAACCCGATGAAGGTCGCCAATGAATTGTTCGGGCATTTCCTGGGTAGCCGTCTGCCGGCGGGTTGTGCGGGCTTGATCATATCCGCCTTCTTATGCGACGCCATTCAAACGCTGGAATCCGGTGCGAATGCGATTACGGCGGTTGCTTCCAAAGACATCATTCCCCGCCTGCGTCGTGGCGGGGGACGCATGATGAGCGAATTGACGTTCGCCCGGATCCTCAGCCTCGTGATCACCCTCCTCGTTACCGCCAACGCGTTTCTTGTCTCGGGCCAGATGGATGGCGACAAGAAAACCATTGTCGACTTGATGCCCAAGTTCTTCAACATGTTCGTCGGGCCGCTGGCATCGCTGTTTATCATCGGCATGTTCCTGCCGCGCTGCACGGCCCGTTCGGCGATTCCGGCGGTCATCACGGGGTTCACGCTGTCAATCGCCTGGAGCTGGTGGATGGAAATCGGTGCCGGGCTGAAATATCTCGCGGCGAGCAGCGGCAGCCAGTTGTCGCCGTTCATGCTGAATCTCTTCGAGAAGCCCCCCACACCGTTTCTCGCCATCGCCGCACCGTGCGTCACTTGCCTGGCAATCGCCGTCATTCTGAGCCGAATCGTCGAGCGCGGCGGGCATCATCATGGGCTGGATTATACCTGGAAGGCCGTCACCAGCCGCCCGGAAGTTCCCCCTCCGATTCCGGAGACCGTCGCATGAGTTGGATCACGCTCGATCAGGGATTCGTTCATCAGACCGCCCCCACCGCACGAGGTACGGATATCGCCATCGGGCCGCGGCTCGTCGCGCTGCCGTCCGGCGAAATCGTCTGTTCGTTCATGTTCTCCGCGAAGACGGCCACCAACGATTTTACTCCCGCCCTGTGCCGCAGCACCGATGGCGGCAAGACGTGGACAAAACCGCAAATCGTCTGGCCGCAGCTGCGTGCCGCCTGGTCGATGTTCGTCGGCATCAGTCGCGATGCGTACTCCGGCAAACTTTATTTGTACGGCACACGGACCATCATCGATGTACCCGGCGAACCGAACTGGAGTACCGTCACGCAGGGGCTTAAGGCCAACGAATTGATCTGGTCGGTCTCCACTGATGACGGCAAAACGTGGACGGAGCCAAGCGTCATCCCGATGCCGATCCCCGGCTCCGCCGAAGCGCCGGGGCCGCTGTGCATCACCAAGACCGGGCGGTGGCTGGCCTGCTATTCGCCATACAACACGTTCGATCCGAACTTGACGGTGGATCGCAATCAAGTGGTCTGCGTTTATTCCGATGATCAGGGAACAAGCTGGCGGCACAATGCAATGCTGCGGTTCGAGAATCCGCGCACTAATGCCGCCGAGGCCTGGCTGATTGAACTCGCCGACGGCCGCCTGCTCGGCACGGGGTGGGTGATTCCCGACGATGGCAGTGAAATGCCCAATCATTTTGCCATCTCGCAAGATCACGGCACATCCTGGTCGACATCCTTATCCACCGGCACCTTGGGACAGACCACGGCCTTGACCGCGTTGACCGCTGGCGGAGCCGTCTTCCTTTACAATCAACGAAAACATGGCGATCCCGGCGTGCGTGCGGCGGTCGTCAAGCCGACCAGCCAATCGTTTGGCGTCGTCTTTGATGACTACTTGTGGAAAGCCGAGACGCGAACCCAGACGGCGTCATCCGGCGATTTGAACGAGTGGAGCGATTTCTCGTTCGGCGAACCGAGCCTGGTCCAACTCGCCGATGGCACCTTCCTCGCCGCGATCTGGTGCATCCAGCCTTCGGGGTCGGGAATTCGTTATGTCAAACTGAAATGGAATCTCAGTTAGCCGCGACGCGGAGTCTTCGCAAGCGAAGCGCTCCGCTCCGAAGACTCCGCGTCGCGGCTAACCCTAAAAGTCATTCATAGAGAACAGGAGATTATTCATGTCACGTTTCCCTGCCGGCATCATGTGTACCTGCGTTGTTCCCTGGGACGAACAGGGGCAGTTCATGGAAGATCTGTTCGTCCATCAGGTGCAGACGCTGCTCAAAGTGACGCCGCACCTTTACACCTTTGGCACGGCGGGCGAGGGGCATGCCGTCAATACGGCCCAATTCCAGCAGATCGCCCGCGTGTTTCATGAAACGATGAAAGCCGGCGGCGCGGAAGCGATGGTCGGCGTGATCAGCCTATCGCTGCCGACAATGCTTGAACGGATCGAATGGTGCCGGCAACTCGGCATCCGCAAGTTCCAGGTGTCACTCCCCAGTTGGGGCGCGCTGACCGATGCCGAAGTCGCCACGTTCTTCCGCGAAGTCTGCGGCAAGTTCCGCGATTGCCAGTTCCTGCATTACAATCTGATGCGGACGAAGCGGCTCGTCACGCCGGAGCAGTACGCCGAACTTGCTGCCGAACATCCGAATCTCGTCGCCACGAAGAACAGCACCGATTCGATGACGCGGCTGCGTGGTTTAATGACGACCGCCTCTGCACTGCAACATTTTCCGGACGAACAAGGCTACATCTACGCCAGCCAGTTCGGTCAATGCGGCTTGCTTGCATCACTGGCGACGAATGCCGAGACCTGTAAGGCATTCTTCGCGGCCGGGCAGAAGGGCGACATCCAGACATTGATGAAAATGCATGTCGAGATGACCGAACTGGTGACCGCATTGATCGCCGCCGCCGGGCCAAACTGCCACATCGACTCGGCCTACGACAAGATGTTGTGGAAACTTACCGACGAGCGTTTCCCGCTACGACTGCTGCCCCCGTATGTCGGAGCGACTGATGAAGGCTTCCGCCAGTTTGTCGATGCCGTACGCACCAAGTCACCCAGTTGGTGGCCGGCGGGCAAGAAATAGGGCACAGGTATACTGCGCCAAATCGCAGTCCAAGCGAGCGGCACCGTGCGACCGACTGTTGCGACGGCCGCAGCCGAAGCCGGCTGAAAACTCTCAGCCAGTAAAAAAAGTCCGCGGCGCAGCTGACCGCCGATGCCGAACAAGCGAACGCCCAGCGGCACTATCCATGAAGATAGTTGGACAACCAGACGGCGTTTTCGCCCGTTTCTTCTGCACTGAAGTTCATCACGCGGACACGCTTTCGCTCGGCTTATTTGGCTTCAAAATGCCGAGCAAATCCCACCCACCCACACACACGTTCTGGTGAGATTGGCCGGAGCCACTCTCACCAGCGTGTTGCGAGTTCGCGGGAATACGTCAAGAATTGTTCTTCCCGCACCGCTGCCGTAATCTCCACAGAGAAATTTGTCTATCGGCCATAACGCCTTCCTCGGATTGCAGCGATTTTCTCCAGACATTCCGCATCGAGTTCTGTGGTTGCGAATTGATTTCTCCTGCGTATGAAAGCAGCCCCACCTGTGTCTAATGATTCTGAAAAAAGCGTAAACAGACAAGCTGAGTCACCAGAACTCGCCGCTCTTGATGCCAAGGTCAACGCGCTGCTTCCACCGCGCTATCAGTATTGCTTTGAGGCCGTGAATCCGAAGTCGATGGGATCGGCGGCATTGAAGTACGACCCGGAGGCACGCGTGGCCTGGGATCAAATCTGGACGCATTTCTGCGATCTGGCTTTGGCGGGTGGTCCGCCGCATCGCGGCACTCTGCTGGAAACACCCACCCCGAATGAAGTTGAGGCGGAGCCGGCAGGCTATCAACTGGTTTGCGATGAAATTGTGCGCGGCATCCGCATGACCTCCGGACTGGTCGCCAAAGCCGGGCCGGAGCCAGGGTGGGTCACCGTCGAATGCCACAGTCTGGTGATGGCCGAATGGTTATTGCGCGCGGTGATGGCCGAGAACGTTTTCGCGCGTCGTCGCGATCACTCTCTGCAAGTCCCCGCGGGACCAACTTTCCGGTTGGTGAAAGAAGTCAAAAATATCGTCGTCGCGTTGGCGAAAACCGGTCATTACTGGAAAGACCACCTTTCCGAAGAACAACGGTCGCAGGCCGAGAACCTATTCGCCGCAGCTACGACTGCAACATTGCTGGAACCGCCGTGTCGTCCCGAAGTTCTTAAGCGCGTGGCTGAATATCACGACATGACGCAGCGATTGGGACAGGCCTTATTCGACGCCGTCGGCTTGCCGGTTGTCAAAAGTGTTGCATCAGGTTGGATCGGCATTCGATTACAAGATGAGCGCATGGCGGCGTGGTTTGTGCGTTCCGCCATCGCGGAAAACATTCTGGCGCGGCGAGAGCAGGCAGTCCTGTTCCTTCCCGTTCCGCTTACCAATCAACTGGACATGGAGGAGATCGTCGAACGCATGGTTCGGCTGCTGCGCATCTGGACGAGCTTGCCGCGCAGCGAACATGCACAGATTTAAGTCTGCTTCGTCACGTGAGTCATTTCCGTGCTGGGACATTGGACTCAATTCGCACGATGTCTGTCTCTATCGGTCTATCGGAAAAAAAATTGCTGAGCAGATTTTCTGATAAATGGTACGTGGAATTTGACATCGCACGCGAGCGGACATACATAGAGCGGTGTTCCCACCAACAACTCATTTCAAATACCGTATACCTCTACGAGGAGATTCTGATGCTTAGTCCCAATCGTCGTGATTTCCTGGTCTCTGCCGGTGCCGTCAGCTTCGGTGCGCTCGCCGCGAGTGCATTGCCTCGGACCGCTGTAGCCGCGGACGACAAGCCAAGCGATCTGCTCAAGAAATTAATCGAGGGAAACAAGCGGTTTGTCGAAGGCAAGCTGCTGCACCCCGGGCGGACTCCGAAAGATTTCCAAGCATTGGCGGAGGGTCAGATGCCGCTCGTGGGCATCGTGGGATGTGCGGATTCGCGCGTTCCCCCCGAAGTGGTCTTCGATCAGGGCGTCGGCGATTTGTTTGTCGTGCGAGTTGCGGGCAACATCGTTGATGGTGCTGGTCCGCTGGTGAAAGGAAGCCTGGAGTTCGGCGTCGGTGTGCTTGGGGTGCGGCTGATTCTGGTACTGGGACACACCGCGTGCGGCGCAGTCAAAGCCGCGATTGAGCATATTGAAGGGAATGACAATCTGCCTGGTTCCATTGGCGATTTGATCGATCCCATCCGTCCGATTGTGCGATCGGTGAAAGGGCAGACCGGAGACAAGCTTGTCAACGTCACCAAAGCGAATGTGATTGCCGGCGTTCGACGGCTGGAAACACTGAATCCAATCTTGGCGAAATTAGTGAAATCGGGTGAATTGCTGGTTGCAGGCGGAGTCTATGACCTTGCCACGGGAAAAGTGGAAATGGTCGCCTAACCGGTTCCACCAAGGGGGTTGGATGATTCAGGTATCGGCTCCAGTCCCATAGACAAGTCACCGCTCCGAAGAATTGATCTCCTCACGTTCATAGAATTGAGTTGCGATGAGTGGCGCGAAAAAAGTTGCCGCACAACCGCCATCAAGTATTCCATTGCCGGTCCTCGTCGTTCTGCGCGGTGTGGGGCAGGTATTCTTTCAGGAGAATGCGCTGACTGGAGCGCTGTTTATCGTGGGGCTCGCGCTGAGTTCACCACTCATGGCGGCCGGTGCCGTCGTCGGTTCGGCGATCGGAACGGCGGTGGCGTGGGGCTTGAAGTATGACAAGGCGGAAACTCAAGGCGGCATTTACGGCTTCAACTCGACGCTCGTTGGGATCGCCTCGTTCTTTTTCTTCCCGCCGGGCATCTTGTTGATCGGCTTCTTAATCGCTGGTTGCGTGGTTGCCGCATTTGTCACGCGATTCATGAGATCATCCCTGCCATTCCCCACCTATACAACACCATTCATCGTTACAACGTGGGGGGTGTTCTTTCTCGGTCAGGCCTTGGGCTTAGTGCCCGATCCCGGAGCTGCGCCGCTGGTGCCCAATCCGCAGTCGGGTTTTTATGTGGAAGCGGCCGCACATGGCATCGGACAGGTTATGTTTCAGGGAAGTCATTGGACAGGGCTGTTCTTCCTGCTGGGGATCGCGCTCAGCGAACGTCGGCACGCAATCCTGGTGCTGACTGGATCAGCTGTTGGGATGTTGGTGGCACTCTACCACTTCACATTGGGAGCCGACGCGATCGATCCCGAGCGGCTGATCACGCGTTCGGCATTCGATGTTATCAAGTTGGGGCTGTATGGGTACAACGCGACCCTTGCTCCCGTGGCTTTGTATTTATGGAAGAAGTCACTCATTGCCCCCGTGCTGGGGATGTTGTTATCCGTTCCGCTCACCGAATTGTTTCCCTGGCTCGGACTACCGGCTTTGACGGCCCCGTTTGTCTTGGCCGTGTGGATTGTGCTGATTCTGGAACAGTTGGAAAAACGGTGGGTTGCAGGGCCAGTCACCTGATCAGACCAGACAACGGATTCGTAATCCGCCTCAATTTGTGGAGACATTCAGATGAATCTTTCACCTCAGGAACGCGACAAGCTGCTGATTTTTGTGGCAGCGCAAGTCGCCCGTGCTCGTAAGGAGCGCGGGTTGAAACTCAACGTTCCGGAATCCATCGCGCTGATTACGGCTGAACTGATGGAAATGGCACGCGACGGCCGGTCCGTCGCGGAAGTCATGAGTGCGGGCCGCGAAATCCTCGTTCGTAGCGATGTCATGGACGGAGTCGCCGACATGATCTCGATGATCCAAGTCGAGCCGACGTTCCCCGACGGCAGTAAGCTGGTCACGATTCACCAACCCATCCAATAAGAAGCGAGCCATGGCGAAAACTCAATCCACAAAAAGTGACGCGACGCCAGGCATCGTTCCGGGCGAATATCTTTTCGACGGGCCTGATCTTGAGCTGAATGCCGGTCGTCCCGTGGTCACGCTATCGGTCAACAATACGGGGGATCGCCCCGTACAGATCGGCGCGCACTACCATTTCTTCGAGGTCAATCGGGCGCTCGTTTTCGACCGGGCGCTGGCTTACGGCATGCGCCTGGACTTGCCCAGCGGCACGGCCGCGCGGTTTGAGCCGGGCGAAGTCAAGAACGTCAATCTGGTTCCCTACGGCGGCGGGCGTGAAGTCTATGGCTTCAACGCCCTCGTGATGGGGCGACTCGATGATCCTTACACCAAAGAGTCGAGTATCAAGCGGTGCCTGGAGCAGGGCTACGGCAATAAAACTTCCAAGTAGTCGCCGGCGACAATTCAATTCGGCTAAAGGGATCTGTCCATGAGCGTGAAAATCTCCCGTAAGGCTTATGCCAAGAAATACGGCCCGACCAAGGGCGACCGCATCCGACTCGCCGATACCGAGTTGATCATTGAAGTTGAGCACGACTACGGCAGCGACTACGGCGAAGAGTCGATCTTCGGTGGCGGCAAGTCGATCCGCGACGGGATGGCGCAATGCCCGCTCGAACAGCCGATGAGTCCCGATCATTGCGACTTGGTCATCACCAACGCGGTGATTATTGACTATTGGGGCATCGTCAAAGGCGACATCGGCATCAAGGAAGGCCGCATCGTCGCGGTGGGGAAATCAGGGAATCCCCTCACGCAGTGTGGCGTCGACCCCCGACTCGTCATCGGGCCGCGCACTGATATTATCGCCGGCGAAGGAAAAATCTGCGTGGCCGGCGGGATCGACACGCATATTCACTTCATCTGCCCCCAGCAGATTGACGTTGCCATCGCGTCCGGCGTGACAACGCTGATCGGCGGCGGAACAGGTTCTTCCACCGGAACATGGGCGACGACCTGCACGCCGGGGCCGTGGTACGTCATGCGCATGCTCCAGGCGTTCGAGGGTCTGCCGGTGAATGTCGGCATCCTCGGTAAAGGCAACAGCAGCCTGCACAAGCCGCTGCGGGATATGATCGAAGCCGGGGCGTGCGGGTTAAAGCTGCACGAGGACTGGGGCACAACACTCAGCGCGATCGATACCTGCCTGGATGTGGCAGAGGAATACGACATCCAGGTAGCTATTCATACGGATACACTCAACGAGTGCGGATTTATCGACGACACGATCGCGGCGATCGACGGCCGGGCGATCCACAGCTTTCACACCGAAGGCGCGGGCGGTGGTCATGCTCCGGACATCATCAAGATCGCGGGGTTGCCCAACGTTTTTCCCGCCAGCACCAATCCGACCCGTCCGTTCACAACGAATACCATCGACGAACACCTCGACATGCTGATGGTCTGCCACCATCTGTCGCGGGACATCCCCGAAGACGTGGCATTCGCGGAAAGCCGCATCCGGGCCGAGACAATTGGCGCGGAGGATATTTTCCACGACCGCGGCATCATCAGCATCATGAGTTCCGACTCGCAAGCCATGGGCCGCATTGGGGAAGCCATCCTCCGCACCTGGCAGACGGCTCATAAGATGAAAGTGCAATATGGTCCGCTGGCCACAGACAGCTCTCGTAACGACAACGAGCGGATCAAGCGCTACGTCGCCAAGTACACCATCAACCCGGCCATCGCTCACGGCATTTCTCAGCACGTCGGCAGTATCGAAGGGGGCAAGCTCGCAGATCTGGTGCTCTACGAGCCGGCTTACTTCGGCGTGAAGCCGTTCATCATCCTCAAAGGTGGGTTGATTGTGGCGGCACAGATGGGTGACGCGAATGCCAGCATCGCCACTCCGCAGCCGGTTTATATGCGACCGCAGTTCGCCACCTATGGAAAAGCACTCGCGGGGTCATGCTTGTCGTTCGTTTCCAAGGCATCCGTGAATAATGGAATCGCCGAGCGCTACGGCCTCGATCGTGAACTGGTGGCCGTGGATAATTGCCGCAAAGTCGGCAAGAAAGACATGAAGCGCAACGAAGCCACCCCCGAGATCACGGTCGACGCGGACACCTATCAGGTTTGCATCGACGGCGAGAAAGTGGGCAGCGAGCCGCTGGATTCTCTCCCCATGACCCAGCGATATTTCTTGTTCTAATTCTTATTGGGGAAGACTTCGCGATTCGGCACCTGAAGGCGGAACCTTGGGACTTTTCGGCGTACTATTCGCGCTCTGCCTGCTCATGTGGCTAGCCTATCGAGGTTGGAGCGTGCTGTTAGTCGCTCCGGCGGCGGCGCTATTGGCTGCCGCCTTTTCCGGCGAGCCGCTGCTGGCTCATTGGACGCAGACGTTCATGCAGGGTGCGGCACGATTTGTGGCCCAGTGGTTTCCGCTGTTTCTGCTGGGTGGGGTGTTCGGCAAACTCATGGACGACAGCGGCTCGGTCGCCTCGATCGCGCAATATCTCACCAAAAAGTTGGGTACTGACCGCACAATGCTCTCCGTCGTGCTGGCGTCGGCCGTGGTGACTTACGGCGGAGTGAGCGTATTCGTCGCATTCTTTGTCCTGGTGCCCATGGCGCAAGACATGTTCCGCGCGGCGGATATCCCGCGTCGGCTGATGCCGGCGACGATCTGTCTCGGCGCGTTCACGTTCACCATGTCGGCTCTGCCGGGGTCGCCGTCAATCAACAACGCGATTCCCATGCCGTATTTTGGAACGACCACGTTCGCGGCTCCCGGGCTGTGAATCATCGCGTCGATCATCACCATGGCATTCGGGATGTGGTGGCTGAACCGCGCCAGTGCGGCCGCGCGTGCGGCCGGAGAAGGTTACGGTGAGGTCCCGGATGCTACTCCCGTAGTCGATGAGAAGATTCGCGAGCATGCGACTGCTGTCAGCACATTTGACCCAGCCGAGATGAAACACGGACAGAGTTGCCGGAGTACACCGTCGTTCTTCCTGGCCGTACTTCCGCTCACGGTCGTGATCGTCGTCAATTTTCTCATGTCTTTGGTTTTACTGCCATTGCTCGACTTCTCGTTTCTCACCAAGGAAGCGTGGGGCGGAACCACGATTAACGCGGTCACGGGCATCTGGTCCGTCGCGGTGGCGCTGTTGGCCGGCAGCGCGATGGTGATTGCGGTCAACTACTCTCGTTTCCCCTCGGTTCGCCAAAGTCTCGATTCCGGTGCCAACTCATCGGTGCTGCCCGTGTTAACAGTTGGCAGCCTGGTCGGCTTTGGAGCGGTGGTTGCGGCGCTGCCTGCGTTCGCCACGGTTCGCGACGCCGTGCTGTCAATTCAGGGTGGACCGCTGATTTCGCTCACCGTCGCCATGAATGTCCTCGCCGGGATGACTGGTTCGGCATCGGGAGGCATGGTCA